>Ga0134125_10010556_pt1 | contig 10368 bp, 6 predicted proteins | sample KB31751_FD_96464 | JGI IMG/M metagenome (GOLD analysis project Ga0134125, IMG submission 96464) | Terrestrial soil microbial communities with excess Nitrogen fertilizer from Kellogg Biological Station, Michigan, USA - KB3-175-1 | ecosystem: Environmental > Terrestrial > Soil > Unclassified ... | reverse complement strand
CGCTGGCCGGCGCCACCGCGACCACGCTTTCGACCGAGCCGACCGGAAACTGCTTCGGCGCGGCCTGAATGCGGCCCGCCAGGTCGAAGACCCGCAGTTCGGTCGGGCCGCCGGTTTCATAGGTCAGATAGAGGCGATGCGCCGTGGCCAGCACGCTGCCCACATCCCCCTCGTAGTCGCAGACGATGGTGTCGCTGCCCTCCGGCACGACTTCCTGGGCGTCGGCCAGCTTGGCGCCGGCGGTGGCGTTCGCCACGGTGAGCCGCAGCAGCCGGCCGCGGGGCGCGTCCTTCCGTGACACCAGATAGAGCGGGGTGGAGCGGCCATCGGCCGTGGGGCCGATCTCCGCCAGGACCACGGCGTCGGCGTAGGTGTCGAGCTGGGTCCACTGGCCATCGAGCGTGCGCACGTAGTGCTGGAATTCGCCGCCGTCGCCCTTCTGGAAGCTGGCCAGCACCACGCCCTCCGGCGTGCTCTTGACCTGGATCTCCGCGATCTTCGGGAAGTCCTTGCCCAGCTCATAAGTGTCCGCCTCGGTCGGCGTGCCGAGGACATGCCGGTAGACCTGCATGTAGAACTCATGGTCCTCGGCCGGCCGCTCGGAGCCGCGGGGGTAACGGGTATAGAAGAAGGCCTGGTCGTCCGGCTCCCAGGCGAGCGAGCCGCCCGCGGTGCCGTTCTGCACGTGGGGGATGACTTCGGAGACCTGCCGGCCGGTGGCCGTGTCGAAGATGTGGACATCGCCCGCCTCGCTGCCGCCTTGGGAGAGGGAAACGGCGACGAAGCGCCCGTCGTGGCTGGGCACGAACCAGTCGATTTCCACCCCGCCGGTGGCGCTCATCGCATTCGGATCGACCAGCACGCGCGCCGCCTCGGGATGGTCGGGCGAATCCATCACCACCAGGAAGGGCTGCTGCTTCGGGGGCTGGCGCTTGAGCGCGAAAAGCTTCCCGCCCTCGAAATCGAGGGCGCCGAAGGCCACGGTCTGGGCGGCCAGGATCTGCGTCACGCGCGCCCGGATCTGGTCGCGGTGGGGCAGGGCGTCGAGGAGGCCGCGCGCATAGGTGTTCTGGGCATCCGACCACGCCTTGACGGCGGGATCCTTCCCGTCCTCCAGCCAGCGGTAGGGATCGGTCACGGCGACGCCGTGGTAGGTGTCGGTCACAGGCCGGACGGGCGTCGGCGGGGGAGCGGAGAAGAGCGGCGCGGCGGCAGAGGCGAGGCACGCGAGGCCGCAGAGGCGGCGGAGGGATTTCATGCGACGGAAAGGAGGGAAGCGTAGCGGGGCGGGGGCCCGGGCTGCGAGACGATCCGATCCCCGGGCTTGCGGCCCAGCAGCTTGGCGCCGAGGACGGAGCCGGGCGTGACCACGGTCACGGCCACGCCCTCGAGCTCAACCTCCAGGCCGCCGCGGGCCGGCCCGACGAAATAGGCCTGCCGCTCCCCGCCTTGCTCGAGGACGACCAGGGAGCCCAGGCCCACCGCGCCGCCGGGCGCGGCGGCGGCGGAGGGCAGGGCGCGGAAGGCGCCGATGGCCTCCCCGATCTCTTGAACGAGTTTGGCCTGGCCGGCCGCGAGATAGGCGGCGCTCTGCCCGCGCATATCATACTTTCCTTCCTGGCGGCTTTCGGAGTCGGTCGCCTCCTCGCGCGACGCGTTGGCCGCCGCGGTCTGCAGCGCCAGCTCCTCCTCCAGGCGGGCGACGAGGGCGTCGCGTAAGGCGGCTTTGTTCATGGGTGGTTGAGGCCGGCGGCCAGCTGCTCGGCGCGTTCGAGATTGGCGCGGGCTCCGGGCAGGTCCGGATCGGCGTCGACCGCGGCTTGGAGGTGCGGAATCGAATCCTGCAGGCGGCCGGCGCGGGCCAGCAGCACCCCGAGGTTCTCCTGGGGCGCCGCCAGGTGCGGATTGAGGGCCACGGCCTGCTGGAATTCCGCCTCGGCCGCGGGGAGCCTTCCTTCCACCTGGTAGGCGAGCCCGAGATTGGCATGCGCCTCCGCGAAATCGGGGCGCATCTTCAGGGCGGCCTGGAACTGCGCGATCGCCCCGGGCAGGTCGCCGGTGCTGGCGAGGGCGCTGCCCAGGCTCACGCGGGCCTGGGGATAGTTCGGATGCAGCCGCAGGGCCGCCTCAAAATGGGGCACCGCCTCGGGCAGCTTGCCGTCGCGGGCGAGCAGGGTGCCGAGATTGCCCTGGGCCACCCAGGAGCCCGGATTGATCCGCAGCGTCGCGCGGTAAAGCGTTTCCTCATTGCCGTAGGTGCCGTTGAGCCGCCAGGTGAGGACGAAGCAGGCGGCGAGGACCGCGGCGGCGGCGGCGAGCGCCACGGCGCCCTGGCGCTCCCGCCAGCGCGCCCAGCCCGCCGCGGCCAGGCTGGTGACGCCGATCAGCGCCAGGTGCTCGTAGTGGTTCGCCACCAGCGAATATTCCATGAACGCGATGTTGGCGAAGCCCATGACCGGGATCAGCAGCGCGACAAAATACAGCCAGGCGAAGAGCACCGGGCGGACGCGGGCCCGGCGCCAGAAGAGAACGAGGGTCACCGCCGCGGCGGCGAGCAGCGGGAGCCACCAGCGCCCATCCCCGGCGCGGATCTCCCACTGCGGATAGACGAAGATCAGCCGCGCGGGCCACAGCGCCTTGCCGAGGTAGAACCACACCACCGCGCCCGCGCCCAGCAGCCGCTGGAGAAAGTCGGCCTGGCGGATGATCAGGCCGGAGCCATGCGTCTGGAACCAGACGTTCAGCGCGGCGAAACCCGCGGCCGCGGCGAAGAACGGAGCCGACCAGAGGAAATCGCGCGCCACCAGGCGGCGGCGCCAGGCGACGATGCCCAGCAGCACCAGGGGAAGCGGCGCGACCGAGCCCTTGCTGAGCAGCGCGAGCACGAAGGCCAGCAGGCTGAGCAGGTAGGGCAGGGGCCGGCCTTTCTCCCAGCGCAGGAAGAACCAGATCGACGCCAGGTAAAAGAGCATCGCCATCAGGTTCTTCCGCTGCGCGATCCACGCCACCGACTCGACGTTGACCGGGTGCAGGGCGAAGAGCAGGGCGCCGAGCCACGCGCCGGGGACCCGCAGCCGGCGCAGGATGCCCCAGAGCAGGAGCACCTCGGCGAGATGCAGCGCCACGTTCACGGCGTGGTAGCCCGCGGGGTTCTGCCCCCACAGGCGCCACTCCAGCCAGAGCGAGGTGGAGGTGACGGGCCAGTAGTCGGAGGCCTGCGCGGTGAACCAGAAGCGCCGCAGCCCGTCCCCCGCGCGGATCAGCGGGTTGAGGGTGAGGAAATTGTCGTCGTCCCAGATGAACCCGCCGCGCAGCGCCGGCAGGTAGGCCAGCAACGTGAGGCCGGCGAGCGCGACCGCCGTCAGCCAGCGCCGCCGGGAGTCCATGGATCAGCGCGCGGGCTGGAGATAGCGCGCCGCGAACTGGAGGAACGCCTGCCAGTCGGAGGCCGCGATGACGTGGGCCTCGTGGTGGTACTGGAAGGCCAGGTCGCCGTCGATGAGCGGATGGTCGACCGCCGGGAGCGTGCTGGTGCCGAGGTCCTTCTTGCCGACCAGCCGGTAGGCTGGGCCGGCCGCGACTTCGCCGAGGAATTCCCCCTCGGGGTCGGACCACTGGTCGCCGACCCCGCCGTCGATGTAGAGGCCGTGGGGCGCATTGAGCGCGATGACCATGTGGGTGTCCGTCGGCATGGCCGTCCAATGGCCGATGAAGGCCTGGAAATTGCCGGCGAACTGCCAGGGGAAGCCGGTGGCCATGTCGTCCACGGTTTCGCCGAAGTCCCGGCGGGCGAGGGAGGAGCCCATCTCGCCGGCGCAGCTCGAGAGCACGACCGCGAAGCGCGGGTCCTGGGCGCCGGCCCAGAGCACGGTCTTGCCCAGCCGGGAGTGGCCGATCAGGGCCACGTGCTTCGCGTCCACGGCCGGGTCGGTTTCAAAGTAGTCCAGGACCCGGCTGGCGCCCCAGGCCCAGGCGCTGATCGTGCCCCATTCGTTGGGCGCCACGTCCTTCTGGCCCGGGGCCAGCGCGAGCGTGCGGACGCCGACGGGAGCCCGGGTCAGCTCGGGCTGGGGCGGGACGCCGGGGAACCGGATCGGCGGGGGAATGGCGCCGAGTTTGTTGTCGGGCTCGATCTCGGTGTACTTCACCATGGCATAGCCCCAGCCGCGGGCGAGGATGTCGGCGACCGGGCCGGCCTCGCTCAAACGGCGGCGCGGCGCCTGGCCGGGCGCGGGGGCCGCCGCCGCCGCGCTTTCCGGCGCCGGCAGGTTGGTGCTGAAGAATACCAGATGGAGCAGGACCGGGACGGGCCCCGCGGCATGGGCCGGGAGGTACATCACGATGTGCATCTTGGGCGCATCGGGCCCGTCGCCGAAGGTCCCGACGACCTCCTTGCGCACGGCGCTGCCGCCCAGGACCGTGGGATCGGTCGATGCCACCTGGAAAGTGACTTTCGGGGCCGTGGCCGGGACGTGGCCGTAGATGAATTGCCGATAGAGCTCGAGCAGTTCGGGGCGCCGCACCTTGTACCAGGTCTCGGCGTCGGTCACCGGCTGGCCGTCGTTCAGGACCAGCAGGGGGGGTAGGACATACGGGCGGACCTTGGCATCGTCATAGTTCGAGACATGGCCGGTCACCGCATTGTACCGGAGCGCGTTGCCGTGGGCGTCGGAGAGCGGCCGGCCTTGGGCGTCGAAGCGGGGGCGGGCGGGGGCCGCCGCCGGAGCTGCGGGAGCCTGGGCCTGGACGGGGCCGCCCCAAAGGACGGCGGCGGCGAGCGCGAGGGCATAGGGGACGAAAGAAGATGCCTTCATGGGGTGGCTCCATCCCCCCACACCTCGGGCCCCGCTTCAAGAGTATCTTGACGGCGGAGACGCTGGCTGCTCGGCCCCCTTCGGTCATTCCTCCGATCCCAAATACCGGGGATTTCGGCGGCGCAAAACCCTCCTGACGCGGTCGAAGGGTGAAGCCCATCCTATGGAACCGACGACCGTCCAGCCTGAGCTGTCTCCCTCGCCGCCTCCGCATTCCGCGCCCATTCCGGCGCAGGCTGAGGCCTGGGATGAGGCCTTCCTCCGGGTGGAGAGTTACTTGCACGCGCACCGCATCCAGGGGCGGGTCGCGATCCACCGGCTGGCCAACGCCCTCATTGAGCAGGCGCGGCGCGAGGCGGGGGTACGGAATGACGTCCCGCCGGTGACCGCCGCGATGAATGTGCTCTACCGGAAAATGGACGCGTGGTACGGCCAGGCCTTTCCCCAAGGAGGGGCATCCGAGGAGGCCCTGCGGGCCCGCGGCCGCCTGGCGCTGATCATGGCCCGGCTGGAAACCGGCTGGCCGCAGGAATTTCTGGATGGGCAGCCGATGCGGCCCGCCTTGGCGGAGGCCCTGCGCGAAGCCGGCCTCGAGGCCGGTCCCGAGCTGCGGCTGGCGAGCATGCCCGCCGCGCCCTTGGAATTCGCGGTGGCCCCGCCCGGGGTCGAGGCGCTGCGCAGCCTGCGCCGGCCCGGGCTGATCCAGGCCGCCGGCCTCTGGCTGGCGATCATCGGCGCCATGGGGGCGGCCTGGGCCTCAAGCCACTAGCCGGAACGCGGCGATGAAAGTGGCGGCTTTCGATCCCTCCCGGCTGGACCCGGCCCTCGCGGCGAGGCGGCGGTATATCGTGGCGACGCTGCTGCTGCTGGCGAGCGGGCCGGCGATCATCGTCATGGCCGACCTGCATTGGCGGACGGGCTTCGATCTTTGGAAGATCCTGCACCTCGGCATCTTCTCGGTGTTGTTCCTGCTGGTGGCGCTGGGTGCGGTGCAGGCGGCGATCGGCTACGCGATCCGCCGCCGGGGCGAGCCCTGCTCGATCCTCCGCAGCGTGGATTTTGGCGGGGACCACGGGGTCCTGGACGCGCGCACCGCGGTCGTGATGCCGATCTGCAACGAGGAGGTGCGGCGGGTGATCGCCGGGCTGCAGGCCGCCTACGAGTCGGTCCAGGAGTCCGGGCAGCTCTCGGCCTGCGATTTCTTCCTGCTCAGCGACTCGACGGATCCCAACCGCTGGATCGAGGAGGAGGCGGCCTGGCTGTCGCTGACGCAGCAGCTCGGCGCCAAGGGCCGCATCTTCTACCGGAAGCGGCGGACGGGGGTGAACAAGAAGGCCGGCAACATCGCCGACTTCTGCCGGCGCTGGGGGCGCCACTACCGCTACATGGTGGTGCTCGACGCCGACAGCATCATTTCCGGCCGGGCCATCGCCCGGCTGGTGCGGCTGATGGAGCGCAACCGGGGCGTGGGCTTGATCCAGGCGGCTCCCCTCCTCGCCAACGGCGAGACCATCCTGGCCCGGCTGCAGCAGTTCGCCAGCCGGCTCTACGGGCCGGCGGCCGGCGCCGGCCTGAACTTCTGGCAGCTGTCGGAATCCAACTACTGGGGGCACAACGCGATCGTCCGGCTCAATCCCTTCATGCGGCACTGCTCGCTGCCGGAGCTGCCGGGCGACGGGCCCTTTGGCGGGCGGATCATGAGCCACGACTACGTCGAGGCGGCGCTGATGCGCCGGGCGGGCTGGCAGGTGTGGCTGGCCGCCGACCTGGAGGAGAACTACGAGGAGTGCCCGGCCAACGTCCTCGACCTGGCCAAGCGCGACCGGCGCTGGCTGCAGGGCAACCTCCAGCACACGCGGCTGATCGTGGCCCGCGGGTTCCATCCGGTGAACCGGGTCCACTTCATCCTCGGCATCCTTTCCTACCTGGCCTCGCCGCTGTGGCTGGCGCTGCTCGCGCTCTCGGCGATCATCGCGGCGGACAACGCGCGGCTCAACCCGGCGGTCTACGCCAGCCTCGGCTTCGCCCGCCACCTGCACTGGAGCCTGGCCGGCGAGTCGCTGGTGCTGTTCTTCTACACGCTCGCGCTGCTCCTGCTGCCCAAGGCGATCGCGCTCCTGGAGCTGCGCGAGCGCCCGGACGACCTGGCGGCCTTCGGCGGCTGGGGCGCGGTCTGGAAGGGGGTGGGGCTGGAGACCGGAGTCTTCACGCTGCTCGCGCCGGTCCTGATGCTCTTCCACACCCAGTTCATCGCGCTCACGCTCTGCGGGCAGCCGATTTCCTGGGGCACGCAGCGGCGCGGCCGCGAGGGCGCCTCGGCCTGGGGCGAGGCGATCCGCGGGCACGCGGCCCACACGGTCGTGGGCCTGGTCGCCGCCATTTGCGTTTGGAGCATCGATCCGCGCCTGGCCCTCTGGATGTCGCCGGTCCTCCTCGGGCTCATCGCCTCGATCCCGCTATCGTATCTCACCGGCTCGCTGGAGGCGGGGCTCGCGCTCCGGCGGCAGGGGATCTTTTTGACGCCCGAGGAGACCCGCCCGCCCGAGGTGCTGGAGCGGATCCGCCGGAGCCTGCCCGAACTGGGCCCGGCGATGCGGCCGGTGCCCGCGCCGCTCGCGGCGGACTACGGCCTGCTCCAGGCGGTCCTCGATCCCTACGTCAACGCCGTCCACGTCGCGCTGCTGCGCGAGAAGGAGGAGCAGCCGCTCGCGAGCGAGGAGCGCTTCGGCGCGCTGCGCGCGCAGCTGGTCTGCGCCGGGCCCGGCGCCATCCCGCGGCGCGACAAGGTCGCGCTGCTGCTCGATCCGGAGTCGATGCGGCTGCTCCACGACGAGATCTGGGCCGCGCCGGCCGAGCGCCTCGATCCCTGGTGGCGGCAGGCCATCCGCCACTACAGCATGGTGGCGCCGGCGCCCGAGACGCCGTTCGATCGCGCGGCGGCCTAAGTGCCCGGGGCCGGACTTGAACCGGCAAGCCTTGCGGCGAGGGCTTCTAAGACCCTTGCGTTTGCCATTTCGCCACCCGGGCGTGATCCGCCAGGGTGCCTCAGCGCGCGGGCCGAGCCAAGTCCGGATTGAGGCGGAGGGCCTCCTGGTACTGCGCGCGGGCCTCGTCGCGGCGGCCGAGCAGCTGCAGCCCATAGGCGAGGTTGTAATGGGCCTGCGCCGACTCCGGTTGGAGGCGGCACACCTCTTCATACTGCACCAGCGCGTCGGCGGCGCGGCCGGACTGAGCCAGGGCGTTGGCCAGGTTCGTGTGACCACCGGGAAGGGCGGGATCGCCTCGCACGGCGTCTTCCAGCGCGGCCACGGCTTCGGGCAGGCGGCCCGTGGCGGCCAGCGCCGCGCCGAGGGCGCTGAGGGCATCGGGATAGGAGGGACGGATGGCCAGGGCGCCGCGGAATTCCGCGATCGCCTCGGGAAACCGCCGCTGCTCCACCAGCGCCCCGCCATATTGGACGCGCTCCTCGGCGTGGCGCTCGAGGCCGGCCAGCAGGTTGAAGGCGATTGAGTAGGCCAGCAGCAGGCCCCAGCCGGCGCGCGCGGCCCAGAGCGCAGCGCTCCGGCCGGCCAGCATCCGCTCCAGCCCGAACACCCCGATCACCGCCAGCAGCACCAGCTCCGGCAGGAACTCCATCTCGTAGCGGCTGCAATCCCAGTAATAGAGGAGGAGGGGAGCGGCCGAGGCGGCGAGCAGGAGCAGCACCGCGCCCGCGAAGCCTCGGAGTGGGGCGCCATCTCTGGCCACGGAGGCCCGCCAAGCCAGGGGAGCCGCCAGGGCCAGCGCGGCGAAGGGGACGCAGGCGAGGATCCCGAACGGATCCTCGACCGGCCCATGCCCGGCGGGCGCGGGCGGCACCGGCGGCGCGGCGACGAAGGGGAAGCTAGCCCGCCAGGCCGGAAGCCGGAGAAAATACAGCCGGAGATTGTACGGCAGGTAGGCGAGGCGGAAGTGCCCCGGCAGATCCTGGCGGTAGGTGGCGAGCTGATACTTCTGTCCGAAGTCGAGCGGATCCCCGAAGCGCGCGGCGTTGTACCACGCGAGGCCGAGGCCGCAGAGGAGGAGGGGCAGGCCCGCCGCCAGGAGGAGCCGGCCCAAGCGCTCGCGCCGCCCGGCCCAGAGCGGGACGAGCAGCGCCGCCGCCGCCAGGGCCAGGGTGGGCCGGGCGCCGGCCGCCAGGCCCAGCGCCAGCGCGGCGAGGGCGGTCCAGCGGGTCCGCTGCTCCGGCCGCCGCAGCGCGAGCCAGACGCCGCCGAGCGCGAGCATGACCAGGGCGTAGCCGCAGGCGATCGCCACCTCGTAGACTTCGGCGCGCTGCAGCAGGATCGGCCCGCCGGAGGCCAGCCCGAGGGCCAGCGCGCCGGCCGCGCCGACCCCGGCGGGCACCGACGGGAACTCCCGCTGCCAGATCCCGCGCAGCAGCCCGAGGGAGGCCAGGAAGCCGGCGCCCCAAAAGAGCAGCGCGGCCTGCCGGTGCCAGAGGTAGCCGCCGGTGAGGGCGGCCCAGGGGGCAAAGCCGAGCAGGGCGGGGGTGATCCCGAAGTAAAGGTAGAGGCGGCCGTGCCGGTAGCTCAGGTCGTGCAGGACGTAGGGAGCATACCGATACGGATGATTGGCCGCCGGGTCATAGGGGTCGGGCAGGGCGGCGAGGCCGGGCGGGACCGCCCGCGCCAGGTCGAGCCGGCCGGCCGCGAGGCCGCGGGCCAGCAGGTTGTAGGCGGAATTCCCGGCGCGGCCGCCCAGGAGCTCGAGCAGCCCGGAATGGGCGCCGGCGGCGAGGACGCCCAGGACCAGCAGCGCGGCGGCGGCGAGCGCCGGGGTGGGCGGCAGGCGGCGAGGGGCAGGCTGCACCGGCGCCTCCATCCCGCGGGCCTCAGACCTTGGCGGCTTTGGCGCGGGCCCGGGCCGGCTTCGGCCGGGCCGGCGGGAGGTCCTGCACCTGGAGCGTCGCGCCCTCGACCCAGCGGGCCGGGATCGTCGTGGTCGTCGGCCACTCCGGGACGCCGTGCTCGTTGCGCTGCAGCTGGGCCACGAGCAGTTCGGCCGCCCGCGCGCCGAGGAGATGGGGCTGGAGGTCGAGGCCGGTGCACGGGCGCGTCCGCATCACCAGGTTCAGGCTGACGAAGCCGTGGGTGCCGGGCACGCTCGCGCCGCAGCCCTCCATCCAGTCGATCACCTCGGTGTTGTGGCTCAGGACCACGTCGGGCCGGGCCTGGCGGAACCAGCGGGTGAATTCCTCGCGCTCCAGCGAGGCGGCCATCAGCGGCGGCACGCTCTCGACGCCGGGATGGTTCTCCTGGAAGGCGCGGAAGGCGCCGGACCAGCGGTGCTGCAGGCGCTCGTCGTTGTGGCGGTGCAGCGCCAGGCCGGGCCGGCGGTAGCCGAGCGCGGTCAGCCGCGTCAGCGCCGCCATCATGGCGCGGTAGTGGTCGGAGCAGACCGAGTGCAGCGCCGGGCGCTCGATGATATAGTCGGTGTAGACGCCGGCGTAGCGCGACCAGTCGAGCTTGGAGAGGTCGGGGTCGTACCAGGCCGGCAGCAGCAGCACGCCGTG
>Ga0134125_10010552_pt1 | contig 10370 bp, 9 predicted proteins | sample KB31751_FD_96464 | JGI IMG/M metagenome (GOLD analysis project Ga0134125, IMG submission 96464) | Terrestrial soil microbial communities with excess Nitrogen fertilizer from Kellogg Biological Station, Michigan, USA - KB3-175-1 | ecosystem: Environmental > Terrestrial > Soil > Unclassified ... | reverse complement strand
GAGGAAGCGCTGGAAGCGCAGCACGCGCCGCAGCGTGCGCGGCCCGTACCCCACGCCGCGGTCGAAGCGGCGCCGCAGCTGGCGCTCGCTGACCGCGGTCGCGCGGGCGAGCCGCTCGACGCTGTCCTCACCCCGGCGCAGCCGGAAGACCGCCTCGCGAACGAGCTCGTCCCCGCCGACCGCGACGCGGTCGTAGACGCCGGCGACCAGGGCCTCGAGCGGGCGGTCGGCGAGTGCGACCCGCGATTCGAGCAGCCGGCCTTCCGGCCCCCAGATCTCGGCCAGCGGCACGACCTCGTCGAGCAGCTCCGACGCCGGCAGGCCGAGCGCCGCGCCGGCGGCGCCGACGCGGAAGCGCACGCCGCAACGACCCTGGCCGGGCGTCGCCGGCGCGAGGTCGGGCCCGGTGGCCGGCCCCGCGACCACGAGCTCGCCGCGCGTCCACACGATGTCGACGCAGGCGTCGGGGAGCACGCGGACGGCGCTCCCGTCGCCGATCCACACGCACGCGACCTGCTGCTGAAGCCCCGGCGGCGGTGCCAGCTCGCGGTTCGGCATGCCTGCAGGGTAGTCGGCCCGGCCGGTCACCCGGTCTCGGCCGGCGGCTCCGGGGCCGGGCCGCCGGTATGGTTGCGCCATGGCCAGTGACCGCTACGCCGTGCACCAGCTTGGCGACGAGGAGTTCACGCCGCTCCGGCTCCGGCTGGGGATCGAGGCGTTCGGCGTGACGGTGCGGCGGGCGGCGGCCGGCAAGGAGATCGTCTCGGAGCACGCCGAGGAGGGTGACGACGGAAACGAGGAGCTCTACGTCGCGCTCTCGGGCGCAGCCGACTTCGTCGTCGACGGCGAGGCGGTGAGCCTACCGGCGGGCGGCTGTCTGGCCGTGCGCAGCGGCGCCGCCCGTCGCGCGACGGCGACCGAGGACGGCACGTCGCTCCTCATCGTCGGCTCCACCCGCGGCCAGGCGTACCGGGCGGACGGCTGGGAGCTCGGCTACGACGCCTTCGAGATCTACAAGACGGGCGATTATGAGGCCGCCCGCGCCGCCTACCGGAACGCGCTCGACCAGGCCCCGGAGTCGGCCATCCTGGCCTACAACCTGGGCTGCTGCGAGGCGCTCACCGGCCACCCGGAGGACGCGATCGAGCACGTCGCCAGGGCGGTGGAAGCCCGACCGTCGCTGCGCGAGCTCGCGCAGACCGATACCGATCTCGACTCGATCCGCGCCGACCCGCGGTTTCCGGCCGCGCAGCCGTAGCCAGGTAGGCGGGGCTCAGAACCCGGTCTGGCCGGGGTCACATGCCGGCGGGCCGCTGGAGAGTCCCGGCCCTGGGGGCGGCCGGGCTGCTGGTACTCGTCCTCGAACGACCCGCGGTTGCCCGGCGGGGCGAGCGAGTGGCCTTCTCGCAATGTCTGACCCGTTCTGGCGGCTGCAAACCGTCGCGCTGCCGTGTCCTCGGTCGCGCCAATATGACCCTATCCCGCGCAGGAAGGCGAGGATCTTCACTGTCCACCTCCCCACGGGCCGGCCCAGTTGCCCAGATGATCCGGGCGCTGATCGAGATCGGATGGCTCGGCGGCCCCGGACGGCTGACGGTGCTCGGCGTCCAGCGCGCCGCGGTTCCCGGGCGGAGTGAGCTTGCGGACGAGCCTGCGCAGGAACGCCAGGATCGTTAGAGGACGATCGCGCCACCAGGAGGCGGGTGCGGCCCCTCGGAGTCGCCCGATACCGCATCGCCGGGCTGCCGGAATGCCGTGTCGAGCGAGCCGCGGTTGCCCGGCGGCTGGAGCTTGCGGAGGAGCCGGCGAAGGAACGCGACGATCGTCACGCAGTCAGCCTACAGCGTGGCCGGGGCGTGCGTCGATCCGCGGCAAGGCGGCGCATCTCAGTTCTGCATGTAGCCGCCGGGTACGTGCCCGGACGGTGGCGGGTTCGCCCCGCCAGGATTGCCCGGCGCGTTGGGCTGGCGGTACTCGGTGCCGAGCGATGCGCGGTTCCCTGGAGGCAGGAATATCCGGCTGAACCGGCGGGAGAACGCGACAATCGTCACACAAAGAGCGTACCGCGCGACCTGGCGTCTGTCGAGCTCATTTGCTGGAATGGGCGGACGATGCGGCGCCTGGCGACCACCCCGCGCGGAGTCGAGCAGCTCACGCTCGCGGCGATGTGCGTCGCGCAGGTGATGATCATGCTCGACATGACGATCGTGAACGTGGCGCTGCCGTCGATCCAGTCGGAGCTCGACGTGCCGCCCACCAACCTCGAGTGGATCGTCAATGCCTATACGCTCGCACTCGCCTCGCTGATCCTGGTCGGCGGCGTGCTCGGCGACCGCTACGGACGCAGGCGCGTGTTCTTGCTCGGCCTGGCCGTCTTCACGCTGGGCTCGCTGGGATGCGCGCTGGCGCCGGACGATCCCGAGCTGATCGCGCTTCGGGCCATGCAGGGCGTCGGCGCGGCCGCCATGAGCCCGCTGACCCTCTCGATCGTCGTCGCGGCCTTCCCGGCCGAGCGGCGGGCCGGCGCGATCGGCATCTGGGCGGCCGTCGGCAGCGTCGGGTTCGGATCGGGGCCGGTGGTCGGCGGCTTCCTGGTCGACCGCTTCGACTGGTCGGCGGTGTTCTGGGTCAACGTCCCCCTCGGGCTGCTGTGCGGCGGCCTGACCGTGCTGGCGGTCGGCGAGTCGCGCGATCCCTCCGCCCGCCGGCTCGACGGCAGAGGCGCGGGCGTGGCAGCGGCGACGCTGCTGGTGCTGACGCTGGCGCTGATCGGGACCGCGACGCACCCGTGGCTCTCGCCGCGCACGCTCGGGATGCTTGCCCTGGCGGCGCTCGGATGCGGCGTCTTCGTGCGGTGGGAGGCCCGCGCGGCCGACCCGATGGTGCCCCTCGGCCTGTTCCACGACCGGCGGCTCGTCGCGGTGGTGGTGACGACCGTCTGCGCGTACGCCGCGCTCGGAATCGTGCTCTACATGATGACCCTGTTCTTCCAGGACGTCCGCGGCTACAGCCCGTTCGACGCCGGGCTGACCGTGGTGCCGATCAGCCTCTCGTTCGGCGTGCTGGCGCCGTTCGCCGGCCGCGCGGGCAGGCGTTTCGGCACGCCGCGCGTGATCGCCGCCGGCTGCGTGGCGGCGGCGGCTGCGATCGGCGCCATCGCGCTGACCGGCCAGCACACCCCGTACGCGGCGTTCCTCGGGCCGTACCTCCTGCTCGGGGCCGCCTTCGCCGCGATCACGCCGAGCGTGGCCACCGTCGCCATGAGCGCCGTCGCCGCGGCGCATTCGGGGCTCGCCGCCGGCATCGTGAACGCCGCCCGCCAGCTGGGGGCGGTGCTGGGCATCGCCGCCTTCGGGTCGGCGGCCGTCACCGTCGCCGAGCGCTCCTGGAACCACCACGCGGGCCGCGCCGCCGACGGCCTCGGCCAGTCGGTGGCCGGCGGGCAGATCGACGAGGTGACGGCGCGGCTCGGCAACCGCTTCGGCGACGTGGCGGCGAACGCCTTCACCAGCGGCATGCGCGCCGGCCTGGCACTGGCCGCGCTGGGCCTCGTGATCGGCGCGGCCTCGATCCTGGGCGGCGCCCGGCCGCGCGCGCCGGAGCCGGCCGCCGACTCTCCATCGGCGATGCCCACGAGAAGCTCCGTCGGCAGCTAATCCGTCGCCCGGACTCTCAGGCTCGACAGCGCGGCGACGGCGAGATGTCGGAGCCGTCCGGCATGGCGACCGAGGACGACGTGCACCTGGAAGTAGCGTCCGTGCGATCGAAACAGGATGCGGTAGGCGCGCACGCCCAGGCACTCGAACGGCCCGCCCAGCCGTCCCAGGCGGAACGGCTTCTCCTGCGGCGGGAAATCGTGTCTGTGTAGGCCGGCGGGCGGATACTCGTAGAGCCAGAACAGCGCCGCCGTCGTCGGCTGTGCGCGGATCGCCCTCGACGGGGCGCACCCGTTCCCTCCGGACGGAAGCGGCCACGAGCCCACGGCGAACGGAAGCGCCGGCTCCACCAGCGCCGGCAGCGGGTTTCGTCGCAACGTCCAGCCGTTGGGCACCCGGATGGAGATGCCGTCCACGGTCTGCCGGGTCGGCACGCCGTGCCCGCGTCCAGCCGTCGGCGCGCTCGACGCGGCGTCCTTCGAGGCGTTGCACGCCGGCAGCACCAGGGCCAGCGCCATCACCGCAGCACCGATCCGGATTGCGCGATGCATATCGGAGATACGCCGGTGGCGGGCTCCGGCGTCCTCGTGCGCGGGGCGGGCCGGATCGGCACGCCGGCCCGCCCCGCCGTCCCCTACTTCCCCCCTCCCGCCGCCCGCTGCACGGCCGACTTGATCGCGCTCGTGATGACGCTGCCGATGCCGTGATCGGTGCCGCCCACGAACGAGCTCACGGCCAGCAGCAGCACGCCCACGGCCATCGCCAGGCCGACGTACTCGACCGTCCCCTGTCCGCCCTCGTCCCGGCGCACGCGCCCTGCCAGACGGAGCATCCGGACATGGGCTCCGGCAACTGCGTTCAACATCGCCCCTCCTCGGGTCGTCTCGTGAGAGGACAGCGTCCCGCCGGGCGCCGTGACGGAACAAGGCGGACGCCGCAACGAGAGCGCGCCGATCCGCGCCCGCCGCACGTGACACCTTCCCCCGTCCGCGGGATGGGCCGATCCCCCGGCCGCGCCGATGCAGGTTCGGTGGCTCGCTTCGCCCGCTTCCTGATCGTCCCCGCAGCGCTGTTGCTCCTCGCCGCACCCTCGAGTGCATTCGCGAGCCAGATGATCGATCGGAACGCCACGCACGTCTCGATCGCGGTCAACAGCGACCACCGCGCGGTCGTGTCCTACCTGCGCGGCGGGGCCTGGCACCACGTGCTCGTGTGGGGCGCGATCAACGCCCGCCCGCCGTCGACGTCGGTGCCGCAGGTGAAGTTCCGGCTCGACTACTCGGGCGGCTACGGCAGCTTCGGCAGCGGCTACTGGAAGCAGATCGTGAAGCACAACGTCTGCGGCGCGTACACCGGCCCGCCGCTCGCCTGGAAGGTGATCGCATGCACCACGAAGAGCGGCGAGAACTGGGCCGTGCAGTCGTGGCAGCGCGGCCTTCCCAACTCGGGCCTCAAGCCGCACAGCTCGCTCCAGTCCGCGCACGAGCTCCAGGTCTCACATTGGACCGGCCCGCTGCCCGTCCTGTGGCTGAAGTGGGACTGGGTCTACGGCGGCAAGTACGACCACCTCTACGGCAAGTTCTCGTACCGCGACGAGGCGGTGCACGGATTCGGCAACAACGGCGTCGGCAACCCGACCGACAGCTACGGCCGCAACATCTACGTCGACACGCTCGACCCGCCGGCGTGGACGACCGGCTACAGGCAGGCCGGCGGCTGGATGCGCTTCAACGGCTTTCTCGCCCACAACCCGCGCGGGAATTTCTGCGCCGGCGTCTTCCCGAACATGTTCGGGCGCGGCCCCGCCGGCCGCGGGAGCGCGTACCGGGCGACCGCGATGGGCCCGGGCGTGACGCCGATCGTGATGTGGCAGGGCCCCGGCCCCGGCCGCTACCAGCCGGGCGGGTTCGCCCCGCGCGGCGACGGCGGCCCGCCGAACTACAACTCGATCCCCGCCGGGCCGCTCGGCAAGGTCTTCGCCTACCGCTACAGCCGCGCGAACGACCAGCAGTTCACGCAGGAGGAGCAGGCCGTGGCCGGCGCCGGCGACTCCTGCTTCAAGGCCGCCGGGATCTAGCCGCCGCGCGGCCGCGGCGCGCCGACCACGAAGCCGCCGCCCGAGACGTCGAGCAGGCAGCCCGCGACGAACGACGCCTCGTCCGAGAGCAGCCACAGTATGGGCGCCGCCACCTCCTCCGGCGTCGCCGGCCGGTGCATCGGGATGGTCGCGTCGATCTCGGCCCGCCTGACCGGGTCGGTGAGGCGCGCCGCGGTCATCGCGGTCACGGTCATCCCCGGCCGGACGGCGTTCACGCGGACGCCCTCGCCGGCAACCTCCTTCGCGAGCCCGACCGTGAGCGTGTCGACCGCCGCCTTGGACGCGGCATAGAAGGCGGCGCCGGGCCGGCCGCCGACGGTCGCCGACATCGACGAGACGTTCACGATCGCCCCGCCCGGGCCGCCGTTCCGGGCCGCCATCCGCTTCACCGCCTCGCGGCAGCAGAGCGCCGTCCCCACCACGTTGACCGAGTAGAGGGGCGCGAGCGTCGCCGCGGTCTGGGCCTCGATCGGGTCGCGGCCGCCGTCGACGCCGGCGTTGTTGACCAGGCCCGCGAGCGGGCGCTGCCCGCGCCACTCGTCCACCGCCGCGAACAGGGCGACGACGTCGTCCTCCCGGCCGATGTCCGCCTGGAGCGCGATCGTGTCGCCGCCGATCTCGCCCGCCACCGCCTCCGCCCCCGCGCGATCTGCGCGGTAGGTGACGGCCACCGCGTAGCCGCGCTCGGCCGCCAGCCGGGCGGTCGCCGCGCCGATGCCGCGCGAGCTCCCGGTGACGACGACGGCTCCGTCCACGGGCCTGATGCTAACCGGCGTCAGCCGCGACCCGGAAGCGCGCCGCCGTTCACCTGGATCACCTGGGCGGTGACATGGGCGGCCGCGGCCGAGGCGAGGTAGGCGACCGCACCCGCCACGTCCTCCGGCGTGCCCGGGCGGCCGTCCATGGTCTCGGCCACGAGCCGGCGGTGGCGCTCCTCGGCGATCGCGTCGCCGAAGAACTCCGTGCCGGCGGTGTAGCCGGGAGCGACGGCGTTCACGGTGATGCCGCGGCCGCCCAGCTGGGCGGCGAGGGAGTACGTCCACGCCACGATGCCCGCCTTGGCCGCGCCGTAGGAGCCGCCGCCCGGGCGCAGCGCGGCGATCGACGTCAGGTTGACGACGCGGCCGCCCGGCGAGGTGAGCAGGTCGGTGAGCGCCGTCGTGAGGAGCACCGCCGAGAGCACGTTCGCGCGGAACTCGGCCTCCCAGTCGCGCGCGACGCGGGCCAGGCCGTCGCCGTCGCCGGTCGACGCGAGGCCGCCGGCGTTGTTCACGAGCACGTCCACCCGGGCGTCCGGCATCTCCCGGATCGCCGCCGCGACCCGCTCGACCTGATCGACCTCGGCAAGGTCGGCGACGAGCGGCACGACGCCGCTCCCGAGGTCCTCCGACGCGGCGCGCAGGACGTCCTCCCGGCGGCCGACGATGACGACCCGGCGGCCGTCCCGCGCGAACGCCCGGGCGACCGCCTTCCCGATCCCGGTGCCGCCGCCGGACACCACCACGATGCCGTCCATCGAAACGCTTCTTCCCATCTACACTGCTCGCCATGCCGCGCGCCGCCGACCTCTTCGTCCAGTGCCTCGAGAACGAGGGCGTCCGCTACGTCTTCGGGATCCCCGGCGAGGAGACCCTCGACCTGAACGACGCGCTCGACGCATCGAGCCAGATCGACTTCATCCCGGTGCGCCACGAGCAGGGCGGCGCGTTCATGGCCGACGCCTACGGCCGCCTCACCGGCCAGGCCGGCGTGTGCCTGGGGACGCTCGGGCCGGGCGCGACAAACCTGGTGACCGGCCTCGCCGACGCCTTTCTCGACCGCGCGCCGGTGGTGGCGCTGACCGGGCAGACGGGGCTCGCCGAGATGCACAAGGAGAGCCACCAGTACATCGACATCGTGCGGCTGATGAAGCCGGTGACCAAGTGGAACGCGCGCATCCACGATCCCGAGATCATCCCCGAGGCGGTGCGCAAGGCGTTCGCCGTGGCCGAGCGCGAGAAGCCCGGCGCCACCCACCTCGAGCTGCCCGACGACGTGATGGAGACGCAGATCGTCGGCTCCCCCGTGCCTCGCCGCGCCCGGCCGCTGGTCGAGCCGGTGGCGGGCGAGCTGCACCGGGCCGCGGCGCTCCTGCAGGCGGCCGAGCGGCCGGTGATCCTGGCCGGGAACGGCGTCGCCCGCCAGAGCGCGTCCATGGCCCTGCGCCGCTTCTGCCAGCAGACCGGCCTGAACGTGATCACCACGTTCATGGGCAAGGGCGTGCTCGACGCCGACGACCCCCACGCGCTCTTCACCGCCGGCCTGCGCGCGCAGGACTACCCGGGCGGCTTCATGGGCCAGGCCGACCTGGTCGTCTGCGTCGGCTACGACCTGGTCGAGTGGTCGCCGGTCGCGTGGAACCCGCACCGCGACCGCCGCATCATCTGCGTCGACACGGTGGCCGCCGAGATCGACGAGCACTACGTCCCCGACGTCGAGCTCACGGGCGACATCGCCCACATCCTCACCCACCTCGGCAACCTCGTCTCGGACAAGCCGCCGGCCCGGGTGTCGGCGCCGCCGTACCGCGACCTGCTGCGCGCGGCGCTCGACCAGGGCTACGACGACGGCTTCCCGGTGAAGCCGCAGCGGGCGCTGCGCGACCTGCGCGAGCTGATGGGCCCGGACGACGTGCTCATCTCCGACGTCGGCGCGCACAAGCTGTGGATCTCGCGCCTGTGGCCGACGCGCAAGCCGAACACGGTGCTGATCTCGAACGGCGCCGCCGCGATGGGCTTCGCCGTCCCGGCCGCGCTGGCCGCGCGGTTGGTGCTGCCGCGGGATCGCCGGGTCGTCACGATCTCGGGCGACGGCGGCTTCCTCATGAACTTCCAGGAGCTCGAGACGGCCAAGCGGCTCGGGCTCGCCATCGTCAACATCGTCTGGACCGACAGCGCGTACGGCGTCATCGAGATGCACCAGGGACGCAAGTTCGGGCGCCTCGCGGGCACGAAGTTCCAGAACCCCGACTGGGTCGCCCTGGCCGAGTCGTTCGGGCTTGCGGGGCTGCGCGTCGAGTCGGCCGACCAGGTCACGCCGGTGCTGCGCCGGGCGCTCGAGCTCGACGTGTCGTCGGTGGTGGAGATTCCGATCGATTACCGCGAGAACGCACGGTTCTCGCAGCGCCTTGCCGACCTCGGCAAGGTCGAGGAAGGAGTGGTCTAGATGGCAACGACGACCGAGACCGTCCGCAAGATCCTGGTCGACGGCGAGTGGTACGAGACGGGCGAGACGCTCGACGTGCGCTCGCCGTTCGACGGCAGCGTCGTGGCGCAGGTCGCCTACGGCGGCGCCGCGGACGCCCGCAAGGCGATCGACGCGGCGGCGAAGGCGATGAAGACGCCCGTGCCCGCGCACGAGCGGGCGGCCGTCCTCGACCGGCTCGCCGCCATCCTGCGCGACCGCCGCGACGAGTTCGCGCGCACCATCGCCCAGGAGGCGGGCAAGCCGTTCGCGACCGCGCAGGCCGAGGCCGACCGGGCCGTGCAGACGGTGCTCTTCTCCGCCGTCGAGGCGCGCTCGCTGGGCGGCGAGGTGATCGGGATGGACGCGCACCCGGCCGGCAGCGGCCATGCCGGGCTCGTGATGCGGCTGCCGATCGGCGTCGTCGGGGCGATCTCGCCCTTCAACTTCCCATTGAACCTGGTCGCGCACAAGATCGCGCCGGCCTTCGCCGCCGGCTGCGCCGTCGTGCTGAAGCCGGCCGGGGCGACGCCGCTCTCGGCGCTGCTCCTGGCGCAGGCGTTCGAGGACGCCGGCCAGCCCGCCGGCTGGCTGAACGTCGTCGTCGGCAAGTCGAGCGAGATCGGCGACGCGATGATCGAGGACGAGCGCGTCCGCTTGATCACGTTCACCGGCTCGTCGGCCGTCGGCTGGAAGCTGCGCGAGCGCGCGTCACGAAAGAAGGTGTCGCTCGAGCTCGGCAACTCGACGCCGGTCATCGTGCTCGCCGACGCCGACCTGGAGAAGGCGGCCACGGCGGTCGCGACGCACGGCTACTCGTTCGCCGGCCAGAGCTGCATCTCGGTGCAGCGCGTCTACGTCGAGGACTCGGCCTACGACGCGTTCGTCGAGAAGGTGCGCCCGAAGGTCGACGCGCTCGTCACCGGCGACCCGCTCGACCCGCAGACGCAGGTCGGTCCGGTCATCGACGAGGGCAACCGCGACCGCATCCTCGAGTGGGTCAAGGAGGCTGTCTCGGGCGGCGCCAAGCTGCTCACGGGCGGCGACACCGACGATGCGGGGCTGCTGCGCCCGACGCTGCTCGGCGACGTCGACCTGGACATGAAGGTCGCCTGCGACGAGGTCTTCGGCCCGGTCGTGACGCTCGCCCGCGTGCGCGACCTGGACGAGGCGGTCGAGAAGGCGAACGGCACCGGCTACGGCCTCCAGGCCGGCATCTTCACGTCGAACATCTCGAAGGCCCTGCAGGCGACCCGGGTGCTCGACTTCGGCGGCGTCACGGTCAACGAGGCGCCGACCTACCGCGCCGACCAGATGCCGTACGGCGGCGTGAAGGAGTCGGGGAACACCCGCGAGGGGCCCCGCTACGCCGTGCACGAGATGACCGAGCCGCG
>Ga0134125_10010550_pt1 | contig 10371 bp, 6 predicted proteins | sample KB31751_FD_96464 | JGI IMG/M metagenome (GOLD analysis project Ga0134125, IMG submission 96464) | Terrestrial soil microbial communities with excess Nitrogen fertilizer from Kellogg Biological Station, Michigan, USA - KB3-175-1 | ecosystem: Environmental > Terrestrial > Soil > Unclassified ... | reverse complement strand
TTTTCGGCGGAGCGTACCTGACGGGCGATTTTTTGAAGCGTCTTTTCACCCCAGGGAAGAGCGCAGCGAATATCTTCGATGCCGAAGCGCCAGTTGCGGGTTGTTTTTCCGGCGACGCTCTGCATGTATTCGCGCCAGGAGACATAGCGGAGATAATCGCCTTCGACTGTGGGGCGTGCAGCCCAACAAGATCCTGAAAGCACATGCCCGCGGGATGCGCAATGCCGTGCGCGATGCACTTGCGGGCAAAGGCGCGAGAGCCGGTTTGCGCCTCTGTGCGCCAAGTGTCCAAGAGTTCTTCGCAAGCGTAACGTGGAACGGTGCGGATGGGTGTACCGTCTGAGCCGATCCAATTAACGGTTTCGGCGTCTATGCCGACGGCGTAACCGCCCCAAGCCGTACTTGGATTTTTCAAAACAGCAGCTTTGAAACCGAGAGAGAGGAGAATTTGCGGGAGGCAACTCGCCCAACATGGCTCCTGCACCGGCGCAGGTGTAGGCCCCGGTTTGTTCAACCTCCACGTAGCAAATTCTCGGCGCGGCAGGGTCGAGTGTCCGCGCCACAAAAGGCAGCAATCTGAGCCGTTATAAAACTCTTGTCACTACGGCCGTTTCCGCGCCCCTGGAAATTCGGATCGGATTTCGCAGCGCACGGCCAAACTCCGGGAACGATACTTCCATCACATCATCCGATTCGAGAGCGATTCCATCGCCGAAGCTGAATGCATCGGCGCCGAAAAAATGAACGTGGGCATCACCCGGTCGGCGATGTGCCGCGTACTTGAAATGGTGATGTTCTAAATTCGCAAGCGAGTGCGACATATTCTTCTGCCCCGTCCAAATTTCCTTGCTCCAAAGGGTAGCGCCGTTTCGAGCAATCGATACAGAGCCCTGGATACTTTCAAAATCCACGTCGCCGATGGTAAGCTCAGGGCCGATGGAACAGGTTCGGAGTTTCGAAGGCGCCAGATAAAGATAATTTTTCTTCTCCATTCGATGATCGGAAAACTCGTTTGCGACGGTTAGCCCCACGCGGTAGGGTGTCGCGTCCGGCGCGATCACATACACACCGGCAATCTCCGGTTCCTCGCCGCCATCCCATCCATAAGGCGGGACTTCCAGCGGCTCGTTATGCGCCCGCAGACACTCTCCCCGGCCTTTATAAAACCATTCCGGCTGTACTCCGATTTGTCCAGCGCGGACATTGCCGCCTTCCAAGCCCATCTGGTACATCCGAAAACTATCCGTTGCTTCCGCCTTCGCGTTATGCATCGCGGCGCGATTTTCGGCACTCGCCTTGTGTGTCAAGCCTGTACCGCTGACCATACATCGCGCGGGCTCCTGGGGATGATCGAACGCCGGCAGCAATTGCCATTGCGAGATCCCCCGGTAAACAGGCTCGTATTCCAAAGTTTCGCGGCCGGCGCTGGTTTCGACAAGCGAAGTCAAGGGAACACCGGATTCGATCGCCTGCCTGGCCAGCCCAAACACGCTTCTTACCTCATCGCGCAACAGCTTCAGATGTTCACCTTCAACCACGGCGACACGACGTTCACTGCTGCGCGCCAGTTGCACCAGCCTCATCTAGCGGCTTTCTCCTTCTGTGTTATATCCGGTCCAGAGATGCGGCCCAGCAGCTTATAGGCACGTTGAAACGTCTCCAGGTGGGCCTGCATCTCGTTGCGAGCGGCCTCCGGATTTTTATCGGCAATGCTTTTGAAAATTCGTTCGTGCTGTTCCTGCGCGTTCCGCCGCACGCCCGGCAGTTCTTGCGATTTGGCGATCCATTCCACCAGTAGGCCGCGGATATCGGCCAGCAATCGGGGCAGCAACCGGTTTCCCGAGCAGTCCGCGATAGCAAGATGAAAATCGAGGTCTATGTCGATGTATGACCGGCCCTGCCCGCGGAGGCTCTGTTCTCCTTCGCGAACCAATTCTTTCAGATGGGCCAGCCCCTTCCTCGTCACACGCTCCGCAGCAAGGGCAGCAAGCTGCGTTTCGAGCACAATGCGCGTCTCGCAAACGTCGGCCAGATCTTTTTCTGTTTTGAGAAGACCCTTCGCAAGAATGCGATCGAGGAGACCGCGCGAAGGTTCTGCAACGTAGGTTCCATCCCCGGCCCGCATTCGAACCATGCCCACGAACGCCAATGATTTTAGAGCTTCGCGCAGCGTCGAGCGGCCCACATTGAGGGCCGAGCAGAGTTCCATTTCGGGGGGGAGGCGGTCGCCCGCTTTCCAGCGATTACCGGCGATCATATCGGCGACTTGAAGGGCGACTTGTTCGGCGAGAGTGATGCGGGCAACAGCCTTGAGGCCGGACATACGGTATTGACTTTAGCGGAAAAGGGGATATAGTGCAAATTATGTAATTTCAGATTGTCTGATGTTTGGAGCCTACCATGTCTCGTTGTCCTGTTGTCCTGCGTCTCCTATTGCCAACACTGCTGGCGGCCGGCCTCGCGCTCACGCAAGTTGAATCGGGCAGAATTGTCGGCACTATTCTCGATCCCAACCAAGCGGGTGTTCCCGATGCCACGGTCACCATTACTAAGCACGCCACGGGGCAGACGATCGCCGTCAAGACGAATCCGCAGGGCGGCTACACCGTTACGCCTCTCGATCCCGGCGTCTACACGGTGACTGTAGCTGCTTCCGGATTTCAAACTGCTGTTGTCCGGAACGTTGAGGTCCAGGTAAACCAGTCTGCCCGAGCCGACCTTCGGCTGCAGCTTGGTTCCACCGCGACGACCATCGAGGTCACTGCGGCTGCCCCGCTCCTGAACTCCGAATCTGCGTCACTTGGCACGGTTGTCACAAACAAAGAAATTGTCAATCTGCCGCTGAACGGCCGCAGTTTTTATGATCTCGCGAAGCTGACACCAGGGGCGGCAACCCTTCCCGGCGGAGGCAATCTGCTTCGCATTCGCGCCAACTATATTTCCGGAACTGCAATCAGCGGGGTGCGGGGCGTGCAGACAACGTTTCTGCTCGACGGGGTGGACGTGACAGACCACCATCAGGGCGGCACTCTCATTCAGACCTCCATTGACGGACTCAATGAGTTCAGCGTGCAGCAGAATGCTTATTCCTCCGAGTTCGGGTCGGCGGGCGGCATCCTGAACATGAGCACAAAATCGGGTTCGGACCATTTTCACGGCGGCCTTTTTGAATTTTTTCGAAATGAAAAGCTGGACGCACGCGATTTCTTTGCACCGCGGCGCGAAGCGCTGAAGCGCAATCAGTTCGGAGGCTCTCTTGGGGGTCCAATGAACTTGCCTGACATGCTCGGCGGTAAGGGGAAAACGTTCTTCTTTGCCAACTACGAGGGGATGCGGCAGCGTCAAGGCCTCGTGTTTAACGACATTGTTCCGACGGCTGCGATGAAGCAGGGCGATTTTAGCGCGCCCGGCCTGAACACCATCTACGACCCGCTGACAACCGCAAACGGAACACGCACCACATTCCCGGGCAATGTGATTCCGCAAGACCGGTTGTCGCCTCAGGCTCTGTACTTCAACAAGTTTCTTGCCGATCCCACGATCTCGGCGCGTACCGCCGCCTTTGTGCCTCGCCAGTCACTCGACACCGATCAGTTCACGATTCGCGGCGACCACAATTTCAGCGATAAACACCGCTTGTTTCTTCGCTGGAGTTTTGACGACTACCGCCAATCGGATCCGAATGCGTATCCGGCGCTCGGCTACGCCTCGCTGCACACACGCGCGCAAAATGTGGCGGCCGGACTTAGCAGCACGATCACACCCACCCTCGTTCACGAAGCGCGCTTCAGCTTTATGCCCCAGTGGATCGATCTTCAAGCTTTCGGCCAGGGAACAAATTTTAACCAGGAGGCGGGCATCACCGGGTTTGAGGATTTAGGGCGGCCCGGCATTGCAGGCTCGTTTCCCGATTTTGGATGGAGCGGCTACACGTCGATGAACGGCTCCGCATTCGATCAGCGGCCGAAGACGCAGTATTTCACCGTGATGCAGGGCATTGACAACCTTACGTGGGTGAAAGGACCGCACGTCTTAAAGTTCGGTACAGAAATTCGCTATTGGGAGCCGCTGTTCACCGATAGCTCCAACTATCAGGGCCTGTGGAGTTTTACAGGCGTGAATACGCAGAATCCCGCGAAAACAGCAGGCAGCGGCGATTCGTTTGCCGATTGGATGCTTGGTTATCCGTTTTCGTCGGCGCGTGCTTATCCGGGCGACTGGTTTGGCGGCAATGCAGTCTACTGGCATTTCTTTGTGCAAGACGACTATAAAATCACCAACAGGCTGACGGTGAACCTTGGTTTGCGTTACGAGTACTCGCCCTGGATGAAGGGTTACAAAAATCAGTTGGGTACATTCGACGGCACGCAGAGCCGGCCGCTTATTGTTGCGAGCAATACCGATCAGGTTGACCTTACGTCGCAGTTCTCCGCGCCGACGGCATACGCTTTATTCCAGAACCTGATTCAAACCAGCCATCAGGCAGGATTGCCGCTTTCCATTACGTATCCGGATAAAGGTCAGTGGGCGCCGCGCTTTGGTCTCGCGTGGCGTCCTTTCGGCGCAAACACCGTGATTCGGGGAGGCTACGGAATCTTCTACGAGATGGAAAATACCGATGGCCGCGTCAACCGCAACATCCCGCCTTTTCTATTGAGCGAAACGGTGTTCGCCACTAGCAACGCGATTCCTACGCGCACGCTCGGCAACTTTTTTCTGGGCCAGCCTCTTGGCAGCGCCGGTGTTACACCGAATCTGAATCCCACTTATACGCACCTGCGGCGCGGCAGCGATCAACATTGGAATATCGGCGTGCAACAGCAGCTAAGCCGCGACACGGTGCTGGAAGTCAACTATGTCGGAAACCACGGAACGCATCTGAACAGCACAAATCCGTTCAACGATCCGCGGCCCGGCGCGGGCGCTATCCAGGGCCGCCGCCCCTATTCCACGTTTGGCAACATCTCCTATTTTTCTCAGGACATGTCGTCCGACTACCATGCGCTCCAGGTGAAAGCGGAAAAACGTTACGGGGCGGGACTCTGGTATCTGCTTTCCTATACCTGGTCGAAAAGCGTCACGATTCAGGACACTCCGGCAGCAGGCGGCGATTTCTACTTCGAACGCGCTGCCTCTTCATTCGACATCCCGCAAAACATCGCCTTCAACGTGGGCTATGAGCTGCCGTTTGGAAAAGGCAAACGATTTTTCAGCAGCGCCAACCGATTTGCACAAGGTTTGTTTGGCGGCTGGCAAGCACAGGGAATCGTCATCTTCCGCAGCGGCCAGCCGTTTACGCCAACCATTTCACGCGATGTGGCAAATACGGGCATCGGCAGCCAGCGTCCCAATGTCATCGGTACGCCTGTCGTTGTGGGGGCGCCGACTTGCTGGTTCTACTCGTCAACAAATTCGGCATGTAGGACGCTCGACCCATCAGGCACCAATGCCTTCGCGCTTCCGGCGAGTTTTACCTATGGAAATGCGGGCGCGAATACGCTGCGGTCGGCGTGGCTGAAGAATCTGGATTTCTCGGTCTTCAAGCAATTCCCGATTACCGAAAGCAGCGTGCTGCAGTTCCGAGCCGAGTTTTTCAACCTTACCAACACTCCTACGTTCGGCATTCCGAATACCACCATTGACACTGCTTCCGCCGGCATTGTTACCACATCAGTGAACAACCCGCGCCAATTGCAGTTTGGACTTAAATACAATTTCTGAGTTCCCTGAATGAACCGCATACTACCTATTCCGACCATTTTTTTGCTCGCTATGTCCACTACGGCGCTCGCCCAGCAGCCCGTTACGATTCAGGTGGACGCCTCCCAAAAGTTGGGGACGCTTAAGCCAATCTGGAACTATTTTGGCTATGACGAGCCGAATTACACATACGCGAAGAACGGACGGAAGCTCATTCACGAACTTGCCGCGCTCAGCAAAACTCCTGTTCACATTCGCGCGCACAATCTCTTAACCACAGGCGATGGCACTCCCGCGCTTAAGTGGGGTTCGACAAACGCTTACACCGAAGATGCATCCGGAAAACCCGTGTATAACTGGACCATCGTCGATAAAATTCTACAGACCTATCTTGACGCCGGCGCCACTCCGTTTGTTGAAATCGGCTTCATGCCGAAGGCCCTCTCCACTCATCCAGATCCCTATCAGCACACGTTTCCCAAAGGCAGCGTGTTTACCGGGTGGTCGTACCCTCCCAACGACTATGGAAAGTGGAGTGAATTGGTCTATCAATGGGTGAAGCACTCGGTCGACAAATACAGCAAGGCGCAAGTCGAAAGCTGGGATTGGGAAGTTTGGAACGAGCCGAACATCAGTTACTGGCACGGAACGCCGGAGGAATACGACAAGCTCTACGATTACACAGCCGACGCGGTGAAGAGGGCGCTTCCCACAGCGCGCGTTGGCGGACCGGCAACAACCGGTCCGGCAAATCAGAAGGCGGCGGCGTTTCTCCGACAATTTCTAGAGCACTGTGCAACAGGCAAGAACTACGCCACCGGAAAAACAGGAGCTCCACTCGATTTCATCAGCTATCACGCCAAAGGGCGGCCCGACGTTGTGGAACAGCACGTCCGCATGGGCATTTCAAAGCATATGCAGGATGTATCCGAAGGATTTAAAATCGTTCGCACGTTTCCGAAGTTCCGCGACTTGCCCATTGTGCTGAGCGAATCCGATCCCGAAGGCTGCGCGGCCTGCTCTGCACGCACGTTCCCACCCAATGCTTACCGCAACGGCACGCTCTATCCGACGTACAATGCCGTTGCAATAAATACGATTCTCGATCTCGCCAGCCGCGACGACGTGAACCTGGAAGGCATGCTCACGTGGGCATTCGAATTCGAAGACCAGCCCTGGTTCGATGGGTTCCGCACGCTTGCGACGAACGGCGTCGATAAACCTGTGCTCGACGTGTTTCGCATGGCCGGCCTGATGCAAGGCGACCGTGTGAAAGCAACCAGCGATGGGGCAGTTGCCACAGATGCAATCGTTGCAGACGGCGTTCGCCAGAAGCCGGATGTTGGCGCGCTTGCAGCGGGGTCGGATCATCATCTTTCGGTGCTTGTTTGGAACTATCAAGACGATGACATCGCAGGGCCGGCTGCCGAAATCCGGCTTCACGCATCGGGCATTCCACGCGGCACAAAACGTGTTCTTGTCCGGCATTACCGGATCGATCAGACGCACAGCAATGCCTACACCGTTTGGAAACAGATGGGCGCGCCGCAAAAGCCGAACGACGAACAGTACAAAACACTGGAGGAGGCGGGTCAATTGCAGCTTCTTTCGTCACCGTACTGGACCAATGTCCGCGATGGCGCGGCGGAGCTCAATTTTTCGTTGCCGCTGCAGGGTCTCTCTCTCGTTGAACTGAGCTGGTAACGAGATTCATCCGTGTCTTATCGATGGCGCATCGCAGCCCTTATCGGCTGCGCGATCACAATCAGCTATTTCGACCGGCAGACGTTGCCCGTTGCTGTGGCGGCCATCCAGCGCGATATTCCCATTTCGAATACGCGATTCTCCGATCTGCAGGCGGCCTTTCTGGTCTCCTATGCGGTGATGTACGCGCTGGGAGGCAAGCTGATCGATGTGCTCGGCACGCGGCTCGGATTTCTTTTGATCATGCTGTGGTGGTCCATTGCCTGCGCGAGCCACGGATGGGCCGCCGGTTTTGGGATGTTAATGGTCAGCCGCTTTCTTCTGGGCATGGGCGAAGGCGGAGGCTTTCCCGCGGCAACGAAGGCGGTTTCCGAATGGTTCCCGGTGCGCGAACGCGCGCTTGCCATGGGGATTATGAACGCGGGCACCGCGGTTGGAGCCGTGGTCGCACCCCCATTTATCGCTCTTCTGCTGTCTGTAACAAGCTGGCGCTCGATATTTTTCGTGTCGGGAGGCGTGGGCCTTTTATGGGCAATCTGGTGGTGGCGCGAGTATTGGCCGCCTTTGCTTCATCCTCGTGTCTCGTCGAGCGAACGTACCTTTATCACACAGGAAACAACGGCTGATATCTCTGACGGCGGATCGCTTTCGTGGATTCGTCTTTTTTCCTTTCCCGAAGTATGGGGCCTTGTCGGCGCCAAATTTCTGAGCGATGCCGCATGGTATTTCTACCTTTTCTGGCTGCCCAAATATCTGTACGACGTCCGCGGATTCGACACGAAGCGCGTAGGCTATTATGCCTGGATTCCTTATGCTGCCGCCGGTATTGGTTGTCTCGCCGGCGGATGGTTCTCGGGCTGGCTCATTCGCAGCGGCCGCTCAGTCAATTTCGGGCGTAAGATGGCGCTCGCGCTCAGCGCGGCCGTGATGCCGCTCATCGTGCTGGTTAGTTATGTGCCGGTCGAGTTGGCGATCGTCTTATTCAGCATCGCCTTCTTCGGCCAGCAATCGTGGTCGACACTAGTCATGGTTTTGCCCGCCGACCTGTTTCCACGGTCTCAAGTCGCGTCCGTGGCCGGCCTTGTCGGATTTGGAGGGGCGATGGGCGGCGTGGTTTTCGGGCTCGTGGTCGGCTATTTACTTGACCACGGATTCGGCTATCCTATCGTGTTTTCCCTAGTCAGCACCTTTCATGTCGCGGCCTTTCTCGTTATTGCATCAACCGTTCGGAAAGTGCAGCCGGTATTTGTGGCCGCGAAAGAACTTCCAATCTTATGAAAATCACAGATGTTCGTACTCGCGTCGTGGAATGGCGGGGTAAAACCGTCCCGCCACAACCCCATTTCTGCACCAACCCCATGGACCAGCTCGATTTGCCGAGCGATTCCATGGCGAGCTTTCGTTTCTATGGCTGGCTAATCGTAGAGATCTTCACGGATTCGGGCCACGTCGGCATCGGCAATGCCGCGCTCTCCCCCCGGCTCACCAAAGAGGCAATCGACCTCTACTTGAAGCCGCTGCTGATCGGACGGGATCCGTTCGACAGCGAATTTCTTTGGCAGTACATGTACCGGCAGACGATGGCATTTGGCCGTAAGGGTGTCGCGATGGTTGCAATCAGCGCTATCGACATCGCAATTTGGGACATCCTCGGCAAGGCGGCCGGCCAACCTTTATTCAGGCTTCTGGGCGGCAGAACGAAGCGTCGCATTCCGGTTTACGCGAGTAAGCTCTACAGTCAAAAGCTTGATGATCTGGCTGCGGAGGCTGCGCTTTACAAGAAGCAGGGGTACGGCGCGATGAAATTGCGGTTTGGCTGGGGACCTCGTGATGGCGCCGCCGGGATGGAGCGCAATATGGAACTCGTCAAAACAGTGCGCGACGTGATCGGGTATGAAATCGATCTGATGGCCGATGCCTATATGGGCTGGACTCTCGACTACGCGCGCCGCATGTTACCGCTTCTAGCACCATTTCGATTGCGCTGGCTGGAAGAGCCTGTGATCCCCGATGACATCGGCGGGTATGCCACGCTTAACTCTCAGGGAATTATTCCCATTGCCGGCGGCGAGCACGAGTTCACTTTGTACGGCTTCCGTCAATTGCTCGAAGCCAAGGCGGTCAGTTACATCCAATTCGACACCAATCGCGTCGGGGGCATCACGCAGGCGCGCAAAATCGCCGCGTTAGCGGAAGCCTACTCTGTGCCCGTTATCCCGCACGCCGGCCAAATGCACAACTTCCATATTGTGATGGCAAGCTTGAATTCGCCCATGGCGGAGTTTTTTCCCGTTTTCGACGTGGAAATCGGCAACGAACTTTTCTGGTACATCTTCGACGGCGAACCGCGCCCTGAAAACGGCAGCATTGATCTGCGTGACGAGTTGCCAGGACTCGGCCTAACAATTAAGGAAGACGCGCTAAAACAATTTGATGTCATCGAATGATCGGCGCAGGAACTTACGGAATGTATCTATTGGTTTTTGAGCCAGCTAGCGGCTTTATGACCAGTTCCGGCCGATAGAGTCGCATGTCGCGCATGATCTCGTCTTCTTTTGTTGAATTGCAGGCGTAGGTGATCGCGAGTTGTCCTTTTGCTTCCAACTCCGGATGTTCTTTTGCCGCGTAGCAGAATACGTTCGGCGTATGCCGTGGATCTGATGAGCGCATTTCCGGATAGCTAAAAATGGGACGCGCCTTTGTCCAGAGGCCATCGAGCGACTTTGCCGTGCTGTAAGAGGCTGTCGTGGACAGAAAGCCGGGGGTGGGATAGATCGCGATCCATGCGTGCAGATCGGGGTGGAAGGCGAGACTCATTTCGGTTATATTGCCTTGGATCAGCGATAACGCATCGGACGGATATGCGTGCGGGTTCCAGGCGACCCAATGGGAATCTGCATTTAGATACTCCCACCGCAGCGGCTGATGGTCTGACAGTGGAATACGCATTAAACCGAGAAAGGGATT
>Ga0134125_10010549_pt1 | contig 10371 bp, 5 predicted proteins | sample KB31751_FD_96464 | JGI IMG/M metagenome (GOLD analysis project Ga0134125, IMG submission 96464) | Terrestrial soil microbial communities with excess Nitrogen fertilizer from Kellogg Biological Station, Michigan, USA - KB3-175-1 | ecosystem: Environmental > Terrestrial > Soil > Unclassified ... | reverse complement strand
TCGTTCCATCGACACACCCATCGGCAATGTAAAAATCACCAGCGTGGATTCAGGCTCTTCCGTCGGCAGCTTCTCCGGGGCCGGCACGGTCAAGGTCGGCGATAAGGTAGCGTCGTCCCAGTAACCGCACTCCACAGCAGCGGCGAGGCCGCCTGCAACCGCAGGCGGCCTCGCCGCTGCTGTCGCTGAAGTACGTGAAACATCATCGTTTTTCGATTGGCCTATTCCCCTAATTACCTTGTCTCACTTCAGGAGTTCACTCCACCCGTCTATCCCCTTTTTCGCCGGAGATGATTCTGTATACGAAAAGTTGTTTCGCATGGACCTTATACAGCAGGAAAGCGGCTGAATTCTCAGACGTGACAATGCGCCCGAATCGTTGATCTGAATCTTGCCCATACGGATCATCCAACGTGGCGCTCGGAAGTTTATGTTCAGCTTCCCACACCGAGTAAGTGCTCTTCGTCGTTGTCGATTCTTCTCGGATTCTGTCGTACTTCGTCAATCCTGTAAAAGCTACCACATAGCGTTTCCCAACGATCCCAAAAAACAAATGCACACCGGAATCAGATGCGCAGTATGAATTTTCGCGCTTACCGTCCGAGCTGAGCCTCACCAAACAATCGTTCTTTGATTCCGTGTCAGAAGAGGCACCGAGCAATTCATTTCCAAAGAATTCAAGCTGATTCATTCGATCGGTCTGGAACTCCTTCGTGCAGGAAAGAGTGTTATTAATATCACAAATAGAAACGCTACTCTTCTCACCAAATTTGCTCACTCGAGCGATGTTGATCGCAACTTTCCCTGTTCTTGGAGAATCTGCCATATTCATGGACGACAGATTTTGCCCAGAAAATCTAGTTTGTCCCAGAAGTTTTCCCGTCGATAGCGAATAAATACAAAGATCGATAGATCGACTTAACGAGAGTGAGAGTGTCGCAACCACATTGAGTTTCTCGTCCATTACAAAGTCGAAAATTTGCTGTGGTTTCCCGTCGCCCATTCTGAGAAGCGGCCGTAGGCTGTGGGCGTCGAGAACATCGATATAAGCGTAAGCACTACAGACTAGGATCTTGTCATCTCGAGTATCGAACTGAACCCTCCCACAAATCTGCGAGGGAGCAGCAGAAATCTCACCAAGATCTTGGCTTAATACTGGAGAACGATTTTTCGTCTGGTGCCTGGATATCATCCTCATTCTATGGCCTTGAATGGTAGACACTTGCTGCACGATAACGCTATCTCCCCCGGGGCCGAACGACGCACCCACAACGTCCCCACCGTTTAGGGTAAGGCTATCCGTTAGCTCCACCGAGACTTGACATTGACCGGGCAAATAAATAAAAAGCGTTGCTGAGAGTATAAGTATAAGTTTTGTCATTATGCTGGGCACCCTGGATCCAACAATGTGTTGTGATGCAACCCGGGGATCCAACTAAGTATGGAACCAATTCCGAGATCCCAAACGATGTGGCCCAGGGCCGTAAAGGGGTTTGCAGAAAAGTTGAAAATATCTGTGTGCCCCTGCAGGGGCACTAAGGCGTTGCTTGCCTGACCCTTTCGAGCATTCACATGAACACTCACCAGTGCAGCCCCATTTCTGAACCCGTTCGGTCCACCGAAAATATTGCGGGCTGGAAAGTAACCATCTGCCGCAAGTTGATTACCGCTGACAATGATATTTACAGTTTGGTGACCACCGTGACCAGTGGCACCGGTTTGATCCGTATCAAGAGTTGCACCGGGGACTCCTGCTAATACGCGCTGTTGTGCACACGTTAACGGAACGGTCGGCACGGAACTTGGACCATCGCTGTCGAGTCCAATCAGCGGTATATTGCTAGGAAATTCCAGATCTGTAGTCGTAAAGGGCGACTCGTCGATAGTGGCGGTTACGTCGACGGTCACCGTCGTAGACACACCGTCACCGCCACCGCCACCGCCACCGCCACTAGGATCATCTACAAAACAATCCGGTTCCAGATCCCCTCCACAGCCAATATCCGATCCGTCCGACAAGTCCATCCCAATGGGATCCGTCAACATCAACGGCCTGTTTCTCACATAGCTATATCGATTTAAGCTCTGAGGATCAGAGAAGTCGTAGCTACCGAGATATGGATCAGGCCGATTGAATCTCCCGTGAATCGGGTCCGTATTCCTGAAGGTGGCATAATTAGATAAATCGTCGTCCGTCTCGTAACCCGTGAAGTTGTAGTGGTTATTCGTTGCTGCACCGCCGTGATTGGCCAACACCGCGCCGAACGGTTCATAATCAATGTCATCCAGAACGGTCCCGGACGAGTTGGCCGTGACCCTTGTCGACCCCAGATGATCTTGGAACAGAAAGCGTCCGTTGCCGCTTGTGTCTTCATTCCAAACGAGCAGACTGCCAAACCACACCTGACGTCCAAAGCTCGTTGCGCCACCATTGCTCTCATCGAGGATCTGTCCCGAGGCCCCAGGCCAGTAAAGGGTCGTTGAGCTTCCAACCATCTTCACTCGGTAGCCGTCGCCGTCATAAAGATAGGTTGGCGAGCTATTCGACGATAAAATTCGCCCCTCAGCATCGTAGACATACGAGACTGATCCATTTACAGTCCCCGCAGTTCCGTTCGCGTTGTAGCTGTTAACACTCAACCGGTTATTGGTCGCCGTGGCCGACCACGTGCTCCCAGTTGTCGTGCCAGAGAGATGGGTCTCGCCAGTCAAGTTGCCGAACTGGTCATATCCGTACGTCTCTCCCCAGGCTGTTCCTGAAGACGCGGTCTGCAATCGATTCAGTACGTCGTAGGTGAAACTCTGCGTCCTTCCCGAATGACCGGTAGCGCCATCGGTGATAGAGCTCATATTACCGTTATCCGTGCCACTGCCGTAAGCATAGGTCAGCTTCATGAAAGGCGATGAAGGAGACGATGTCGGATACGCCTGGATGACTGACGGCTCCTGATTCGTTGTGGGGGCGAAACTGCGCGTGAGTGAGGTGCTGCCACTCGTAAGTTGATGCGTCAAGGTCGCCAGTGCCCCGGATGCTTGGTAAGTTGCACCTGAAGCATACGTATTTGTGCCATCTGTGATTGAGCTGAGTTGTTGGTAGCTGTTGTACCCGTAGGTGTAGGTGGTTCCCCCGAAATCGAGGAGCGTATTGAGCGCACCGTCGTAGTAGTAGTTGTAGTCGGCTTCATGTGTGACATCGGTCGTGCTGTGGATCAGCTTTTTTATCTTCGCAACCCTTCCAACTGGATCGAAGCTCCATGCTGTTGCTCCAGACCCATCGCTCATTCCGGTACGTTGCCCCTTACCGTTCGCGATCGTCAGGGAGTTGTAACTGGATTGGTCATAGCTATACGTAACGGCGCTGGTGCTGTCGGAATACGACTTGCCAGTCATTCTATTGAGCGCGTCATAGCTGTATGTTTTGGCCACGCTCAGCGCGTCAGTCGCGCGACAAAGCTGTGATACGGCTCCCGAACATAGACCACCAGACGAATTTGTATAGTAGTAATTCGTGGTGCCGGCTTCCGGAGTCGTCTCCGATGTGAGTCTCCCCAGGCCGTCATAGGTAAAAGTGCGGCCAAGAGAGCCACTGGGGCATGAAGTCCCCGAGAACGAGTTCCCCTGGCAGACAGCGATCAGGTCGTCGATGAAGTCGTAAAGATATTGTGTGTGATAGTTCAACGGCGTCGATCCCGAGATGCCGTTTGGGTCTTCATAGACATCCTGCAAGCGCCCTAAAACGTCGTAGCAGAGCTTTCTGTTTGCTCCTGCGGGATCCGTCGAAGTGGTGCAGTTGTCGGAATAGCTGGCGGACGCGGTGCTGCTCCCGTCTGCCAGCACACTCTTCACCGGGCGTCCCAGGGGATCGGTATAGCTATAGGAGAAGACGGGTGATCCCGATGTGTACGCATTGCTCACGCCTTGTGAAACATAGTGGTTTGTGGTGTCAAAGCCGTAAACGTAGTCCACTTTTGCCAGCGCACCTGACTCCACTTCGAAGGCCCTACCGAGCCCATCCAGGGTCGTGGTTTGCGTCGCAGAGGCCGATGTAGCGCGCAGCGTTTGAACCGTTGCAGTCGCTTTCGTGGAAGGGGAAGTGAAATGATTGTAACCGTAGGTAATCGTTGGAGTGCCCGACGTGTTATCCGGATAGTTGACCGAGGTCGGTCGAAGTAGAGCGTCGGCGTAAGCGTAGGTCGTAGTCTCCGAGTTGGCGTCCGTCATCGTAATCGGTTGCCCAACGCATTTGCTGTAGGTTGCCGTAGACGTGATGCTTATGCCGGAGCCATAGCCTTGCGTAATCGAGGTTGGATACGCCCTCGCCCCCGCCGATCCGCTGCCGATCGAGCAGCCGGAAGTTCCCGAATCCCAGGAATCGACGTATGAAATAAGGGTTTCGTTTCCGTTGGGGTCTTTGGTGTCGACAAGATTCCCCAACGAATCGTAGCCGTAGAGAGTCGTCAGGGGGCCTGTGGACGTCACGCCGGGCGTGATATAGCTCACGCTCCTGGTAAGATTGCCCCGCGGTGTCGTGCACGTACCGCAGTAATTGGAATCATCATGGCCGGCCGCCCCCGTTACGGACGTCATCGCAATTGCCGAGGTATCGGTCGATCCGTCATGGTTAAGTCCATCATAAAAGTACTCTGTGTCTGAGACTACGGCTGTTGCGGTTGTGACCTTTTTTTCCCTCACGAGATTGACGAAGTTGCCACTCACATAGGATGTCGGCCAGTAATACAGTAGGACAGTTGTTCGAATAGGACTCGACGTCGTATTCCAGTCATACTCGTACTGAGTATCAAGATTTCCGTAGCTGTCGTGCAAATATGCAATCGTCTTCGACTTGGCGCCCACTATGACATCAACGGTGGATACTCCGTCAGCGTCATAGCTCGTGTCTGTCTCCCGTAATACTGTTCCACCAACGGAAGCCTGATACACTTTTTCAACCGTGGGGAGGCCGTCACTGTTGAATGTCGTCTGTGTGTCATTGTTCTGAGGGGTGGTTTCCTTTGTGATCCAGATTCCACTGCTGCTCGTTCTGACATACGTCCACGTAGAAGACGAGGCCAAATCGTTGACGGTTTTTGTGACTTGCGTAGGGCTTCCGTCAGCGCAGTTTATCCCTGTATATGCATACTGAATGTAGCCGCCGGTCGGCAATGTGATCTGCGCAAGGCGGCCAGTCGTTGCGCTGGTATGGCCTGATATCGAGCTTAGCTCGTATGTAAAGGTGTAGGTGCTCCCATCCGCCAGGGTAAGAGACGTTGGGAAGTAGACGGTCGATGCCGAAAATTCAGAGACTCCCGAGCATTGCAGAGAGCTGTAGACACTCATCGACGTAAGTGCCATCGTTGCCGTCTGAAGCGTGTGGGAAGCGTCGTAATACGAGTATGTAGTTTGATGGGGAGATGTGCTATCCGTCACCGTAAGAGCGGTTCTACCTATACTGTCAAAATAGGTTGTGGTGCTCCCCGAAGTACTCGAGGATGAACTGTTGCCATTGGTATCGTGCGTGCCGCCGGTGTCATCCACCTGCACGCCTGACGGGGCAAATATTGTGGGTCGCGTGTTGTTGTAGTTGGGCGGATATAGAGTCCCAGGCGGCGGTGTTGCATTTGGTCCTCCGTTGCCATTCAGCACCAGGTAATATCCGTTTGGCTTGTTGCCGCTATCGTGTCCGTATCCGGTCTGTGGAGAGCCGTCGCTGCACTCCGGATAGTCGTCAGGTCTTTCCGCGAGGCGGACATCGATATCGAAAAACAAATTTGTGGTGTGAAAATTTTCATATTCATAGGTCCACTGATTTGTCGAATCATTGGCTACACATCTCCATCGAAGTGTCGTGAATAGAGGCAGGCCCGCGTCAGGCGGTGTAACCCGATTCCATCCCCATGTGGGGTTACCTTGGGTGTCCGACACCGGCGACCAAACGCTGCCATTCAACTGCCAGACGAAGGAGTTGTACGTGATACCTGGCGAGAAAGATACGCCCCGAGACGGTACAGTCGGAAGGGCGATCCGAAACGTATAACCGAGGTTGTAACGGTTCAAGGTCGTGAAGCCGTCACCCTCGATGGAGCCGGCGGGGGGAAAGGTAGCCTGACCGTGCACTGAAGCTGTCAGGGCAATAGTAACGATAGCGAGGAGGAATCTCTTCATAACGCGCTCCTATTTGATCGCAAACTCTTCTGCCGCAACGCCCGTGTTGAAGGCAATCGATGTAACGTCAATGTCAGCCCACTTGGTGCCGTTTACGTATTTCGTGATGTGGTACGGGTATAGAAATCCGCCGATAGCCCGGTAGTCGTCGTATTCCACGCGGACCGCCACCCAGGGTATCGCTCCCAGCCCCTCTCGCTGGCTGAAGGAAATCGCCCGGGGCAGAAACGTTACAGGATCGACCCAGACATCGCATTTCGTGAATTCCTGATAGCCGGCGACATATTTGTCTTTCGACCAGTCATTGCTGATGCGAAGATGAAGCGCGGATCTACCATCGACAGCCTCCGGTCCCAGGTCTTCCACCTGAACCTTCGCTTCTTCCAGTCTCGAGGCGATAAACGTTAGTGGCGAGAGTGCGGATCGTGCGCTCAACGAGCGTCCAAACGGTAGTTCCTTGAGCCCATTCTTTTTCCGCTCAGCAGCAACACCGGCAGCAAAGACGACGTGGTGCGACGTCGTGGGAGTGTCGAACGTCTCCACGGTGTGGGTCGTTTTCTTCGTCACGATGCGAACAGTGCCTTTTTCTTCGGTGCTTCCCGCCGTGATGGTTACATTGCCTAAAATCACCGCGTCTTCGGGCGCGCGACTACCCAGCTTTTGAATAACTTGATTCAAAGTGGGAGAGAGGGCCGCCTCTCCAGCAGGTGGTGACTGAGGTGAAATGTGGGTTGCACTGATGAAGGCGAGAAGAAAAGTGAAAAACAGGGATCGACACGCTGGCATCAAACGCATAATTGCTCCTCGAAAGAAACGCGTTATCTTGCAGTCCGTAGACAACTCAACATCTTCGCGATCAGCTTCAATAGGCCGGTCACGCTCTTGGGGTTTGTTCAGGTTCTGAGTTCAACTTGTAGAAAAACAAAGCATCGATAGCTGTGCCTGGGAGGCAGTTATCCGGCAATCGAAGTCCGCGCACATCTAAATTTCGCTTGAGGGCGTGTCGCTTCGAAACGCTACGAGAGTAGCGGTTACGAGAAAATAGGCCTTCAAAGAACTCAGAAGTGAAGAAGACTTACTCTCGCAGCTCGGTCGCCAGTTATTGCGACAAATCGATCACGGCTGTGATTGGTAGAGAACACTAGGCTAATATTGGTCTCGTTGACCTGCCCCCTGAAATCTCGACCAGTTGAAACTGGAGTTCTCTCGTAATCTAAGCGAGGGAGCAGATCGATGAAGAAGAGTCGGTACACGGAAGAGCAGATCATCGGGATACTGAAGCAGCATGAGTCTGGGGTGAAGACAGCGGATCTTTGCCGGGAGCACGGGATCAGTGCGGCAACGTTCTACCAGTGGAAGCAGAAGTTCGGCGGCATGGACGTAAGCGAAGCGCAGCGGCTGAAGGCTCTGGAGGATGAGAACCGGCGGCTGAAGATGCTGGTGGCGGAGCTGAGCCTGGGTGGCGAGGCGTTGAAGGCCGTGATAAGAAAAAACGGCTGGAGCTTGCCGGTTTAAGAGGCGATGTTGCGTTCGTCTCATCCGAGTTCGGTGTGAGCGAACGCACGGCCTGCAAGCTGCTGGGCGTGGATCGGTCGAGCTACCGGTATGAGCCGAGGCCTGATCGCAACGTGGTGCTACGAGAGGAGATGGTGAAGCTGGCCCGTCAGAAGCCTCGCTATGGTTATCGCCGGCTGCACGCGCTGCTGGAACGCCGCGGCGCCAACAACGGCCAGCCGTTGAACGTGAAGCGGGTATACCGGTTGTACCTGGAGGAAGGCTTGAGCGTGCGAAGAAAGAAGCGCAAGCGGTTGGTAAGGGAACGTGCTTCCGAACCACGGCTTACCGGGCCGAACCAGGAGTGGGCTATGGACTTCGTGGTGGACGGACTGGCGACCGGGCGAATGGTCCGCATCCTGACGGTGGTCGATGCGTACACGCGCGAGTGTGTGGCACTGGAAGCGGACTTCAGTCTGGGTTCGGGCCGCGTGACACGGGTGCTGGAACGGGCGATCGCCGAGCGCGGCCGGCCGGAGCAGCTACGTTCGGACAACGGCCCGGAGTTCACCTCGCGGCGCATGATCGGCTGGGCGGAACAATGGAAGGTTGGCTTGATCCACATCGAGCCGGGCAAGCCGATGCAGAACGGACATGTCGAGAGCTTCAATGGCCGGCTGCGCGACGAGTGCCTCAACGTAAGCTGGTTCCGCACCCTGAACGACGTGCGGGAAACGCTGGCGAACTGGGAGCGGGAGTACAACTGCGAACGACCGCACAGTTCGCTGGACTATAGAACGCCGGAGGAGTTCCGGCAGCAGTTAGGCTATGCAGATGTGGAAAGCAGAGTGCGCTTCCCACATCCGCACAGCATCGACCACCGCGATGAGAATAAAATCTCAAAGCAAAACCTAAACTGGGAAACTCCAGTTATCAATGGATGAGAAAAAGGGGGCACGTCATCGTGTCAAGACAAATATTAAAAATAAAATAACCTGCGATATTGCCCGTGAAATTAAGCAAAGAAGAGTTTTTCAGCGCCTTGTTGTGTCGCAAACCGTGCGAAGGGGTGTAGTGATAGTTACGGACCCATTTAAAAAGCACCGACAAAAGCGACAAAGCAGATCCCCTTTGGGGATGACAACAAGAAAAGCAACAACAAGAGAGGCAAAAGCAACAACGCTACTTCCGTCTCCCCAGCTTCGACGGAAACTTCCCACCACCCTGGTGAGTCGCCGCTACCCAACGCTCCCGCACAGCATCGCTGGCAAAACCCACCACCCGAGGATCCACCACTGCACCTGCAGGCGTCGCCAACTCGGCCTCCAGTGCAGAATCGATCATCGCTGTCCGCCGCGACGCAAACGTCCGGCTCAACTCTGCCAACGTCTTCGAGGCGCGGCTCAGGTCGACATCCCACCTCAGCTTCTCCGCCAAGTCCCTATCCGCCAGCGGACTCGTGACGCTTAACCCGGCGTAGCACGCACCCAGCCGCTGCAACAGCGTCCACTCTTCTTCCCAGATTCTCTTGGAAGCCGCCACCAACTCCTGTATCTGCGGGACCGCCGCCACTCTCTCCGGCAGCCCCTCGACAAAAGCAGTCACCTGCTCATGGCATCCTTCTTCGACCAGCTCCACCACTGCGTTCAACGCTGCTTCCGTCTCCGCTCGCTGCTCTTCGATCCGCTGCTCTGCATCTTCCAGCATCTTGCGCAGATTCGCATCGCCGGTCCGCGTCACCACCGGTCGCACCAACTGCACCAGCGCTTCGTCTCGGCCCTCGCGCTGCAGGATGAGAGCCTCGGTGTAACACGCAGCGACTGCGCCCTCCCGCTGCTCGCGCTCGGCCTGCTCGCGCGCGAACTCCAGCAGCTCCGCAACCTCTGTCGTCCACAGCGGCCCGCGACACTGTTCGAGCACCGCCACCGCATCCGCAAATTTGCGCGCCGTCAACGCCTCGCGCGCCTGCAGCAGGATGCCGTCGCGCTTCTCCTGCGCCGACTGCCGCGCGATCCGGTCGCGGATTCTCGCTTCCAGACCCACGAGCCGCTCGTCTCCCGGAGCCACCGTCAGCGCCTTCCCCACCATATCCAGCGCCTGCATCGGCTTCACATCCAGCAGCGCCAACGCCTCCTTCACCGCCGCATCGACCAGCGCATTGCGCTCGTACTTCCGAATCTCTGCGTCCACCTGCACCTGATACCGCAGGAGTGTCGGATCGCTCGGAGCATGCTCCAGCGCCCGATGCAACACCACCACGATGCGGTCCACATCCTCGCGCGTCATCGCCGCCGCGATCAGGCTGTCGATCTCCTCCAGCACCTTGCGACGTTCTTCCTGCGCGATCCCCTGCTGCACCGCGTCCCTCAGATCGCGAACGTCCGTATCCGCGGGGGCCGTTTCCTCTGCCTGCTTGATCAGTTCCAAAGCCGCTGGAAGGTTTCTTTCCGACAGCTCCTTCCGCGCCGCATCCACCCAGCCCTTTACCTTGGCCTTCAACGCCGCTTCTTCTGCCTGCCGGACCAGCGCAAGATACGCTGCCCGCAGCCGCGAGTTGTTCGTATCCAGCTTCATCGCCTTTTCGACAATCGCCTGCGCCGCCGCAAAGTCGCCGTCCTGCCGCGCCGCATCCGCCTGCCGCAAATAGCCCACGATGCGGTCGTTCTTCTCCTTGCTCTCGCGGACTTCCGTCAGCCGCTCCGCGAAGCTCCGGTC
>Ga0134125_10010548_pt1 | contig 10371 bp, 10 predicted proteins | sample KB31751_FD_96464 | JGI IMG/M metagenome (GOLD analysis project Ga0134125, IMG submission 96464) | Terrestrial soil microbial communities with excess Nitrogen fertilizer from Kellogg Biological Station, Michigan, USA - KB3-175-1 | ecosystem: Environmental > Terrestrial > Soil > Unclassified ... | reverse complement strand
GCCGGCGGCTTTCAGGAACAGCGCCATCGGCAGATGCAGCGCACCGTAAAGGCCGGACGAGGAGAAGATCAGCTTGTCCGGATTCTTCTTTGCGTCCTCGATCAGCTCCTTGAGCGTCTTGTAGGGCTGCTGATCGTTGACCACGAGCACCATCGGCCCGGCGGTGAGGCGCGCGATCGGTGTGAAATCGGCGCGCGTGAACTTCGGCTGCCGTCCGAACAATTTGTCGACTTCGGCGAAGCCGGAGATCGAGACGATGTGGATGAGCAGCGTATAGCCGTCGGGCTTTGCCGTCGCGGCGAACGGGCCGCCGACCTGGCCGGCGGCGCCGGCCTTGGTCTCGATGACGCAGGGCTGTTTGAGGATCGGCTCGAGCAGCGCCGCGATCGGGCGGCCGACCACGTCGGCCGCGCCACCGGGCGGGAACGGATTGACGAAGGTGATGGCGTGCGAAGGGTAAGCGTCTTCGGCGAAGCCCGGGCGAACGGCGAGCGCGGCGGCGCTTGCCGCGCTGCCCGCGATGAAGCGGCGGCGGTCCATTGTGTCTCCCCCTGCGTGCGGGGCCTCGCGGGCCCCGTCGTCGTTGCCAGCGATGCTAACCCGACGCCGCGCGTAATCAAGGCTCGTCGACGATCGCCACCGCGCGCGTCCAGCCGGCGGAACCGCCGCGTACCTTTACCGGGAAGCAGCTCACCGTGAATCCGGTTGCCGGCAGCGCTTCGAGATTGTGCAGTTTCTCGATGTGGCAGTAGCCGATCTCGCGGCCAGCGCGGTGGCCTTCCCAGATGATCTTCGGGTCATGCGTCTGCGCGTAACGCTGCATCGTGAAGATGAAGGGCGCGTCCCAGCTCCAGCCGTCGGTGCCGGTCACGCGCACGCCGCGCTCGAGCAGATACATCGTCGCCTCGCGCCCCATGCCGCAGCCTTTGGCGACGTAGTCGGGGTGGCCATAGGCCGCGCCCGCGCTGGTGTTCACGACTACGATTTCAAGCGGTGAAAGCGTATGGCCGATACGCCTCAACTCGGCTTCGACGTCGCCGGCGGTCGCGACATAGCCGTCGGCGAAGTGCCGGAAGTCGAGCTTCACGCCGGGCCGGTAGCACCAGTCGAGCGGCACTTCGTCGATGGTCAGGGCGCGCTTGCCGTTGTCCATGGTGGAGGCGAAATGATAGGGCGCGTCGAGATGCGTGGTGCAGTGCGTCGACAGCTTGACCCACTCGAAGCCCCAGCCCTCGCCGTCTGGCAGGTCTTCCTTTTTCAATCCCGGAAAGAATTTGAGGATATCGGCGGCGGTCTGCTGATGGTCGAGATATTCGATCGCCGGCCCATAGCCCGGCGGATCGGCCGCCACGTTGTTCTCCAGTGGCACCGAAATATCGACGATCCTGCGCGGCATTGTGCGTCCTTTGTCCGTCTTCCGATGCGGCGCATCATCGAAGAGGCGGACCGAGGGGACAAGCCCGCAGCGGCCGCGCCGCGCGCGCGGCGCATGCGATTTGCGCGCATGGCGCATAAACGTGGAGACGAGGGGATTTAGCCCAACTTCTGCGTGGACTTAGCCTCTAGCGCGGCGTGCCGAAACCCGTTTAAGATGCCGCAAAACGAATTCATAAGGGAGGAATGCGATGAATCTCAGAACCATACTGCGGACCTGCACCTGGGCGGCCGGCCTCGCGCTCGCCACCTCGGTGGTGCTGGCCGTGAGCCCGGCGGGGGCTCAAGACAAGAAGCCGATCGTGATCGGCTTCGGCCAGTCGCTGACCGGCTTCCTGTCGCCGAACGGCAAGCAGGCGATCGTCGGCGCCGAAATCTGGCGCGACGAGGTCAACAAGGCCGGCGGCCTGCTCGGGCGCCAGGTCGAGCTGAAGTACTACGACGACCAGAGCAAGCCGGACACCGTGCCGGGCATCTACACCAAGCTGCTCGACGTCGATCACGTCGACCTGGTGGTCGGCGGCTACGCGACCAACCAGAACGCGCCGGCGATGCCCGTCATCATCCGCAAGGGCAAGACCTATATCAGCCTGTTCGCGCTCGACGTGAACGACAAGTTCAAGTACCCGAAGTACTTCTCGATTCTGCCGACCGGCCCGAACACCAAGACCTCGTTCACCGAGGGCTTCTTCGAGGTCGCCAAGGCGCAGAACCCGAAGCCGACCACCGTCGCGCTCGCTTACGCCGACGCCGAGTTCTCGCAGAACGCCTGTGACGGCGCCCGCGAGAACGCCAAGAAGGGCGGCTACAAGATCGTCTACGACAAGAGCTATCCGCCCCCGCCGAAGACCTCCGACTTCACGCCGATCGTGCAGGCGCTGAAAGCGGCCAACGCCGACCTCGTCGTGGTCTGCGCCTATCCGGCGGACTCGGTCGGCATCGTCGAGGCGGCGAACGAGATCGGCCTGAAGCCGAAAATGTTCGGCGGCGCGATGGTCGGCCTGCAGGCGCTCGTCTTCAAGGACAAGCTCAAGGGCAAGCTCAACGGCATCGTGAACTACGAGACCTGGGTGCCGGACAAGAAAGAGATGTATCCGGGCACCGAGGCGTTCTTCAAGGAGTACCAGGCGCGCGCCAAGGCGGCCGGCGTCGATCCGCTCGGCTACTATCTCGGCGGCTGGGGCTACGCCCAGTTCCAGATCCTCGGCGATGCGATCAAGGGATCGAACAGCGTCGACGACAACAAGATCGCCGCCTATCTGAAGTCGCACAGCTTCAACACGATCATGGGGCCGATCAAGTTCGGCGCCAAGGGCGAGTGGGCCGAGGGCCGGATGCTGCAGGTGCAGTATCACGACATCAAGCCGGACGCGAACCTCGAGACCTGGCGCGGCATGAGCTACCAGACCGTGCTGACGCCCTCGAACCTCGCCACCGGCAAGGTGATCTATCCGTACGAGAAGGCGCACAAATAAGCGCGCTTCACGGCGACGACATTGAAAACGCCGCGGGCAACCGCGGCGTTTTTATTGGAGGAGAAGCGTGCAAAGGTGCAAGAGCGCGCCGTGCGTATACGACGCCTAAAGCCCGAGATAGAACTCGCGGATCAGCTGGTTGTTGTTGAGTTCGTCGGCCGAGCCGCCCTCGAAGGCGATCTTGCCGTGCACGATGACGTAGCCGCGGTCGGCGATGCGAATCGCCTGGACGAAGTTCTGCTCGGCCATCAGCACCGTGAGCTGGAAGTGGTCCTTGAGCCGCTTGATCGCGTCGATGGTGCGGGACACGAGCAGCGGCGAGAGGCCGACCGACGGCTCGTCGATCAAAAGGATGCGCGGGGAGAGCATCAGCGCGCGCGCCAGCGCCAGCATCTGCTGCTCGCCGCCGCTCATCGAGCCGGCGAGCTGGCTCTTGCGCTCGGCCAGCCGCGGGAACACCTCGAAACAGAACTCGGTGTTCTCCTTGATCTTGGCGCGCGCCTTGCGGCGGCTGGCGCCGAGCAGCATGTTCTCCTCGACCGTCTGGCGCGGGAACAGGCGGCGGCCCTCCGGCACCAGCGCGATGCCGAGGTCGACGATCTCTTCCGTGGTCTTGCCGACGAGGTTGTGCGTCTCGCCGTCGATCTCGGCGGTGATGGAGCCTGAGCGCGGGCGCACCATGCCCATCACGCACTTCATCAGCGTCGACTTGCCGTTGCCGTTGGTGCCGAGCAGCACGACCGTCTCGCCGCCGGCCGCGCGCAGCGACACGTTCTCGAGCACGCGCACCGCGCCATAGGCGGCGTCGATGGCCTCGACCGTGATGCTGTTGCCGCTACTGGCCAAGATAGGCTCCAATGACTTCGCCTTCCTTGATCACGTCGTCCGGCTTGCCGTCCGCGATCTTCTTGCCCGACACCAGCACGACGAGGCGCTGCGAGAACGCCATCACCGCGCGCATGATGTGCTCGATCATGATGATGGTGATGCCGCTCTCGTTGAGCCGGATAAGCAGCGCGACGATGTCCTCGACCTCGGAATGCGACAGGCCGGCCATCGATTCGTCGGCGATCAGAAGCTTCGGCTCGGCCGCCATGGCGCGGGCGAGCTCGAGCTTGCGCATCTCGACCTGGGTCAGGTCGCGCGGGTTCTTCGACGCCTTGCCATCGAGCGCGACGAGCTTCAACAGCTCCATGCAGCGCTCGTCGGCCTCGGCCTTGGTGACGTGGTGGCCGACGCGGAAGGCGACCGTGTAGAGCAGCGGCACGCGGATATTGTCGGCGACGGTCATGCTCATGAACGGCCGCGGCAGCTGGAAGCTGCGGGCGAGCCCGCGCCGCGTCCGCTCGTGCGCGATCATGCCGTCGACCGTCTCGCCGGCGAAGGTGACGCTGCCGGTCTCGTTGTGCAGCGTGCCGCAGATGCAGTTGACCAGCGTCGACTTGCCCGAGCCGTTCGGGCCGATCAGGCCGACGCGCTCGCCCGGCGCGACCTGAAGATCGACGCCGTCGAGGGCGACGAAGCCGCCGAAGCGCTTGCCGAGTTGCGAAACCTGGAGAAGGGAAGCGCTCATGCCTGCTTCCTCCGCCGCATCCAGGCCTGCCACAGGCCGACGATGCCGTTCGGCGCGACGATGACGAAGCCGATTAAGAGCAGGCCGACGATCAGCAGGTTGACCGCCGAGGAGATCGTCACGGTCGCGACCTGCTGCAGTGTGCCGAGCAGCAGCGCGCCGATCAGCGGCCCGGCCCAGGAGGTGGTGCCGCCGATCATCGGCATGGCGATCGAGTTGACGGCGTAAGAGAGGTCGAAGGCCGAACCCGGCTCGACATAGCCGATGTAGAAGGGGAAGGGGGCGCCGGCCATGCCCATCAGCGCGCCGGAGAGAACCGTCGCGATCAGCTTGAGCTTGAGCGTCGGCACGCCGCAGGCTTCCGCCGCAAGCTCGTCGTCACGGATGGTGGCGAAGCCGTAGCCGAGGCGCGAGCGTTCGATCAGCCGCGCGCAGGTCAGCGACACGATCACCAGCACCAGCATCAGCACGAACAGGTACTGGATATAGGGACCGAACACCGGCACCTTGTCCGGCGGGATGATGTAGGCGCCGCGCGATCCGCCGACGAAGGACCAGTTGACGACGAAGGTTTGCAGCACGACGGCCAGCGCCAATGTGGCGATGGCAAAGAATACGCCGCGCAGGCGCAATGTCAGATAGCCGGTGCCGAGCCCGACGAGACCCGCGACGATGCCGCCGAACACGACGTCGACCGGCACCGGCATCGGCAGGATCGCATGCAGCGGCCCGGCGATCGCGGCCGGGAAGATATCGTCGAGGTTCTGTCCGACCGTTTCGAGAAAGATGCTGGTGTAGACGCCGATGGCGAAGAACCCGGCCGAGCCGAAGTTCACGTAGCCGCAGTAGCCGCCGAGGATGTTCCACGCGGTCGCCAAAATGGCGAACTGCAGCACCGTGTAGCCGAGATAGAAGAGGTAATCGTTGTTGACCGCGCGCAGCGCGAAATAGAGCGCCGCGGCGATGACGATCTGCACGAGGATGAAGACGGGTGTGCGCACGGATCAGCGTCCCAGAAGTCCAGAGGGGCGCACGGCGAGCGTCAGGAGCAGGATGCCGAACGACACGGCCGGCGCCCAGGACGGCCCGTAGAACACCGAGGTGATGCTCTCGATGACGCCGAGCAGGAGCGCGGCGATCAATGTGCCGGGCAGGCTGCCGAGGCCGCCGAGCACGCAGATGGCGAAGATGCGGCCAATATAGTCCCGCCCGACCGAGGGAATGACCGGCTGTATGATGATGAGGAACGCCCCGGCCATCGACGCGGTGGCGATGGAGATGCCGAAGGCGATGCGCTTGATGCGCGTCGGGTCGACCGCCATCAGGCGGAGCGCCTGCGGGTCCTGCGACACGGCCATCACGGCGCGGCCGATGAAGGTGCGGCCGAGGAAGATCTCGAGCCCGGCGAACATCGCCAGCGCCGCCACGCAGGGCACCAGCAGCCGCAGCGGGAACTCCATGCCGCCGAAGGAGAGGCTCGAGCCGATATAGGGCGCGTTGACCGAGCGGTAGTCGACGCCGAAGATCAGGAGCAGGCAAACTTCGGTGACGAACAGCACGCCGAAGAAGAAGGCGAGCCCGCGCAGCGATTCCTGGCCGTGCTTTTCGAACGACGCGTAGTAGATCTGATACATCGCCGCGCCGAGCAAATAGAAAGCCGGCAGCATGGCGATGCTGACGATGATCGGGTCGATGCCGAACTCGGCGTTGACCGCGTAGGCGATGTAGGAGCCGAGCAGGATGAAGGCGGGATGCGCGATATTGACGATGTCGAGCATGCCGAACGAGATCGAGATGCCGGACGTCACCGCGGCGTAGAAGGCGCCGAGCAGGAGCCCGGCGATCACCGCGTTGATCAATAAACCGAAGTCCATGCCGTCCTCAGCCGCCGCGCCGGTGCAAGGGTGCACGCGCGGGCGCCCCCTGTGACATTGTCGATAGTGTCGCAGGCGGCATGGCCGGCATCGTCCCCTCGTTGCGTCCCTACACGTCTCTTGCCGGCGTTTTTCACGCTCTTGGGCTGTGCCGCGTGCCTCTACAGGAAAGGCACGGCGGCGGTCCAGCGCATTTTGCCCCGAACGCCGCCGCCTTGGCTAGCCAGATTGATGGGCATCAAACCATTCCGCCGCGCATGCAAAGTGGGCCGCGGCGGGCAGTCGTCCGGCGCGGCGCCGCATCGCGGGGATCAGGCCGCGGCGGCCTGCGGCTTCACCCCGGCCGGCAGCGGCATCGGCTTGTTGGCGCTGTCCTTGAACTCGACGGTCATGAAGACCATCTCGCGGTCGCCGAGGTTTTCCAGGTCGTGCACCTTGAACTCGCCGTCGCCATAGGTCTCGTGGCGCGTCTCGCCGATCTGGTAGGTGTATTCGACCGTGGTGCCGTCATGCACGTGCTGGCGGCCGCGGCCGCCGCTGACCGCGGTCCAGAAATAGTCCAGCACATGGCGGTGGAAGCCGATGCGCTCGCCCGGCGCGAGCCGGATCATCCATACGCGCGTGCGCTCGTTCTCCGACAGCAGCACCGAGCCGACGCACGGATTGGGGCTCTTCGCCTCGCGCTCGAACTCGGCCGCGATCTCGGCCGGCCACTGCGCCCTGTCCTTCTTTTCGGCGGCCTTGTCGACCATCGTCAGTGCCATGGCATTCCTCCAGTGCTTTTGCGGAACATATATAGGATAATCGAACCGCCGGAAAGCGCGAGGAACGTCAGTGCCGCCAGCATCGGGAAAACACGCCGTCATCATCGGCGGATCGATGAGCGGCCTCCTGAGCGGGCTGCTGCTGCGCCGGGCGGGGTGGGACGTCGATATCTACGAGCGGGTCGAGACGGAATTGTCCGGCCGCGGCGCGGGAATCGTCGCACAGCAGGAACTCATCGGCCGGTTGCGCGGCCTGGGCCTGGCGACCGAAGGCCTCGGCGTGCTTATCACCACCCGAAAAATCCTGAACGCGCGCGGGGAGACGACGAACGAATACGATTGCCCGCAGGTGGCCACCGCGTGGGAGCGCGTCTACCGCCTGCTGCGTGACGCGTTCCCGCCTGATCGCTATCACCGCGGCCGCGCTTTCTCGGGTTTCACGCAGAACGCGCGCCGGGTGATCGCCCACTTCGCCGACGGCGAGGACGTCGCGGCCGATCTGCTGGTCGGCGCCGACGGCATCCGCTCGTCGGTGCGCCAGCAGTGCCTGCCCGAGGTCGCGCCGCAATATGCCGGCTACAGCGCCTGGCGCGCGATGCTCTCGGAGAGCGATTTCCCGTCGGCGGTGCACGCCGAGCTGTTCGGCACCATGTCGTTCGGCCTGCCGCCGGGCGAGCAGTTCCTCGGCTATCCCGTCGCCGGCCCGGACAACGACCTGCGCGCGGGCCACCGCCGCTACAACGTGATCTGGTATCGCCCGGCCGATGAGGCGACAAAGCTCAAATGGCTGCTCACCGACGAGAGCGGGCTCACGCACGCGATCTCCATTCCGCCGGCGCTGATCCGCCGCGAGGCGATCGCCGAGATGCGCGCCGCGGCCGAGCGGCTGCTGGCGCCGCAATTCCGCGAGGTGGTGCGGCTCATCGCCGAGCCGCTGTTGCAGCCGATCTACGATCTGGAATCGCCGCGCATGGCGGCCGGCCGCGTCGCGGTCGTCGGCGACGCCGCCTTCGTGGCGCGGCCGCATGTCGGCGCCGGCGTCGCCAAGGCCGCGGACGACGCCGCGGCGTTGGCCGAGGCGCTCGAGAAGGAGGGCGACGTCGCCGCCGGGCTGAAGCGGTTCGAGGCGGCGCGGCTCGACGAGAACTGCCGCATCATCGAGCGCGCGCGCCATCTCGGCGCTTATCTCCAGGCGACGCGCACGCGCGAGGAAGAGGAGCGCGCCGGCCGCCACGAGACCGACAGCGCGGTCATCCGCGAGACCGCGACGCTTGATTTTTTGTATGGGTAGCTCTTATCCCTCCCCCTGCGGGGGAGGGATAAGGAAATCACATCCCCAGCATCTTCTTCGCGTTGCCGCCGGCCAGCGCCGCGCGCATCGTGTCGTCGAAGCCCGCGACCGAATTGATGTGGCCGATCGGGTCGTTCTCGAGCATGTCGAAGGGATAGTCCGTCCCCATGACGACGTGATCGCCGAACAGCTTCACCAGCGCCTCGAGCTGGTCCGGCGTGAACACGATGGTGTCGACGTAGACTTTCTTGAGGTAATGCGTCGGCGGCTTCGGCAGATTGCCGTGGCTGTCCGAGCGCGCGCCCCAGGCGTGATCGATGCGGCCGGAATAGCCGCCGAGATAGCCGCCGCCGTGCATGGCGAAGATCTTCAGGTTCGGATGCCGCTCCAGCACGCCGTCGAAGATCAGGTAGTGGAGCGCGAGCGTCGTCTCGAACGGGTTGCCGACGACGTTGTTGAAGTAGAAGCGCGACAGGCGCTTGCCCTCGGTGAAGCCGTTGGGATGGATGATGACCAGCGCGCCGAGTTCCTCGGCCTTCTTCCAGAACGGCGCGAAGGCCGGGTCGGACAGCTCGCGGCCGCCGACATTGGTCAAAATCTCGACGCCCCTGAACTTGAGCTGCTTGACGCAGCGCTCGAGTTCTTTCGCGGCCTCGTTGCCGTCCTGCATCGGCACGGTGCCGGTAGGGATGAAGCGGTCCGGATGCTTCGACACCCATTCGGCGATGCCGTCATTGACCATCCGGGCCGCCGGCACGGCGTATTCGAGCGCCACCGTGTGGTAGCACTGCGGCGGCGGCGGCATCACGAGCTGCATGTCGACGCCCATCGCGTCCATGATCGCGAAGCGTTCGTCGTAGCCGGCGCCGATGCGCGAACGGATGTCGCCTTCCTGCTTGGTGCTGACCGCCTTGGTCTCCTCGCTGGAGAAATGCGCGAGCGGAATAGTCGAGACGTCGAGATGCGGCTTGATGAACTCAGCCGCGCGCGGCACCGAGACATGCGCGTGCGCGTCGATGGTCGTCGACTTCGGCCGCTGTTCGCGCCCGGGCTTGCCGTGCTTGCGCGCCGCGGTGTCCGCGTATTTGTTCCAGATGGTCGTCATTGAATTGTCCTTGATTGCGGTTTTCGCTCTTCATCCTTCGACACGCATCGCTTCGCGATGCTTCTCAGGATGAGGATGGAAACTAGAACACCCCGAGATTCTGCCGCAGCACGTCGGGGTTCTGCTTCAACTCGCCAGGCGTCGATACCACCGCCACCTGCCCGGTGTTGAGCAGCACGATGTCGTCGGCGACGTCGAACACCAGCGTCGGGTTCTGCTCGACCAGCACGATCGACAGGCCGCTCTGCTTGAGCTTGCGGATCGTCTCCATCACCTCGTGCACGATCTGCGGCGCCAGGCCCTCCGACGGCTCGTCCATCAGCAGCACCTTGGGGTTGCCCATCAGCGCGCGGCCGATCGCCAGCATCTGCTGCTCGCCGCCGGAGAGGTGCGCCGCCATCTGGTTGGCCCGTTCTTTGAGCCGCGGGAACATGGCGAAGACGGTGTCGAGTGTCCACGGCGCGTGCTTGCCGTTCTTGGGCTCGCGGCCGGCGACGATCAGGTTCTCGCGCACGGAGAGGCTCTTGAAGATGCGGCGGCCCTGCGGCACCAGCGCCACGCCGCAGGCGGCGATGTTTTCCGGCGAGCGGCCGGCAACCTCCTGGCCGAACACCGCGACCGTGCCGCGGCGCGGCGCCAAAAGGCCCATGGCGACGCTCATGCAGGTCGACTTGCCGGCGCCGTTGCGGCCGAGCAGGCCGAGCATGCGCGCCTCGCCGAGCTCCAGCGACACGTCCTGCAGCACGTGGCTGTCGCCGTAATAGGCGTCGATGTGCTCGAGGCGGAGCGCGCTAGTGGCCAAGATAGACCTCCCGCGTGCGCGGATCGTTGACGACGTCGCTGCGCGTGCCTTCG
>Ga0134125_10010547_pt1 | contig 10371 bp, 5 predicted proteins | sample KB31751_FD_96464 | JGI IMG/M metagenome (GOLD analysis project Ga0134125, IMG submission 96464) | Terrestrial soil microbial communities with excess Nitrogen fertilizer from Kellogg Biological Station, Michigan, USA - KB3-175-1 | ecosystem: Environmental > Terrestrial > Soil > Unclassified ... | reverse complement strand
TTGCAAGCTGGTAGATCTCACGGTCGTGGTGGAAGTATTGCCGTGCCGTCAGCACGCCACAGAGCAGCAAGGATGTATCGATAGGCGAGATCTCGCTCCCGCGATACGGAGCGCCACTTTCAATGTCGTTGAAGTGTGAGAAGAAACCGTGGTTGTTTTCTATCTTGTCGTGATGGAATCGCAATGTATTCCGAACGCGGGCCAGGACAGTCTCGTGCGGAATATACCTGCGTCGATCAGCGATGCATAGCGCGGTCAATCCAAAGCCAGTTGCGGCGATCGACGCCATCCTACGGCTGTCGCGGACCCCTGGCGGATCGAAGGCCTTCGCGCGATCAAGTACTTGTCCACTGTCTGGACTCGCTTGCTCCAGAAAGAACATGCACGCGCGCCGCTGCATATCATCGAGAAAGCCAATGTCCTCGTGGGTTAGCTTGTATGCAGTTGACTCTACTGGTCCAATCTTTATCTCTTGGGCGCGCGCCCGTACACGCAGCGCTGGCAGTGCGGCGGCTGCTGTCAGAAGCTTTAGAGCGTGTCGGCGGTGCATTACATCCATTGGACGAATCAACGCCCCACCAGGACGACAGCCAATCCATGTGGTGGGACCGTAAGTTCGAGCCGGCCACGGCTGAGATGTGTGTGCTCTGGCGCAGCCATCGCACCGGCAGCGCGTAGTTCCTCGATTTGCTGCTGGGTTAGGTCGCCCGGCGGCCGCCCCATCGCGTTAAACGCCTTCACTACGTTGCCGTGATCATCGTCCACGCGCCAGATCTCAACCGTAGCATTCGCTGGTACGTGCTCAAATGTGAGCGTAAAGGCCTTTGAAGGTCCAGCGGGTCCCGTCGGCATCGTATATCGAGGTCCGGTGCCGTCTGGAGGAGCATAATCCCACAGCGCAAGCGCGAGGCGTCCGTCGGGGCCTGCTGTGGCAAGCGCTGAATCGGACTCCAGGTGAATTCGGCGGGTGCCCAGCTTGTGCAGTGCGCGGAAGACATTCAGCGATGGCTTCGGAATACTGTCCGCCGCGACAAGCCCAAAGCCTCCATAGAACGGCGTGCGTACTACACCCTGCTCTTCAAACACATCGGAGAAAGACCAGTACGCCATGTTGCTGACCAGGCCATCACACTGGCGAATCGTGTTGGCCAGCCATGGACCCATGTAATCGGTGTCGGTAACGTTCGGTTCGTTCGCGTAACTCGCGTTGTACTCGGAAAAGATAAGCGGGAGATTCGGAAACGGAGAACTCGCGATCTGGTCATGAACTTTCTTCACTGCGCGATAAACCATCTGGTCGCGTGGAACCTGCTCGTCTGTGCCAAAGACGTCGTGCGCCGTATCGTTCGCGTAAACGTGCGTCGACACGAAATCGATTGGCACATTCGCGTCCTTAACGTGCTGGAGGAACGGCGTGACCCATGCCGCTTGGGCTGTCGAAGGTCCGCCCACCTGCAATCGCGGTGAAACTGACTTGATCGTGCGCGCGGTGTGATCGTAAAGCTCGAAATAAGTAGATTGCTTCGGCTCACCACCCCAGAAGTCGAGGTTCGGCTCGTTCCACACCTCGAACTTCCACGCTGCCACCTCATCAATCCCGTACCGATCCACAAGATGTTGCGTGAAGGCTCGGATCATCGCATCCCACTCGCCATAATTCTTCGGCGGCGATACAACAGGGTGATACCAGAACGGGTGAAGTTTGTTCGGATCTGCTGCCATCTTTTTCGGCATGAAACTCAACTCGACATAAGGCCGCACGTGCCGCGCCAGGAGTCCATCGTAAATCTGGTCGATGTAGGAAAAGTTATAAGCAGAGGTGTCCTGCGAGTTCGCTCCGGTTCTGCCAGCAGTCTGTGCGAATTCGATGCTTTTGCGGTCCGGATCGTACAGCCCAACCTCATCCTGGAAGATCGCATGGAACCGGACAGACTCAAAATCGGTAGCTTCTTTCACAGTGGTCAAATCCGTGCGATAGCTCTCCCGCAGCGACAGAATGGCCCGGCCGGAGCCGAATGTTTTTTCCCAGAAATGAGGGAAGGCGGTCGTTTGCGCAGACGCATCGATAGTGAGCGACATGGGAACTGGGGCGCTCTGCGCGATCGCGATTCGACCGAGTGTCAGCGTAACAGCAAGAATCGTCGTCAGCGCGCGGCCCGTTCTCATGAGCGTTACTCCTGTGGATGAAGGGAATTCGACTTGCCATGGGGCTCAATAGCGCCAATAACGCCAACATGGAGCAACGCGAGTCCATTGGGTTTGAGGTCAAGTTTGAGAATGCCGTCGCGAAGAACGAGATGCTCGGGCGATCCCAGCGCCGACGCCGCGTTCATCTGCTCAACCTGTGCTCGCTTGGGATACCGCGGACTTCCCATGTCAATATAGGCTTTCATCACATTGCCATGGTCTCCGTCGACGCGTTGGAGGGAAACGGCCGCGTTCGGTGCAATCCCCGCAATCCTCAGCGTCACGTGATGAGTGGAAATCGATTGCGCTGGCTCGTCGACAGAGGCGAGATTCCAAAGTGCTAGAACCAACGACCCATCACTCAATCGCGTAACCAGCACATTGTGCGACGGATTCGCGATGCGCTGCGTTCCGAGTTGATGCAGGAGTGCGAAATCATAGAAGCTCGGCTTATTGATTCCACCTGTCGCTCTCAGGCCGAACTGCCCTTGAAAGGGACGCTGCGCCGGCCCGCCCTCCTCAAAAACGTCTGAGAAGGTCCAGAAGGAAAGCATGTCAACATGGCCGTCACAGGTCCTGATCGCCTCGGCCAGTGCAGGACCGACATAAGGTGTGTCGCGCAGCCTGTCCTTGCCTGGCACATTCCATTCCGTCCATAGCAGTGGAAGGTGCGGCATCGGCGACCCATCGATCTGCTTTCTTACCTTCGCCACCGCGGCGCATGTGCGATCCTCTTGAATGATGTCCTTATCACGCAGAGGCTGGTCTTTTCCCAGCAACCTCTCGACTGGCTCATCGTCATATCCGTGCGAGCTGACGAAGTCTACCGGCACATGATTATCAGCTGCATAGTTGAGGAACTCCGGCACCCATGCTGCCGCTGCGGTTGCCGGCCCACCGACACGCAGCCGTGGCGAAACCGACTTCAAGGTGCGTGCAGTGTGCGCATAGAGATCGAAGTAGGACTCCTTCCGCGGAATTCCACCCCAGAAATCAATATTCGGTTCGTTCCACACCTCGAAGTACCATTGCGCAACCTCATCAATGCCGAAGTGCTCAATCAGGTTCTGCGCGAATGCGCGAATCAGATCGTCCCAGCGATCCATACTCTTCGGCGGTGAGACGTTCTGCTTGTACCAGAAAGGATGAAGATCATCAGGATTGAACGCCAGCTTCTTTGGCATGAAGCTGATCTCAACGACAGGTCGCACACCTTGTGCAAGCATGCTCTCGTAAATCTGGTTCACATACGTGAAGTTGTAAACAGGATTTCCATGCTCATCCTCGTTGTAGACGCCAAGCTCGTCATGCAGAATCGCGTGGAACCGAAGGTACTTCATATCGGTGATCGCTTTCACTGCGGTGAGATCATTCTGATACGCCGTGCGCAGCACCAGTGCCGCACGCCCTGAACCGAACATTTCCTCCCAGAAATGAGGGAAGGGAGTCGTACTCGCGCGCGCATCGATCGTGATCTCTTCACTCTCCTGCGCCCGCGAAACGCACGCCGCCCAGAGCACCATCAGCAGGAGTGCGATTGTACCGAGCCTCGTGCTCCGAAGAGTGCGCATAGTATTCCCCGAACGCTGTCCGGATGGCGCCGTGCGCCAATACCGGCGTTTGTCACGGCAATCGAGTGAGGTCTAAGAGAGAGGGTGCGCCTTCGCACCCCTCTCGGCAATATCACAAACTAGAAGCTAAACCTGGCTTGGAGAGTGATCGTTCGTCCTCCAAGTGCAATCTGGTCTTGGCCAAAGTTAGGTTGGTTGACGTTATTTCTAACTTGGAGCGGATCGAGATTCAGGATGTTGAACAGGTTGAACGCATCGGCGCGAATCTCGATGTTTGCATTTTCACCAAGCAGGCGCGTATTTGGCAGACCGAATGCCTTGGTGAGAGACGCGTCGAAGCCGCGGTAGTTCGGTCCCACAAAAGCATTGCGTCCCAGTCCCGGAGGCGGTGGCAACGCCTTGTTCGGACTCGGGAAACCATTGCCAGTAGCAGCCTGCATCGCGTTCGCAAAGTTGGAAGTCGCGAAGAATTTGTTGGAGTACTGAACCGTTGTGTTCGGAGTGCCGTTGATCGTTGCGGTCTGACTTTGCTGTGTCGAGGTTATTCCGGCAAAGTTGGTTCCGTTGATAAAGGCGCCATTGCTGTGGTCATGCCCGCCGCCTCCAAGGTAGAAAGCCCGCGTATTGAAGTAGCCGCACTGTGTGCAGTACAGCGAAGACGGGATGCCGTAAGTTGGTGAATACGGGAAACCGGTGTGGTACTGGAAGATTCCGCTGAGTGACCAGCCGCCGACGATCTTTTCGACCCATGCTTTGTCACCGTGGAAGAACTTCGGTTGCCACAGGCCGAAAACCTTGAACGACTTGCCTACATTGAACTCCGACGGACCGTACGAATATCCCGGAGCCAGCGGGAAGTATGGATCCTCGTAGTATGGGCCAGAGCCATCGGTATCCAGGCTCTTCGCCCACTGGAACTGCGCGTCAGCCGTGAAGCGATGGGAAAACGGATGCTTCACTTCGACGAGCATCGCGTTGTTGTTCCCCATCCCGCCGTTGATCCAGAAGTCACCACCGGTCACCGCTGGATTCAGTGCCCAACCCGCGACAACAGCGGGCGCATTGGGAGTCATATGGTTGATCAGATGTCTGCTTAGACTGCCCTGATATCCGAGTGACGCAATGATGTCCTTGCTGAACTGGTAGGTGCCTTCCAGTGAGAAATGCTGGATGTAGGTCGTCGGGAGATGCCCATAACCGTCACCAACGATCACAACCGTCGCGGTCGTGGAGGTCGGCAGGCCGTTCGCATTAAACCCGGTGATGGCATGGGGATTCGGAGGATACCCAGCTAAAGAGGTGGGGCTGCTTGAAAGCGCATAAAGAATGAAATTCCCATTCGCGCCTGGGTTCGAAGGCGTCACATAGCCGAAGCCCGGGAAGATCGTGTTCGGAGGATTATTTCCCAGGTTCGCTGTGATCGCAATCTCGTCCTGGTTGAAGTTCAATCCATAACCACCACGTAGAACCAGGTTGTTATGGAAGTTACCGGGAGCCCAGTTGAACCCGATCTGCGGTCCAAGATCACTCTTCGGCGACTCCCAAAGATTGTGACCTGCAGCGATCGACATTCCCGTAAAGGCAGCAGATCCCTGTCCAAGCATCACACGGGGTATATTGTCCTGCTTCGCATACAGCGCTCCAAAGTAGGAGTAGCGAAGACCCAAAGTTAGCGTGAGAGTTGGAAGGATCTTCCAATTATCCTGGGCAAACGCACCAAACAGATTCTCGCGCTCATCCGATCGAGTCCCGGCCGGTAAGCCATTCGTCGGATTGAAGCCGACATTCTCAGCCTTCGGTGCATCGTTCAGGAAGGACCATATGTTGTAAAAGCTATAATTCGGCCGGCCAATCGGATTGTTCAGATAATGCAGGCTCGTGTATTCACCGCCGAATTTGATCGTGTGGGTGCCGGCAACCTTGGTCGCAACATCCTTATAGCTGTACGTCCACTGATTGAAGATGCTGCCGAGGTTCGTTCCAAACTGGTTGATAGTAATGCTTCCGGTTGGAGTGAACGTGTCCTGCGGTAACCCAACGGGTGCCTGCGGGTTCGAAGCTATCTCATTCCACCGCCAGCCTGCGGCGTTAGCGCGTGCCTCATTCAGCCACGTGGGGCCGAAGACATGGTTCCAGATCACTGAGAAAGCGTCATTGATTTGATCATGGTGGAACAGGTTATAGGATCGTGCTCCGCCGTTGTAGAACGTGCTGGTATAGGGCACCCAATAGATGGCAAAGGCAAGATGATCGTTCTTCGTGGCCTGTGCATCCATGCGCCCGTTGTACTGCTTATAGTCGTTCGAGGACGGTGTGCTCGTAGTGTAGAAGGCGATATCCGGCACATTGTCGAGACCGCCTCCCACACCTGGATTCGCTGATGTGCCATTCCCGCTCAGGTCTTGTTTTCCGAGACCCGTCTTCAGCGGAGAGCCGATATCCAACCCACCCGAGACTGTGCGGCAGTTCGTCCCCTCAACAAGACCAATCGTCGTGCAGGTTTCACCGGTCGACACGAGCGTTCCTGCCGGCACTCCCCCAGCAAAATTCAGGTACGTCGCCGCGATACTGCCTGTTTGGGCCGAAGAGCGAAACTGCGAGGTCTCGTACCATGCATTGTTCGTGGAAGTGGTGTTGTTTGGACTGGTCTCAAACGAGAAAAAGGCGAAGAGGCGATCCTTCAGGAACGGGCCACCAAGACTGCCGCCCCACTGGTTGAACCGTGCGGTATCACGCAATGGCGCGCCAATGCGTGTGCCGTTGGACGTCCGAACAGCAGGCTGAAACGCATTTAGGCCAGGCCGGTGGATTGCTATGAAGAGGCTGCCATGCAGCACATTCGTTCCACTCTTCGAAGTGATGAACGTCTGCGCACCGGCGAAGCGCCCGTCCTCCGCGTCATAGGAGTTCGTGACGACACGGACGTTGTCGATCGAATCCTCAGACGGGGTAATGACCGTCGATCCACCCCATACAGCGCTCACCGTGCTGATGCCGTCGATCGCGATTCCGTTATTCGCGTTCTGCTGACCATTCGCAAACGCTTGGGGCTTGTTCTCAGTGGGCATGCTGCCGGTATTGGGTGTGCCCGCATTGCCCTGATTTCCGGGCGCCGAATAGGCACCGCCGGTCGCATTCTGCGCTCCATCATCGATAGCTCCCGGGATGAGTTGCAGCAGGTTCGTAACATCGCGGCCGAACGAAGGCATGTGCTGGATGTCGTTCGCTGTTATTGTTCCGCCGACGTTCGCCGTCGCTGTATCGATCGCAGCGATCGTGTCCGCCGAAACATTCACCGTTGTCGAAGTGTCGCCGAGCGCAAGCTCAATGTTGATCGAGTTTGCCTGCTCCGGAATGATCGTGACATTCTGCAGCACCTTCTTCGTAAATCCCGGTGCAGTCGCAGTAAGGGTGAACTTGTCAGGTGGAAGTTGGCCGAAGTTGTACACACCATCAGCGTTGGAAGTGGCCGTTTGAGTAGAATTTGTCGCATTGTTCGTAAGCGTGACCTGTGCGTTCGGGATCAGGGCTCCCGTCGGATCCGTGACTGTGCCTTGGATTGATGCCCGGAACTGCGCATGAGCCATGAAGCTGACGAGTGAGAATGTGCCGGCGAGCAGCAGTCTGCACGCTGGGCGCAGAGAAATTCGCATATCTGCCTCCAAAGCAATACAGCGTCGTCCGGCGACCGAGCCGGACCGTTAGGCCGTAGGCAAACCTTTGCCTAAACGAAAAGTGTTCTACGCGCTGACGTGCTTGGATGTCAAGCGGCTCGTTAGAGATGTCAACAATGCCCTACGTTTGTGGCAAACTTCCAACGTGGCCCTTCCAACTAAAGGCAGGGATGTGAACCGTCCTGCCAGTCTCAAAATCATCGCCGAGCACCTCGGGCTCTCGGTGGCGGCTATCTCGCGCGTGCTCAACGGCGCTCCCGCGGCAAAATCCATTCCTAAGGCGACACAAGATCGAATCTTCGCCGCAGCAGAAGAGTTAAACTACCGCCCCAACGTGCTCGCTCGCTCACTTCGGCGCGGGCGATCCATGACCGTCGGCGTTCTCGTGCCAGAGGTGTCTGAGGGCTACGCCACTGCCGTCCTTGCGGGCATCGAACAGGCCCTGCTCCAGGCCGATTACTTCTATTTCCTCATTAGCCACCACCACCGCGCGGAACTGATTGACCGCTCACAGACGATGATGGTGGACCGCGCCGTCGACGGCATTATTGCTATTGATACCCCACTCGTAAAACACCCGCACCTTCCGATGATTACGGTCTCCTGTCCGGACGAACACGAAGGCATTACCAACATCGTGCTCAACCACAGGCGCGCTGCGGAACTCGCAATTGATCATTTGGTCGGGCTTGGACATCGTGACATTGCGTTCATCAAAGGACAGAGTTTCAGCTCGGACACCGAGCCACGCTGGCAGGCGATTCGTCACGCCGCAGCGCGCGCGAAATTGACGGTTGAGCCCAAGTTGATCGCGCAGCTCGAAGGCGATGCTCCGGGTCACGAACCCGGATACTTTGCGACGCAACGTCTCCTGGCGTCCAACACGCGTTTTACCGCACTCTTCACCTTCAATGATGTTTCGGCAATCGGAGCCATACGAGCGCTGCGCGAGGCCGGCCTGCGTGTTCCACAGGACGTCTCTGTTGTCGGATTCGACGACGTCTTGTCTGCTGCCTTCCAGAACCCCGGTCTGACAACCGTGCGGCAGCCGCTGCGCACGATGGGAATGCTCGCAGCAGAGGCTGTTGTGCGCCGGATCACCTCTCCTGAGGAGCATCCGTCGGCCAAGCAGATCGTTGTCGACCCTGAACTCGTCGTTCGCGACTCGACGTGCCCTCCACCAAAACGTGTGAGGCCGTAGTGCAAAATCCGAAGATAGCGATTATCGCGGCACTGCCGCGTGAGATCTCGGGACTCGTGCGCGGAACTCGTCCCGAAGCGAACCTGCGACGAGACGGGATTCATCTCCATCAGATCGACGGAGCGGTTGTGGCAGCCGCCGGAATGGGTGCGTCGCGCGTCACGCTTGCTGTCGATGCCGCGTTACGAACAGAGGGAATTGAGCTTGTGGTTTCGACTGGTCTCGCAGGTGCATGCTCGTCCGAGGTACGTGCGGGCGAGGTGGTGGAAGCGACGACAGTCGTAGATGCAAAGACCGGCGAGCAATATCCATGCGCCGCAGCAGGCACCGAACGTTTGCTCGCAACAATCGATGCGATCGCCGGCACCCGCGAGAAGGCTCGCCTTCGCGAAAGCTATAACGCGGTACTCGTGGATATGGAGGCAGCCACAGTAGCTCGACTCGCACTCGCAAGAGGTCTTCGCTTCCGCGCCGTCAAAGGCGTTTCGGATGCACATGACTTCGACATGGAATCGATGAGCCGCTTTACAGATGTACGCGGCCACTTCCGCACCGCCGCTTTCGCGTTGCACACCGCGCTGCGGCCCCAGAACTGGAGCTCAGCGATGCGGCTCGGTCGTGAGAGCAATCGAGCTCTTACAAAGCTCTGGGACGAACTCCGCGCGATGATCAACGCGCTGAGCTAACGGCAACATCCGATATCCTTGAAGAGATGAGCGAAACATTGCCGCAGACAATGCGGGCTGCTGTGTACCGCGCCCCCGACGACGTAAGAACAGAGACAGTTCCAGTTCCGCAGATTGGCCGAGGTGAGGTGCTGGTCCGCATCGATACCTGCGGCATCTGCGGAACCGACCTCAAGAAGATTCACACCGGATCTCACTCCGCTCCACGTGTCTTCGGTCACGAGATGGCCGGAACGATTGCTGCAGTCGGAGAAGGAGTTCGGGGCTTTGCGGTGGGCGATCGCGTAATGGCCTTCCATCACATCCCTTGCGGTAAGTGTTTCTACTGCCGCAAACAGACCTTCGCGCAATGCGAACGCTACAAAAAAGTTGGGACGACTGCGGGCGTTGGGGAGGCGGCAGGGGGTGGGTTTGCGGAGTATATCCGGGTGATGGATTGGATCGTGGGGGATGGGGTTTCGACGGCTGGGTTGGTGAAGGTGCCGGAGGATATACCGTTTGAGCAGGCGGCATGGATTGAGCCGGTGAATACGTGCTTCAAGGCGGTGAAGCTGCTGGATCTACAGGCGGATGAGACGGTGCTGGTGATTGGGCAGGGAAGCATCGGGATACTGCTGGCGGCACTGGCGGCGCAGACGGGCGCGACCGTGCTGACGAGTGATCTGTATCCGGAACGGCACGCGATCGCAGCGCAGTATGGGCTCAAGCATCCGCTGGATGCGAGAGGTGATGTGGTTGGGGCGTGCAAGGCAGCGACCGATGGGCGAGGAGCGGATGTGGCGTTGGTTGCAGTGGGCTCGGACAGGCTGATCCAGACTGCAATGGACGCGATTCGGCCTGGTGGAAGGGTGATGCTGTTCGCGTCCACGCAGCACGGACAGGCTCCGTTCGATCCGGCTGCGGTGTGCATGGACGAGAAGACGCTGATGGGTTCCTACTCGGCGTCAGTGGCGATTCAGCAGGAGGGAATCGACCTGGTGTTTGAGGGTTATCGTTCCGGGAAGCTGGACCTGACCAAGCTCATCTCGCATCGGTTTGGGCTCGAGGATGCG
>Ga0134125_10010546_pt1 | contig 10373 bp, 6 predicted proteins | sample KB31751_FD_96464 | JGI IMG/M metagenome (GOLD analysis project Ga0134125, IMG submission 96464) | Terrestrial soil microbial communities with excess Nitrogen fertilizer from Kellogg Biological Station, Michigan, USA - KB3-175-1 | ecosystem: Environmental > Terrestrial > Soil > Unclassified ... | reverse complement strand
GCACGTCAACGTCCAGGTCCCCGACCAGCGGCTGGCGACCTTGTTTTACATCACCGGCCTCGGGCTGACCCGCGACCCCTATCTGATGGTCTCCGACAGCAACATGTGGGCGAATGTCGGCCGCAGCCAGTTTCACCTGCCGACCGGCACGGCACAGGTGCTCCGCGGCCATACCGGCCTTGTGATCCCGGGCCGCAACGCTCTGCTCGATCGCCTTGCCGCGGTGGCGCCCAAGCTTGCCGGCACCGCCTTCTCGTTCCGCGAGCACAACGACCATGTCGAGGCGACCTGCCCCTGGGGCAATCGCCTGCGCGTCCATGAGCCCGATGCAAGCCGCTTCGGCCGGATCACGCTCGGCATTCCCTATGTCGAGTTCGACGTGCCGGCGGGCACCGCGAAAGCGATCTCCGCCTTCTATCCCGAGATCATGGACATTCCCGCCGAGCTCAAGAACGGCGACGGCACCATGGCGCGCGCCAAAGTCGGCAAGGACCAGTATCTGCAATTCCGCGAAACGACTTCGCCGCAGGCCGAGTTCGACGGTCACCACGTGCAGATCTACATCACGAACTTCTCGGGCCCCTACCAGCGCCTACAAAAGCGCGGTCTGGTCTCGCGGGAGGACAATCAATACCAGTATCGCTTCAAGGACATCGTGGATCCACAAAGCGGCAAGCCGCTCTTCACGATTGAGCACGAGGTGCGCAGCGCCACCCACCCGATGTACATGCGGCGGCTCGTCAACCGCGATCCCGCGCAGACCAACCGCACCTACGCGCACGGCCATGATGAGCTTGCCTGGGCGATGGGACCGGACGAATACGACCGGCGCTAACGCGCCGCGTCGTTCAGCTCGCGTTCAATTGCGTGCAGCTAAGAGGAAGTGGCGCGTGTGTTCAGTATGAACTTACCTACCGCGCCGGCACTCAATCGCAAAATTGCCTCTTCCCGGTGATATTCGGCCGTCCTCCTGTCTTTGTCTGGTCATCAAGCCCCGAAATCTGTCGCCGTATGCGAGGGGCTTCAACAGGAGAACGGAATGTCCACAACGATCTCAGCTGATTTTGACACTGCCAACACCAGTGGCGGTCCTTATTGGGCCATGAACTCGACCTGGAATGTAGGCAACCTCGTCAACGGAACGGACTTTACGCAATCGTTGACGATGCAGAACTCCAGCACCCCGAACATCGGCACGACGATCAGCTGGAATTTTCCGAATACGCCGGCAGGTTACAACGTGTACTCCTACCCGGCCGTGTTCTACGGCGACTATGCGGGCTTCAACTCGCCGGCGACCAGCGTCACGGCGGAGCAGGTCAACAACCTTAAGACGCTTACGCTGAGCCAGAACATCTCGCTCTCCGGCCAAACCGACCAGTATGATGCCATGTACGATGGCTATCTGACTTCGACGCCGGATGGGGGCCAATCGGCCGTCCAGCACGAGATCGAGGTCTACGCTCATGCCCCAGGTTATGTCCAGGACTGGGTCGCGAACCTGCCGCAGCACAGTTTCACGGACGCCCAGGGCATGCAATGGACTATCGCCACCTCGGGCAACATTGTCGTTTTCGTGCCGTCGAACTTCCAGGACCTGACGAACAACAATGTCGACCTCAAGGCGCTGCTCCAGGCTGCGGCGGCAGACGGCGTGATCTCCGGCAACGAGTATTTCGATGGCATCGCGCTCGGCAATGAGCCCCGCGAGGGCAGCGGCAGCATGACCATCAACTCGTTCTCGGTGAATTACGACGGCGATCACACCGGTACGGCGAGCACTGGCACAACCGGCACCGGCACGGGATCGACGGGCTCGACCGGATCGGGCTCGACCGGCAGTTCGACCTCCGGCGGGTCCTCCTCCGGTAGCTCGACTTCCGGCGGCACCACGGGCACCGGATCGGGTTCGACCGCATCGGGCGGCACCACCGGGACCGGAACGGCTCCTGCGGTCACCGTCGCCGCCGATTCGCTGTCGGTCAGCCCCGGTCACAGCGTCGATCTCGGCATGAGCGTCAGCGTGCCAACAACCGGGGACGACGTGACGGTCAATATCAGCGGCCTGCCGAAGTACGAGACCATCACGGACAATCTCGACCACAAAACCTTCAGCGGCAGCAACATCACGCTGACGGCCGACGAGGTGAACAGCGGACTCTCGCTGACTTCCAACTACAAGGGTCACGGCCATCCGACGGCGACGCTGACGGTCACTGCGACCGACCACACCGCCAACTCATCGAGCGCGGCGCAGTCGATCGTGGTAAAGGATCCGGCGAGCACCGGCGGCACGACACACCACACCGGCGGCACCACGGGCACCGGCGATCCGGCGAGCACTGGCGGCACCACGCACACCGGTGGCACCACCGGCACGGGCGATCCGGCCGGCACCGGCAGCACGACGCACACCGGTGGCACGACACACACTGGAGGCACCACAGGCACTGGCGGCACAACGCACACCGGCGGCACGACGCACACCGGTGGCGCCACCGGCACCGGCGATCCGACCAGCACTGGCAGCACGACGCACACCGGCGGCGGCATGACGCACCACCACCATCACCACCACGCTGGCGGCACGACCCATACCGGCGGGACGATGCACACTGGCGGAACGGCGAACAGCGGCAGTACAACGGTCACTGGCGGAACGGCGCCCGCCGGCGGGACACAGGCCTCCAATCCTCCGGCGACCGCAAGCGGTCAGGACACATCGTCGAATACGCATCAAGACGCCGGAGCGCACGGGGGCCACGACGCTGCCATCCATGATTTGATGGCCTGCATTCAGCACCAGGTGCAGTCCTTCGAACATATGTGGCACTAACCATCACTCGTCCGATGCAGCGGCGCCCACCAGGGCGCCGCTAGCGGACGCTTTCACACAATCAGCGAGTACGGCATCACCAGTACCGCACGATCGGCGCTAGCGCGCCGCGTCGAGGGGCTTGAACAGGAGAACAGAATGTCTCGTTTCCAATCGCTGGACGCGATCTTGGCTCACGACAAGAACTTTCGTGAATTTTTCTCCGGCCTGGCCAGTGGCGCGTCTAATCCGAGCACCACGAGCACTGACGCTGGCAGCGCGGATCCGACCGCGACAGCGCCCGCCACGGGAGCCGTTGCGCGCACCACGATCTCGGGTGATTCTGACACTGCCAACACCGATGCTGGTCCTTATTGGACCATGAGCTCGACCTGGAATGCGGGCAACCTCGTCGACGGAACGGACTCTCCGCAGTCCTTGACGACGCAGAATTCCCACACCCCGAACGTCGGCACGACGACAAACTGGAATTTTCAGGGCTTGAAATGGACGATCGCCAGCCAGGGAAATATTGTCGCGTTCGCCCCTGCGAACTCCCAGCATACGAACAACAATATCGACGTCAAGGCGCTGCTCCAGGCCGCTGCGGCGCACGGCTTGATCTCCGGGAACAAGTATCTCGACTCGGCAAATGAGCCGCACGAGGGCAGCGGCAGCATGGACTAGCCGTCACTCGTCCGATGCAGCGGCGTCCAAAGGTGCGCAGCTAACAAGCGGATCGACGCTTGGCCGATCGAGAGTGCGAGCAGTGAGTCGCGCGCTCGTCGTTCGCGCTGGGGCAAGATGCACGCGCAGCGTATCGCGCTTGGCGTTGCCGTGACGCCGAGCTTTCTGATATGGCCGCAGCCGCTTAGCCGCTGCGCTTTCCGGGCAACATGTCCGCTGGCTTGACACGAAAACAGGGCAGTAGCGGAGAGCATGATGACGGAAAAGCCGAGTCTTTACGGTGTCCCTAGAGCGTGTGGATCATACGGCTCACGATCGCCGAAAACGCGTCGACGAGCTCGTGCTGGTCGACATCTTTGCAAAAGAGGGGTCTTCCAACCTTCTGTCTCGACCGACATCCGTTTGGCCGTTCGGCACCTCCAACTGAACCCCAACTGCGGTAACAATCCTTTTGTATGCGGTCCTGGAGATCGAAAACTGCCTGTTCTCGCTAAAGCTGATCCCCTACCCCTTTACATCGTACTGCCTGGAAAGGTGATCGCCGATCTGCACCAGCATCGCGACGGCTTCCGGGTAGCCAGGCTTGGCCGCGGTCGCCTGATCGGCGCCGGCGCGAAATTCCCAGCTATCGCCGTCGCGGATGATCGAGATCGCCATCCCCTCCGGCGGATCGGCATGCAGCTTCAACTCGGCCTTCGCCATCTCGATCAATTCGGCCTGGCTCCTGACGGGCTTGCTCATGCAGACAGTCCCTCCGGAATTTGTTCCGCAGGTTGCCGCGCCGAAACCAGGATGTCGAGAGGCCCTGCTTATCCCCCTACCCGCCGCACGCTCGCAGGGATCGGCGGCAGGGAGCCGGTCGGGGTCGGATCGGGCGCGCTCTCCCGCGCGGTGTTGTCGGGAAAGCGGTCCTTTATGTCGCGCAGGAAGCCGTCCAGCGTGTCGACGCTGGCCGCCATCTTGGCGATCGCGGCGAACTCGCCGGTCGAGGCGGCGCGCGGCTTGCTCGCGGCGTCGAAGGCGATCTTGTCGGCCTCGCCGCTCATCAGCGGCGCATATTTCTCGCGGAAACGCGCCATGCCGATCGCGTCTTCGGCGAGCGCATAACCGACCACGGCGCGGATGATATCGCTCTTCTCGGCCGCATTGAGCGGCTTGAAGTCGCGCCAGCGGTCGCCGTAATAGAGCTCGATCTGCTCGGAGGCCTCACGCCAACGCCGCGCCGCCCAGTAGATGTCGGAGCGGAGCCGGATCGCCTCGCGCCCGGTCAGGTCTGAGACGATATCGAGCGCGAGGTCGTGGCGGCCGATGTCGCTCTGGGCGCGAGCCTCCAGCAGCAGCCGCTGCTGGCGCAGTTCGCCGGAGAGATCGGCGATGCGGGTTGCGTGCAGGGCGGTGATGGCGCGATCGGGCTTGTGATTGGCGAGGTACACCATCGCCAGCCTGGCTGCGACCTGCGCGCGGGCCGAGCCTTCGAGGCGATGATCGACCTGGTACTGCAGCAGCTCGGCAGCCTGGTCGAGCAGGTCGACCGCGACCAGCCGGTCCGCGAGGCGGCGGATCATCTCGTCGCCGCGGCGGCCGATCGGCGTCAGCTCGCGGAATTCGTAGAACATGGCGAGCGCGTCGATCGGCGGCAGAGTGTCGCCTTTGGACGTCAGGAAGATCTGCGCGAACAGCGCCTGCGCGCGGTCCTGCGCCTGACGCGAGGCCTCGGAGTTGGGCTCGAGCCTCGTCGCCGTGCGCGCCGCCTGCAGCGACTCCGCGTAGTGGCCGGTATCGATGTAGATCTGCGACAGCATCTGCAGCGTCTTCACCTCGGTGCTGTCGCCACGCCAGATCATCGACAGGAGTTCCAGCTCGCGCCGGGCATCGTCCTGCTTGATCTCGTCGCGCTTCTGTAACAGCGCGATCTGGAGCTGCTTGGCTTCGGCCGCCGCCTTGCGGTCGTCGGAATTGACCGCAATCTTGTACGCGTCGAGCGCGTCGCGGTCGTGGCCCAGCGCCTCGGCAAGGCGCCCGCGCAGCACCGCGAACGCCGGCTGCATCTGTGGCGGGACGCCGATCACATCGAGCTCGGCTCTGCGCTCGTCGGCGCCGGCATAGTCCTTGACCTCGAGCGCAGCGCGCATCGCATCCGCGGTCACGATGCGCTGCAGCTCGAGCGGAAGCGAGGCGATCGCGAACGCGACGTTCTTGAACTTCTCGCGCGCCTCGGCCCATTTCGACTGTCGCTCCAGCGCCAGGGCCTGCCACATCTGCGAGTCGTAATTGGAGCCGATCGAGGGGTTTGCAAGGTCCTTCAGCCCCTGGTCGGGACGGTCGATCAGGATGCTCGCGACCGCATGTATCATCAACGTGAGGGCTTCATCCTTCTTGGGATTGGGATCGGCCAGCGCCGCTTCCGTCACGCCCTTGGCCTCATAATACATGCCGCGCGCCACGTAGAAGCGCGCCAGATCGAGCCTGGCCTGGGGGCGCAGATCCGGCTCGGCGTGGGCGAGCGCCTGCATCAGCGCGTTCTCGCGCTCGAAGAAATTCTGACTCTGGTTCTTGCGCCATTCCTCCATGTCGAACAATGGACGCACCGCAACCGGCGCGCGCTCGGCGGCGGCGTCGACCGCGGACAGCGTGAGGCCACCGGGCTTGCCGAGAATGACTTTGCTGCCGGCGATCTCGACGGCGACATTGTCGGAGTTCGGGCGGATCGCGATGCCATCGGAGGTATCGAGCAGCGCAAAGTCGACGAAATCCTGCCGCTTGATGAAGCCGCGGACCGGCGGCGCGGCGGTAACGACAAGGAGCGTGTCGCCGGCATCGGGATCGATGAAGCGATGCAACCGGCCGGGATTGGCCAGCGGGATCGCGAGGTTGGCGAGCGCGGGATCGGTGATGTTGCGCACCACCGTCAACGGCTGCGGCGGGTTCTGCACCCTGTCGGCAAAGGCGAGCGTCCAGACGGTGCCTGGCGAGCGTTCGTCGGTGGAAAGCGAATGCATCTGCGGACGATTGAGGCGCATGCGGATCGCCTGGCCCGTCTTGAGCGGCATCCGGCTGACCTCGCCGATGATGGCGCCGGCCTTGGCGCGGATCGGCTCGAGATCGAGCGGCTGGGTGGAATCGAAGATGAGCCAGACGGTGTCGCCGCGGCGGAACGAGGCCGCCGGCGTCACCTGAGGAAACGAGAAGCTCAGGCGCAGGCCCTCACTGTCGCGCCAGGCGTCGACCTTGACCGTGTCCCCTGCGGCTTTTGCCTCGGTTTTTGAGTCCGCTTTGGGCGCTGCTGAGTCCACTTCGGCGGCAGTCTTCGCCGGCGCGGGCACAGGCGCGGCCTCCGCCGTCATCTTCGGCGCGTCGGCGGGTTTGGGTGCTTCCGCCACCGGCGTTTGCATCGACAGCTTCGGTGCTTCCGCGGGCGGCGCAGGGGCCTTTGCCGTCGGTGCCTGGGCCATCGTCGGCGCTGCGGCGGAAGGAGGCGGCGCGGATGTTTCTTTCTTCGGCGCGTCCGGCGCAGGCGCGGGAACCGCGGCGGCGACCGCAGCCGCGGGCTTGGCGGCCTCTGGCGCCGGTTGCGAAGCCTGAGCCTTTGCTGCCTGCGGCGCCGTCGCGGGCGGCGCCGCCTCGGACTTGGTATCCGCCTTCATCTCACGGGCAATCGTCTCCGACGTCGGCGGCGCGATCGCTTGCGAATGCTGCGCGGGCGCGGCTTGTGCGCTCGACTTTACGGCGGCCGACGATACCGGCGGAGCTTCGGCGACGGGCAGGAGCTGCGTCTGCGCTTTTCCCTGCGGCGTTGCGACGTCGATATTGTAGGTCTTGTCCTCGTGGAACGAATGCACGTCGACGTCGCCGATCATGCTGATCTCGACCAGCGTCGAGTTGCCCTCGATTTTCTGGGTGATCGAAGCGATGTTCGGCGGCGCCGCGATCTTCGCGTCCGCCAGGTCGAAGGTCAAAAGCGAGCCGAACGACAGCGTGAGCTTCTTGTCGTTGAAGATCGAGGACGCGCCGACGCCGTCGGGGAGCTCGAACACGAAGCGCACGAAGGTCGGCTGCACCAGCGCGCGTACGCGGATCGGCGGCCGCTTTTTTGCGATCGCCTCGGCGCGCTGCTGGCGCAGCGCACGCTCGGCCGCCCTCGCCCGCGCGGCAAGCTCGCGCACCACCTCGATCGGCAGCGGCGGCGGCGGGCCGGTCCAGCTGTCGGGGAGGAAGTCGACGAAGGTGCGCTCGGCCGCCTGCATGGTGTTGATGGTGACGCGCCGCGCGAGCGACAGACGCAGCGCCGTGCCGTCGGGGTCGACCCGCACACCGGAGACGTAATCGGGCACGGACTCGGCGAGCCGGTCGGCCGTGATGTCGACCGGGTGCTCGAAATGGATCACGACGATCGAGCCCGCGGTGGTCACATCGACGGCGACGTCTTCCGAAAATTTGAACACCAGCCGCGCAAAGCCCTTCGCAGGCGTGAACGATGCCTCGCCCCGGATGGGGGCCATGCTTGCGGGTGCGGCCGAAGCCGGCGGCGGCGCGGCCTCGCTCAGCGGGGCGGCGAGCAAGAATGTCGGAAACGCGAGAGCGGCAACGAACAGCGCCGCGCCGAGGCAGCCGCGCACGCTCCGCGCGACGACGCGAACCTGCGTGCAAAATCCCCTGGCAGCCGCTCGCGCCATTGCCTCAAGAAATCTTCCGGTTCTGTCGCGCCGCCTCGCGAAGCTGTGACGCGCCCTCGCCCATCCCGGCTTCGAGTCTAGGTTTGGCGAATTAACGTGCTGTTAAATATCCGGCCAAATTTTACTTTTGCGGCAGAACCTTGCCTTCGATCTTGGGAAGCTCGGCGGAGGGATCTGACTTCTCGCCGGTGGCGCGGTGGGCGAGTTCGACGGTCAGCCGCTCGGCGGCTTCGGGCTGCATCAGCCCCATGATGTCGGACATCTTCCGCGGCGCGATCTGGGAGGCGATCTGGATCAGGACCGGCATCTCCAGCCGGTTGAACACCTTTGCAGCGTCCTTCGGCTTCATGTTCTCATAGGTGGTGACGAGGCCCTTGAAGCGCGCGTTTTCCGCCTCGGTCTTGGCTTGCTTGTCGCTTGCGGTCTTGGCCTCGACCGCCTTCATCTCATCGACCTTGGACTGGATGCGCTTCTCGGCCTCTCTCAGGAGGCTCTCGCGAATGTCGATCTCGCGGGAGCGCGCGTCCAGCTCCTGCCGGCGCTGCTGCAGCCGCTCCAGGATCGCGCGCTCGGAAGCCGACACCGGCGCCTGTTCTTCCTCGGGGTGAACCACGACGCCATCGGGCTCGGTCTCGGGCGCTTGCGGCTTCGGCTTTGCTTCCGTCGGCTTGTCCTTGGGCGCGCCCTGCACAGAGCCGGTGACGTCGCCGTCATCCTTCGGCGCCTGCGCAACCTGCTTCGGGCCGCCCGGGAAATTCAGGTTCTCCTGCGCCCAGGACGGCTTGGTCTGCTGCGAATCATAGTCGAACACATAGCCGCCATCGAGCACGAGGCCTGCCACCTTGAGTACGGCAAGGCAAAAGACGGCGACGATAACCACCGGAATGACGCGGATGTTGCGAAACGATTTCATGCCGCAAGGCCACCGGACCTTCGTCGTTCGGAGAATGCCTCTGCGGCTGCGGCGACCGCCCTGGCACTGGAAACCTTGGCCGGCGGCAGCCGCGCCGGCTCCGGCTCGGGCTCGACCGCGCTCTGCGGGCGCGCTGCGATCGCGATCCTGGAGAGCCTGCGGACGACCTGGTCGCATTCGCCGAGCTGGCGCTTCAAATGCTCCGACATGCTGGTCGCGGCGGCGAGCTGGTTGCCGAGGTTTTCGTTGACGTCGCGCACCGCGTGCTTGAGCCCGCCGATCGCGCGCTCGGCGATCTCGGTTGCGGTGATCAATTCGCCGATCACCGCCTTCAACGAATGCTCGTCGGCCTTGAGGCGCTTGAGACGGTTGTTGAGGAGCATGCAGTAGCCGATGGTCACGAGCAAAAGCACCGCGACCAGGCTTTCGATCGTCAAACCTAATGAATGGCTCATTGGGCCTCCAGCATCTTGTTCTGCTCGTCCGCCTTCTCGAACATCGCAAGTGTCGTCTTCGGCTTGCGCAGCGGCTTGGTGACGCGAATGGCGACGCGGTCGCCGACCCGTCCCATCCGCCCCTCCGTCAGCGTGACGCTGCCGCAGCGCACCGACACCAGCGCGTCCGCGCGCACTTCGAGCGGCAGGGTGTCGCCGACCTTCAGCCGCATGAGATCCTTCAAGGGGATCTGCGATTCATAGAGAACGGCGTCGACGCCGATCTCGGCCTGCGCGATTTCGGTGGCGAGATGGCCTTCCCAGATCGGATCGCGGCCGAATTTTTCGCCCATGAACATCTGCAGCAGCACGCTGCGGATCGGCTCGATGGTCGCATAGGGCAGCAGCAGCTCGATGTTGCCGCCGCGGTCTTCCATGTCGATGCGCAGCCGCACCAGGATCGCCGCGTTCGCGGGCCGTGAGATCGCGGCAAAGCGCGGATTGGTCTCGAGCCGGTCGATGGTGAATCTGACCGGCGACAGCGGCCGGAACGCCTGTTCGGCATCAGTGAGCACGACTTCGACGAGGCGCTTCACGAGGCTGGTCTCGATCGTCGTATAGGGCCGGCCCTCGATGCGCAGCACCGAGCTGCCGCGCCGGCCGCCGAGCAGCACGTCGATGATCGAATAGATCAGGCTGGAATCGACGGTGGCGAGACCGAAGTTCTCCCATTCCTCCGCCTTGAACACGCTGATGACGGCGGGCAGCGGGATCGAGTTCATGTAGTCGCCGAAGCGGACCGAGGTGATGCGGTCGAGCGAGACTTCGACGTTGTCGGAGGTGAAATTGCG
>Ga0134125_10010545_pt1 | contig 10373 bp, 12 predicted proteins | sample KB31751_FD_96464 | JGI IMG/M metagenome (GOLD analysis project Ga0134125, IMG submission 96464) | Terrestrial soil microbial communities with excess Nitrogen fertilizer from Kellogg Biological Station, Michigan, USA - KB3-175-1 | ecosystem: Environmental > Terrestrial > Soil > Unclassified ... | reverse complement strand
TGCGTAATAATTGTACTGGAAATCGATTGCTGTTTTCGAGTGTAATACGATAGGCAAACATATATTCGCTGCCGGCAGGGTTGCTATACTCGGGCTGATAAAACGTTTCCACGCTTACTGTTACGCCTTCAGATATTTTAGAGTTCATGGTATTCGGTTAATGATAAAGTTATTAAAACTGGCGAATTAAATAAATTAAATTTTTCTTGCTTTACTGTACCCATTCTTTAAAAGCCATTGCAATATTTTCTCGCGGTGATCGCCCTGGATGATGATTTCGTTGTCTTTCACTGAGCCGCCGCTGCCACAAAACGTCTTTAATTTCTTTGCAAGAAGTTCTATTTCATCCTCTTTCATAGCAAAGCCTTTTATAATGGATACCACTTTTCCGCCACGGTGCTTTTTGTCTAACACAACAGTTAATAACTGCTGGTTTGGCAACAAATAATTTTCAATTTCTTCTTCATTTGGTGGCTGAAAATCAGAAGCGGTTGAATAAACAATTCCACCGCTATTATATAACTTTTTCTTCGCCATTTTATTGTGTTATTTCTGCTTTTAAACTTAAGTCCAAACTTTTTGCCTGATGAATGATTGCCCCGCTTGAAATGTAATCGACCCCTGTTGCAGCATAGACTTTAATGTTGTCGATCGTGATTCCGCCACTGGCTTCCGTTTCATATTTTCCTTCAATTATTTTTAAAGCTTCCCGAATTTTTTCAGGAGAAAAATTATCAAGCATAATCCGGTTTACTTTTCCGGTTTCCATTACTTTTTTTACATCTTCAATGCTTCGCGTTTCTACTTCAATTTTTAATCCCGGTTTTTTTTCCTGTATATATTCCCACGCTTTTTCAATCGCTTTTTGAATACCGCCGCAATAATCGATGTGATTGTCTTTCAACATAATCATATCGTATAAACCAAAGCGATGGTTTACGCCGCCACCGATTCTTACTGCTTCTTTTTCCAATAAACGGAAATTTGGCGTTGTTTTCCGCGTATCTAATAACCGGGTAGAATAACCGTTGAGTTTTTCTGTATATTTCTTTGTAAGCGTGGCGATTCCGCTCATCCGTTGCATACAATTCAGGACCAGTCTTTCACAGTAAAGTATCGTGTGTATTTTGGCACGCACTTCAAAAGCGATTTCACCAAAATGCATTTCATCGCCGTCACTTTTAAATTTTTTTAAAACAGAAGATGCATCAACATAAGAAAATATTTTTTCTGCAACATCCACACCGGCAAGAATTCCTTCATCTTTTATTTTAAGAACAGCTTTCCCATTGGCATTTTTGTCTATACAGGAAAGCGATGAGTGGTCCCCATCCCCAACATCTTCGCGCAGCGCGTTTGAAATCAATTCTTCAAGTTCGTGCTGGTAATTTTCATTGTGAATCATGGAACAAAAATATAAAATGAATTCAGAAGGATTTTTGAAAGAAATAATTAATATTTTCTCGGCTAAAAATATTTATCAACTGCTATGCCGTAAGTAATTAACAAATTTTTCCTGTTTGTCCTGCTTATTTTGTTGTAATCCATGGCAGCATTGATGGAAAGCCATTTATTCAGCTTTACCGAAAGCTGGTTATTAAATTTGAGGATGTAATCTTTCAAAGAAAGTAAAGAAGGTTGTATAAAATTGGTGCCCTGGAGAATAACGGTATTTTTAAAAGACCATTTGTATTTAACCCTGAAAGAATTTCTAACAGTTTGATACACATCTTTTCCTAAAACAGGATCGGTAAGATCGCTCGTTTCATACAGAAAACCGTCACTTACTACAAGATTAAGTGCCGGATTATTTACAAAAGTGTATCCCAGTCCAATTCCGGATTGAACCCGGTAATTTATTTTTAAAGAATAGCTTTCGTCAAAGTTCAGCAGCGCCCAATAATAAAGCTTCTGCACATTTTTTAAATAATCAAGATTTGATGAAAAAGAAACATCATTATTGGAAAGCTTCTGGTCCTGCCGGCCGTAAATCCATGAAGCGCCGGCATTAAAGCCAATCCTTTTTTTATTTACTTCGTACCCGGCTGCATTCGTTAAGACATAAGAACTGGTCTCTTGTGTTTTATTAATGGTTCCTGATGATGCAAAAGAAAAATGGTGATGGGTAGAATCATTAAACTGACCAAAAGAAACCAAACTAAAAAAAATAGAAATAAAAAATAAAAAGATTTTAAACATGATTCTTATAAACCAATTTTTGATGGGAGGAAGAACCTGCTCATCAGTAAATCAATAAATAATGACAATTTCGTCTTTCAATTATATTCGATCATTGCCAAAATAACTGTGTAAAACACCTGGCAGCATGATTCCCTCTTCTGTTTGATTGTTTTCCAATAATGCCGCTACAATTCTTGGCAATGCAAGAGAAGAACCATTTAATGAATGAACCAATTGTGTTTTGCCATCCCCTTTAAAACGAATCTTCATCCGGTTGGTCTGAAACGCTTCAAAATTGCTGACAGAGCTTACTTCAAGCCATTTCTGCTGCGCTGCACTGTACACTTCAAAATCATACGTTAGTGCAGAAGTAAAACTCATATCGCCGCCGCACAAACGCAAAATGCGGTAAGAAAGATTTAAAGATTGTAATAGTTTCTCAACATGCAAAAGCATTTCTTCAAGCACGTCATAACTTTTTTCCGGATGAACCAATTGCACCAATTCCACTTTATCGAACTGGTGTACACGATTCAATCCCCGAACGTCTTTTCCATAACTTCCCGCTTCGCGCCGAAAACAAGGAGTATATGCGGTCATTTTTATCGGCAATTCATTTTCTTTTATGATTTCATCCCGATAGATATTTGTGAGCGGCACTTCAGCCGTTGGAATTAAAAACAAATTATCAAGCGTCACATGATACATTTGACCTTCTTTGTCGGGCAATTGCCCGGTGCCATAGGCGCTCGCTTCATTTACCATAAAAGGCGGCTCATATTCCGTATAACCAGCTGCTGTGTTGAAATCAAGAAAATATTGAATTAATGCGCGTTGGAGTTTTGCGCCTTTATTTTTATAAAAAGGAAACCCTGATCCGGTTACTTTATTTCCTGTTTCAAAATTGATGAGGTCATATTTTTTTGCCAAGTCCCAATGCGGCAAAGCGTTATTGGGAAGCGTTGGCTTTTGTCCGCCTTCTCTTACCACTTCATTTTCTTCAGGTGTTTTTCCTTCCGGAACAGAGGTATGAGGAAGGTTGGGCAATTTTATTAAGTTCAAATGAAGCGAATTTTCAACTGCATTTAATTTCTCTGTTACCGGTTCTAAAAAACTTTTTAAACTTGCCACTTCAAGCTTTTTTTCTTCAGCCAAACGCTTGTCGCCTTTCGCCATCAACTGCCCGATTTCTTTGGAAAAAGCATTTATTTTCGATTGCCTTTCATCCAGTTCAAATTGTAGTTTTTTTCTTTCGTCATCCAGAAAAATTATTTGATCAACCAAAGCAATTTCTGAAAAATGCTTTTTAGCAAGTCCTTTTAAAACTGCTTCCCTGTTTGTTTTTATAAAATTTACCTGTAACATTCTGTTGAATAATTTTATCTGCAAATATAGGAAATGAGGTAGGAGATAACAGGAACGACACATTCGCAGGATAAACTAACAACAGCAAACGAGGAAATAACACGAATTTATTATTGAGCACCGGCCATTTTCTTAATTGTAAATCCAAATAGTCATCTAAATTATCTTTGCCGAATGCAAACACAAGATGATTTACAAGCACGTTGGTGGAAATTAGAAGAACAGTTCTTTAAAAAGTTTGGCAAAAAACCGGATGTTGAAGCGATCTTATTTTTGATCGGCATCCAGGAGATCGGCAATTTTAATCCAAAAAAGAAATTTACCAAAGAGCAAAAGCAAGACCTGATGCACGTTGCGGTTTGCAGCTTACTCAGCCAAAGCGGTTATTATGAATTTGACGATTATGATGAAGATAAATGGCCGCATTTTAAACAACTGAAGGATCTGCCTCACTACAATATGATGGAGCAGGAAAATTTTTTAAAAGACCATATTTTACTTTACTTTGAAAATATCGGCGAACCTTTTAAAAATTTTTGAATGAAGAAGTTATTTTACCTGGCTTTTTTTGCATTTTTCATTTCCTGTACTGCCAGCAGAAGTGCGAAAAATAATGCAGCTTCTAATGAATTTGTAAAAATACAAACGGACTCCGGAACTATGATTGCCAGGCTTTATAATAAAACGCCCTTGACTACTGATAATTTTTTAAAGCTCGTTAAAGAACACTTTTATGCAGGGTTGCTGTTCCACCGGGTTATAAAAGGTTTTATGATACAGGGCGGCGATCCCGATAGCAGAAACGCCAAACCCGGGCAGGAACTGGGTGAAGGAGGACTGAAATATACGATTCCGGCAGAATTTGACACTTCTCTTTTTCATCAAAAAGGGGCTATGGCGATGGCGCGTGAAAGTGACGATGTAAATCCTAAAAAAGCCAGCAGTTCAACGCAATTTTACATTGTAGAAGGCAAAACTTTTACAGATGGCGAAATGGATAAGATAGAACAGCATTTTAAAATAAAAATTCCGGAAAATCACCGGAAAATTTACAGAACAATTGGAGGCGCACCGTTTCTGGATGAGAACTATACCGTTTTTGGACAGGTAATTGACGGCCTGAATGTTATCGATAAAATTGCTGCCGCTCCACGTGATAAAAACAACAGGCCCTTGCACGACATTAAAATGAAAATTACTTTATTGAAAAAGAAGGAAGCCAAAAAATATCAATAAAAATATTAATTTGCGATTTTATTCAAAAAAATAATTTTTAAAAATATGAACTTCCCTGCAAACTTAAAATACACAAAAGATCACGAATGGGTTTCTATTGATGGCGATACAGCTACTGTCGGCATTACTGATTTTGCGCAGCAGGAACTCGGCGATATCGTATATGTGGAAATAGACACAAAAGATAAGCGGCTGGAAGCGGAAACGGTTTTCGGAACCGTCGAAGCGGTGAAAACAGTAAGCGATCTTTTTATGCCATTGGCAGGAACAGTTACTGAAGTAAATCCGGCCTTGGAAAGTGAACCGGAAAAAGTAAATACAGATCCTTACGGAGAGGGCTGGATGGTAAAAATAAAAGTTGACAATCCCGGTGATGTAAGCAAATTGCTGGATGCCGATGCCTACCAAAAGCTGGTTTCATAGATATTTTACAAATAATGGAACAGCAGAAAATTCATGTAGCAAAGTTTTTGCCAGGCATTGCCTGGTTTTTTGTAGTAGCCATCTTAACGCTGATGCCAGGAAAAGATGTTCCGGAAGTTGGCTGGATGGACAACATACCGAACTTTGATAAATTTGTTCATGCATGCTTATTTGGTGGATTAACCTTTTTATTTTGCCTGCCTTATTTCAAATCCTCATTCTCAAAAAAGCAAAAAATAAATCATTTTTTGCGCATTGCGCTCGCTACTATTGTGTGGGGAATTACGGTCGAGTTCCTGCAAAAATATTTTGTAGTCGGCCGCGATTTTGAATTATTGGATTGGGCCGCAGATTCTGTTGGAGCACTTATCGCACTTTGGCTAAGTATTCGTATTTTAAAGTACCGGGAGAAGAGATATATGTTTGAAAAGTAAATTGAGGTGCAGTAAAACAATTTTTCTAGCAGATTCTTATTTTCTTAAGAATACATTACCAATATTACTTTGCCGGATGATTAACCCTAATTTTATTATTTATACATTTGCAAGATGAAAAATGTTGATAACATGGAATACAATACAACCCGTAACCATCTTACGATTAGAGAATACGGCCGTCATATTCAAAAAATGGCGGAGTATGTGTTGACGATCGAAGATCGTGAAAAACGCCAAAAAAACGCAAATGCACTTGTTGAATTAATGGGATTTTTAAATCCACATTTGAAAAACGTGGAAGATTTCCGCCATAAATTATGGGACCACTTGTTTTTAATCACTGATTTTAAATTAGATGTAGATAGCCCCTATCCAATTCCAACCCGCGAAACGCTGAGGCCTACACCAGATCCGCTTCCTTATCCCAAAAGATATCCGAAATACAATCATCTCGGTAAAAATATCGAGATAATTATTGATAAAGCATTAAGCGAAGAAGATGCAGAAAAGCGCCAGGGCTTTGCTAATTCGATTGCTTATTACATGAAACTTACTTACAGCAACTGGCACAAAGAACTGGTTCATGATGATAATATTCAGACCGAATTGTCTGCTATTACCAAAGGCGAACTCGAATTTAATACCCGTCCATTTGTAAAGCATCGTGTTGAAAATGTTCGTGAAGAATTCGCCGGAGGGAAATACCGTAAAAATTTTGGACAGAGAAATAATAACCGAAATAATCAGGGTGGAGGAGGAAGAGACAACAGGAATAACAGAAAATTTGGAAAGAAAAGATTTTGAGATGACTTTCACCGTTTAAGTAGTTTAACGGAAGGAAATATCAAAATAACCAAATAATTTACCCCGGCATAACATAACTTGCCGGGGTTTTATTTTTTTATCTCAAATAGAAGACATTTCTTAATGGGAACATTTGAAGTAACAGGCGGAAAAAAATTAAAGGGAAGCATTACACCACAGGGGGCTAAAAATGAAGCGCTACAGGTAATTTCAGCGGTTTTATTAACATCAGAAAAGGTAATCATTCACAATATTCCGGACATTATTGATGTAAATCTTCAGTTTGAACTGCTGCAAGGATTGAATGTAAAGATTGAAAAGCTTGATTCAAATTCATATCGTTTCCAGGCAGATGATGTAGATATCGATTATTTAACTTCTCCGTCATTTCAAAATAAAACCGGCAGGTTGCGCGGAAGCGTAATGCTTGCGGGGCCGATGCTTGGCCGTTTTAGAAGCGCTTATATACCAAAACCCGGTGGCGATAAAATTGGCCGCAGAAGATTAGATACACACATCAATGGTTTTAAAAAACTCGGCGTTCATTTTGACTATGATTCCGATGAATCTTTTTTTCATTTGCATACTTCCGCGTTAAAAGGAACATACATTTTATTGGAAGAACCGAGCGTAACCGGCACAGCCAACCTGGTAATGGCAGCAGTTTTGGCAGAAGGAACAACTACCATTTACAATGCTGCCTGTGAACCCTATATTCAACAGCTTTGTAAAATGCTGAATAACATGGGTGCCAAAATATCCGGTATTGCCAGCAATATGATTACGGTGGAAGGCGTGGAAAAACTGCACGGAACTACTCACACGGTTCTTCCTGACATGATTGAGGTTGGTTCTTTTATTGGCCTTGCGGCGATGACACAAAGCGATATTGTTATAAATAATGCAGGATTAAAACACCTGGGAGTGATTCCTGAAAGATTTCAGCAACTGGGAATAAAAATGAATTTTTCCGCTGATAACATTCATATTCCTGAACAGGAAATTTATGAAATAGAAACTTTTTTAGATAGTTCGATGCTTACGATTTCAGATCATCCATGGCCTGGACTTACGCCGGATCTGATAAGCATTATCCTGGTTGTTGCAACCCAAGCAAAAGGAAGCGTGTTGATCCATCAGAAAATGTTTGAAAGCAGGTTATTTTTTGTAGACAAAATTATTGAAATGGGGGCACGCGTTGTATTGTGCGACCCACACCGCGCTGTCGTTGTAGGGCTTGAAAGAAAATTTCCCCTTCGTGGAATCTCGATGAGCAGTCCGGATATCAGGGCTGGCGTTGCTTTATTAATAGCCGCATTAAGTGCGGAGGGAAAAAGCGTGATTCAAAATATTGAACAAATAGACAGAGGTTATCAATATATTGACAAAAGACTACAAAAATTGGGGGCGGAAATAACAAGAATCTGAAAATTGAAAATTAGCAAATGGACAAACAATACAACAAGATCATTTTAATAACAGCTCCTTCCGGCTCTGGAAAAACTTCTATTGTAAAACATTTAATGAAAAAATTTCCGTCACTTGCTTTTTCTGTTTCCGCTACTACGCGCAAGCCCCGTGATGATGAGAAAGACGGAAGAGATTATTATTTTATCTCGGAAAATGATTTTAAAGAAAAAATTCATAACAAGGAATTTCTCGAATGGGAAATGGTATATGAAGGAAAATATTACGGCACTTTAAAATCGGATATCGAACGCATCTGGAAAGAAAATAAAGTTCCGGTTCTGGATATCGATGTACAGGGTGCAATCCACGTACAGCAGCAATATCCGGTAAATACGATTTCGATATTCGTACAAGCTCCATCGGTGGAGGAATTAAAAAGGAGATTAAAATTCCGTGGCTCCGAAACTGATGAATCATTGCAGGCAAGAGTGAACAAATCAACTTATGAGATGACCTTTAAAAAGCATTTTGAAAATATTATTGTCAATCAGAATTTTAAAGAAGCGTGTACGGATGCTGAAAAAATTGTTGGCAATTTCCTGAATAATTAAAAAACTTCCGTTCATTTTCGTTTTTATAAATTTGTCTCGTATGGACTGGATGACATTTATACCCATCTTAATCGCCTTACTCGTTATCGGATTTTTTTCCGGCATCGAGATCGCTTTTATTTCTGCCAACAAATTATCTGTTGAACTGCGAAAAAAACAAGGCAGTTATAGCGGCAGAATCTGGTCCATCTTTCTATCTAAACCTGCACGCTTTATTGTTACCACACTTCTAATTACCAATATCCTACTGGTTATTTACGGGCTTTTATGGTATGGCGTGCTGTCCGTTATTTGGGATTATTGGGGAATAGATAATCCTTATATTATTCTCACAGCAGAAATAATTATTGGAACTTTTATCCTGCTGTTTTTTCAATTTATTTTTAAAGCCTTTTTCAGGGCGAAAGGCAATTCCATTACTTCAAGTGGATTTATCGCTTTTTTTGTAAAAAGCTTTTACTCACTTTTTTCGTGGATCGCCAAATACTTTGTAAATATCGCAGAGTGGATTTTGAAATATATTTTTAATGTAAAACTGCAACGCAAAACCGAAGCTTTTGCAAAAATGGATCTCGCTCATTATGTACAACAACTGAACATGAATGACAGCGACGAACATTCTGAAATGAACAACGAAATATTTGAAAATGTTTTGTCGCTTTCAGAAACCCGGATTCGCGAATGTTTGATACCAAGGAAAGAAATTGTTGCAGTAAACATTAATGCTTCTGTCCAGGAAATTAAAGAGCGGTTTATAGAAACAAAATTGAGTAAACTGGTTGTTTTTGAAGAAAATATTGACAATGTGCAGGGATACGTTCACCAACTGGATATGTTTAAAAATCCAGAAACGCTTCGGTCTGTTTTATTGCCCATCCCGGTGATTCCATCAAGTATGAAAGCCACTGACCTGATCAATAAATTTACCAAGGACAGAAAAAGCATCGCGTGGGTGGTGGATGAATTTGGTGGAACAGCCGGCATCGTGACGATGGAAGATTTATTGGAAGAAATTTTTGGGGATATCAACGATGAGTATGACGTGCAGGAAGAATTTGTAGATAAGCAAATAGCTCCAAATGAATTTCTTTTGAGTGGCCGATTGGAACTGGATTATCTCCAGGAAAAATATAAGCTTGAATTCAGGAAAAATGAAGACACTGAAACGCTTTCCGGTTACATCATCAATCTTCATGAATCGATTCCGCGACAAAGAGATCGCATTATTATTGACGATTATCAATTTGACATTCTGAAAGTGAGCGAAACAAGAATTGAAAATGTGAAGCTGAAAATATTGAGATAAAGTAGCTTTGTTGTTCAAATTTTCCGGCTCAAATTTTCGGTGCAGCAAACAAACAAATAACAGGAATTCTTCCTCAATGAAATAACATGAGAATCGCAGTAAATGCCAGCTCTTTATCAGATTTTGTTTATGAAATTTTTTTGCGGATGGCGGCTTCTAACCCTAAACATACTTTCCTTTTTATTTTTGATAAACCCTTTTCTGAAAAAATAAATTTGCCTCAAAACGTCGTTCCTCTTGTAATTGAGCGAAATGGAAATAGCCGTTTGAAATGGAAATTCTGGTATAAGTTGAAAATTCCCATTGCGTTAAAAAGACACAAGGCTGATATTTTCATTAGTGAAAAATTCATTTCTTTAAGAACAACCATTCCCCAATTATTACTTTTTCCTGATTTCACTTTTATTCATCAGCCTTCGTTGTTAGATAAAAAATCAGTTCGTTTTTACAAAAAAAATACTTCGCTGTTTTTAAACAAAGCCGCAAAAATTATTGCCGGTTCCGATTTTTTTAAAAAAGAAATTATAAAGAGATATAAAATAAACGAAGAAAAAATAATCGTGCTTCCTACGGAAATCACAAATGATTTTGAAGAAATAC
>Ga0134125_10010542_pt1 | contig 10374 bp, 8 predicted proteins | sample KB31751_FD_96464 | JGI IMG/M metagenome (GOLD analysis project Ga0134125, IMG submission 96464) | Terrestrial soil microbial communities with excess Nitrogen fertilizer from Kellogg Biological Station, Michigan, USA - KB3-175-1 | ecosystem: Environmental > Terrestrial > Soil > Unclassified ... | reverse complement strand
GTGTAGAGCCCTTTCGACATCCAGGGCTTGAAGTTGCGGGCGCGGTGCAGCTCCTCGTGGAGCCAGCTCGCCTCGAAGGCCTTCGGGAAGCCGGCGAGCTCGTCGTTCTCGCGGCCCGCCGAGAGGGCCTCGAAGGCGCTCTGCGCGGCGAGCATCCCGGACTTCATCGCGGCGTGCGTGCCCTTGATGCGCGAGGCGTTGAGGAATCCGGCGTCGTCGCCCACGAGCGCTCCCCCGGGGAACACGAGCTTCGGCAGCGACTGCAGGCCGCCGGCGGCGATCGCCCGCGCGCCATACGAGATGCGCCGCCCGCCCTCGAAGAATCCGCGGATCGCCGGGTGCGTCTTGTAGCGCTGGAATTCCTCGAACGGGTAGAGGTACGGGTTGCGGTATCCGAGCCCCACCACGAAGCCGACGGCCACCTGCCGGTTCTCGAGGTGGTAGAGGAAGGACCCGCCGTACGTATCGCTCCCGAGGGGCCAGCCCGCCGTGTGCACGACCAGCCCGGGGACGTGCTTCTCCGGCTTCACCTCCCAGAGCTCCTTCAGCCCGATGCCGTACACCTGCGGGGCGCGGCCCTCGCGAAGGCCGAAGCGCTTCTCCAGGCGCTTGCCCAGGTGGCCGCGGCAGCCCTCGGCGAAGAGCGTGTATTTCGCGTGCAGCTCGATGCCCGGCTGGTAGCGCGCGGTCTTCTCGCCGTCCTTGCCGATGCCCATGTCGCCGGTCGCCACGCCGCGCACGCGGCCATCCTCGGTGAAAAGCACTTCCGCGGCGGCGAAGCCGGGATAGATCTCGACGCCGAGCGCCTCGGCCTGCGTGCCGAGCCAGCGGCAGACGTTGCCCAGGCTCGCGATGTAGTTGCCGTGGTTCCTGAAGCACTCCGGGAGCATCCATCCCGGGACCTGCCAGGAGCTCGCCTTCGAAAGGAACAGGAACCGGTCCTCGGTGACCGCGGTATTGAGCGGCGCGCCCTTTTCCTTCCAGTCGGGGAAGAGCTCGGCCATCGAGCGCGGATCGATCACCGCGCCCGAGAGGATGTGGGCGCCGATCTCCGAGCCCTTCTCGACCACGCACACCGAGAAATCCCGGCCTTGCGCGGCGCAAAGCTGCTTCAGGCGAATGGCCGCCGCGAGGCCCGCGGGACCTCCGCCCACCACCACCACGTCGTACTGCATCGATTCGCGCCCGGCCATGCGCGAATTCTACTTCGACCAGTCGTTCAGCACCCCGCGCGCCGCGAGCACGATCTCCGATGCGGTGAGGCCCGCGGGGCCCGCGCCGGAAGCAACGCACGCGTCGGCCGCGGCGCCATGGATGCACACGGCGGCCTGCAGCGCGTGCGCGGGCGCAAGGCCCTGGGCGAGAAGGGCGCCCACGATTCCCGCGAGCACGTCGCCGCTGCCGGGTGTCGCGAGGCCCGGGTTGCCCGTGGTGTTGATGCTCCAGCGCCCGTCGGGAGACGCGCACACGCTGCCCGCGCCCTTCAGCACCACGTGGGCGTTGAAGCGCTTGGCGAGCGCGAGCGCCGTGCCCACGCGATCGTCGTTCACCTGGGCCGTGCTTCGATGCAGGAGCCGCGCGGCCTCGCCGGGGTGGGGGGTGAGGAGCGTGGGCGCGCGCGTTCGCGCCGCGAGGTCGGTCTCCAGGGACGCGTTGAAGGCGACCGCGTTCAGCGCGTCCGCATCGAGGACGATGGGCCGCGCGAGGTGGAAGAGGGCGGGGAGCACGTTGCGCTCGAACATCGACACCGAGGTCGCGGAAGGCGAGCGCCCGGCGCCGGGCCCCGCGACCGCGACGCCTTCGCCGAGCGCGTCGTCCACCGAGGAGAGCATGAGCTCGGGATGGACCAGGTCCACCGCAGGCGCGTCGGAAGCGAGGAGGCCCACGCGCACCTTGCCCGCGCCGCAATAAAGGGCCGCCCGCGCCGTGAGGAGCGCCGCTCCCACCATGCCGCGCTGCCCGCCGATCACGGCGACCGTGCCGTAGTCGCCCTTGTGGGTGTTGCGAAGCCGGGGCTTGAGCCATGCACGCACCGCCGCCTCGTCGAGGAGCGCGCCGCGCGCCTCAGCCTGGAATTCCCCGGTCCCCAGCGCATCGCACGAGAGCTCGCCGCGGTAGTCGAGCGCGTCGCCGGTGAGGAGCCCGGGCTTGTGGGCGATGAAGGTGAGCGTGTGGGTGGCCCGCACCGCGGCCCCGCGCACCGTGCCGCGCTCGGCGTCGATGCCGCTCGGCACGTCGATCGCGAGCACCGGGGCGCCGCACCGGTTCACCTGCGAGATGATCGCCGCGAAGGCGGGCTCCACGTCGCGCGCGAGCCCGATTCCCAGGAGGCCGTCCACCACGAGGGCCGGCCGAAGGCCCGCGGGCCATTCGCGCGCGATCGCGCCCCTTGCGGCGACGAACGCACCCTTCGCGCGCGCGGCGTCGGGGGCCTGGGGCGGCGCGCCCGTGGCATCGAGCACGGTGACCCGGTGGAAGGTCTCTGCGAGCGCGGCCGCGGCAACCCACGCATCGCCGCCGTTGTTGCCCGGGCCCGCCACGACGAGGATCGGCGCCCCGGTGTCGGCGGCGAACCGCCGCGCCGCGTCGGCGACCGCCCGGCCGGCGCGCTCCATGAGGGCATGCCCCGCGCGCGCGGCGCGAGCCTCGATTTCGCGAACTTCCGCGAGCGTGAGGACGGGCGTCACGGCACGAGGACCGTGTCGCGCGCCTCCGGCAGCGTGGCAGGGTAGTCGGCGCTGTAGTGGAGGCCCCGGCTCTCCTTGCGCGCGGCCGCGCAGCGCACGATGAGCTCGGCGGTGAGCACGAGGTTGCGCAGCTCGATCAGGTCGTTGGAGACGCGGAAGTTCGCGTAGAACTCCTGGATCTCGTCCTGCAGCAGGCGGATGCGGTGGCGCGCCCGCTCCAGGCGCTTGGTGGTGCGGACGATGCCCACGTAGTTCCACATCGTGCGGCGCAGCTCGTCCCAGTTGTGCGACACGATCACTTCCTCGTCGGCGTCCGTCACGCGGCTCTCGTCCCACCGGGGAAGCGAAGGCACCGCGGGCGCGTCGGACTTCTGCATGTCCGCCACCGCGGCCTCCGAGAACACGAGGCACTCGAGGAGCGAGTTGGAGGCGAGGCGATTGGCCCCGTGCAGCCCCGTGCACGCCACTTCGCCCAGCGCGTACAGGCCCTCCACGCCGGTGCGCCCGCGAAGGTCCGTCACCACGCCTCCGCACGTGTAGTGGGCGGCCGGCACCACGGGGATCGGCTGGGTCGTCATGTCGATGCCGAACTCCAGGCAGCGCGCGTAGATGGTCGGGAAATGGGCCTTGATGAAGCCCGCGCCCTTGTGCGTGATGTCCAGGTACACGCAGTCGATGCCGTGCTTCTTGATCTCGAAGTCGATCGCGCGCGCGACGATGTCGCGGGGCGCCAGCTCGGCTCGCGGGTCGTGGCGCGGCATGAAGCGCTCGCCGTCCGGCAGGCGCAGCAGTCCGCCTTCGCCGCGCACCGCCTCGCTGATGAGGAACGACTTGGCGAGCGGATGGAAGAGGCAGGTCGGGTGGAACTGGATGAACTCCATGTTGGCCACGGCCGCCCCCGCGCGCCAGCCCATGGCGATGCCGTCGCCCGTCGAGGTGTCGGGGTTGGTCGTGAAGAGGTACACCTTGCCGGCCCCGCCCGTGGCGAGCACCGTGTGGCGCGCGCCCAGCGTTTCCACCCGGCCGCTGCGGATGTCGAGCACGTAGGCGCCCCACGCGCGATTGGGGCCGAGCACGTCCCCCAGGTGGCGGCGGGACGTAATGAGGTCCACGCCGATGTGCCACTCGAGGACCTCGATGTTGGGATGGTGGCGCACCTGCTGCACGAGCGTCTTCTGGACGGCGCTGCCCGTGGCGTCGGCCGCGTGGGCGATCCTGCGGTGGCTGTGGCCGCCCTCGCGGGTGAGATGGAGCTCCTCCAGGTTGGCATCGTCGCGGGTGAAGGGGACTCCCTGGGCAACCAGCCATTCGACCGAGGGACGGCCCCGCTCGACCACGAAGCGCACGGCGTCCTCGTGGCAGAGGCCCGCCCCGGCGACCAGGGTGTCCCGCACGTGGTCCTCGATGGAGTCCGAGCCGTCCAGGACGGCCGCGATCCCCCCCTGGGCCCAGCTGGAGGCCCCGTCCAGCAGCTCGTGCTTGGTGACGAGCGCTACCCGGTTCGACTGGGCGAGGCGAAGGGCCGCGGACATTCCAGCCAGACCACTACCCAGCACCAGGACATCGTAGGTTTTCAACGTTGGGTCGCCAGAATGGGGATCGATCGAGCCTGCGCGTGGGAAGGGAGCCTACAAGCGCAGGAACCTTTTTCCGACATCCCTGTCACTCTAGGACAAGCCAGAAATGCGCGCCAAAGGAATGAAATCCTTGAGCTTTATAATACCCCAGGAGGCCAACAAGCCCTTCGTGGCCCCGGCCACACAAGGGGGACTGGGTGGCCTCGCCCCCGCAACCAAGCTTCCACTCCAGGGACGCATGAGCGACCGCGAAATCGACCAGCAGCTGGTCGAGAAGGCGCAGCGCGGAGACAAGCATGCTTTCGAGCTGCTCGTCACCAAGTACCAGCGCAAGCTGGAGCGCCTGCTCTCGCGCGTGATCCGCGACCCCGCCGAGATCGAGGACGTCGCGCAGGAAGCGTTCATCAAGGCCTACCGGGCGCTCCCCAATTTCCGCGGCGACAGCGCGTTCTACACGTGGCTCTACCGCATCGGCATCAACACCGCGAAGAACTACCTCATCGCCCTGGGCCGGCGCGCGCCGACCTCGACGGAATTCGACAGCGAGGAGGCCGAGGGCTTCGAGGACGCCGCCGGGCTTCGCGACATCAATACACCTGAAAGCGAGCTCGCCTCCAAGCAGATCGCGCAAACGGTGAACGATGCGATCGCGGCGTTGCCCGAAGAGCTGCGCACCGCGATCACGCTTCGGGAGCTGGACGGGCTCTCGTACGAGGAGATCGCCCAGATCATGAATTGCCCGATCGGCACCGTCCGGTCGCGGATTTTCCGGGCCCGCGAGGCCGTGGCGGAGAAGCTCCGGCCGCAGCTCGGAACGAGCAAGGATAAACGCTGGTAACAACGAAGTCCGGGGCTGCAACCCCTTAAAGCAAGGGCCCTCCGCGACAGACGGAGGCCAACGACAGGAGCAGGACATGACACAGGAAATTTCCTCGCTGATGGACGGCGAGCTCGGCGCCCAGGAGGCCGGGCAAGCCCTCCAGGCGTGCTGCGCGAGCGAGGAGCACAAGCGCACGTGGTACCTCTATCACGTCATCGGCGACTCGATGCGTGGCCAGGGCCCCGCGCGACTGGCGCTCCCCGGCGTGCTCGACGCGCTCAAGGCTCAGCCCACGGTGCTCGCCCCCCGGCGCAAGCTCCTCGAGACCCCGTTCGCGAGGATGAGCCTCGCGGCCGCGGCCTCGGTGGCCACGGTGGGCGTGGTGGGCTGGATCGGATCGCAGGGCGGCCAGGTGCCGACCCCGGTCGTCGCCAAGAACGGCGGTGGGCTGCAACCCGTGGCCAACACGGTGACGCAGCCGGCGCTGGACGTGCAGGACTACCTCGCCGCCCATCGCCAGATCCCGCCGCCCGAGCTCTATCGCCAGGTGAACAACAGGGCCGCAGCCCGGGCCCGATGAGCTTCACGGCCTCCGCGGGCGGGCACCGGTGGCTTCCGGTGCTCGCCTTCGGCGTCGCTTGCAGCGCGCATGCCGCGCCCGACGACGCCGCGAGCCTGCTGGCGCGGGCGATCCAGGCCGCCCGCCAGGCCTCCTACGAAGGCACCTACGCCCACAGCAACGGCGATCGCACCTCCGCGGTGCGCATCACGCACGTGAACGTGGGCAACGAGGAGCGCGAGCGCATCGAGCCCCTGGACGGGCCGCCGCTGGAGATCGTGCGCCGCAACGACGAGATGTTCTGCTACTTCCCCGACTCGAAGACGGTCCGCCTGGACCGGCGCGTGACGGCCCATTTCTTCCCGGCGCTGCTGTCGGCTTCCTCTCCCGAGGCGGTGTCCGCGAGCTACGACCTCAAGCTCGGCAAGACCGAGAGCGCCCTGGGCTTCGACTGCCGGTGGATCCGCCTGCAGCCGCGCGACGGCCTGCGCTATGCCCAGGCGATGTGCTCGGAGGTGCATTCGGGCCTGGTCGTCCGGGCCAAGACCTTCAACGCCCAGAACCAGGTGATCGAGCAGTACACGTTCACCGACCTGAAGATCGGCCCGCAGGTGGCGCACGGCGACGTGAAGAGCCTTTTCGAGTCGCGCATCAAGCGCTGGGTCACCGACGCCCAGCCCCGCGAGGAAGCCAAGAGCGTGGACACGGGCTGGATGGTGAACGACCCGCCGGCGGGCTTCCGCAAGGTGACGGAGCTGCGCCGCTCGCTCCCGGGGCGCGCCGCCCCCGTCTCGCAGCTGGTCTACAGCGACGGCGTGGTGAGCGTCTCGGTCTTCGTGGAGCCCAACACGGCCCCGCCCCGCACCGCCGAAGCCTCGAGCGAGGATGGCACGACCACGTTCTTCGTGCGTCCCATGGGCGACACATTGGTCTCCGTTCTCGGGGAGGTGCCGCTCGCCACGGCCCAGCAGGTCGGGCGAAGTGTCGCCCACCGGCCCTAAAATTCGTTACCCTTCACTGGAAATTTTTTCCGATTCCCCCAATCTGAGGGAGAACGGCCATTCCCGCGTCCCACCCCAAGCCTGCGACACTACGACCATGACAAAACTCCTGGCTCCCATCCCCGGCCTGATCCTCGCCCTGGGCCTTTCCGCACCCGCAGTGGCCGAACCGGCCACCCCGGCACGCATCGCCACCCCGTCGGGCGCCTCGGCGCAGATCCTCCCCGACTTCGCCGACCTGGTCGACAAGTACGGCCCGGCCGTGGTGAACATCAACACCCAGACGCGGGTGCAGCGGACCCAGCTGCCCAACGGGCTCTCGGAGGACGACCCGTTCTACGAGTTCTTCAAGAAATTCCTCCCGCCCGAGCAGCAGGCCCCGCAGCAGCGCCGCGGCCGGCCCGGCAACCCGGGCCAGCAGGCGCAGCCCGACGTGCCGCGCGGGCCCCTTCGCCCCTACGGCCTGGGCTCGGGCTTCATCGTCTCGCCCGACGGCTTCATCGTGACCAACGCCCACGTCGTGGAGAACGCCGAGGAGATCACGGTGCGCCTGAACGACAAGCGCGAGTTCAAGGCGAAGGTGATCGGCGCCGACACCCGCAGCGACGTGGCGGTGATCAAGGTCGAGGCGGCCAACCTCCCCACCGTGAAGATCGGCGACATGTCGAAGGTGCGCGTGGGCGAATGGGTGGTGGCCATCGGCTCGCCCTTCGGCTTCGCCAACACCGTGACCGCGGGCATCGTCTCGGCGAAGAGCCGCGAGAACCTCACCCAGGACCCGAACCTCGACGCGGTGCCCTTCATCCAGACCGACGTCGCCGTGAACCCGGGCAATTCCGGCGGGCCGCTCCTCAACATGCACGGCGAGGTGATCGGCATCAATTCCCAGATCTACTCGCGCACGGGCGCCTTCGCGGGCATCTCCTTCGCCATTCCCATCGACTACGCCTTCAACGTGGCCGAGCAGATCATCAAGACCGGGCACGTGACCCGCGGGCGCATCGGCGTGGGCATCCAGAGCGTGACGCGCGACGTGGCCGATAGCCTGGGCCTTCCCAAGGCCGAGGGCGCGGTGGTCGGCAACGTCGAGCCCGATTCCCCGGCCGCCAGGGCGGGCCTGGAAGTGGGCGACGTGATCACGAGGATCGACGGGCGCGCCGTGGACGGCTCGGCGGACCTCTCGCGCACCATCCGCGGCGTGCACCCCGGCGCCAAGGTGACGCTCACCGTGTGGCGCAACGGAAAGGCGCGCGACCTCCCGGTGACCATCGCCGAGTTCAAGGACGAAGACACCCAGAAGGTGGCCGACGTCTCCAAGGGCAAGAAGGAGACCGCCAAGACCGATAAGCTGGGCCTCGCCGTGCGCGAGCTCACGCCCGACGAGAAGAAGGTCCTCAAGATCGCGAGCGGCGTGATGGTGGAGGCCTCCGACGGGGCCGCCGCGCAGAACAACGTGGACGTGGGCGTCGTCATCATGCGCGTGAACAACACCGAGATCACGGGCGTGAAGTCGTTCAAGGAGACCGTCGCCAAGCTCGACCCGGGCAAGCCCGTCTCGCTCCTGGTGAAGGACGAGAACGGCCAGCGCTTCGTGACATTCCGCCCCGAGGTCGGTTGATCCGCCCGAGGCTCACGCTCCTCTCGCGCGAATACTGCCACCTCTGCGAGGAGATGCTGGCGGCCCTGAGGCAGTTCCAGGGCCGCTACGACTTCGAGGTGGTCGTGGTGGACGTGGACGGCGACCCGGCCCTCGAGCAGAAGTGGGGCGACAAGGTCCCGGTGCTCCTCGACGGGGAGCGCGAGCTCTGCCACTACTACCTCGATGTCGAGGTCGTGGATGCGCGGCTCGCCCGGATGAGATAAAATGCTGCATTGCAAAAGGGCGCCGCTGCGGTGCCCTTTTTGTCGTCAATGGACCACATCCGCAACTTCTCCATCATCGCGCACATCGACCACGGCAAGAGCACGCTCGCCGACCGGTTGATCGAGCGCACGGGCGGCCTCCAGACGCGCGAGAAGGAGGCCCAGGTCCTCGACTCCATGGACCTCGAGCGCGAGCGCGGCATCACCATCAAGGCCCAGACGGCGGCGCTGCGCTACACGGCGCGCGACGGCCGCGAGTACGAGCTGAACCTCATCGATACGCCCGGCCACGTTGACTTTTCCTACGAGGTGTCGCGCTCGCTCTCGGCCTGCGAGGGCGCGCTCCTCGTGGTCGATGCCTCGCAGGGCGTGGAAGCCCAGACCGTGGCCAACTGCTACACCGCGACCGAGCTCGGCGTGACCGTGGTCCCGGTGCTGAACAAGATCGACCTGCCCTCGGCGATGCCCGACCGCGCGATCCAGGAGATCGAGGACGTGATCGGCATCCCCGCGCACGACGCGATCCGCGCCAGCGCCAAGACGGGCGAGGGCATCGACGACGTGCTGGAAGCCGTCATCGCGCGCATCCCGCCCCCCAAGGGCGATCCCGCGCGGCCCCTGAAGGCGCTCATCATCGACTCGTGGTTCGACAACTACGTGGGCGTGGTGATGCTGGTGCGCGTGATCGACGGAGTGATCGCCCCGAAGGACCGCATCCTCCTCATGGCGACCGGCGCGCAGCACCTGGTCGAGCAGGTCGGCGTCTTCACCCCGAAGTCGCTCGCGCGGGAGCGCCTCTCCGCGGGGGGCGTGGGCTTCGTGATCGCCGGCATCCGCGACCTCAAGGACGCGAAGGTCGGGGACACCGTGACCCTCGTCGAGAGCCCGGCCGCCGAGCCGTTGCCGGGCTTCAAGGAGATCCAGCCGCAGGTGTTCGCGGGCCTCTACCCCGTGGAGTCGAACCGCTACGAGGCGCTGCGCGACGCGCTCGCGAAGCTGCAGCTGAACGACTCGAGCCTGCGCTACGAGCCGGAGACTTCCCAGGCGCTCGGCTTCGGGTTCCGCTGCGGCTTCCTGGGGCTCCTGCACATGGACATCGTCCAGGAGCGGCTCGAACGCGAGTACGACGTGGAGCTCATCACCACGGCGCCCACGGTGGTCTACCAGGTGAAGAGCCGGGACGGCACCGTGACAGATATCGACAATCCGTCGAAGCTTCCCGACCCCTCGAGGATCGAGGAGATCCGCGAGCCCATCATCCGCGCGACGATCATCATGCCGCAGGAATACGTGGGCCCGGTCATCACGCTCTGCGAGCAGAAGCGCGGCGCGCAGGTGAACATGCAGTACGTGGGGCGGCAGGTGATCCTCACCTACGACATGCCGCTGAACGAGATCGTGATGGACTTCTTCGACAAGCTGAAGAGCAACTCGCGCGGGTACGCCTCGCTCGACTACGAGTTCCGGGAATTCCGCGCGGGCGACCTCGTGCGCCTCGACATCCTCATCAACGGCGACAAGGTGGACGCGCTCTCGCTCATCGTGCACCGCCAGACGGCCAAGTACCGCGGGCGCGACCTCGCCACGCGCATGCGCGAGCTCATCCCGCGCCAGATGTTCGACGTGGCCGTGCAGGCCGCGATCGGCGGCGACGTCGTGGCGCGCGAGAACATCAAGGCGATGAGGAAGAACGTGCTCGCCAAGTGCTACGGCGGCGACATCACCCGCAAGAGGAAGCTGCTCGAGAAGCAGAAGGCGGGCAAGAAGCGCATGAAGCAGGTGGGCAACGTGGAGATTCCGCAGGAAGCGTTCCTCGCGATCCTCCAGGTCGAGAAATGAGGGCGAAAGAATGAACCAAGGAGGTCTG
>Ga0134125_10010540_pt1 | contig 10376 bp, 10 predicted proteins | sample KB31751_FD_96464 | JGI IMG/M metagenome (GOLD analysis project Ga0134125, IMG submission 96464) | Terrestrial soil microbial communities with excess Nitrogen fertilizer from Kellogg Biological Station, Michigan, USA - KB3-175-1 | ecosystem: Environmental > Terrestrial > Soil > Unclassified ... | reverse complement strand
TAAAGCGTCTGCTTGATGGCGACGACGTCGGGGTCGCGGGCGGCCTGCTGCAGGAACTGCACCACGACGTCGAAGGATTCGTATGGGTGGTGGACCACAAGATCCTTCTGCCGGATCGCGGCAAAGCAGTCGCCGCCATGATCGCGGATGCGCTCGGGATAGCGGGGATTGTACGGCACGAATTCGAGGTCGGGACGCTCGAGCCGGGTAAGCTGGACGAGATCGTTGAGCGCCAGCACGCCGTCGACGAGGAACACCTCATCGTCGCTCACGCCCAGCGCACGCTGCACGAAAGCGCGCAATTCCGCCGGCATGGTCGCGTTGAGCTCCAGCCGGATCACCGAGCCGCGCCGGCGCCGCTTGAGCGCGCTTTCGAAGGTGCGCACCAGATCTTCGGCTTCTTCTTCGATCTCGACCTCGGAGTCGCGCAACATGCGGAAGGAGCCTTTGCCCTTCACCGAATAACCGGGAAACAGGCGGCCGATAAACAGCGAGGTCGCCTCTTCGAGCGTAATGAGGCGAACGGTCTGGTCGGCCCCGCCGGGAAGTCGGATGAAGCGCTCGATCTTCTGCGGCATGCGGATGAGAGCGTTCATCGCCTTGCCGTCCTTGGCGCGCGACAGCTGCATCGCGATGGAGAAGCCGAGATTGGGAATGAACGGGAACGGATGCGCGGGGTCGATCGCAAGCGGCGTGAGCAGCGGAAAGACATGCGTGAGGAAACGTTCCTCAAGCCAGACGCGCTCGGCTCTGCGGAGATCGCCGGCCTCGATCAGGACCACGCCGGCGGCGGCGAGCGCCGGCCGCAGCGCCAACCACTGCCGCTGCTGGTCGCCGGCAAGCTGGGCGACGGCCTCGCCGATGCGGCCAAGCTGTTCGCTCGGCGTGAGGCCGTCAGGGCTCTGCTCGACGACGCCTTGGCGCACCTGGCCCTTCAGGCCGGCCGCGCGCACCATGAAGAATTCGTCGAGGTTATTGGCTGAGATCGAGAGGAAGCGCACCCGCTCGAGCATCGGATGGCTCTCGTTGCCGGCCTCTTCCAGCACCCGGCGGTTAAAATGCAGCCAGGACAACTCACGGTTGATGAAACGTTGCGGCTGATCGCGCAAGGTGGGTTCGGCCGCCGCCGGCGACCCGCCGGGAACTGTGATTTCCCGAACTTCGGCAATGGCTTGCGCGAGATCGCTCATGTGACAATTACGCCCGGAAACGGTCAGGTTTCGTCATAGCAAGATAATATAGCTAAGCCGCTAACGTGACGTTCGGATGACATTGCGCGCCCTCGCCGGGGGCGGCGTCAAGCGGTGGCAGGCCGAAAAAGCTCGGCGGCCAGCACCTTGGTGACCGGCCGGTGCTGGCGCAAGGCTTCCTCATCGAGCCGCAGCACGGCGGCGCGCGCCGCGGCGAAAGACCGCTCGATGCGGTTGGCGAGGTAAGTCACCAGCGGCTCATCGAAGGTCAGTTGCCGGTCGGCCCCCAGTTTGACGATCAGCGCGCGCAACAGCGTGTCGTCCGGCGGCGCCAGGAACACCATCGGCACCGCGCGCAGCCGCGACGTCAGATCGCGGATGCCGAGCGCCAGCGTCGCCGGCGCCGCGCGCGCGGTGACCAGCACGAAGGCTGCCTCCTCGCGCGCAAGATTGATGAGATGGAACAGCGCGCGCTCGTCGAGCCCGTCGGCGTCGAGGTCTTCGAGCACCAGCGCGCCGGTGGCGAAAGCCGCCGGCAGGTCGCTATGCGCCAGCGCCCGCGCGGATATGGTCCGCGCGCCGGCTTCCGCCGCCCAGATCGACGCGAGATGGCTTTTGCCCGACCCTTCCGGACCGATCAGCGCCATCACCCGCGACGGCCAGTCCGGCCATCGCTCGATCAAATTGAGCGCGGCCGAATTGGACGGGCCGGCGAGAAAGTCGTCGCGCGCGAAGCTCTCCGAATGGTCGAGCGCGAGCAGAAGCTGGCGCGGACCGGCCGACGTACCCAAGCGGCTCAACCGGACGTCTCCCCGGTAAACAACATGCTTTCACGGTAGCGATGCAGCGCAAAGCGCGCCAGAACGCCGATGGTCGCGGCCAGCGGCACCGCGACCAGCAGCCCAACGACGCCGAACAGATAACCGAAGGCGAGCAAGGCGAAGATGACCCACACCGGATGCAGACCGACGCGTTCGCCGACGAGCTTCGGCGAGAGAATGTTGCCCTCGGCGAACTGGCCGACGAGAAAGATGACGAGCACCGTTAGAATGGACGTCCAGTGCGGCCAGAACTGCGCCACGGCGACGCCGAGCGCGAGAATGAGGCCGGTCAGCGAGCCGACATAAGGCACGAAGGTGATCAGTCCGGCGATGAGCCCGATCAACAACCCGAAATTGAGGCCGGCAAACGTCAGCGCCACCGCGTAGAAGGTGCCGAGGATGACGCATACGGCGGTTTGCCCGCGCACGAAGCCGGAAATCGCCGCGTCGCATTCGCGTCCCAGGCGCCGCACGGTTTCGCGCTGATGCACCGGCACCCATTCATCGACGCTGCGGATCATCCGGTGCCAGTCGTAAAGCAGATAGAACGCGACCACCGGCGTCACCACGATAAGCGAGAACAGCGAAATCAGCGCCCGCCCGCCCGACCACAGCGACTTGAGAAAGGTCGTCAACCAGCCGACACCTTGCGTGACCAGATCGCTGATCCCCTTTTCGGGATTAAGGCCGGCGCCGAGAAGCTTCTGCACCCAGGGCCGGCTCGGATCGGTGATCAGCGTCTGCAGCTTGGTGACGTAGCCGGGAATGTTGTCGATAAAGGACGACAATTGCCCGCCGAGAACCGGCGCAACCAGCAGGACAACCAGCACGAAGGCAAAGACCACCACGGTGATCATCGCCAAGGCGGCGGCCGCGCGATTGACGCCCGCGCGCTCGAGCCGGTCGGTGAGCGGATTGAGCAGATAGGCGATGGCAAAACCGGCGACGAACGGCAGCAGGATGTCGCTCAGCAGCCACAGCAGCACCACGAAGACGACAAGCGCGCCGATCCAGAACGCCATGCGGCGCTGAAACAGGATGGCGGCGGCCGGGCTTTCCGGTCGTCCCGCATCGCGGCGCGTGGCTGGGCGCGGGCGCGAGGTCACGGCGCGGACGCCGACGTGCTCATGTGACGCACCCATTCCGCCAGGTAGGCGGCGACCGACAACAGGGTCAACGCGGCCACCAATCCCATGAGCACCACCCTTAAACTATGCGCGTCGATACCAAAGCCGAGGGAGCCCAGAACCACGCAAGCAAACACGATCTGCGCCGCGGTATTGAGCTTGGACACCAGCAGCGGCCTGATCTTGAAAGGCTTGCCGACCACCCAGGCGAGCATGATCCCACCGACGATCAGGATATCGCGCGACACCACCAGGATCACCAGCCAACGCGGGATTTCCCCGTTAATTCCAAGGGTCAGGTAGATCGACACGATCAGCGCCTTGTCGGCGAGCGGGTCGAGATAGGCGCCTAGCTCGGTGGTCATGTTGAAGCGCTTGGCGAGAAAGCCGTCGACGCCGTCGCTCACGCCGGCGGCGAGGAACAGCGCAAACGCAATCCACATGGCGCCGGACGAGATCGCCCAGACGACGATCGGAACCAGCAAAATGCGCGCCAGCGTAATGAGGTTTGGAAGGTTCAAACGGAACACATCTTGGACAGCCGGCGCGTCCCCGCAACGCGCCCCTAGGCTGCTTGAGTATAACGGGGTGCGGACCATTGCGCGACTTGCGATTGTGCCGTACGACCCCCCAATCAGGCGGTAAAAGGCTTGGCTCAACTGCGGTGCGTTCCTAACATTTTGCTTGCGCATGATCTTTTCTGAAAACCGGTGCCCACGTTTCAGGATCATGCGCGGACGAGGCCGAACATGGCAGAACCGCGGCGCGGCCTGACCTACGCGCAGGCCGGAGTCGACATCGACGCCGGCAACCGGATGGTCGAACTGATCAAGCCGCTGGTGCGCGCCACCGCCCGCCCCGGCGCCGACGCAGAGATCGGTGGTTTCGGCGGGTTGTTCGATCTCAAGCCGCTGGGCTTCAAGGATCCAGTGCTGGTTGCCGCCAATGACGGCGTCGGCACCAAGGTCAAGATCGCCATCGAAACCGGCGTGCATTCCACCATCGGCATCGATCTTGTCGCCATGAGCGTGAACGATCTGGTGGTGCAAGGCGCCGAGCCGCTATTTTTCCTCGACTACTTTGCCTGCGGCAAGCTCGAGCCGGAAATGGCGGCGGCTGTCGTCGCCGGCATATCCGCCGGATGCCGGGAGGCTGGCTGCGCGCTGATCGGCGGCGAGACGGCGGAAATGCCGGGCCTTTATCACGGCGAGGACTACGATCTTGCCGGCTTTGCCGTCGGCGCCGCCGAACGTGGCAGCCTTTTGCCGCGCAAAGACATCGCCGAAGGCGATGCGATCATCGGGCTCGCCTCCTCCGGCGTGCATTCGAACGGCTTTTCGCTGGTGCGCAAGATTGTCGCCAAAAGCGGGCTCGCCTGGAGCGCGCCGGCGCCGTTTGCGAAAGGCGCATCGCTTGGCGATGCGATCCTTGCGCCGACGCGGATTTATGTGAAGTCGTGCCTTGCCGCCATCCGGCAAACCGGCGCCGTGAAAGGGCTGGCGCACATTACCGGCGGCGGCTTTCCCGACAACATCCCGCGCGTGCTGCCGAAAGGCCTTGGCGCGCGCATCGATCTTGCGCGCGTGCCGGTCAAGCCGGTTTTCAAATGGCTGGCGGCGGAAGGCGCCATCGCGCAAAGCGAAATGCTGCGCACCTTCAACTGCGGCGTCGGCATGGTCGTCATTGCGGCGGAGAAAGACGCCAGCAAGGTTATCGCCGCTTTCGCCGCCGCCGGTGAAAGCGCGTTCGCGCTTGGCAAAGTCGTGCGCGCCGCGGCCGAGCCGCGCGTCGTCTACGACGGCACACTCGATCTCGGTTGACGCATGAGCCGCAAGCGCGTCGCCGTTCTCATTTCCGGCCGCGGCTCCAACATGGCGGCGCTGATCGAAGCGGCAAAAGATAAATCCTACCCGGCCGAGATCGCGCTCGTCGTTTCCAATGTCCCCGATGCCGGCGGATTGCAGCGCGCGAAGACGGCGGGCATCGCAACCGACGTGGTCGACCACACCGCATTCGGCAAGGACCGCGCCGCCTTCGAGCGCGCCTTGCAGGGCGTGCTTGCGCGGCATCGCGTCGAAATCGTGTGCCTTGCCGGCTTTATGCGGTTGCTCACCCCGTGGTTCGTCGAGCAATGGCCGCAACGCCTGCTCAATATCCATCCGGCTTTGCTGCCTGCCTTCAAGGGGCTCGACACGCACAGACGCGCGCTCGAAGCGCGCGCGACGCGCCACGGCGCGACCGTGCATTTTGTCGTTCCCGAAATGGATTCCGGGCCGATCATCGTCCAGGGCGCGGTTGCGGTCGAAGCGAACGACACGGAAGAGACGCTTGCCAGGCGTGTGCTCGCGGTCGAGCACCGCATTTACCCACAGGCGCTCCGTCTGGTCGCCGAGGGCCGCGTCGTAGTGGCCGATGGCCGCTGCCTGATTGACGGCGTGCCGGTTCCAGATGCGGTTCCAGTTCCACCTGCCGTATAGTTTCAGCCGCCGCGAATAACTGATCGCTTCCGGTGTTACCAGGAGCGAATGCCACCACTGAGAGTGGCTGATCCATTGAGGGGGCGCACAATGGCAGGTAGCGATCCAAAACCGATTTTTCCGGCACTCGGCAAATACTACGCGACCACATCCGATCTCGCCTATTTTCTTCTGCGGGTGACGGTCGGCCTAATGGTCATTCCGCACGGCTGGGGCAAGGTCTTCGGTCCTGGGGTCGCGGGCGTCGCAACCTATCTGGCGAAGCTTCACCTCGAGCCAGCCACACCGCTCGCGGTCATCGTCATGTTCACCGAGACGATCGGCGGCTTGCTGGTTGCGATAGGGCTATTCACGCGGCCGATGGCGGCGCTGCTCGTGATCGAATTTATCGTGCTGCTGCTTGTCGTGCACGTTCCGCGAGGCTACATGGCGCAGGGCGGAGTTGAATTTCCGCTGCTGTGGCTTCTGATGTACGTGGTCGTCCTGCTTCGCGGCGGCGGCCCGTGGTCGCTGGACCGAAAGATCGGCAAAGAAATCTAGTCGACCCGCCTGATCCACACCTTGTTGTCGTGGACGGCGGCGCCGCCATAGGGCGCGATTGAATCGGCGCCGGTCAGCGAGTTGATGCCGCAGCCGTCGACATAGGCCGCGTTCGGCCAGATCGACTCGGCAATCAATACGCCGCGGCGGACCCCGTCGAACAGCCTGGCGTGCAGGCGCACCTGCCCGCGGGTGTTGCCGAGCACTACGAAATCTCCGTCACCGATTCCCTGCGCTTTGGCGTCGTCGGGATGGATCATGACCGTCGGACGGCGCTCCTGCGCCAGCGAAGTCGGCGTCTCATTGAAGGTCGTGTTGAGGAAGCCGCGCGCCGGTGACGTCGCCAGCCGGAACGGATGCGCCTCGTCGGCCTCCTCGATCGAGGTCCAGTGATCCGGCAGCGGCGGCAATCCCGATATCGGGCCGCTCTTGTAGGCGCTGCGGAACGGCACGTTCTCCCAATCGGGCTTGAAGCGGAATTTCCCATCCGGCCAGGGGAAGCCGTCGAGATAGTGCGACTGGCGGAACGGTGGCTGGCAGTCGAGCCAGCGGTTGGCCTCGAGCTCGGCGAGCGTGCCGCGCCTGGAGACGCGCAGCATCTGGTCGATCAACTCGCGCGGCGACATCGTAAAGCCCGCGTGTTCCGCGCCGACCCGCCGTGCGAGGCCGGAAATCACCTCGTGATTGGTGCGGCACTCGCCCGGCGGCTCGATCAGCTTTGGGCCGAGGATGATGTATTGATGGCCACCACCGCGATAGACATCGTCGTGCTCGAGGAAGGTCGTCGCCGGCAGCACGACATCGGCCATTTTCGCGGTTTCGGTCATGAACTGTTCGTGCACGCAGGTGAACAGATCCTCGCGGGCAAAGCCGCGCTTCACGGTGTTCTGATCGGGCGCGACGGTGACCGGATTGGTGTTCTGAATGAGCATCGCCGTGACCGGCGCGCCGCCGCCGAGTGCCGCGCGTTCGCCGGTCAGGATCGCACCGATGCGCGACTGGTCGAGCGCGCGCACCGAACGATCCCAGACGTCGAGACCTTCGATCAGCGTCTTGTCGAGCCCATAAATGTCGGCGCTGATGTGAAAGGCGCCGCCGCCTTCCAGCTGCCATGCGCCGGTCACCGCCGGGATGCAGGACGCGGCATGCATGTTGGCCGGACCGTTGCGTGAGCGCGAAAAGCCGTAGCCGAGCCGGAAAAAAGCGCGCTTGCGCTCGCCGATCAGCCGCGCGAATTCCTCGATCGTTGCGACCGGGGTGCCGGTAATCGCCGAGGCCCACGCGGGGTCGCGGGTTTTCAGGTGCGCTTCCAGTTCGCGCGGCGCGTCGGTGTATTTTTCGAGATAGTCCCAATCCGCCTTTCCGTCGCGGAACAGGCAGTGCATCACCGCGCAGGCGAGCGCGCCATCGGTGCCCGGCTTGAGCAGCACCGGAAGATCGGCCTGCTCCATGGTGCCGTTCATGTAAACGTCGACCGCCGCGATCTTGGCGCCGCGTTCCTTGCGCGCGCGGATCGCGTGGGTCATCACATTGATCTGGGTATTGACCGCATTGGTGCCCCAGATGATGACCAGATCGGACTTCGCCATCTCGCGCGGATCGACGCCGGCGATGCGCCCGATGCCCGCGGCAAAGCCGGCATAGGCCGGATTGACGCAGATGGTGGAATGAAAGTGCGAATATTTCTTGACGTGGGCGAGCCGGTTGATGCCGTCGCGCATCACGAGGCCCATGGTGCCGGCATAATAATAAGGCCAGACCGCTTCGCCGCCGTAGCGCTGCTCGGCTTGCAGGAATTTCTCGGCGACGAGGTCGAGCGCGTCGTCCCACGAGATTCTTGCGAATTCGCCGGAACCCTTGGCGCCGGTGCGGCGCAAGGGATGCATCAGCCGGTCGGGGTGATGCGCGCGCTCGGCATAGCGGGCAACCTTCGCGCAGATGATGCCGGCGGTGTAGTCGTTGTCGCGCGAACCGTGCACGCGGCCGATGGTGCGCTCGTCGATGAGTTCGACCTCAAGCGCGCAGGTCGAGGGGCAATCGTGCGGACAGGCGGAATATCCGATCCGCTTGGCATCGCTTGGCCGGACAGCCTTGTTCATGGCGCCTCAAAGTCGGCCGGCGGTCATGCTTCTCCAAGCGAGGCGTGATGCCGGCTACGCCAAATATAGCCCGAAACGAGGACGATTGCTGCGCCAAAAATTTGCGCCGCCAACTCGACGTGGGCGGGCGAAAAGCCGCCGAAAAACCGCTCGACGATCGGATCGCTGGCGAAAATATCGCCCGCCACCCAGCCGAGGATCGCCGCCCCGCCCCAGACGAGGACCGGGAAACGCTCGAGCAAAGCGAGGATGATGGCGCTGCCGGCGATCACCATCGGGATGCTCACGGCAAGGCCGATCGTGAGCAGAACGTAGTCGCCTTTGGCGACCGCCGCGACGGCAATCACATTGTCGAGGCTCATGACGATGTCGGCGATAACGACGATGCGCACCGCGCGCCACAGGTCCTCGACCGCTTCAGGGGTGTCTTCCGCGTCGTGCGCCTGCGGCGCCAGAAGCTTGATTGCGATCCAGATCAGCGCCAGCGCGCCGGCGAGCTTGAGATAAGGCAAGGTCAGCAGCATCGAGATGACGCCGGTGAACACGATCAGCAGCACGGACGCAAAGCCGGCGCCGATGATCATGCCCCACAGCCGCTCGCGCGGCGGCAGACCGCGGCACGCCAATGCGATCACTACGGCGTTGTCGCCGGACAGAAGGATGTTGATCCAGATGACCTGAAGCACCGACAGCCAAAAGGCCGGCGCCGCCAGATCGGCGGTCAGCGTCTGCACGCGATAGCTCCTCCACCTTGCCGCGGCTTGAAACAGCCGCTTGTACGTTTCTTGTCATGCCGGCCAAGCGGCATGGCGCAGTCTATCGGCTGACGACGGCGCCGGGCAAATGCCGGTCTTAATGCGCCGCCCGAGCCTGCCGGGCGCGCAGCAGGCGCCCGCCGAACACCGTCCCCACGGCGCCCAGCGCCGAGGACGCAAGGCTTATCTTTTCGTGGCTACCCTCGCTCCACGCATCGGCCTGCTCGACGACAATCGGGTCGCTCGCGATCACGTCTCCCGCCACCCATCCCAGCAGCGCGGCGCCGGCCCAGAGAAACAAGGGAAAGTAATTGAGTATCGCCATGATCACCGTCGCGCCGGCAACGATTGCCGGGATGCTGACGCCAAGACCGAACACCAGCAGGGCGTAATTGCCTTTGGCGGCGGCGGCGACGGCGATCACATTGTCGAGGCTCATCACGACGTCCGCGAGAGCGATGATCTTGACCGCCCGCCACAGGCTGTCGCTCGAGGCGTGGCCCGCCCCGCTCTCGTCCGCCGGTGTCAGTAATTTCACGGCGATCCACAGCAGCGCAACGCCGCCGACAATCTTGATGTAGGGGAACAGCATCAGCGTCGACACGATGCTGGCAAAGACGAGGCGCATCGCCAATGCGACGGCGGTTCCCGCGATCATGCCGGCGAGCCGCTGCTCCGGCGGCAAGCTGCGGCAGGCGAGCGCGATGACGATCGCATTGTCGCCCGACAGCAAGACGTTGATCCAGATGATTTCTACGACCGACACCCAGAACTGGGTTTGCGAGAGGTCGGTCACTCCGAAAGTGCTGTCCATTCCGTTGTCCGAAAGGTTTCCTTGAGATGCGCGAGGCCGAGACGATACCGGTCCGCGCGGCGGCTATCGGCGCGGAAGCAAACGGCGGCGGCGGCGCCTGGACCGGCTTTCTTTCCACGAACTGACAAGAACGCTTCCCGTTCCCGCTGCGCCGATGATGAGCAACGGCCATTCCGACGTTTCCGACACGAGGCCGACCTCGATATCGAGCGCGTCGAGCAGCTCAAGATAAGTGGAGCCCCCGATGCCGAGCATCGCAGACCAGGACTCCAGAACGCGTTTGGGCGACGGAATGGCCATAACGCACCATATATGACGTATCTTAGCTGACGATATCCTTGTCGGTGAAGAACTGCGCGATCTCGATCTTCGCATTGTCGGCGGAATCGGACCCGTGCACCGAATTTTCGCCGACCGATTTCGCGTGCACTTTCCGGATCGTGTCCGGCGCGGCCTTGGCAGGATCGGTAGCTCCCATCACGTCGCGATATTTGGCGACGGCGTTTTCCCCTTCGAGCACCTGAACGACGACCGGCCCCGAGGTCATGAACTC
>Ga0134125_10010538_pt1 | contig 10377 bp, 6 predicted proteins | sample KB31751_FD_96464 | JGI IMG/M metagenome (GOLD analysis project Ga0134125, IMG submission 96464) | Terrestrial soil microbial communities with excess Nitrogen fertilizer from Kellogg Biological Station, Michigan, USA - KB3-175-1 | ecosystem: Environmental > Terrestrial > Soil > Unclassified ... | reverse complement strand
GTATTGGCCGGGCGTGACTGGCGGTTGGGTATTCGATGATTACCCGAACATCGTGGACAACGCAGCCATCCATATCACGCAGGGGCAATCGACGCTGGCGGCGTGGGTGAATTCGGCGCTGTCGTCCCCATCCAGCTTTCTGCGTCGGCCACTGGCCTCGCTCACGTTCTCCCTGAACTGGTATCTCGGCAACGGCGACCCGTTGCCGTTCAAGATCACCAATATCGCCATCCACCTGATCAACGGCGTGCTGGTGTTTTGCATGCTGCGCGCGTTGTTGCAATTGCTGGGGTTGCGGCAGGATGGGTTTCTCACCACCGCCACAGCCTCTCTCTCGAAGAAGGAGGAAGGTGGTTTCGCCTTCGACCATGCCGCTGCGACACGCCTTGCGCTGATCGTGAGCGCGGCGTGGATGCTGCTGCCGATCAACTTGATGGCCGTGTTGTACGTGGTGCAGCGGATGGAAAGCCTGTGCCAGATATTCATGCTGGCAGGCTTGTGGGCGTACCTGCACGGTCGCTGGATGATGCTGACCGCACGCAACCCGCGCTGCGACCGGCGAGGGTTCGCCTTGGCCGTCTGCGGCATCGTGTTGGGCACGGCATTGGGACTGACGTCGAAAGAAACCGCCGTCTTGCTGCCTGTCTTCGCATTCCTGGCCGAATGGATCGTGCTGCGGTTCGCACGTGCCACCCTTGCGGGGCACCCGCTGCCGGAGGGACCCGGCAAACAGGCGCAGGACCCTCGCCTCTGGTGGACCTTCGTCATCACCCTGTTTGTTCCGGCCGTGTTGGGCACCGCATGGCTGATGCGCGCTTTCTTGCACCCCGGCGCATGGGCTGGCCGCGACTTCACCCTTGCGCAGCGCCTTCTGACCGAGCCACGTGTGCTGGTGGATTACCTGCACTGGACACTGCTGCCCAATCCCATGGCGCTGAGCCTGTATCACGACGAGATTGTGGTATCGACCGGGCTGCTGACGCCATGGACCACCTTGGGCGCGATCGTTTTGCTGGCTGCGCTGATCGCGCTCGCCGTATGGCTGCGCAACCGCCAACCACTGGTTTCGCTGGCCATCGGCTGGTTTTTCGCCGCGCAACTGCTGACCGCCACCATCATTCCGCTGGAACTGGTGTACGAGCAGCGCATGTATTTCGCGTCGATCGGCGTGCTGCTGGCGGTGGGCACGTGGTTGCTCGGCCTGCGCCGGAAGATCGCACTGCCGATCCTGCGCGGGTTCGTGGTTGCAATCGCCTTGTTGTGGTTCGCGCTGGTCAGCCACCTGCGCGCACGGGAATGGTCCAACCCGCTGCGGCTGGCCGTCACGGAAGCCAGCTACCACCCCACGTCGGAACGCGCCGTGTACGAAGCGGGCCGCATGTGGCTGCTTGCGTCGAACTACGAGCCAGGCAAGGCAATGGATGAGTCCATGAAATATTTTCAGCAGGCTGCTGCGATTCCAGGTTCCTCCGCGTTGCCCGACCAAGCCATGATCATGCTCGTCGATCATCACCATCGAGGCGACGACGGCGCCTACTGGGATTCGCTGGTGCGCAAACTGCGCGACCAACCGACCAATCAAGGTGGCATCTCCGCGCTGATTTCGTTGACCCAATGCCATTACAAGGGCATCTGCAAATTCGATGTCGCGCAACTGCAGCGCGCCTATCAGGCAGTACTCTCGCGACCACATCCCATCGCGCGACTCAACGGCGCCTATGCAGTTTTTCTGCGCGACACCCTACACGACGACATGCTTGCGGAAAAGTACCTGGCGCTCGCCGTCGCCGGCGACCCGGGCGAACCCGCCTATCGCATCGACCTTGCCGTGTTGTATGCCCGCAACGGGCAGACGGAATTGGCACAGGAGCAGATAGATGCGCTGCGGCATTTGAATTATGCGGGACGCCTCGACAGACAGATCACGGTGTTGGAGCAGCTTGCCGAACACGGAAAAACCATCGCTGCCCAACACGATTGACGGGTATTGCCGCGCTGGAATACCCCTCGCCCGTCAAGCCCGTCCAGAGTAAATGGGCCGTACCGGGCCTCTCGAATCGATAACCCATTCAGTTCGAGAGTGGCGGCCAGAATCGCCGGAATGTACGGTCATGCGCCAAAATGTCGACATCCCTGCTCCCGTTGTGACGACATGATCCACTTCCTGAAGGCGCCTGCGATGCGCTGGCTGCTTCCGATCGCACTGCTGATCACCGCGGCAGCCTACTGGCCCGGCCTCTCCGGCAGTTGGCTCTTCGACGACTACCCCAATATCGTGGACAACCCCGGTGTGCAGCCGCATGAAGTCGGCATACCGGCTTTGGTGCGCGCCGCGCTTTCCTCGCCGGCCAGCGATTTCAAGCGGCCGCTCGCCTCGCTGAGCTTTGCCGCGAACTACCTCGCCAGCGGGTTGAATCCCTGGAGCTGGAAGCTGTTCAACCTTGTCGTACATCTGTTGAACGGTGTGCTGGTGTTTTTGCTCGCACGAATGTTGCTGCTGGCCGTAGGAGCGGCTTCAGCCGCGACAAGCGCGGATGCCAAGGTCGCGGCTGAAGCCGCTCCTACGGCCATGGAACAACGTACCGGCATGCTTGCCACACTGATTGCCGCGGGCTGGATGCTGTTGCCGATCAACCTCACCGCCGTGCTGTATGTAGTACAGCGCGAGGAGAGCATGGCCAACCTGTTCGTGCTGCTGGGGCTGATCGGGTATGTCGCCGGGCGTCAGCGCATGCTGCGGTGTAGGAGCGCACCCTGTGCGCGAATGCTTTTGGAAAGCGCGCCACCCCAAGACAGCTCGCAACGCTCACTCGCGCACAGGGTGCGCTCCTACACAGAAGGCGTGTGGGGCGGCTTCTGGCTCTGCGCCACCAGTCTCATTCTGTCCACCATCATCGGCCTGCTGGCCAAGGAAACAGCGGCGATGCTGCCGCTGTATGCATTCCTGGTCGAATCGATCCTGTTCCGCTTCAAGCGCGCACCACTATCCGTAGGAGCGCGCCCTGGACGTGATAACGCTCCGGATGAGGCGGTGGTCGCGCACAGAGTGCGCTCCTACGGGGAGTGGGAATGGCGGATTACGGGCTTGTTTGTGGTGGTACTGGCGATGCCGCTGCTGGCTGGATTGACCTGGCTGTTGCCCAACGTGCTGAACTCCGCCAGTTGGGCCACGCGCGATTTCACCCTTGGCACGCGCCTGCTGAGCGAGGCGCGCATAGTCTGCGATTACATCGTGTGGACGCTGCTGCCCACGCCACAGGCACTGTCCTTCTACCACGACCAGTTCCATATCTCGACCAGCTTGCTATCGCCATGGACGACACTGATCAGCGTGCTGGGAATCGCTGCACTGGTCGTGCTGGTGTTCTGCCTGCGTCGCCGAAAGCCGTTGGTGGCGCTCGGGGTTGCCCTGTACCTGGGCTGCCATGTGATGACCGGCACCATCATCCCGCTGGAGCTGGTTTACGAGCACCGCAACTATTTCGCCAGCTTCGGCGTGCTCCTGGCCGTAGTGCCATGGTTGGCGGCCGTCCCGTCTGAAGCCGTGCAACCCTCTATGCGCCGGCTTCGCTGGCTGCTGCCTCGGCGCACGCTGCTAGCCTGCTTATTGCTTTGGTGGACCGGTCTCACCGCGACAACCGCCTGGAACTGGGGCGACCCACTGCGGCTGGCTCAGGAATTGGCTACACGCGCACCCGATTCGCCGCGTGCGCAATACGAACTGGGCCGCACCTACATCATGTATTCACACTACGACCCTGCCTCGCCTTACACGCGATTGGCCTATGCCCCACTGGAGAAAGCTGCCAGCTTCCCTGAATCCTCGATCCTGCCGCAGCAAGCATTGATCTTCATGAACTCGCGCATGGACCTGCCGCTCAAGCCGCAGTGGTGGGACAGCATGATCGCCAAGCTGAAGGCGCGAAAGCCCGGTGTGCAGGACGAAAGCTCGCTGGCCGCGCTGGCGCAATGCGCTCGGGATGGTGCTTGCTCCCTGCCCACTGACCGCATGGCGCAAGCCTTCCAAGCTGCACTGGATCACCCCAAGCCCAGCGCACGGTTGCAGGCCACCTATGGCGACTACGCATGGAACGCGCTGAACGATCACGCGTTGGGAGCGCAGATGATCGAAAGTGCTGTAAAGATCGCGCCGGGGGAACCCGCCTACCGCACCACGCTGGTGCGCATGCTGGTGGCGCAGGGTCAGTACTCGGAGGCCAGACGGCAAATCCAGGCGTTGCAGACGCTCAATATCGGTAGGCGGCTGGATCGCGACATCGTCGAGCTCCAAGCCCAATTGCCGGCAAAGCCAACTGAATGAGCCACACTTCCGCTGCCGGGGGCGGCAGGCGATTGCTTCGTAATCGGACCTGCTAGCAGATGGTAGTAACCACACAGAATCCGATACTTACGGGATGGCCTTGCTGATTTCCCCGCTTCTCTCCTGGCGTCCTGGACGCTACCTTCGCAACAGTGGCCTGTTGTTCGGCTGGCTGTCGCTGCGTGCACTGGCGCAGGCAGCGATGGTGGTGGCGCTTTCGCGTCTGCTGGGGGCGACGGACTATGGCCGGTTCGTGACCATCGTGGCAGTGGCCTCCTTCCTTATCCCGTTCGCCGGGCTGGGGCTTTCCGGCCTACTGCTGCGCGATGGCGCACGCAACCCAGCTGCAATTGATCGCATGCTAGGACAAGCGCTGCGTGTGTGGCTCCACTCCACCATGATCTGCGCCGCTGTCGCCTTGGGGCTGGCCTGGATCATGCTGCCGAGAGACGTGCCTTGGCGCGCCGCATCGGTGTTGATCGTGGTGGAGGTAGCCAGCACCTCGCTGACGGATCTGCTGGCGCGTTCCGAACAGGCACGTCACCGTATCTCCCAATATGGTGCCATCAATGCGGGGCTGCCGTTGACCCGCCTGCTGGCGCTGGCCATATATGCCGGGGTGATGGAACCCACTCTCAATGGCTGGTTGTGGGTTTATACCGTCGCGGGTATCGCGTATGCCGCAACGACGTATGCACGGCTGCAACCGAATACGCACGCAGACGCCGGCGCGTCGGGCTTGAGCATCCGCGAGGGCCTGCCGTTTGCCACCGCGGCACTGGCGTTGCGACTGCAAGTTGAATTCAACAAACCATTGCTGGCGCGTGTCGGCTTTGACCAAGCGGGGTACATGGGCATAGCACAACGAGCGACGGATCTGCTCAGTCTGCCGTTGATGGCCATGCAGGAAGCATTGTGGCCGCGGCTGTATGCCGATAATGAAGGTCATGCACGATTGCGCAAAGTTTCACTCGCGTTAGTTTCATTGAGCTTACTGATCGGCGCCGCGCTCTGGCTTTGCGCGGGACTTGTGCCACGGTTGCTTGGCAAGGACTTCGCACCAGCCATATCCGCCATCCGTTGGTTGGCATGGCTGCCGACATTGCAACTGTTGCGAGGTTTCTCAAACTTCCGTGTGGTGGCCGCACATCGCACCAACATTGTGGGTATTTCGTACGTGGTCGGTGCGCTTGCCGCGTTGGGCCTGATGGCCGTGCTGATTCCGCCTTTCGGATTGAAGGGGGCAATCGCAGCAGCTTACCTGAGTGAAGCGGCGATAATTTCGACCCAGCAATCCATGCTGCTTGCGGGCCGACAGCGTCCACAAGAATCGAGGAAGTGAAGCAATGACAATTGAGGCTTGGCCCGAAAACGGCCTCGAATACCTCGGCAAATGCCCCGTCTGTGGCGACGCCGGGCGCACACTGCTGCACGATGGCCTGCATGACCGCCTGTTCGGCGCGCCCGGACTCTGGACGATGTACCGTTGCCACGGCTGCAGGAGCGGTTACCTCGACCCAAGGCCGAACCAAAAGACTATTGCGCTTGCCTACAGGAATTACGGAACGCATGAGTCGACCTGTGTGCGGAAGAGAACCGGATTGGTCCGGTTGCGCCTGAAGATACGCAATGGCTATCTGAACAAGCGCTACGGCTATAACCAGCAACCAGCCTCGACCATCGGTTATTGGGTCATGCAAGCGATGCCCACCCCGATCCGTAGCGAATGGGATCATTTCGCAAGGAACCTTCCGCAACCCGGCGGCCGATCGAACCACCTGCTCGACGTGGGTTGCGGAAACGGGCAGTTCCTGATTGCCGCTCGCGACGCCGGGTGGGATGTGACTGGCTCGGAACCCGACCCTGTCGCGGCGGCGCAGGTGGTCGCCAATGGCATACCCATCCATGTTGGAGCCTACGAATCGGCGACTTTCGCGAAGAGCTCCTTCGACGTCATCACGGCCAACCAGGTGCTGGAGCACGTACACGACCCCCTCGCGTTCGTTCGGAAGATGCATGATTGGCTGCGGCCTGGTGGATTGCTATGGATCGGCACGCCAAACATCGAATCACCACTGCACGAACGATTCGGGAGTGACTACCTCGCCCTGCATCCCCCGTACCACCTCGTGGTCCTGAACAAAAACAGCCTCCTCCGCTTGATCGAGGCGGCAGGCTTGAGCCCGCGGAGTTTCTTCCCCCACGGCATGAATGAATACAACGAATTCAAGAGCAGCGCCGGACTGGCCCAAGGACTTACTGGAAACGAGGTCAACTACGGCGTCAAGAATCTCGGCAAGCGAGAGCTTCTGCTCGGCCTGTATCACGAATTCCGGGCCTGGATTTCGAAGGATTCATGTAGCGACCTAATATTGCTCTGTGAGAAACCCGTGGATGGACAACCTGCTGGTTGAAATCCACGTGGCGGCTTCAAGCCCCGCAATGACACGTAAGAAAAGCGCCCGCAACCACACCCCAGAGAAAACCAGATGTCAGTTCGACCTTGGCCAGAAAACGGATTGGAGCACTTGGACAAATGCCCCGTCTGTGGCGACGCCGGGCGCACGCTGCTGCACGATGGCCTGCATGACCGCCTGTTCGGAGCGCCCGGGCTTTGGACGATGTATCGATGCAACCATTGCAGAATCGGCTACCTCGACCCGAGGCCAAACCAGGAAACCGTCGCGCTGGCCTATGCCAGCTATGTGACCCACGATCCACAGAGACCAGCGCCCACGCAGGCGATCAAGTTGGCACGGCTCAAGATAAGGAATGGCTACCTCAACCGGAAATTCGGCTACCACGAATCACCGTCATGGGGCCTCGGGTATTGGGTCATGCGCATGATGCCTTTCCCGATCCGCGGGGAATGGGATCACCGCGCAAGGCATCTGCCAATTCCCAAGACTGGGGCGAACCGCCTGCTTGATGTTGGTTGCGGCAACGGCGACTTTCTTCGCGATGCGCGCAGCGCTGGCTGGGATGTGCAGGGCACAGACCTCGACCCTGTCGCCGTGGAAATCGCCCGCAGGTCGGGCATCCAGGTCTGGCAGGGACGATACGACTCTGCGCCGTTCGAGCCTGACTCCTTTGATGTCATCACGACACATCAAGTCATTGAGCATGTACCCGATCCACTAGCCTTCATCCGCGCGCTGTCCGGTTGGCTGAAGCCTGGCGGGCTGCTATGGATCGGCACGCCAAACCTCGACTGCTCGATTCATGAAAAATACGGCGAGTTCTACGGCAACTTGCATCCGCCGCAGCATATGTTCGTCTTCAACCAGAAGAGTCTTGTCAACCTGGTTCATTCAGCTGGCCTCCACAAGCAGAAATTCCTGAAACGCGGACTTCATGACTACAACCAGACTCTTGGCAGTGCTGCACTGGCGCGTGGACTCACTGGCGAAACCGTATACAAGGGGGTAAGAAATGCACCACTCAGAGATCGCCTACTCGGATTGATCAACGAACTGCGCGCCTGGGCAGATCCCGCAGCATGCAGCGACTTTGTGCTGATCTGCGAGAAACCTCACCGATGAATGGACGCAGCAGAGGAATCTGCGCCGCGGTCCTCGCTTTCGGCGACCGGACGCCACTGCTCGTCAAAGTACTGGACGCACTGGAGCGGAGCGCGGTCGACCGCATTGTGGTCGTCGCCGCCTGCGTCTCCATGGGCACGCTGTCCGAACTCGCCGACCGTCAATCACGCGCGCCAGGCAAGTATCTCGTCCATATTTCCGCTGATAATCTGGGTTCGGCCGGTGGTTACGCCGAAGCCTGCAAGCTCTGCCTGGACCAACCCGATTGCCGCTGGATCTGGCTGCTTGATGACGACAACCTGCCCGACACCGATGCACTGGCTGTCTTGCTCTCGCGCATTGAGCAGGCGCCCTCGGGATCGAAACCTGTCGCGCTAGCCTGTTTTCGTCCTGCCCTGCCCGAACTGGGCGTCCCCGATATTCGACTGTGGCGTACCCCTCCGCACAGGGGCGGTTGCGCCGGCTTCCACTTGCGCAACCTGCTCGACGACCTGCGCCAAAGGCCGCCGCTGCCCGACGCAGGTGATGAAGTGCCGGTATTCTGGTCAGTGTATGGCGGCTTGCTGGTGCCTCGTGAAATCCTCGAAGCCTGCGGCCGGCCGAGAGAGGATTTCTTCCTGTACTGCGACGACCTGGAATGGACTTCGCGTATCAGCTCTGCCGGCTTTGAAATCCACCTACTGCGTCGGGCCATCGTTCACGACCTGCAGCCACCATGGAATGCATCCGGCACATACGCCAGCAATCTCGCGCGGCGTATCTGCGAATTGCCGGCGATGCGTGTTTACTACGAAATGCGCAACCGCAATTGGCTCTCATTGAACCGCTTCGCCGGTGCCCGCTGGCTGTACGCACTCAACCGCGCCAGCTATATCGCATTGATGTTCTTCATGTGCATGCGCTTCCGACGCATGGATCGCTTCCGCCTGATGAAGCGAGCATTGGGCGATGCGGAAGCGGGGCATCTTGGCAAGACCTACACAGCCGAGTGAGAACGACCAAGCTCGTTCGCAAGCCTTGATCCAGCGCATAGCGCGTGCAGCGGTGTCAAGCTGCGGAAGCGCAGGCTTCGCACCAAGGCGCGCACACCAAGCCATGCACCACGCAGCGTGATGACCATCATCCGATCGAGGCGCCTTTTTGACAACTTGCTCGCGATGATCCATTGCGCCGCTACCACCCGCGTTTCGTAGAACTGCGAACCCATGCGGCTGCTGGCCGAACCCTCGTGATGCACGAGCAGCTTTGGCACGTGCACCATCGCGCCGTTGCGTCGCGACAATCTGGCGCCCAACTCGATGTCCTCCCCGTACATGAAGAAGTCCTCGTCGAACAATGTCGCCCCTGACTTCGGAAGATTCACCAGCAGGCAACATCCACTGGCATAGGGAAATGATCCCGGCAGATGGCGATCCGTGATCAAGCCCGTCAGCCGGTGATAGTAGACCGTGCCGCGCACCCAGCCGCCATGATCGATGTCTGGGTACAGGATCTCAGCATCCGGATACGAGTCCAGCGCTTCCTGGAAGACACCAAGCGCTCCCTGCAACAGGACTGCGTCATTGTTGATCAGCAGGACGGGGCTGCCTGGAAACTCCGCAGCCAGGATCTCCAGTCCGCGATTCACTCCCGCCGCGAAACCCAAGTTTCGTCCGGAGGTGGCTAGGCGGAATCTGCTTTCACCCGCCATCAAGCGCCGCAGCTCCTCGGCACTTTCTTCGCCATCCTCGCTGTTATCCCAAGCAAGCACGTGCGCCACGTCTTCGGAAAGCAGCGAGTGCAGGCAGGCTGACGTCCGCGCGGCATCGCGGAAATGCAAGGTCAGACCGACAATGGCGCTTCCACTCATGACCCAGTTTCGCCAGTGATATTTGCACGCAACCGAGCAAACGTTACCCGATTGGCCAGCATGTCGTCGTAAAACTTGCGTGCGTGGTTGGCCATCTCGCCACACAGCGCCTCGTCATCCGCAAGGCGAACAATTCCGGCAGCGAGGGCAGACGCATCCGCCGCGGGTACATCCACGAACGGCATCCCGCCGAACTCTTTCGCAGCTTGGTCCAGCCATGCGGTCCGTGCAGTAATTACCGGCCGGCCCATGCTCGCGTAGGCATAAACCTTGTAGGGGCAAACACGTTGCGTCTTGGGGCCCGGGCCGAATATTCCAAGGCAGATGTTCGCCTGGGTAATATGGGCAGCCAACTGGGCCGACGTCTTCCAGTCACGCTCCCAGGTGATGTTGACCATGCCATCGTTCAGGGCGGACTCCATGACGCTCGCCTCCTGTCCGGTGCCGATGATGGTGAACCGGATATCGTGCCGTCCAGCCAAAAGCCGCGCTGCATCGACAATCGTCGAGATTCCGTGCAGCGGAATCAATGTCCCGATGAACAGAACATTGCATGTGCTGCGACGAATGGGAGGCGGCGTCAACGCGAAGTCGCGTTCATTGGTGGCAAGCGGAACGGGAACGAATAGATCGCGAGGAAGGCGGAAAAGCGATGCATAGAAATC
>Ga0134125_10010537_pt1 | contig 10377 bp, 20 predicted proteins | sample KB31751_FD_96464 | JGI IMG/M metagenome (GOLD analysis project Ga0134125, IMG submission 96464) | Terrestrial soil microbial communities with excess Nitrogen fertilizer from Kellogg Biological Station, Michigan, USA - KB3-175-1 | ecosystem: Environmental > Terrestrial > Soil > Unclassified ... | reverse complement strand
GCACCCGGATTGTTACGCGTGTCGGTATGGAGGAAACGCCATGAAGGCCGGCGACGTTCGCGCCAAGACCGCCGACGAACTCAAGGCCGAGCTCGAAAAGCTCAGCAAGGAGACGTTCAATCTTCGTTTTCAGCGCGCCAGCGGCCAGCTTGAGAACACCGACCGCATGCGGGCGGTGCGCCGCGACATCGCGCGAATCAAGACCGTTCTGGCCGAGCGCGCGCGGGCCTAGGGGATAGATCATGCCGAAACGTGTCCTCCAGGGTGTCGTCGTCAGCGACAAGGCCGACAAGACCGTGATCGTGACGGTGGAACGCCGCGTCATGCATCCGGTTTACAAAAAGTTCGTCACGCGCTCGAAGAAATACGCGGCGCATGACGAAGCGAACGCCTACAAGGTCGGCGCCGTCGTGCGCATCGAAGAAAGCCGTCCGATCTCCAAGCGCAAGCGCTGGGTCGTGGTCGGCGCGGCGGGGCCAGCGTCATGATTCAGATGCAAACCAATCTCGACGTCGCCGACAATTCCGGCGCGCGTCGCGTCCAGTGCATCAAGGTGCTGGGCGGCTCGAAGCGGAAATACGCCGTGATCGGCGACATCATCGTCGTCTCGGTCAAGGAAGCGATCCCGCGCGGCCGCGTGAAAAAGGGCGACGTGCATCGCGCCGTCATCGTCCGCACGGCGAAGGAAATCCGCCGCGCCGACGGCAGCTCGATCCGCTTCGACCGCAACGCCGCGGTGCTGATCTCGCCGCAGAACGAGCCCATCGGCACCCGCATCTTCGGGCCGGTGACGCGCGAGTTGCGCGCGCGGCAGTTCATGAAAATCGTCTCGCTGGCGCCCGAGGTGCTCTGAGTCATGGCCGCTAAGTTCAAGATCAGGAAAGGCGACCGGGTCGTGGTCATTTCGGGCCGCGACAAGGGCCGCTCGGGCGAAGTGCTCCGCGTGTTGCGTGACCAGAACCGCCTCGTGGTTCAGGGCGTCAACATGGTGAAGCGCCATACCCGCCAGCAGCCGGGCGTGACCGGCGGCATCGTCGACAAGGAAGGCTCGATTCACGTTTCCAATGTCGCGATCGCCGATCCGAAGGGCGGCACCGCGACGCGCGTCGGCTACAAGTTCCTCGATGACGGACGCAAGGTGCGCATCGCGCGCCGCTCCGGCGAAGTCATCGACCGGTAAGGCAGGGCAACATGGCGACCAGACTGCAAGAGCATTACGAGAAGACCGTCCTGCCGGCGCTGATGAAAGAATTCGGCTACGACAACAAGATGGCCGCGCCGCGCCTCGACAAGATCGTGGTGAACATGGGCGTCGGCGCCGGCACCCAGGATTCCAAGAAGGTCGACGCCGCGGCCAAGGACCTCGCCACCATCACCGGCCAGAAGGCGGTGATCACCAAGGCGAAGACGTCGATCGCGACCTTCAAGCTGCGCGAGAACATTCCGATCGGCGCCAAGGTGACGCTGCGGCGGGAGCGCATGTACGAATTCCTCGACCGGCTGGTGAACATCGCGCTGCCGCGGGTGCGCGATTTCCGCGGCGTGTCGGGCAAGAGCTTCGACGGGCGGGGCAATTTCGCCCTCGGCCTCAAGGAGCAGCTCGTGTTCCCCGAGATCAATTACGACAACGTCGATACCGTTCGCGGCATGGACATCATCATTTGCACGACGGCGCGGACCGACGCCGAGGCGAAAGCCTTGCTGCGCGGTTTCGACATGCCGTTCGCAAACTGAGGGCGGAGAAAGCACGTCGATGGCGAAGACCAGTTCGATCAACAAGAATCAGCGCCGCGAGGCGTTGACGAAGAAATTCGCCGCGAAGCGCCGGCGGCTCAAGGCGCTGGCCGAGGACCGTTCGCTCGCGCCGGAGGAGCGTTTCGCCGCGCGCCTCAAGCTCGCCGAGCTGCCGCGCAACGGCTCGGCGACCCGCATCCGCAATCGCTGCGCCCTGACCGGGCGGCCGCGCGGCAATTATCGCAAGTTCAAGCTGTCGCGCATCGCGCTCCGTGAACTGGCCAGCCAGGGCCAGATTCCGGGCATGGTCAAGTCGAGCTGGTGAGGAGACACCCGGAATGTCGATGACCGATCCGGTAAGCGATCTGCTGGCGCGGATTCGCAACGGACAGCAGGCGCACAAGGACAGTGTCGTGTCGCCCGCGTCGAAAATCCGCGCCAACGTGCTCGAAGTGCTTCAGCGCGAAGGCTATATCCGCGGCTACAGCCGCGCCGAGGCGCGCCCCGGCATCAACGAGTTCAAGATCGAACTGAAATATGTCGATGGCGAGCCGGTGATCCGCGAGATCACGCGCGTTTCGAAGCCGGGCCGCCGCGTCTATTCGCGTATCGGCGACCTGCCGCGCGTCTATAACGGCCTCGGCATCTCGATCCTGTCGACGCCGCGCGGCGTCATGTCCGACAACGAAGCTCGCGCCGCGCATGTCGGCGGCGAGATTCTGTGCCGCGTGTTCTAGGCGGAGATTTGCGATGTCACGCGTCGGTAAAAATCCAGTCGCCATTCCGCAGGGCGTCCAGGTCGCGATCGCGGGCCAGAAGCTGACCGCCAAGGGTAAGCTCGGTTCCCTCGAGATGACGCTCAGCCCCGAGGTCGACACCAAGGTCGCCGATGGCCGCGTCACGGTGACGGCGCGCGGCGAGACCAAGCAGGCGCGGATGCATTGGGGCACCACGCGCGCCCTCATCAGCAACATGATGCACGGCGTCTCGACCGGCTATGTCGTCAATCTCGAAATCAATGGCGTCGGCTATCGCGCGCAGGTCCAGGGCAAAAACCTGGTGCTCCAGCTCGGTTTCAGCCACGACGTCAATTTCCCGATTCCGGACGACATCAAGATCGCGTGCGAGAAACCGACCTCGATCCGCGTCAGCGGCGCCGACAAGCAGCGCGTCGGCGAGGTCGCCGCGAAGATCCGCGAATTCCGCAAGCCCGAACCCTACAAGGGCAAGGGCATCAAGTACGAGACCGAAACGATCCGCCGCAAGGAAGGCAAGAAGAAGTAGGCCGCCATGTCGGAGAAATCCAAACTTCTGTTCGCCCGGCGCGTCAAGCGCGTGCGGCACCGCATCGCTCAGGCGGCGAAAGGCAAGCCGCGCCTGTCGGTGTTCCGTTCGTCCCAGCATATTTATGCGCAGGTCATCGACGACGCGCAGGGCCGTACCCTGGCCGCCGCATCGAGCCTCGACAAGGGTTTGAAGGCGCGGCTCAAGACCGGCGCGGACAAGGCGGCCGCGGCCGAGGTCGGCAAGCTGCTCGCCGAGCGCGCCAAGGCGGCGGGCATCACGTCGGTGGTGTTCGACCGTGGCGGATATCTGTTCCACGGCCGGGTGAAAGCCCTGGCCGACGCGGCCCGCGAGGGCGGGCTCGCATTCTGAGAGGGATTTGATGGCTGGACCGACAGGCGATACTCCTCAACGGCCGCGCCGCGGACGCGGCGGCGAAGGCGGCGACCGTCCGCGCCGCGACGGCGGCGGCGATCGTCCGCGCCGCGACGGCGACCGGCAGCCGCGTGAGCGCGAGGAATCCGAGTTCGTCGAAAAGCTCGTCACGATCAACCGTGTCGCGAAGGTGGTGAAGGGCGGCCGGCGGTTCGGTTTCGCGGCGCTCGTGGTGGTCGGCGACAGCAAGGGTCGGGTCGGCTACGGCGCCGGCAAGGCGCGTGAAGTCCCCGAGGCGATCCGCAAGGCGACCGAGCAGGCGCGCCGCGCGCTGATCCGCGTTCCGCTGCGCGAAGGCCGCACGTTGCACCATGACATCATCGGCCGCTACGGCGCGGGCGAAGTCGTCATGCGCGCCGCGCCGCAAGGCACCGGCATCATCGCCGGCGGCCCGATGCGCGCGATCTTCGAGGCGCTCGGCGTGCAGGACGTGGTGGCGAAATCGGTCGGCACGTCCAATCCGCACAACATGATCAAGGCGACGTTCCAGGCGCTGACCCACCTGACCAGCCCGCGCTCGGTCGCAGCGCGGCGCGGGCGCAAGGTCGGCGACATTCTCGGCCGCGCGCCGGGCGCCGACGCGCGGGAGTAATCGGCTATGAGCGACGAAGCGACGAAAACACCGGCGAAGAAGCCGCGCGCCCGGGCGGCGAAATCGAGCGCCGGCGGCAAGGGCACCGTGACGGTGCGCCAGGTCGCGAGCGCCGCCGGACGGTTTGCCTATCAGGGTCAGACGCTGAAGGGTCTCGGCCTCGGCAAGATCAATCGCGTGCGCACGCTTCAGGACACGCCCGAGGTGCGGGGCATGATCGCGCGCGTCCATCATCTGATCCGCATCGAAAGCGGTTCGTAAGGTCATCGCCATGAAGCTCAACGAAATCAGGGACAATCCCGGCGCGCATTACAAGTTCAAGGCGATCGGCCGCGGCATCGGCTCCGGCAAGGGCAAGACATCGGGCCGCGGCGGCAAGGGCCAGTCGGCGCGCTCGGGCTATTCGATCAACGGTTTCGAAGGCGGCCAGACGCCGCTGCATCGCCGGCTTCCGAAGCGCGGCTTCAACCGCAAATTCCTCCAGGCGGATTATCGCGTCATCAATCTCGGACGCATCCAGGCCGCGGTCGACGCCGGCAAGATCAAGGCGGGCGCCACGGTCGACGGCGACGCGCTGGTCGCGGCCGGTCTGCTGCGCCGGACCGGCGACGGCGTGCGGCTTCTCGCCAAGGGCGAAATCAAGGCCAAGCTCAATTTCACCGTCTCGGGCGCCTCGAAGGCGGCAATCGAAGCGGTGGAAAAAAGCGGCGGGACCGTAACCGTGACCGCGCCGGCCGCGCCGCCCGAGGGGAAAGAAGAAAAATGAGAAGTTTCGGGATCGGCATCGGCATGGTGCTGGCCGTCGTCATTTCTTGGACCGTGGGGCATCCGCACAATGTCGTGTGGGCGATCATCCACGGCGCGCTGGGCTGGATTTACGTCGTATTTTATCTCGTCACCGACTATTCCCACCTCATATCATAAGACGTGGCATGGGCTTTCGTCTGTGACGGTCGAAGGTGAATAGATGGCTTCCGCCGCCGAACAACTCGCTTCCTCTATCAACTTCTCCGCCTTCTCCAAGGCGACGGAACTCAAGAATCGCCTCTGGTTCACGCTTGGCGCGCTGGTGATCTACCGGCTCGGCACCTACATCCCGTTGCCGGGCATCGATCCGGGCATCTTGCAGGAAGTATTCTCGCGGAACGCCGGCGGCATTCTCGGCATGTTCGACATGTTCTCGGGCGGCGCGCTGTCGCGCATGACGATCTTCGCCCTCAACATCATGCCGTACATCTCGGCCTCGATCATCGTTCAGCTTCTGACGGCGGTGTCGCCTCAGCTCGAACAGTTGAAGAAAGAGGGCGAGGCCGGCCGCAAGAAAATGAATCAGTACACGCGCTACGGCACGGTCGTGCTGGCCGCGGTACAGGCCTATGGCATCGCGGTCGGGCTCGAAGGGCTCAACGGCAACACCGGCAGCGCGGTGATCGACCCCGGCTATTTCTTCCGCATCACCACGGTGATCACGCTGACCGGCGGCACCGTGTTCCTGATGTGGCTCGGCGAGCAGATTACGGCGCGCGGCGTCGGCAACGGCATTTCGCTCATCATCATGGCGGGCATCGTGGCGCGCGTGCCTTCGGCCCTGGCGCAACTCCTCGAACTGAGTCGCACCGGCTCGCTGTCGCCGTTTTTCGTCATTGCGTTCCTGGTCGGCGCGGTGGCGGTGATCATGTTCATCGTCTTCATCGAGCGCGCGCAACGCCGCCTTCTGGTGCAGTATCCGAAGCGACAACAGGGCAACAAGGTCTATGGCGGCGACAGCTCGCACCTGCCGCTGAAACTCAACACCTCGGGCGTGATTCCACCGATCTTCGCTTCGTCGCTGCTGCTGCTGCCGGCGACGCTCGCGGGGTTCAGCCCCGACTCGACCAGCGGCTGGATGTCGTGGTTCACGCTCTATCTCGGCCGCGGCGAGCCAGCCTATCTCGCGCTCTACGCGGCGCTCATCATTTTCTTCTGCTTCTTTTATACCGCGATCGTGTTCAATCCGACCGAGACCGCGGACAATCTGCGGAAGTATGGCGGGTTCCTGCCGGGCACGCGGCCGGGTAAGGCGACCGCCGACCATCTCGATTATGTCCTGACGCGGCTAACCGTGGTCGGCGCGATCTATCTCGCCGCCGTCTGTCTCCTGCCCGAGGTCATCATTTCCAAATATTCGCTGCCGTTCTATTTCGGCGGCACATCGATCCTGATCGTGGTCAGCGTCACGATGGATACGGTGGCGCAAATCCAGTCCCATCTTCTCGCGCATCAGTATGAGGGTCTCATCAAGAAGTCCCGGCTGCGGGGGAGACGCGATTGAACATCATTCTTCTGGGGCCGCCCGGCGCCGGCAAAGGGACGCAGGCGAAACGGCTCGAGGACAAATACGGCCTGGTTCAGCTCGCCACCGGCGACATGCTGCGCGCCGAGCGCGCCTCGGGCAGCGAACTGGGCAAGAAGGTTCAGGCCATCATGGATTCGGGACGGCTGGTGTCCGACGACATCATGATCGACCTGATCGCCAGCCGCATCGGCAAGGCCGGCAAGGGTTTCATTCTCGACGGCTTTCCCCGCACCGTGCCCCAGGCCGAGGCGCTCGACGCCATGCTGGCGCAAAAGGGGCTCAAGCTCGACCGGGTTATCGAAATTACCGTCGACGAGGGCCAGCTGGTCGACCGGCTGGCGGGGCGGTTCACCTGCGCCAAATGCGGCGCCTCCTACCATGACGTCAACAACCGCCCCCGGCATGAGGGCGTGTGCGACGTCTGCGGCAGCAAGGATTTCGTGCGCCGGGCCGATGACAAGCCCGAGGCGGTCAAGACCCGGTTCGAGGCCTATCGCGCGCAGACCGCGCCGATCCTGCCCTATTACCGGGACAAGGCGATTTTGACCCAGGTTGACGGCATGGCGGATATCGACCACGTCACGCGCCAGATTTCGGCGGTAATGGACAAAATTCGTGGTTGAACAACGGGTTGACTCGGGCGCGCTAATGGCTATATTCCGCCCCTTCGGCAGAAGTAGACCTTCTCGGCCGCCTCTTTGCATGGAGTGATGCACGTGGCGCGTATCGCTGGCGTCAATATTCCCAATCAAAAACGCGTTCCGATCGGCCTGACCTATATCCACGGCATCGGCCGCACCACCGCGGACAAGATTTGTGGCGAGCTCGGAATTCCCGAAGCGCGCCGCGTCCACGAGCTGACGGATGACGAGGTGCTGAAGATTCGCGAGCTGATCGACCGCGAATACACGGTCGAGGGCGATCTGCGGCGTCAGGTGTCGATGAACATCAAGCGGCTGACCGATCTCGGCTGCTATCGCGGTCTCCGGCACCGCAAGGGTCTGCCGGTCCGCGGCCAGCGTACGCACACCAACGCGCGCACCCGCAAGGGTCCGGCGCGGCCGATCGCCGGCAAGAAAATGGCGACCAAGTAACCGCGCGACGAGCACAGGCAACAGGATAGACCATGGCGACGAAGCCAGCCGCAGGAGCGCGCGTCAAGCGCCGCGAACGCAAGAACATCACGTCGGGCGTCGCGCATGTGAACGCGACTTTCAACAACACGATGATCACCATCACCGACGCACAGGGCAACACCATCGCCTGGTCGTCGTCCGGCACCAAGGGCTTCAAGGGCTCGCGTAAATCGACGCCCTATGCCGCGCAGGTCGCCGCTGAGGATGCCGGCCGCAAGGCGATGGAGCATGGCATGCGCACGCTCGAGGTCGAGGTCAAAGGCCCCGGCTCGGGCCGTGAATCGGCGCTGCGCTCCCTTCAGGCCGTCGGTTTCACGGTGACGTCGATCCGCGACGTGACGTCGATTCCGCATAATGGCTGCCGGCCGCCGAAGCGGCGCCGGGTGTAAGCCGAACCGATAACCGTCCGGCCGACATGCGGCCGGCAAACTCCGTGGCGTTTTCCCGAGCCGAGGCCCCGCCGCCTCCGCCGGGTCCGAGGATAAGAGGTCCCGATCCCGTGATCCAAAAGAACTGGCAAGCGCTGATCAAACCGAAACAGCTCGCCGTCGAACCCGGCGACGATCCGCATCGCGTCGCCACCGTGGTGGCGGAGCCGCTGGAGCGCGGCTTCGGCCTGACGCTGGGCAACGCGCTGCGCCGCGTGCTGATGTCGTCGCTGCAGGGCGCCGCCATCGTCTCGGTGCAGATCGAAGGCGTGCTGCACGAATTCTCGTCGATTCCCGGCGTGCTCGAGGACGTGACCGACATCGTCCTCAACCTCAAGGGCGTCGCGCTGCGCATGGGCGGCGAAGGTCCGAAGCGCATGCGCCTCAAGGCCAACGGCCCGGGCGAAGTGCGCGCCGGCGCGATCGAGACCGGCCACGACATCGAGATCCTGAATCCCGACCATCTGATCTGCACGCTCGACACCGGCGCGAAGATCACGATGGAGCTGACGGTCGACGCCGGCACCGGCTACAAACCGGCGACCGACAGCCGCGCCGAGGACGCGCCCATCGGCCTCATCCCGGTCGACGCGCTGTACAGCCCGGTCCGCAAGGTCAGCTACAAGGTCGACAATACCCGCGTCGGTCAGCGCACCGACTATGACAAGCTGTCGATGCGAATCGAGACCAACGGCGCGGTGACGCCCGAGGACGCGGTCGCGCTCGCGGCGCGCATCCTGCAGGACCAGTTGCAGCTCTTCATCAATTTCGACGAGCCGCGCGCCGTCAGCTCCGAGGAGCGTCCGAGCGAGCTGCCGTTCAACAAGAATCTCCTGCGCAAGGTCGACGAGCTCGAATTGTCGGTGCGCTCGGCCAACTGTCTCAAGAACGACAACATCGTCTATATCGGCGACCTGGTTCAGAAGACCGAGCCCGAGATGCTGCGCACGCCGAATTTCGGCCGCAAGTCGCTCAACGAGATCAAGGAAGTGCTGGCGCAGATGGGCCTCCATCTCGGCATGGAGATTCCGAACTGGCCGCCCGAGAACATCGAGGAGCTCGCGAAGCGCCTCGAGGAACCGTACTAAGTCACGATCAAGCGTCGCCTGGGGAGTGGGTTATGCGTCACCGTATGAACGGCCGGAGCTTCAGCCGCAGCTCGGCTCATCGCAAGGCGATGTTCGACAATCTCGCGCATGCGCTGTTGAAGCATGAGCAGATCACTACGACGCTTCCCAAGGCGAAGGATCTGCGCCCCGTTGTCGAGCGCCTCATCACCACCGGCAAGCGCGGCGGCCTCGCGGCGCGGCGCCGCCTGATCGCCGATCTTCAGGACGCGAAAATCGCCGACAAGGTTCTGACCACGCTGGCCGAGCGTTATGCCAAGCGCGCCGGCGGCTACACCCGCATCCTGAAGGCAGGTTTCCGTTACGGCGACAACGCGGCGATGGCGATCATCGAGCTGGTCGACCGCGACCCCGACGCGAAGGGGCTCGATTCCGGGCCGAAGCAGGTTCACGAAGAAGCCGGGACCGAGGAAGTCGCGGCCTAGTTCATCGCGGCCCGGCTGCGTCAGCGCAGCCGGGTGAAGCACACCATCTGCTGATTGCGCGGATGGCCCCAATTCCCGATCACCGCCATATGCCAGTTGCCCGCGTGCGAGGCGACGCGATCCAGCGCGTTCAGCGTGGTGTGGAACGGATCGCTGGACGGCGACGTGACGAACCCGCCCGGCATCTGGCGGAACGGCCGGTCGGCGGCGTCTTCCGGGGCCAGGAACACGGTGGCGAACAGGCGTCCGCCGACCTGGAAATGCGGCCCGGTGGCGGCGAGGCAGTCGGCCAGCCGGGCGATCGGCAGATGCGAGAACACCGATTGCGCGATGCCGACATCGAACTTGCGGCCGAAACCGGAAATATCGAAATCGGCGGTGGCGGCGAAATTCTGCGGTGGGAAGCGGTTTGCCATTCCCGCCGGCAGGATTTCGCGCGTATAGCCGGCCCATAACAGGCTCGCCTGGAGATCGATCGCGTAGTAGTTGCCGGCATCGAGATACGGCACGAGTTTCATGCCGGCGCGGAAGCTTCCGGCGCCGATATCGATCAGCACATGTCGCGGCGAGAGGCCTTGCGCGATCAGGAAAGCGGTCTGGAGCGCGCCGAGCTCGTCCCACATGCCGCCGATGACTTCGCGGTGCTGGCCGAGATCGACCGCCTGACGCATGAGGTCGGGATCGTCGTAAATGTTATAGCGGGGCGCGGTGTTTAGCATGGCGCGACTCTTTCAAGAGTCGCCATGCGTCACAAGTCCGGTACGCGAGTCGTGCGTTCTATTGCTTGATCGTAATCTGCATCGGCTTTTTCGCGACCGACGGTGCGAAGGACAGACGGCGGCTGGAAAAGGCGATGGCGGCGCTGACTTTGTCGACGGGCG
>Ga0134125_10010534_pt1 | contig 10381 bp, 5 predicted proteins | sample KB31751_FD_96464 | JGI IMG/M metagenome (GOLD analysis project Ga0134125, IMG submission 96464) | Terrestrial soil microbial communities with excess Nitrogen fertilizer from Kellogg Biological Station, Michigan, USA - KB3-175-1 | ecosystem: Environmental > Terrestrial > Soil > Unclassified ... | reverse complement strand
GGCTCTCACCTTCGCCTCGTTCGGCGCCTGGGGGATCTGCGACCGCATGCTGAGCGAGCAGGCCGCGATCGATGGGCCCGCCACGCTCGAGCGGGCCGGCCGAATTCGCTGGCTTCGCGCCGCGCGCATGGCGGCCGCGGCGCTGGGCACGTGCGCCGCGGTCGTGCTGCTCTTCAGCGTGTTCGCGCTGATGCTCGGGACGTGGATCAGTTAGGGGGACAGGGGCAGCCCATGGGGCTGCCCCATGGGCTGCCCCTGTCGCCGCTGGCGATGCCTCACTCCGGCACGATATTCTGGTTCAGCCGGAACAGGTTCTCGGGATCATACGTCCGCTTGAGCGCGGCCAGTCGTGCATAGTGCGCCCCGTATGCCTGGCGAACGCGGTCCGATTCGTCCTGCGTCATGAAGTTCACGTATGCTCCGCCTGTCGCATAGGGAGTGACCGCGCTGAAGGTCCGACGCGCCCACCCGATGCATTCGTCATCCTGCGCGGCCTCGGTCCACCGCCCATGCACGTTGAGCACGAACTCGGCGTCCCGGCCCGCGTAGGCGGTCGCGTCACCGGGCACGCGCCGCGCCGCGCCGCCCAGGTGCGCCAGGAAGATTTCGCATTGCGGTGAGGGCAGATCCGCGGCGGCGGTCACCACGGCGTCAATCACCGCGTCCTCCAGTTGCGTCAGGTTGTGCGTCTTCCAGTAGTTGCGTGCGCCCGGCGTGAGGAGCGGGTCGAACGCCGCCTGGAACCCGGTGTAGGGATGCGGCGAGACCACGTCGGCAATCGGCTTGCCCAGCGCGCGCAGCGGCGCGACCGCGTGTTCTCCCGCCTGCATGTCGCCCGCGTACAGCATAGCGAACACCACGACGTTCGTTCCGTGCACCTCGGCGGGCAGGAACGGGAGTGGCGGCGCCTTGCGCAGCACGACCCATACGCTCAGTTCGTCGGGAGCATGCGCCGCGACCTCGCGATACCGGCGCAGCAGTTGCCCCGCGTTGTCGAAGGGATGCACGATGAGTCCGGCCAGCACCTGCGGTCCCACGGCATGCAGGTCGTACTCGAATTGCGTGACCACCCCGAAGTTTCCGCCGCCGCCACGGAGTGCCCAGAAGAGATCGGGGTGTGTCTGTTCGCTCGCGGTCACCAGTTCGCCGGCGGCGGTCACGATCTCCACCGAGCGCAGACTGTCCACCGTCATCCCGTAGGGGCGCGTGAGCCAGCCGATTCCGCCTCCCAGCGTGAGTCCGGCGATGCCGGTAGTCGAGTTGATGCCCAGCGGCGTGGCCAGACCGAATTCCTGGGTCGCGCGATCAAACTCGGCCAGGGTGAGCCCGGGGTCCGCGCGCGCCGTGCGCGAGTTCTGATCCACGTGAATCCGCTTCAGCGACGACAGGTCGATGACGAGCCCGCCATCGCAGAGCGCGCTGCCGGCGATATTGTGGCCGCCGCCACGCACGGCGATCGGCAGCCCGTGGTCGCGCGCGAATCGGATCGCGTGCTGAATATCGGCGACGGATGCGCAGCGCGCGATGAGCGCGGGTCGCCGGTCGATCATGGCATTCCAGATCTGGCGCGCGTCGTCGTAACCGGGCGACGACGGGGTGAGCACGGTTCCTTCCAGGCGCGGCGCCAGGGTTTGCACCGCGCTATCTGCAGACGTGCTGCGCGGAACGGAGCTCGCGGTATTCAGTGGGGATGTCATGTCCGTTTCCATGTTTGAGGTAGGCGGAGACACTCGTACATAAAGCCGAAAACGCGGTCGGATCGGCTCACGCGGACGGGGCGGACGGCAGTGTCCGCGCCGGTTCCCCGGTTCGCTGCCCATTCCCATTCCGCGTACAATTCCTAACTTGGAACTTCCCGCTGTGCCCGGTGATCCATGGCGTCTGTGAACGATCAACTGGAGATCACGCGTCTGCTCGGCGACGCGGGTCGTGGCGGCCGAGCGGCTGTGGACCGGCTGGTGCCGCTCGTCTACAACGAGCTGCGGCGCATCGCTCACCGCCGTCTGGCCGGCGAATCCACGGGCCACACGCTCGACACGACGGCGCTCGTGCACGAGACCTATCTCGAACTCGTGGGCCTCGAGCGCATTGAATTCCGCAGCCGCGCGCACTTTCTGGCCATTGCGGCCCAGGCGATGCGCCGCGTGCTCATTGACTACGCCGTGTCGCGCAAGGCGCAGAAACGGGGTGGAGCGCGGCAGCCCGTGTCGCTCGATGCCGTGGCGCTCGTGGCCGACGAGCGCACCGATGAACTGCTCGCGCTGGATGAGGCGCTCGACCGGCTCGCGGCGCTGGACCAGCGGCAATCCCGGGTGGTGGAGTGCCGCTACTTCGGCGGCATGAACATCGACGAGACCGCGGCGGCGCTGGACATCTCGCCCGCCACGGTGAAGCGCGACTGGATGCTGGCACGTGCGTGGCTCAATCGGGAGCTGGCGTCATGATGCCCGACACCTCGCCCACGCCTCCGGACCGACCGCTCACGGCGCCCACGGTGACTGGGCCCGGCGATGCGGCACTGTTCTGGCGCAGCGCGGGCGATGCGCTCGCGGTGGCGCTGGCGCTGCCTGAATCTGAACGACTCCGCTGGATCGAACGCGTGGGGGAAAGGGATCCCCTGCTGCGACGTGAGATGGAATCGCTGCTCGCCGCGCACGCGCGGTCCGGCTTGCTGGATGCGCCGGTGGCGGCGCTTGCGCCGGCGGGGCCGGCCAGCGCCGCGCCGGGCGCGCACGATGCGGTCATCGGGCACTATCGCATCGTCGCCCTGGCCGGCGCCGGGGGGATGGGACTGGTCTACAAGGCGCGGGATCTCCGGCTCGAGCGCACCGTCGTGCTCAAGCTGCTGCCGTCCTACCTGATGCAGGACGCGAGGGCGCGCGAACGCTTTCGCGTGGAGGCGCAGGCGGCCGCGGCGCTCGATCATCCGAACATCTGCACGATCTACGAAGTGGGCGAGGGCACTCACGGTGAATACTTCATCGCCATGGCCTGGTATGATGGCGACACGCTCGCGCGCCGTCTCGCGCGCGGCGCGCTGCCGGTTGACGAGGCGGTGGCGCTCGCGCTGCAACTGGTGCGCGGACTCGCGCGAGCGCACGAGTATGGCATCATCCATCGCGACATCAAACCGGCCAATCTCGTCATCACGACGGACGGGGTGCTCAAGATTCTCGACTTCGGCGTCGCGAAGCTGCGTGACCTGAAGCTCAGCGAGCCCGGCGTGGTGCCGGGCACGCTTGCCTACATGAGTCCCGAGCAGGCGAATGCGGAAGAAGTGGACGCACGCGCCGATCTCTGGTCAGTTGGCGTGGTGCTGCACGAGATGCTGGCGGGCACGCTCCCGTTCCGTGGTGATGACGCGCGGTCCATGCTGCTGGCCATCCGCGACGCCGAGCCTGAACCGCTCTCGGCGGTGCGCGGCGATGTACCACCGGCGCTGAGCCGTCTCGTGCGCACGCTGCTCGCCAAGCGCCCCGAGGGACGGCCGGCGTCGGCGGTCGACGTCGCGGCGGAGCTCGAGGCCATTGGCGCGATGGTGGGCACGCCAGCGCTCGCGATGACGCGGCGCGTGGCGCCGGAGGAACGGGGCGGTGCGCTGCTGTCCATGCCCGCGCAGGGCGAGCGGCGACAGGCCACCGTGATCGCGCTGCGGATCTCGGGTCATGCGAACCTGATTGAAGCGCGCGGCGCGGCGTACGCCGAACGCGCCGTGGAGCGTATGCGGACGCTCGTGGAGAGCGCGACGGAGCGCCACGGGGGCCTGGTGAGCCGGTTCGACGAGAATGGCGCCATGATCGTGTTCGGCGTCCCTCGAACGCACGAGGACGATGCGGTTCGAGCCGCGCGTGCCGCCGCGGAGTTCATGGCCGCGGCGTCGGATGCATCAGACCCCGTCGCGACGCTGCAACTGCACGTCGGACTCGACACCGGCAACGTCATCGCGCGGCGCAGCGTGGATGGCCAGGCGCGCCATGGGCTCGCGGGCGCCGCGATGGACCTCGCGTGGCGACTGGCGGGGCTGGCGCCGCCGGGACAGATCTGGGTGAGCCCGCAGTGCCGCCGGCTGCTCGACGGGTGGATGCACCTGGAGCCGTGCGCGCCCGTTGCGCTCCCCGTCATGCCGCATCCCGTCGTCCCGTGGCAGGTCGTGCCGGGATCGGACACCGGCACGCGTCTCGATACCGCGGAGCGGCACGGCGACGTCACGCCATATACGGGCCGGGATCGCGAGCTGGCGCTCGTGCGCGAGGCGTTCGCGGACGCGTACCGCGGCTCGGGGCGTTTCGTGACCGTGGTGGGCGACGCGGGCATGGGAAAGAGCCGCCTGCTGCTGGAGCTGCGACAGTGCATTGGCGAGCGCGACGTGACGGTGCTGCAGGGTCGCTGTCAGTCGTACGGCGGCGGTGCGCCGTATCTCCCGTTCATCGACGTGCTGCGCGACGCGCTGGAGCTGGCGGCAACGCCGGACACGGCGGCGCGTGCGCCGCTGGTGGCGCGGCGTGTCCACGAACTCGCACCGGAACTCGATGAGTTCGTCCCGCTCTTCCTGCACCTGCTTTCCATTCCGTCGGATGAGCCGCACATGCCGCCGCATCTGCGCGGCGAACAGTTCCGCTTCGCGGCACAGGAAGCGATCGCCGGCCTGCTCACTGCCAGCAGCCGCACGCGTGCAACCGTACTGCTGCTCGAAGACTGGCACTGGGTGGACGACGCATCGCACGCCGTGCTGTCGCAGGTGGCGGAGCTCGCCGCACACCATGCGATGCTCATCGTCGTGACGTGCCGCCCGGGGTACATCACCGACTGGGGCAGTGCGGCGCCACATAGCGTCATCACGCTGGGCGCGCTGCCTGAAACGTCATCGCGGGGCTTGCTGCGCGCCATCCTGCGGGTGAACGACGTACCCGGGCCGCTCGGCGCGCTGCTGCACGAGCGGACCGGCGGCAATCCGTTCTTCCTCGAGGAGATCTGCCAGTCCCTGCTCGAAGACGGTACGGTCCGTGTGTCCTCCGGTCGCGTGGAAGTCACCGGCTCGCTGGAAGCGCGCGGCCTTCCGGATACCGTGCAGGCGGTCATCCGCGCACGACTCGATCGTCTCGACCCCGAGACGTGCGACATCCTGCGCGTGGCCGCCGTCATCGGACGCGAGTTTGCGCGTGACGTACTGGAGCGCACGGTTGGGGACGCGTTCCGTCTGCCTGCGGCGCTGCAAGCGCTCAAGGCGGCCGGTGTCATCCAGCAGATGCGCATTCTGCCGGCGGCCGAATATCGGTTCAAGCACGTGCTCATGCAGGAGGTGGCGTATGCGAGCCTGCTCGACCATCAGCGCCGCGCGCTGCACGGGCTGGTGGGCGACGCCATCGAGGCGCTCCGTGACCCGCTCCCCGACGAGCAGCTCGAGCGGCTCGCGAACCATTTCAGCCGCGCCGAACGCTGGGACCGCGCTGTGGACTATGCCCTTCGCGCGGCGGATCGCGCGGCGTTCCTGGCGGAATTCCAGGAAGCGTTCGAGCTGCTCGCGCGGGCACGGGGCTGGCTGCTCCGCATGCCGGAGGACGACGCGCGTCACAGCCGGCTCGTGGACCTGCTGCTCCGTCAGGAGCGACTGAGCGAAACGCTTGGCCGGCGTGAACAGCAGCAACGACTCATCGATGAGATGGTCGCGCTGCTCGCGGATGAGCGGGATCCGGCGCGGTTGGCCGAGGTCTTCGTCCGCCAGGGCGATCTGTTCACGCTGCTGCGCCAGTTCGAGGCGGCGGAAGCGGCGCTGCAACGCTCGCTGCTGCTGCGCCGCGAGCTGGGCGATGCGCTCGGCATCACGAACACGCTGCGCAGTCTCGGTCTCCTGCGCTGGCATCAGGGTCGCGATGCGGATGCGCTGGCACACATCGAGGAAGCGCTCGAACTGGATCGTGCGCGCGACGATGCCGCCGCGGTGATCGGCGATCTCTCGAATCTCGGCTACGTGCTCAAGGGGCTGGGACTGCTCGATCGTGCGCGCGCCCGGCTCCAGGAAGGGCTCGAGCTGTCCGATCGGACACTCGCCGGCAACGTGAGCGCCGACGTCCGGAGCGAGCTGGCGTTCAAGCATACGTACCTCATGCACAACCTCGCGAACGTCCTGCGGGAGATCGGCGACAACGAGGGCGCACTCGAACTGCTGAATCGCACCAAGGATGATGCAGCGGGAAAACGGATGCCCATTCAACTCTCGTATCACTACACGTCCATCGCGCACATGCTGCTCCAGGCGGGACGCATTGACGAGAGTCTGGCTCACTATCGATCAGCGGTGGAGCTCACGCGGGGCGCCAACTTCGTCCCGGGGCTGGCGCAGTCGCTCTCCATGCTCGGCACGCTGTTGCTCGGCCTGGGACGCGATGCCGAGGCGCGGGGGCATTTGGAGGAAGCCGCGCAGCTCTTTGCGCAGCTCAAGGATCGCGAAGCCGAAGCGCGACTCTGGACGGACATCGCGCGCGTGGACGAACTGGCACACCAGGACGCCAACGCCCTGGCCTGCTGGTCCAGGGCGCGAGCACTGCGCCGCGAGCTGCGCGATCGGGCCGGCGAGCTCGTCGCGGTGGAAGGCCTCGCGCGCGTCACCCGACGCCACGTGTCGGAGCCTTCGTTCGGGCTCTCGTATTACGTCGAGGCAGTCGCGCTGGCCGCGACGCTGGGCGATCCCGCGGCCGAGGGCCGGCTGCGCAACGTCGTTGGCATTCTCGAATGGGAGAGCGGTCGCCATGCGGCGGCGCTCGAGCAGTATGAAACCGCGCTCGCCTGTTTTCGCCGGGCGGAGAATGCGGAAGGGATCGGGCTCGCCCTGAACAGCATTGGCGTCACGCTGCGAGCCATGGGCCGGCACGGCGATGCACACCGCGCCCTCGGCGAAGCGCTGGAGCACAATCGCCGCGAGGGACTCGATGTATTGCGCGCGCACTCGCTGGGCGCACTCGGCGCGCTCGAGAGGGATGCCGGAGAGGTTGATGGCGCGGCATTGCGCTTCGAGGAGTCGCTCGCCATCCGGTTGCATCTGCGCGACCGCCGCGGCGAAGGGTGGATGCGCTACGAACTGGCGCGCGTCGCGGCGGCGCGAGGCAGTCCGGACACCGCCCGGTCGCAGCTGGTCACCGCGGCGGCACTGGCTGAGGAATGCGGCGACGCGGCATTGGGCGAGGCCTGCGACCGCCTGCGGCGGAGTGCGGGTCTGTAGGTCATGCGACATCACTCAGGGAGGAAATCATGCCACGCTACATCATCGAGCGCTCAGTCGGCCAGTTGACACGTGAGGAGCTGGATGCGGCATCCCGGCGATCCCTGGAGGCGATCAGCGAGATACCCGGTGTCGTCTGGATTCGCAGCTACGTCTCGGAGGCGGAAGGCAAGATCTACTGCGAGTATGACGCGCCCAGCCCCGAGGCCGTGCGCGAGCACGCGCGTCGCGCGGGTCTGCCCGTGGACCGGGTCGCGGAGGTGTCGCTGGAGCTGAGCCCGACGATGTTTCACTGAGGGACTCGATACCGGCTCGCATGGATAGCCCTCACATCCGCCTTCGCGCGCTCGGCGGCGTTGACCTGCGGAACGCGCAGGAGCAGGAGTTGCGCCTGGTGCTGGCGCAGCCCAAGCGCGTTGCGCTCCTGGCGTACCTGGCGCTCGCGACAGAGGGTGGTTATCACCGCCGCGATGCGTTGCTGGCGCTGTTCTGGCCGGAGCTCGACGAGGATCGCGCGCGGCGCGCGCTGCGTCAGGCTGTCCACTTTCTGCGCCGCATGCTCGGGGCCCACGTCATTGAAGGACGCGGTGACGACATTGGTCTCGCGTCCGGAAGCGTGTGGTGCGACGTGCACGCGTTCAACGACGCCTTGAAGCGTGGCGACTGCGCCGGCGCGCTCGCGCTGTATCGTGGCGACCTGCTCCATGGTTTTTTCGTGACGGATGCGTCGAGCGAGTTCGACGAGTGGCTCGCGCGCGAGAGGGCGGCGCTGCACCGGCGCGTCATCGATGCGGCGAGGTCGCTCTCGGAGTCGCGCGAGGCGGCGGGGGCAAACGCGGACGCGGTGGAGTGGGCGCACTGGGTGGCCGCGCGGGCGCCGGACGATGAGCCATCGCAGCGCCGGCTCATGACGCTGCTCGACCGGCGCGGGGATCGTACCGGTGCGCTTCGCGTGTATGAACACTTCGCCGAGCGCATGCGCAAGGAGTTCGGCGCCGAGCCATCGGCGGAGACGAGTGCGCAAGTCGCCGCGATTCGCGCGCGCAACGCGGTGAGCGACGTAGCGGCGAGCGTGGAGCGGGACGCGCCCGTGCCGGCCGCCCCCGTGTCGGCCGCGCCGCCGGTGGTCGCGGCCGCACCTCCCGTGATCCCGGCGGCGCCTCCTCCGATAGCCGCGGTCATGTCGCGTCGTCGACCGCGATGGCCAATGGCCGCCCTGATGATTCCGCTGCTGTTTGCCGGAGCCTATGTCATTCACGCGGCCCGGCATGACACCATGGCCGCGGCGTCCACCGCGTCCGTGGATGATGCGGCGAGCAACGGCACGCAGGCCGCCGCTTCGCGGGTACCCCGCGGCGCCGTCACTACATCTTCGGCAACGGCGCGACGGCTGTTCGTGGCGGGATTGCGTGCGCTCTACGATCAGGGTGATGCTCGCACCGCGCACACGTTGTTCCTCGACGCCCTCCAGGACGACAGCACGTTCGCAATGGCCGCATACTATGTGTCGCGCTGCGATGCCATTCTCGAGCTCCCCGGCGAGGGGCGCGCGATGATGCTCGCCGCCGTGCGTCTGGCCACTGGCGTCAGTCAGCGCGAGCGTCTGATCATCGCGCTGGCCTGGTCCTCCATGATCGGTGATCCGGACCGGATGGCGCTCGCCGAATCGCTCGCCACGCGATATCCCGACGACGCCAATGGGCAACTGGCGCTGGGTGGAGCGCTCTCGGGCATTGGCGACTTCCTGGGCGCGGTCCCGCACTTTCGTCATGTGATGGATGCGGACTCCGCCGGGGGTGCCTCCGCATCGCCGCTGTGCGAGACATGCGACGCGTTCAACGGACTGGTGGAGGCCTACATGCAGGCCGACTCCTTCCCGGCGGCGGAGCGCGTGGCGCACGAATGGGTGAAGCGGTGGCCCCGCTCCACGGCGCCGTGGAGCGCATTGCGCGAGATTCTCTCGCGTGAGGGGCGTGTGCGCGAGGCGCAGGACGCCGCGCGCCAGTTGACGGTGCTCGACCCCGCCTCCGACCTCACGCTGTCCACGGCGCTCATCGAGATGCACGTGGATGATTTCCCCGCCGCGGAGCATCTGCTTGCGGAGCACGCACGGTATGGGAGTCGTGCCGTGGTGGAGCAGGAGATCTGGTGGCTCGTGATCGCGCGCCGCAACCAGGGACGGCTGGGTGCCGCGCTCGCGGCGGCGCACGCGCTGCGGCTCATGAACCAGTCGGATTCCGCCGACCAGAGCGGCGCTATTGCGGAAGCGCAGGTGATGTTCGAACAGGGCCGCTTTCGTGAGGCGGGTGCGCTGTTCGATTCGCTGGCGGGCATGACACCGCCCGGCCAACCTGTCGCGCCCAGCTCGCTCGCGCGCCAGCGTTGCTGGATGCTCACGCACGCCGCCACCGCCCTGGCCGCGGCGGGCGATACCACGCGACTGACCGCGATGGCCGACACCGTGGAAGGCCTCGCGCGACTGAGCGCCTACGGCCGCGACTGGACGCTGCCGCACTACCTGCGCGCGCTGCTCTGGAAGGCGCGAGGCGACCCGCAGCGGGAGCTCGCGGAGCTGCGCCACGCGATCTGGTCGCCCAGCGAAGGGTACCTGCGCGCCAGTCTCGAGCTCGCGCGCGTGTCACTGGCCGTCGGGCATCCGCTCGACGCCGTGCGGATACTGCAGGGCGCGCTGCATGGTCCCATGGATGCGTCGAACTTCTATCTCACGCGCACCGAGATCCACGACCTGCTGGCGCGCGCCTTCGCCGCCGCGGGGCGGGCCGACAGCGCGGCCGCGCACTACGGCATCGTGGCCCGGAGCTGGCGCGATGGGGACGCGCCGTTCCGCGTGCGGGTGGCGAAGGCCGCCGCGGAGCGGACCCGCCTTGAAAGACGCGTGCCGGCCGGCTCAGCGCAGCGGCCGCCCTGAGCCGCTATACCGCGTGGTGCGGCTATCCAGTCGATTGCCAGTCGTTACCTGAAGTGCACGACCGTCAACGAATACGGGGGCAGCGTAATGGTCCCGCCCTCACTCGCCCTGACGCGTGCGGGCGGGCCGTCTGGTTCGGCGTATCCTGCACGCTGTTGTGGATGCCACACGTAGGTCGCGGCAGAGAGCTGATGAATGTCCGAGAATTCGCCGAGCCCTGTGGCCGCGCTCGCGCG
>Ga0134125_10010533_pt1 | contig 10382 bp, 8 predicted proteins | sample KB31751_FD_96464 | JGI IMG/M metagenome (GOLD analysis project Ga0134125, IMG submission 96464) | Terrestrial soil microbial communities with excess Nitrogen fertilizer from Kellogg Biological Station, Michigan, USA - KB3-175-1 | ecosystem: Environmental > Terrestrial > Soil > Unclassified ... | reverse complement strand
GTCCCGTCGAGGAACTGCTTCAGTTGAGCCGCCGGGAGCCCGAATCTGGTCGGACTGCCGAACGCATAGGCGTTCGCCCATTCGAGGTCGTCGAGGGTTGCCTCGGCGACCCTGAACTTGGTCGCATCGACATAGCTGCGCCACGCGGGATTCGAGTCGATCGCCTCCTCCCCTGCCAACTCGGCTACCCGAAGCAGGCGCACGTCGGCCCCGGCCTGCCGGCCTCCCTCGGCTACCGCCTCGGCCAGCGCGTGTACCGAGCCGGTGGCCGAGTAGAAGATCACTGCCAGGCGAACGCCCATTGTTGACGTATCCCATCTCGGTCGGGCGGTCGATCGAACCGCCGTGCTTCCGACTTGCTGCCCCGCCATGCGGAGCGCGCAGCCGTCGAATCACTACAAGGACGTGCGCTTAGACGATCCCAGCCCGGACACGACTAGCGGCGCGGGTCATGCCGCTAGTGCCAGCCTCAGGACCTCCACGACGTCATCGTGCGTGAAATGGAGTAGGAAGCCGAATTCGGCCGTCAGCACGGCGGTAGCGAGGTCGCGCTCGACCCCAACCACATGCAGCCGCCAGTCGTTGATCCGGAGGACGTCCCCGACCGCAACATCGCGCGCAGGGATGCTGATCCAGTTGGACCCCGGCGGCGTTTGGATCGGTTGTCTCACGTCATCTACGGTCTCGCGCCCGGGCCGGATTCGACTCAGTGATGGACCCCGGTCGTAACACCGGTCCCAACGGACTCGGCTGGGATCATGGTTGCGGTCCAATCCCGGTGGGCCTCGAGCAGGCGAAGCCAGACCTCGCTGATGGTCGGGAAGCACGGCACCGCATGCCAGAGCCGGTTGACGGGGATCTGCGCCGCGACCGCGACGGTGGCTGAGTGCAGCAGCTCTGCGACGCCTGGGCCGACGAATGTGACGCCGAGGAGGTGCCCGCGATCGCCATCAACGATCATGCGGCCCCGGCCCTGGTAGTCGTCGGCGTAGAGAAGCGCGCCCACGACCACTCGGTCGATGTCGACATCGACGACGTGCGTCTTGTATCCGGCGTGTTCGGCCTGTTCGGCGGTCAGGCCGACGCTGGCGACTTCGGGGTCGGTGAAGATGACCTGTGGGATGGCGTGGAAGTCAGCGGTTGTGGCGTGGGCTCCCCAAGCCGACGTGTCCAGCGCTCGACCGCCGGCCCGCGCGCTGATCGCGTTGCCGACGATGCGGGCCTGGTACTTGCCCTGGTGGGTGAGTAATGCGCGGTGGTTGACATCGCCCACTGCGTACAGCCATCCCTCGTCGAGGGCTCGCACCTGGCAGGACTCGTTGACGTCCAACCAGGATCCGGGGGTGAGGCCAACCGTCTCGAGACCGATGTCGCCGGTCCGCGGCTCACGGCCGATGGCGACCAGCACCTCGTCGGCTTCCACTTCGGTGCCGTCGTCGAGCCGTAGCGTGACCGGTCCGGTTCCGCCCGGGCGGTGCAACTCGGTAACCGTGACCCCGGTGCGCACCTCGGCGCCGGCCTCCTTGAGCCCGAGGGCGACCATTTCGCCGGCGAAGGGCTCCATGCGCGGAAGGAGCCACGCCTCGCGGGCGAGGAGGGTAGTCGCTGCGCCCAGCCCCTGCCACGCCGTTGCCATCTCCACGCCGACCGGGCCGCCGCCCACGATGGCGAGCCGCTGGGGCACATCGCTGCTGTCGGTCGCCATGCGGTTGGTCCACGGCCGTGCCTCAGCGATACCGGGGATGTCGGGCAGTGCCGCCCGGCTGCCGGTGCAGACGGCTACCGCATGCCGGGCGGCGAGTACCACCAGGCGATCATCAGGAGTGATCACCGCGACTCGGCGGGGCCCGTCCAACCGCCCGTGGCCGCGCACCAGGTCTGCCCCGATGCCGGTCACGTGCTTCTCTACCTCGCCACTGTCGTCCCAGTCGCTCACATACCGGTTGCGCCGGCCGAACACGCCCGGCCGGTCGAGCGGACCGGTGACTGCCTCCCGTGCGCCGTCGACCCGTCGGGCGTCGGCGACCGCGATGACCGGTCGCAGCAACGCCTTGCTCGGGACACACCCCCAGTAGGCGCATTCCCCGCCGACCAGCTCCCGCTCCACCACCGCGACGCTGAGTCCTCCGGCCCGGGAGCGGTCGGCGACATTCAGGCCGACCGGTCCGGCGCCGATGACGATGACGTCGTAGACGTTGTCCGCGGATGCGCCTGGTACCGCTTCGCTCATGGTTGCTCTCTTCTCCAAAGTGTCTCTGTGTCGGTTCATGTCTTGCTGATCAGTTGCGGGCCACATGAATCGACGTCGACGTTCAAGATCGTGTCGGTGTGTCCGAACCGCGAGGTAGGCATCGTCGGATGCCGCTGAGCAGCTACCGTGGCGCGATCAGCCCGGCATCGCCCCCGTTGGTCGCCCGGGCTCGATCCCTAGTCGCGGACGCGGAACTGCGCTGCGCGCCGTTGGTCGAGGACGCCGCGAAGTACCGCCGCCGCGGAGCGGTCGACGTCGGGTCGCGATGACCAGCCCGACGTCGTGGGCCTCTGTCCCATCAGGCAGTTGATCGAGAGCAGCGTTCGCCGAGAGCGCACGTGCAGTCGGACCCCTGACCCGTGGTTCGACAGGGGATGTTCCCTGGCGCGACGCGAGCCGATCCGCGCGACCGTAGCGGGCATGACGACGCTCGACCTTCCCGTGATCGACATCGGCCGGGCACTGGACCTGCTTGCCGCTGCGGTGAAGGAGCGTGGCGAGTACTTCGTCTACTCGTCGTCCGTCGGAAGTGCGCGCACATGCCGGTACTCGGTTCGGGGCGGTCGGCCGTGCTTGGTGGGACATGCGCTGTCACTGGCGCACGTCGGCGATAACGCTCTCGACGCGCTGGGCGATCGGAGCGTGCGCGAGCTCTACGGCCAGGCCCGGCTGCCGGTCAAGCTGACGCTCGGGGCCCTGGTCGTGCTGGATGCGGCGCAGCGTGCGCAGGATCGCGCCTACGCGTGGGGTGACGCCCTCGACTACGCGAGCGGCGTCGCGGACAAGTTCCTCGATCTGCTGCCGGATAGCGTCTTCGAGGCACTCAGCCGGTGCGCTGCATCCGACTGGGACTTGCGTCTTCATGCGTAGGGAGAAACGGCATGCGCCGAATTCGGCGGATGGCCGACGCTAGGGGTCGATGATTGTCACCTGTGATGCACGGTGAATCCCAAATCTCCGAGCACCTTGACGGCGCCGCTCTGGCCGCCCTCGAAGTCGGCAGAGGCAAGCCGCTGGCCGGTAGCGAACTCGTACGCCGTACCCAAGATCGCCTTCGGCGGGTAGCGGCGCTCCTTCCAGACCAGCCCGTACGTTGTGGCGGGGCGAATCCATGCTCGCCGAAGAACCGCTGTGCGCCAGGGTGGTCGTATTCCGCCATCGCGCGCACTACGTGCTCACGGCTCACCTGGTTCCACGCGATCGAATGTGCCATTGGATCCTCTTGAATGTCTTCCGGACGCCATGGCGGTGTACGGCCCGGCGTGCGACGGCGGACGGGGCGCCGTGCGCCGGCTTGATCGGCCGACGCACGGAACACGTGCCTCCGGGTCAGTTTCGTCCAGCCATCACGCCTCCGTCGACGTTGAGGATGGCGCCAGTGATCCAGCTCGCACCGTCGGACAACAGGTAGGTGATGGCCGAGGCGAGGTCCTCGGCGGTGCCGACCCGTCCGAGCGGGTGAAAGGCATCGAAGCTGTGCAGCGTCTCGTCGATCTTCTCCGGCGGGACGAAGGCCTCGTAGATGGAGGTGGCCACGACCGCAGGGGCGACCGCGTTGACCCGGATGCGGTGGCCCGCGAGCTCTATGGCCAGATTGTGGGTGAGCGCGTGCAGACCAGCCTTGGCCATCGAATACGCGCTGGACGGGGTCAGGCCTATCGCTTGATGGGCCCACATGCTGCCGATGTTGACGATCGACCCGCCGTTGCCGGCCGCCACCATGCCCCGCACCACGGTCTGGGTCAGGAAGAAAGTGGCACGGTCCAGCTCCAGGTAGGAGTCATAGAAGGCACCGTCGTGCTCGAGGAACGTCCGCGGGCTGAAGATGCCGGCCGCGTTGACCAGCAACGTGGCGTCGTCGTGATCCGCGGCCAGCTGCTCCTGAAGCTCGGCGACCTGGTCGCGGTCGGCCAGATCGGCGGTGATGCCCCACGCCTTGCCCGTGGCCGACAGCGTCGCCACGGTCTCCTCGACCCGCATCGGGTCGCGGCCGACGATGACCGCGCTGCCGCCGGAGGCCATTACGTCGGCGGCTGTTTGCCGGCCCATTCCGCTGCTTCCCCCGATGACGATCAGCTTGCGACCCTCGAAGCTCGAAGTCATGACTTCCTCCATTCCATCGGCTCGCCGATGCTCTGAGAACTGCTGGGTTGAGAACTGCTGGGTTGAGAACTGCTGGGTTGAGAACTGCTGGGTTGAGAACTGCTGCTGGTGGCGATGCGCTGAGCCGGATAGCGCCGCCCGCCATCGCGCCTGGCGAGCACTACATCTCCTGCCGGGTCATGCCGGCGGGTGCGGGGCGCAGCCGGCGGGCAAGGAAGTCGCGGATCAGCGTCGCGACCTCGTCGCCGGCGCTCTCGAGCAGGAAGTGGCCGCCGTCGAGCAGGTGGATCTCCGGGTCGACAGCGTCGACGGCGAATGCCTCGGCGCCTTCGGGTGCGAAGATTTCGTCGCCGCGGCCCCAGACAGCCAGCACGGGCACTCGGCTCGTGCGCAGGTACTCGTGCAGCCGCGGATAGAGCGGTGGGTTGCTGGTGTAGTCGCGGAACAGGGCGAGCTGGATCGCGTCGTTGCCGGGTCGCGAGAGCAGCGCATAGTCGTGGTACCAGGTGTCTGGACTGACCAGCGTTTCGTCCGGCACTCCGGCGAGGTACTGCCACCGGGTGACATCCAGCGTGAACGCCTGCCGCACGGCCGCCTCGGTGTGCGGCGTCTGTTCGCTCTGGTAGGCCCAGACCGTCTTCCAGAAGCTGTCGATGAACCCGGCGTCGTAACCGTTGCCGTTCTGGGTGACGATCGCAGTGGTGGCCTCCGGATCGCGTAGCGCGAGCCGCCAGCCAACGGGTGCACCGTAGTCCTGGACGTACAGGGCGCAGCGCGTGACGCCGAGATCCGCAAGTAGCTCCGTGGTCAAGTCGGCCAGCGCATCGAACGTGTACGTGAACTCTGCTACCGGCGGCGCGTCGGAGAGGCCGAAGCCGAGGTAGTCCGGTGCGATCACCCGGTAGCGGTCCGCTAGAGCCGGGATGAGGTGGCGGAACATGAACGAGCTGGTCGGGAACCCGTGCAAGAGGACGATGACGGGGGCGGCGGCCGCACCCGACTCCCGATAGAACAGCTTGTGGCCCATGATGCGGGCGTACCGGTGATGAACGTTCGGCATCTCCGCATCCCCTCGGTTCGGTCGCCGCGACCCCTTGGTGGGGTCCGTGCGCTGACCTAGAGAGTTGCGTCGATGCCACGTGGACCGCGCCCGAGATCGGCACCGGTTATCACCCTGGCTCTGCACCGGTTGAGGGCCCCGTGTACTTCGTGTCCTCCCTGTTGGCCGCGCCGTGGGCATGCTTGACCCGGTACTCGCGCTTACCTCCCGGGGTGGAACCGGTGCCTTTCTCTGGTCCGCTTGCCGCTGGTCGCCGCGAGGCTGTCACTGTGAACATCCACAACGTGAGTGCGGATCCCCGCCGGACCGAGCCCGGACGGGAGTTGGTCGGCCGCACGGCTGAGCAGGCCGTGCTCGATCAGCTGCTCGCGAGTGGGCGGGCTGGCCACGGCGCGCCTCTGGTACTGAGCGGCGAGCCGGGCCTCGGCAAGAGCGCGCTCCTCGACTACGCGGCTCGACAGGCGACGGGCTATCAGGTCATTCGTGCACAGGGCGTCGCATCGGAGATGGATCTTCCGTACGCCGGACTACACCTGCTGTGCACGTCCGTCGATGACAGCCTCGGGCGAGTCGCCCCCTCCCAGCGTGAGGCTCTCGAAACGGCCGTCGGGCTGAGGCCCGGTCCGCCTCGGGACCGCTTCCTGGTCGGCCTCGGGCTGCATGCCCTCCTCACTACTCTTGCCGAAGCCCAGCCGGTGCTCTGCCTCGTCGACGATGCTCAATGGCTTGATCGGGCGTCTGTACAGGTTCTGACCTTCGTGGCGCGCAGGCTGAAGGCGGACTCGGTCGTGGTCGTGGTCGCCCAGCGACACCACGAGCCATTGGGTCAGCTCGCCGGCCTACCGGAGTTGACGCTCGAACCGATATCCGACGCCGGCGCGCGAACGCTGTTCGCAACGGCGATGCCGGGTCGGATCGACCACGCCATACTCGCGCGAATCATTGCGGAGGCACGGGGGAATCCGCAGGCAATCCTGGAGTCCGTCGACGGCATTTCTCCGGCGGAGTTCTCCGGTGGCCTCATCGGTGGAGCCGGGCTCCACGCCCGTGGGCCGGTGGTAGAAGATCTGCGGACCCGCATGGCCGCATTACCGTCCAACAGCCGGCAACTGCTCGTCGTCGCCGCCGCCGAGCCGATCGGCGATCCAGCGCTGATGTGGCGAGCGGCGGCGGCCCTGGGGATTCCGATAGACGCGGTCGAGCCACTCGAGGCCAATGGACTGGTCTACGTCGGGTCGCGTGTCCTGTTCGCACGCCCGCTGCTGCGCTCGGTGATCTACGCCGAAGCGGCGGAGAGCGAGCGGCGGCGCGCGCACCGGGCTCTCGCCGAGGCCGCGGAGCAGGCTTCTGCCCGTGATCGGCAGGCCTGGCATCGCGTCCAGGCATCGACTGCACCGGACGAAGAGGCCGCCGCGGAATTGGCGCGCTACGCGGACACGGCGCGCGAACGGTTCGGCGTCGCGGCCTCCGCCGCGTTCCTCGAGCGAGCAGCCTTGCTGACCCCCGACTCGGGCCGGAGGGCCGATCGATCGCTTGCGGCCGCAGCGGTCAAGTTGGCGGCCGGCGATCCCCACGCCGCAGCCAGACTTGCGGTGATTGCAGACATGGGAGCGATCGACCAGTCGCAACGGAACCGGGTGGCCTTGTGCCTAGCCCAGATCACGTCGGCCCAGCGACACGACAGCGGCGCCTCGGAGCTGCTCCTGACGGCGGCTCGGCAGCTGGCGCCGGACGAGCCCGCGATCGCCCGGGAGGCATATCTCGATGCCCTGGCCTCAGCGCTGCGTATCAGCCGCTTCGGCACGATCACCGCGGAAGAGATCGCCCTGGCCGCCCTTTCGACTCCGGCGGTATCCGACCCGCCTCGGGCGGCCGACCTCCTCCTCGACGCCCTCGCGAGCCGCTTCGCGAAGGGCTACGGAGAAGCGGTTCAGCCCTTGAATGGCGCCCTCGAAGCGCTTCAGTGGCAAGCGTGCGGGGATGAAGCACTGCGCTGGCTGTCGCTCGCCGCCCGCCTCGCCACGGACCTGTGGGATGACGGGAGCTGGCACGCGATCACGGAGCTGCAGTTGCGGCTTGCCCGCCGAGCCGATGCTCTGGCTACCCTCCCCGACGCGTGGACAGATCGCGCCATGGTCGAACTGAGTTCCGGCGACTTTGCCGCCGCCAGCGCGCTCGTCGACACCGCCGACGCACTCACCGCGCGAATGCACGGCCCGCGGCACTCGGGCGCGGCGTTGGTCATCGCCGCTTGGCGTGGGCACGACAGTGCGCTCGCCTCGTGCGAAGCGGCGGAGCAGGACGCGTACGAGCGAGCTGACGGAAGCCTTTACGCCACGGCAAGCTACTCGGCTGCTCTTCTTGGCAACGGGCGCAGACGCTACGAAGTCGCCCTAACGGCCGCCCAGGACGCCGCCCAGGACGACGAGCCTGGTCTCTGTGGCTGGGCTTTGGTGGAACTGATCGAGGCAGCAGCGCGCCGGGCGCGGCTCGACGTTGCCTCGTGCGCGCTCGAGCGGCTGTCGGCTCGGACCCGCCTGGTTCGCACCGACTGGGCGGCCGGCACCGAGGCACGGTGCCGCGCCGTGCTTTCTGCCGGCAGCGCGGCAGAAGACCTCTACGTAGAAGCGATCGAGCGGCTGAAACGGTCGAGAATCAAGACAGAGCTCGCGCGGGCACAACTTCTCTACGGCGAATGGCTGCGTCGCCAAGGCCGACGCATCGACGCGCGGAAGCCACTGCGCATGGCGCGTGAGGTGTTCGTGGTCATGGGCGCCAAGTCGTTTGCGGAACGGGCCCACCTTGAACTCCTCGCGAGCGGGGAGACGGCTCGAACCCGAGCGGTGCACACACAGACGCAGCTCACTCCACAAGAAACGCGGGTTGGGCTGCTCGCTCGTGACGGGCTCACCAATCTGGAGATCGGTGAGCAACTGTTCGTCAGCCCGAGGACGGTCGAATACCACCTGCACAAGGTCTTCGCAAAGCTCCGCATCTCGTCCCGGAAGGAGCTTCATCTCGCCTTTGCCGAGACCGACGGCGAGCGGTCGCTGGCACCGGTGCTCGCTGGTCGACGTGACTCCGATACGACGGATGAGTCTCGGTGCGCCTGAGCCGCTGCTCGTCCTCTGGCGCGGAGGCGATCGAATCGCTGCGCGCGTGGTACCCAGCTCCGGGCGACGAACTGCCAACTCAGTCGCCGACGTAACGCTGTTCTTTCCACGGGTCTCCGTAGTTGTGGTAGCCGTACCGTTCCCAGAAGCCCGGCACGTCCTCCTGGCGCAGCTCTAGACCGCGTAGCCACTTGGCGCTTTTCCAGAAATACAGATGGGGCACGAGCAGGCGCGCTGGGCCGCCGTGCTCCGGCTCGAGCGGCTCGCCCTCATACTCGTAGGCTATCCACGCCTTCCCGCCAGTTAGATCTTCGAGTGGCAGGTTGGTGGTGTATCCGCCGTCGCAGAAGGCGGATACATACTCCGCGCTCGTCTCGACACCGTCGAGCAGCGTGTCCAACGCGACTCCCGTCCACGATGTGCCGAGCTTGGACCACTTCGTGACGCAGTGGATGTCGACCGTGACGGTTTGGCTGGGCAGCGCGCGCAGGTCGTTCCAGGTCCATGACAAGGGCTCATCGACCTCCCCGCGGATGGTGAATGTCCACTCCGACAGGGGTGTGTGCGGCGTGGGCCCGGCCGACAATACGGGGAAATCCCTTGTGACGTATTGCCCCGGGGGAACGCGGGCGCGGTCGACGCCCGCCGCACGCCTCCCGCGGAAGCCGCGCGAAAACGTCACCGGGGCGCCCTCACTGTGCGTGCTACCTCAACGATCGCAGCCATTTCGCCCCTCAACAGTCAGGTGCCTTGCTCGACTCGACGAGCCTGCGTGCGCGGCTCGCTGCCTCGCATCAGCGTCACCCCCTGGGGCGCACCCTGGTCACGCGGCGTCCGACCGGTCGAGACGGTACGTGTCGCCGGACGATCTTCGCTGGCTCTGGCTCGCGCATATCTGTGCCGGCAACCTCTGGGACGAGACGACTCTGGACACCACTTGTCATGTGCAGCTGGCCCGCGAGTCAGGGCAATCGCGACGCTCCCGCTCGCGCTCACGTCATCTATCGGGGCACATGTCTACGCCGGCGAACTGGCCCAGGCTGCGACCCTGCTCGATGAGCTCAATGCCGTGGCAGAGGCGACGCGAACGCCCATCGCGGCGTACGCGGCGCTGTTGCTCGCGGCCTGGCGAGGACTGGCCGACGACGCCGTCAAGCTGATCGATACGGCCGAAGCCGAAATGCTGCGTCGTGGCAAGGGGTTCGGGCTGACCATCACGGGAGACACGCGTGCCCTCCTGTACAACAGCCTCGGCCGATACGGCGAGGCGCGGGAGGCGGCCACCCGCGCCAAGGACAACCCGCCGGTCATGCGCGTCGAGCCGTGGCTGGTGCTGTCCGAGCTCGTCGAGGCCGCGGCTCGAAGCGGCGATCCCGACGAGGCAGCTGACGCCCTCCAGCGCCTCACGAAGACGACGCAGGCCGCCGGCACCGACTGGGCGCTCGGTGTCGAAGCCCGATGCCGCGCGCTGGTGAGCGACGACTGGGCGGCCGAGACGCACTACCACGAGGCGATCGACCGGCTCGGCCGGACGAGCATCCGCGGGGAGCTGACGCGTGCCCGCCTGCTCTACGGCGTGTGGCTACGCAGGCAGAACCGGCGCGCTGACTCACAAGTTCAGCTCCGCACAGCCCACGACGCGTTCACCGCAATGGGGATGGAGGCGTTTGCCGATCGGACAGCCGGCGAACTGCTGGCAACCGGCGAGTCCGTCCGGATGCGCAGCGCCGAAGCGCCGAGCCAGCTCACCGCACAGGAGGCCCAGATAGCCCGGCTCGCTCGCGAGGGGCTGTCCAATGCCGAGATCGCCGCGAGGTTGCTCATCAGCCGTCGCACCGTGGAATGGCACCTGAGC
>Ga0134125_10010532_pt1 | contig 10382 bp, 7 predicted proteins | sample KB31751_FD_96464 | JGI IMG/M metagenome (GOLD analysis project Ga0134125, IMG submission 96464) | Terrestrial soil microbial communities with excess Nitrogen fertilizer from Kellogg Biological Station, Michigan, USA - KB3-175-1 | ecosystem: Environmental > Terrestrial > Soil > Unclassified ... | reverse complement strand
TCCTTGAGCGCGAGTTCGAGGCTCGCAAGAAAGATCGTGGCAAGGATCACCGTGACGTAGTCGATATGTTTGAGCAATTTCCAGTTGGGTTCTCCGACGCGAACGATCGCTCCCACGATTGCGGTAACGACGATCCCCGGAACGATGTTGATCATGAAGATCGCGTGCCAGGAATACATCTCGGTCAACCAGCCGCCGAGAGCGGGGCCGAGCGTGGGCGCGATCATCGCGAAACTGCCGGCAACCGTAGTGGCGAGAGCTTCGCGCTTGCCTTCGAACAGCACGAAGATGGTGGTGAAAACGGTTGGTATCAGCGCGCCGCCGCAGAAGCCCTGGATGGTGCGCAACAGGATCAGTTCGGCGAAGTTGTTGCTCGCGGCACAGCCGATGCTGGCGAGCGTGAAGGCAAGTGTCGAGCCCGCAAACAGCCAGCGCACACTGATCGCGCGCGTGAGAAAGCCGGTCAGCGGGATCGCGATGATCTCGGCGATCAGATAGCTCGTCTGTATCCAGCTGAGTTTGTCTTCGGCAATGTCGAGGGATTCCGCCATGGCGGGCAACGAACTGGCGACGACCTGAATATCGAGGATCGCCATGAACATGCCCACGCACATGGCGACGAAACCGAGCCAGGTGAGGAACGATGTGGTGGCTGGTTCGGCGCGCGGGATCGAATCGTCTCCCCTGTTCAGGCAGGATAGACGGGTTTGGGAGCGGTTTCGATGCGGTCGAGTTCACCGTCCATCACGCGCCGCCAGAGCGGCGGGATCAGCGCCATCACGATGCTGCCGGCGTAGGATCCGGGCAGTTCGGGCGCGCCGTCCATCGGGCGAAGCGTGCCATAGACGGCCGCGGCGCGCGCGTGATGATCGCTGTGGCGGCCCATGTTGAAGATCAGCAGGTTGGCGGCCGGTGCGCTTGAGTTCCACGCATGGCGATGGCTCATCGGTTCCAGTGTGCCACCGCTTGTCCGTTCGCGCATCAACCCGTAATGGGCGGTGTAGTTGAAAACCTCCAAGACGAAGATGCCGACGAAACTTTCCAGCGCCAGGAACGCCGCCGCCATACGCCCCCAGACATACCAGAGTGCGCCATAGATCGCCGCCATGATGAGTGCATCGCGCCAGAGACGATTGCGAAACGCGGGGAAGGGCTTTTTCGCGCAACGGCGCGTTTCGAATTCATAGGCCATCGCGACCTGGCGAACGAGCGTGCGCAGGAAGAAGGCATAAAGGTTTTCGCCGCGCCGCGCGGTGGAAGCATCGCGCTCCGTTCCGGCCCAGCGGTGGTGACCGTAGACATGGGCAATGTCGAAATGGCGATACGTCATGCCGCTCAGCATCGCCAACCCCAACGCGCGTTTGGCGCGCGAACGGCTGTGCGCCATTTCATGTGCTGCAAGAACGCCGAAGATGCCCGTCGTCGCACCGACAGAGGCGACCAGGCTCGCGATTTCCCAACCGCCCGCATCCGGGCGCGAGGCGCGATGCGCGGCCCACAGCGTTACCGCAAGCTGCAAGGGGATATAGAGAATGGGAAGCAGGTGACCGTTTGTTTCGGCAAACCTGTTTTCCTGTTGCCTGGAGAATCGTTCCGCCAATACGAGCGAGAACAATATCAAAGCGACGGTTGCGAAAGGATCTGCGGGCGCAAGCAGGTGCAATAGCGGAATCGAGGCAAGGAACAGAAACGGTCCCGAATAGCGCAGCGCAGCCATTCTTTCCCCTCCGGTCTCAGGTCGTAGCCCTGCGGGCTGCGAGCGCCGCATTTTCCACCCGAATGCGCCAGAACAAAAGCGCTGCGTTGAGCGCAGAGAATATCCCCGCCACGATGATTTCGCCGAATACCAGCGGCAGAAGCGCGATTTCGCCTATTACGATCCAGTAATTCGGGTGCCGCAGGAAGCGGTATGGCCCTTTGCGGATCAGCGGTGCTTTCGGCAGCGAAATGATGCGCGTTGTCCAATAGGGGCCGAGCGACAGCAACACCCATAGCCGCAATATCTCCAACGCAACGCAAGCGATGAGGGGCGCGAGATAGATGGGAGGATTGTGGGGCAAGGCGAAAATGATGGCCAGCAGCCATGTCGCGTGCAGCACCACGAACAGCGGATAATGCTTGCGGCCATATTCGATGGCCCCGCTTGCGAGCAGGCGCTTGGTGTTGCGCGCGGCGTAAGGAAGCTCCGCCAGCCGTTGCAGCGCGACCAGGCCGATAATGGTGTAGGCCCAGATCATCTGCCTTCCAGCATCAGGAACCCGCAGGAAAAACCGGGACCAAGCGCGGTCATCATGCGGCGCTCTCGATTGCTGCGTGTTTCCATTTGCTTGAGGACGAACATGGCGGTCGCCGCCGACATGTTGCCGTAGTCGCGCAACACCGCGCGGCTTTCCACCAACGCGCCGCGTTCGAGAGAAAGCGCATCTTCCAATGCATCCAAAACTTTTGCGCCACCCGGATGGCAGGCAAAGGCATCGATATCCTTCAGGTCGATGTCGTTCCTGCGTGCGAAATCGGTGGCGATCCTGCGGAAGTCGCCAGCGACAAGGCCCGGAATGGAAGTAGCGAAGCGCGCCTTCAATCCGTCCTCCTCGATTTCCCAACCCATGATGTCGAGCGAGTTGGGCCAGGTGTATTCGCCGGTCGCGCCGATTGCGGGGCCGTCGCCTTCGGTCGAGAGAATGGCGCCCGCCGCACCGTCGCCGAACAAGGCCGTCGCCACGATGTTGCTTTTGCCGATGTCATCCTTGCGGAAGGTCAGCGCGCAAAGCTCGACGACGAGAAACAGCACATTCGTTCCCGGCATCGCTTTGGCCAGCGCCGCCGCGCGCGCCATGCCGAGCACGCTGCCCGCGCAGCCCAGCCCGAAGATCGGCAGCCGCACGATATCGCGCCGCAATCCCATGCGTTCGACAAGCAGCGCATCGAGACTGGGCGTAGCAATACCGGTCGTGGAAACCGTCACGATGGCGCCGATGTCGTCGCGGGCAAGGCCTGCCGTCTTCAGGCAGGCATCGGCGATGCGCTCGAACAGCGCCAGAGAATGTTCAATGTAAAGCTCGGTGCGGTCTTTCCAGCCATGCGGTTCGGAATACCAGTCGATCGGCACGCAGGAGTAACGCCGCTCGATACCGGTGTTTTCGAACACGGGCATCAGCCGGTCGATATCCTTGCGGCCGCGGAACAAATTTGCGGCGCGAACGGCAACGTCTTTTTGATCGAGCACATAAGGCGGCACGGCTGTTTCCAGCGCGCGCAGCAAGGGGCGAACGGACATTCAGTCTCGCTTCCGTAATTTCGGCCCCGTCACACCCGCATTTGACCCTGCTTCGCGCACAAAGTCACGCGGGAAAGCGTCAATCGACCCGTTTCCAGATCGTGGTGCCCCCGTTGCCCGCGCAGGTCACTCGATCGTGACCGTCGAATTTGTAGGTGCCGGACACCGGCACGCTACCGGAAGGTGTGCGGGTCCATCTGCCGTCCGCTGCCTGCCACATGCCGGATTCGGCGATGTGGAAGCTGTAGCGGTAGTGACCGTCCGCCGTGATATCGAGCGACGTCTTCACCGCGCCGATGGCGGCGTTGGCAGGCGTGTCGGTATACCAATGCCCGATCACGGCGCCGAGCGCATCGCCGGGCGCTGCCCCGCTCGGATTTCCGACCAGCATGGATTGCGCTCCGCCCGCGGAAGACAGGGCAATGGAACCATCCGTCGGCTTGCCCCCGAGCGAGCCCGCATAGGCGCCGAATTGTTCCGGGCTTGTGGTGATGTAGGAGAATTCGGTCGATTGATGCGTGATGTCGGAAGTCAGGATCATCTTTTCGCGGCCGCTTGCTTTGACCGTGCCGTGATCCTGTGCGCCCCAGACATATTTATATTGGCCGAGATCCGTGACGTCGAAACTTCCGTCGAGCTTGTCGCCCTGCACGGCGGCCTTGAAAAATGTACTGATCGAAAAAGCGCCGAACGGACTTGGGCCGTCGACATCGACGCCCGCCTTTTCCATCTTCCATTTGCCGACGAAACTGGGCGGCGTTTTGGGGCCGAGCAGAAGCCAGCCCAATCCGCTGAGCACAACCGCGCCGCCGACACCGCCGCCGATCAGCACGCGCCGGTCGATGCCGTCGAACGGGCCGGGAGCGGGCTTCGGCGGTTCAGGCGCGGCTTTGCCGTCGAGGATGTGACGGATAACGTCCGCCAGGTAATTGAGATGGGTTTCGAGGGGCGGCGTGAAAGCGTCGAGCCAATGCGGCGTCGAAAGGAAATATTCGAGCGATTTCGCGGGCATCACGTTCTCGATACGCAACGGAATGATCGCGATACCCTTGTTCACCGCACGTTCGACCTCGCGCTTGATCTGCGGGGAGAGGTTGGCGTGAGCGGAGAACACCAGCACAAGTGCGCGCGACGAATGGATCGCGTCGACAATGGTCTCGCCCCAGTCCGCGCCCGGCGTGATATCGCGCGGCGCCATCCAGCAACGGATGCCTTTGGATTCCAGGACCGCACAGGTTGCGTCCGTCGTCGGCTTGTCCTTCGACGAATAGGAAATGAAAACGTCGTGCGCCATGAATGCCCCGCCCCAGTGCCGCCACGTTAAAAGTGGGAGGTGCTTTCGGCAAGCTGGCCCAAATGGGCCAGTTCGACTTCGCCGATCCAGCCTTCAACCGCGCCGGCCATGCCGCCGCCGGGGATGACGGGCGGCGGCTGACCTTCGCGCCAAAGGATGCGGATGGTCGCGCCGCATTTTTCGCGCGCGGCTTTCGCGACGTCCCAGGATGCCACGTCTGCGCCGTCGGCCACGATGACGGCGTGTTCGAACGGCGCGAGTGTGGCGAGGGTTGAAAGCGTGGCGCCGTCCGCGACCAGAACGCGGTCGCGCCGGATGGATTGGCCTGCCAGTTCCGCGATCGCCGGTATGCCGCGCACCATGTCCCGATTGGCTTGCCGCGCACTTTCCGGGAGCGCCGGCCAGTCGACCAGAAGCGGATGCCGGCGCAGATAATCGTTGCGCACGTCGCCATGACGCCAACCCGCTGCGCGCTGCGCGATGGACCAGCGGTAATGTTCCATCTGCGCGAGCTTGTCGATTTCGGCATCGGTGAAGGCGATGCGCTCGCCCTTGAGCGGCAGCAGGCGCATGCCGAGCGCGCTGAGCTTGGTCTGGATATGATCGGTAAAGGCGCGGTTGGATTGCTTGAATCGTTCGGGCAGCTTTTCCCATGGTACCGACGAGGCTTGTCCGGTGGGCGCATCCTTCAGATATATTTCGTGTGCGGCGCGGGCCAGCGCATCGAGGGACTGGCCGAACAGGCGGTCGGGATGGGTGAGTTCGGCGAGATTGCCGAATGGCGTGAAACGATCCGGCAACAAGGAATCGCTTTCGATGCGCGCCATGAATGCGCCGAGCATCTGCTGCTGGCGCAGCCGGACGAACACCGGCACGCCGTAGCGGCCGCTGCGGTCGAGCGTCTTGCGCATCTCGATGGCGGTGTGGAGCGCTGCATCGTCCTCCTTGAGTGTCACGATGGCCGCGCGCAAATCGGGATTGTCGAGAACCTGCTCGATGGCCGCCGCCGCGCTGGCATCGCCCGCGACGAACGAACAGGACGCACATGAGATCGAGATCATCGACGACAATTCGGGAAACCGCGTCTTGAAGGCGGTAAGGCTCTCTTCGCCGCGCCTGTCGAGCGCGGAGACGGAAAGCTGCTGGCCGGGCAGCGCGTAATTGCCGCGCGCGGCCTGCAACAGGAATTCCGACGCCATCTGACCGAAGCCGGCAATGGCCAGATGCGGCTTGTCGGCGGATGTGGAGCGTGCGCGGAAAGCGGGCGATTGCAGCAACAGGCGGGCGGCATCGGCATTGAGATTGAACAGGCGGAATTCGGCGGCACGCGAACCAAGGGTGGCCGCACGGTGTGTCAGCACCTCGTCATAGAGCCATTCGCTGGAGAGTTCGGGCAGGATGGTGAGCGCGTTGCGATTGCCGGGCAGCGCATCGCGAAATTCGCGCGCGCGCAGGCCGATTTCGATATTGGTGCCGTCCGATCCGGTGGCGAGCACCAGCGCCTTGGCGTGCGCAAGCCCGGCGAGCTTGAGCATGTTGGGCTGTATGCCGTCGCCCTTGAGCACGGCCACACCGCGTGCTTCGGCGGCGAGTGCGTTGGGGCTGTCGTTGTCGAGCGCGATGGCGACGACGCGCTGCCCGTCATTGCGCAATTCCTCGACCACCTGGCGGCCCGTATCGCCCAGGCCGCAGACAATCACATGGCCGCGCGCGCGCCGCGCCAGCACCACGCGCATGTCGCGGCGCAGGTTCTGCAACACCAGCTTGATGCCGCCCGCAAGCGCGGACAGCGGCACCAGGAATTGCGCGATGACGAGCTGCCAGGGGTCTTTGCCGAGCGTGAAATTGCCCGTTGCCTTGATAAGCCCGAGTGACTTGAAGAACGCGCTGAACGCAGACGTGACAAGGCATTGCGCCGCGCAGATCTCGAAACCCCAGAAGCCGAGCGCAAGCCCCGCCAGCATCAGGGGGGCGATGATGAACCAGTCGCGGGAACGGAACATCGAAACGGACATGGATCAGGCCGGAAGGGTGAGGGGTTTTTCGCGAAACACGAAGCGCCAGTCGGTGACGTCGAGCGCCATAGCGCGCGCCGCCATCTCGGTGAGGAACGACACGCGCGCGAGCGTCAGCGTGCCGTTTTCCGGATCCGCTTCCAGAGAAGCCGAAATCTGCGTGAGCTGTTCTTCCATGCGCCTGGCGCGGCGCGCGACGCGGCCGAATTCGCCCTGCACGCGGATGCCGTAAATCGCGGCCCCGAAAGCGGGCAGAAGCGCGGTGAAGAAGGTTTCGATTTTGGCATGCTTTTCGATATCCCAGCCGAAACCAAAATGCGCGACGCAGAAGAAGAGACATAGAGCGGCCGTGGCCCCAAACAGTGTCATGCCCAGAATATCCAGGCGGCGGTCGAGCTTATGGGAGACGTCGTGTGCGCCGCGGTGATAGCGGATTTGCTCCGCCAGTTCCGTTTGCCGCACCAGGCGCGCGACGTCGGCTGCGTATTGCGTGTCGGCGCGCACGCCGACCATGCCGGTTTGACGAACGATGGCACGATAATACCAGCCGACCCAGGCAGCGCCGGAATCGCGCGCATCCTCGCCGGCGTGCGCCGTTTGACGGATTTCGAGCGTGCTCGATCCCGTCAGCGTCAGCACGCGCATGTGGCGCAGAAGTTCCGCCAGATGGCGATAGTCGATCCAGCGTTCGTGCCAGCCACCGATCGCTGCCATGGAGACGATGAAGATGATCGTGCCCATGAAAACGAGTTCGATGGAAATAAGCATTCCATGCGGCATAGCTTTCCAGAGCCCCAGCAGCGACACGAAGACCGCTCCTGCGGCGAGTAGGAAACTCAGAACATAGGAACTGCGATAGATGCGGACGTAGTAAGACGCCAGGCCGTCTGCCCAGGCAAAGGCGGGTTCGAGCACGGTGCAAAGCGTTTCGCGCGATGACCGAGAGATCGGCGGGAGAAGTCTCCAATAGGTCTGCCATTGCGACTTCGCCTCGGCGCGGTAATCCGGCACCCGAAAATCGCCTGGGCGCGGCCAACGTATGAACAGAAGCGCCTGCAGCAGCGCATAAAAGATCGTAAGCGTGAATGCGACCTGCTTTTCCTTGCGATAATCGGCAAGCCGCTTGGAGGGCGGACGGGAGACGCGCCGATCCGGGTCGGGCGGCGGCAAAACCATTGCGCGCAGCAGGGTTTGGAAGGCGGCGGCGCTCAGATCGTCGGCGGGAATCTGCGTGGGATCGCGCGAGGCCATCGGATGGGTGCGCAGCAGTTTCGGCGACAGATCCTTTTCGGAATGAATCCAGATGATGGGGATATTGGAATCGATGGCGTGCGAAACGATTTCCGCCGTGCCGCCGCGGCCCTGTGCTGGCTCGCCGTTCCACACCGCGATCAGGATATCGCATTGGCGCAAGGTCATCAGCCCAACGGCTTCATAGGCGCGGTTGTCGTCCACCCCGCGCACTTCTTCGAGTTCGAACACGTTGGTGGCGCGCGCCAGCAAGCCGTGGAACGCCTTGCGCGAGGCTTCGGCCTTGAAATCGGCTTCATATAGATCGCGCGCGAAGGGCAATGGGCAATCGAGTTCGAAACTCGTGGCGAGTGCGGCTTCGGCCGCAATGCGGTCGGCCCCTTCCGCCAGCGGTGAAACCATGCGCAGCAACGCGTTCCCCGCGAACAGTTCGCGATGGCTGGTGCTTAGGTGTTGCAGCGTGTCGTGGGCATCGCGGAACAGGGCGGCGAGCGTGTCATGGATGCGTTTGGCATTGGCGTCGGCCAGGGTCCGGTGGCCGCTGATGCCGAAGCGCAGGACGGCGCGGGGCTTGGGCGGCCCGCCGCTCGCTTGCGTCTCGCTCGGTTGCATGGCCTGCCCGCCCCATCGCCCGGCAGGCATGTAAACAGGCCCCTTGCGGCCCGATCAAGCGTTGGCGCGTTGGACTTGGGAGAGCCGACCCGAAACGCCATATTGGAGAGGATGATCAAACCCGAAGCGCTGCTTTGCCCCTCGCCCGCGGGCCTTTATTGCCCGCCGGGGGATTTCTATATCGATCCCACCCGGCCGGTGGCGCGCGCCGTCATCACCCATGGCCATTCCGATCACGCCCGCTCGGGCCATGGCGCGGTGCTCGCGACCGCCGAAACGCTCGCCATCATGGAAGCGCGCTACGGCGCCGAGTTCGCAGGCCAAACCCAAACGCTGGCCTACGGCGTGCCCATCCAGCACAAGGATGTGGAGATCGTCTTGCAGCCGGCGGGCCACATCCTGGGTTCGGCGCAGGCGAGCGTGCGCTGGAAGGATTGCAGGATCGTCGTCTCCGGCGATTACAAACGGCGCCGCGATCCCACTTGCCCCGCTTTCGTGCCGGTGCCGTGCGACGTGTTCGTGTCGGAGGCGACGTTCGGCCTGCCGGTGTTCCGCCATCCCGACGACCGCGAGGAGATCGCCAAATTGCTGCGCTCGGTGGCGCAGTTTCCGGGGCGAACGCATCTGGTCGGGGCTTACGCGCTCGGCAAGGCGCAGCGCATCATCTGCCTGCTGCGCGAAGCAGGCTATGACGACACGATTTATATTCACGGCGCGTTGCAGCGGCTGAACGATCTTTATGAATCGTTCGGCGTGGCGCTCGGCCCGCTCGCTCCCGCCACCACCGAACGCAAGAAGGATTTCGAAGGCGCCATCGTGATCGCGCCGCCGTCGGCGGTGGCGGATCGCTGGGCGCGGCGCTTTCCCGATCCGGTGGCGGCGTTCGCATCCGGCTGGATGCGCGTTCGCGCGCGGGCGCGCCAGCGCGGCGTGGAATTGCCGTTGGTGATTTCCGATCACGCCGATTGGGACGAGTTGACGACCACGATCAAAGAGGTGAACCCGGGCGAATTGTGGGTCACCCATGGCGAGGAAGAAGCGCTGTTGCGCTGGGCGCAGCTTGAAGGGGTAAAGGCGCGCGCGCTGTCGCTTGTGGGTTACGACGACGAAGAAGAAGTGTGATGCGTGCCTTCGCCCATCTGCTGGATCGTCTGTCGTTCACACCGTCGCGCAATGCGAAACTGGTTCTGGTGCGAGACTATCTGCGCGAGGCGCCCGATCCGGAACGCGGCTGGGCACTGGCCGCACTGACGGGCGCGCTGTCGTTTTCGGCGGCGAAACCAGCCTTCATCCGCAAGGCGATAGAAGAGCGCTGCGATCCGGAATTGTTCCGGCTTTCTTACGATTATGTGGGCGATCTTGCGGAGACCGTGGCCTTGGTCTGGCCCGCGCGGCATGGCGCCAACCGCGAGCCGGACTTCTCCGAGGTGATAGAAGCCTTGCGCATCGCTTCGCGCGGGCAGGTGCAATCACTACTGGAAGGCTGGCTCGATGCGCTGGATGCGAATGAGCGCTGGGCCCTGCTAAAGCTTGTCACGGGTGGATTGCGCGTGGGCGTCTCCGCGCGCCTTGCCAAACAGGCCGCCGCCGATATGGGCGGTGTCGATGTGAGCGAGATCGAAGAGGTCTGGCACACGCAATCGCCGCCCTATGAAGACCTGTTCGCCTGGCTTGAGAAACGCAGCGAGAAACCTTCGCCCGATGCGCCTGGCCGTTTCCGCCCCGTGATGCTGGCGCAGGCGGTCGACGAGGAAGTCGATTTCATAAAACTCGATCCCGCCGATTATGCGGCGGAATGGAAATGGGATGGCATCCGCGTGCAGGCGGTGAACGAGCGCGGCATCAAAAGGCTCTACACGCGCACCGCGGACGACATCTCGCACACATTTCCCGATGTGCTGGGCGCCATGACCTTCGAAGGCGTGATCGACGG
>Ga0134125_10010530_pt1 | contig 10384 bp, 7 predicted proteins | sample KB31751_FD_96464 | JGI IMG/M metagenome (GOLD analysis project Ga0134125, IMG submission 96464) | Terrestrial soil microbial communities with excess Nitrogen fertilizer from Kellogg Biological Station, Michigan, USA - KB3-175-1 | ecosystem: Environmental > Terrestrial > Soil > Unclassified ... | reverse complement strand
CACCAGTGACATTCAGAAAGCAATCCAGCAACAGATGCGCGGGAAACAGATCCCGCCCGGGATGGAGCAGTTTTACGCCAGCTTCCTGGGACCGCAGGTTTTGCGGCAGCTGATTCAGCAGGCGGCAGCGAAATACGAGGCCAATCGTCTGGGGCTTACTGTCTCAGATGAAGAGTTGCGCGAAGAGTTGCGCACCGGCCCGGCAAAGGAAACTTTCTTTCCCGGTGGCACTTGGATTGGCCAGGACAAGTACGAAGAGCTGCTACGTAACAATGGTTTGACCGTCGAGGGCTTTGAATCGAACACGCGCGAACAGCTGCTCACCCGGAAGCTTTTCGACACGGTGACGGCCAGCGTGTCGGTGACGCCTGCGGAAGTAGAAGCCGCTTACAAGGACAAGAACCTCAAGGTCAAATTCCAGTACGCGGTGCTCGATCGTGACGCTTTGAGCAAGCAGATTAAGCCAACCGACGCCGAGTTGAAGGCCTTCTACGAGGCGAACAAGGCCCGTTATCAGAATTCCATTCCGGAAAAACGGCAGGTGCGCTACTTTGTGCTCAGCGACAAAGATGCGGAGAACAAGATCACCGTCGATCCCACAGCGGTAGCGCGCTACTACAGCGAAAACCAGGCCCAGTACCAGTTGCCGGAAAGAGTGCGGGTTCGCCACATTCTGATTGAGACCCCCAAGCCCGGCCCTGACGGCAAAGTTGACCAGAAAGGCGTGGACGCGGCGCGAGCCAAAGCGGCGGACGTTCTCAAACAATTGAAAGCCGGCGGGAACTTTGCCGAGTTGGCCAACAAGTATTCACAGGATCCCGGCAACACAGGCAATAAAGGCGGCGAACTGGGCTGGATTGTGAAGAACCAGACGGTGCCGGAGTTCGAAAAGACTGCGTTTTCGCAGAATGCCGGACAAACCAGCGATCTGGTGCAAACCTCATATGGGTTTCACATCATCCAGACGGAAGAGAAAGACACCGCTCGGGTTAAGCCGCTTTCTGAGGTGAAAGACTCCATTGTTCAAGTGCTCAAGGCCCAGCAAGCCAGCGAGCTGGTTGGGAGTAATGCCACCAAGGCGCAAGACATTGCACAAAAGCAGGGACTGGATAAGGCGGCAGCCAACTTCGGCATCCAGGTAGTGCAGAGCAACCCGATTACTCGCTCGGATGTGCTGCCCGGCGTTGGACCGGCTCCTGAAGTCATGGGGCAGATTTTTGCCAGCGATGCGAAGGCTCCCCCACAGATCGCGCGTGCGCAGCAAGGCTACGTGGTATTCCAGGTCACTAACATCACGCCGCCCGCTACGCCGGCACTGGACGAGATCAAAGGTAAAGTGACCGCTGACTTTACCAACCAGCGCGTGGACGATCTTTTGAAGAAAAAGACCAAAGAAATGGCTGACCGCGCCCATGTTCTGCACGACCTGGGCAAAGCCGCCAAAGAGCAGGGCGCAACTGTAAAGACCAGCGACCTGGTGGGACGGACCTCTTCGGTTCCGGACCTCGGCGCAATGGGTGGTCCTCTGAGTGCGGCTTTCAACCTTAAGCCTGGCGAGATCAGCGGTCCGCTGAACCTGGGCAATAAGGGCGTGGTTTTAGCTGTCAGTGACCGGCAGGAAGCTTCTACCAGCGACCCTGCATTCGCCAGCCAGCGCGATCAGCTCATGGAACAGCTGGTAGAGCAGAAGCGTGAGCAGGCGCTGAACCTGTTCATGAGCAATCTTAACGACCGCCTGACCAAGGAAGGTAAACTCAAAATCAACAACGCAGAGATGAATGCGTTGACGAAGAACCGGGGCTGAACCGCATCATAGGAAGAGTATGTTGTGTGAACGCTGCGCCGGAATTCTACTGCACCCCACATCTCTACCCTCCTCCGGAGGTATTGGCGACCTTGGTCCGGAAGCTTACGCTTTCGCCGATTTTCTTGCCCGAAGCCGTATGGGACTGTGGCAGGTGCTGCCGCTCTCCCCGCCGGGGATGGGTAACTCGCCTTATTCGGCTACGTCCGCCTTTGCCGGCAATCCGCTTCTGATCAGTCTGGAACGACTGGCCGAGCGCGGCTGGCTTGGTAAAGATCGGCTCAAGGACCTGCCCGGCTTCACCAGCAACGTGGAATTTGAAGAGGTGATCGAATCCAAAATGCCTCTTCTGCGCGAAGCAGCCCAGAATTTTCTGGAAGCGGGCAATGGCGACCGGCGCCGCTTTGAGGATTTCAAACGGGAACATGCCTGGTGGCTGGAAGACTTTGTTCTGTTCAACGTAATGCGCCAGATCCATCAAGGAGCAACGTGGAGCTCATGGGAAAACGGCCTGGCACGCCGTGAAGCAGCAGCATTGCACCAGTTCGGCCTCGAGTATCAGCGGGAACTGGAAGTGGAGCGGGCCATCCAGTTTGCTTTTGTCGAGCAATGGCGTGCTCTTCGCCATTACTGCCACCAGCGCGGGATCAAGATCGTTGGCGACGTCGCCATCTTCGTCAATTATGACAGTGTGGATGTGTGGCGCAATCCTGACATCTTTTTCCTGGATGACACACTGCAACCCACCGTGGTGTCAGGAGTTCCTCCTGACGCATTCAGCGAAACCGGCCAGCTCTGGGGTAATCCGCTGTATCGCTGGGAAGTTTGCAAGGCGAAAAATTACGACTGGTGGGTTCACCGTATGTCATGGGCGCTGGAAACATGTGACATCGTACGGCTGGACCATTTCCGCGCCTTTGAAAGCTACTGGGAAATTCCAGCGGCCGAGCCAACAGCTGTTCACGGACGTTGGGTCAAAGGACCAAACGACGATCTCTTCCGCGTTCTCAAGGAGCGTCTCGGCGATCTGCCTTTCATCGCGGAAGATCTGGGACTTATTACTCCCGAAGTGCATGCATTGCGCGAGCGGCTCGCGGTGCCGGGAATGAAGATTCTGCAATTCGGTTTCGGCGATCCTGGCGCGCACATTTATCTGCCTCATCAATACAACGCAAACTGCGTGGTCTATACCGGAACCCACGACAATGACACGACCCCAGGATGGTGGAATTCCGCTAGAAGCGAGGAAAAACGGGACGCGCTCGAATACTTTGGCCCCGCGGAGGACGGCATGCACTGGGCATTTATACGTGGTGCATTTGACTCTGTGGCGGCGATGGCAATTGTTCCAGTGCAGGATTTTCTCGGCCTCGGAAGCGAAGCGCGCATGAATACGCCTTCCAGGCGAAACGGTAACTGGGGCTGGCGGCTTGCGCCTGGAATGCTAACCGAGCAGCTTGCCGGCAAAATTGCGGCGTTGACTTCCGTCTGTGACCGCGGTCCAGGCCTTTCAGCCGCTGATCAGCAGCGCGACCGGGAAATGCGCGAAGAGTTCGTGGCCTGAGAGTGTCCTGCCCGGAGTGACTCTGATCTTCTGTCCCGTGAAAACATTTTCCAGGAACTCAGAAGTGCGCGACGGAACCGGCAGTTCCGTTGTACTCCAGATATCGCCGAGCAGCGCCGCTGAAGATCCGCCAGCCAGCGTATAACTCAGCCGTGGAACCGCAACAATGGCAACTTCCGAGTGATGCTCGCGCGCGAACGCAATCACGTGATCGCGTTGGGGGCCGTTGGCATAGAGCGGCGCGTAAGTTCCCTCATGAAACAATTGACGGCGGTCGCGACGCAAACGCAGGGCCTGCATCGTGGTCCAGAGTTTGATGCGTCCGTCATCATAATGGTTGAGCACATCCGCGCAAAGCGAAACCAGATCTCCCGACTCAGCGCGACGGTCGAGCTCAGAAAGCAATTGCTTGCGGATCTCATAGTTGACAGGACGCCGGTTGTCCGGATCGACCAAACTGAAGTCCCACAGTTCCATTCCCTGATAAATATCCGGGTTTCCGGGCGCGGTAATCATCAGCAGCCGCTGGGCGAGTGAGTTAACTGCACCAAAGAACGAGGTTACTTTTGTCAGCGCCTGAAGTTGCTCCAGAAACACGTTGGGACGCGAAAGACTTCCCGAATCCAGAATCTTTTCCACAAAATGCTGCAGCGCTTCAACGTATTGAGGATCATCATTGATCCAGCTCAGGTTTACCTTGGCTTCATGCACCGCCTTGGTCATGTACTGCTTGATGCGCTCAACGTAGCTGCTCCGGGTCTCAGGGTTACTGGCGAAATCGAATGGCAACGAGCCAATCAGCGTCTGATACAGAAAATATTCTTCGTTGGCGTCCGGAACTTTGCGGCCATCGGCCAGCAGGCGCTTACGTGTCCGGTTGGTCTTGCGCCACTTGAATACCTGCGCGCTCCAGTTCTTCGGCATCTCCGAGAGCACATCCAGGCGCGCGCGTACATCTTCGCTTCGCTTGCTGTCGTGCGTTGACGTGGTGAGCATGGAAAACGTCCAGCGTTCGCCCCGCTTTCTGTTGCCCTCGTGAAATTCCTGGACGCTGCTGCCAAACTGCTTGGGTGATCCTCCAACCTCGTTGACCGCGACAAACCGGGAGTAAACGTAGCACGCCGTATCTTCAAGGCCCTTGGCCATGACCGGACCGGTGAGCTGCTGGAATTTGAGAGTGAAATATACTTTCTTGCGGTGCAGTTCGGGTTCGTCACGTTGCTTCAGCAGCAGGATGTCGCGCAAAAAGTCAAAGCTTGCCGGCGCCTTGTCAGGATTGCGCCGTTTGGCACGAACAATGGCCTCGTTAATGTAGGCCTGATCGCGATTGGTGATCTGACCGCGCTCATCGATATACGTTCGATACACCGGAAAGCACGCGATGGTCTCGCGGATCACATCGCGCAGTGCCTTGCGGGTGAAGTCGCGTGCGTAACGGTCACTGACCGAGAGTTCGTCAAGCATGTGCGCCAGTACGTTTACCTCGCTCGCCAGCGACGCATGCATGATCAGCTTCTTGGAGTTATAAATCAGCGCGTCAACGTCCTGCGCTGCTCCAGTAAAGCGATGGTACAGGTTGGTGAAGAATCTTTCATTGCGGCGATCGATAAAGATGCCGTTCACCTGCGTGGCGAATTCATAGCCTGAAGTTCCGTCCACCGGCCATTCACATGGAAGATCTTCACCCGGTTCCAGGATCTTCTCTACTACCGTGTAGAGAGGCGCGCGGTCTTTCATCCAGTCGTGCTGACCAAACACCTGCTGTACCTCGAGTTCGATTCCGTTTTCCGCCAGCGGCGGCCGTGGCGTTACGCCTGCACACTGGCTGGCAGCAAACAGCATTTGCATCCTGACGAGATATTGCCGCGGATTGAAAAGCCCATCGGCATGATCGATTCGCACACCCTGAATCAGATCTTCGGCCAGCAAACGCCGGAGCAACTGGTGTGTGGCGGCGAATACGCGTGGATTTTCCATTCGCAAGCCGATCAGATCATTGATATCAAAGAAGCGCCGGTAGTTGATCTCTTCGCCTGACACGCGCCAGTGAGCCAGCCGATAGACCTGCGCCTCCAAGAGCCGGTGCAGATAGTCGTAACTGCGGGGATCGCCCGGCCGCCCGTTATGCAGTTCCAGAGCTCTTTCCGTTAATGCGTACGCCTCGCCCGATTCGCGGATGATTCTGTGCAATGCCTCGGTCAGAGGCGCAATGGAACGACGGCGCTGGCGCACCAGTTCACCGTCTCTTGCGCTGTGCGAGGGCAGGCTGCGCAGACCTGCCAGCAGGTTCCGCAATTCCTGGTCATTCAGCTCGTTGCTTAGAGGGTCGTAGACAAGGGGAAGGGTCTGCGGATCCAGCGGAAGGGTCTTGTCGAAATACTCGATGCGGAATCCGTCTTCATCGTATGCCAACTTGATGTTACCGCGCTCCAGTTCAATCCCGTACTGGTCGCCCAGAATGGGAATCAACAATTTGTCCTTCAGTTCCTGCTTGATCGGGTCCCAGTCAATATCAAAGAATTCCGCGAAATCAGATGCGCGCCCATTGGCCAGCACATCACGCCACCACGGGTTGTCACCAAGTCCAATTCCCATGTGGTTGGGCACAATATCCAGGACCTGTCCCATGCCATAATTTCTCAGCTCGCGCACCATTGCCTGCAGCTCTTCATAGCTGCCCACTTCAGGGTTGAGCTGGTTGTGGTCCGTAATGTCGTACCCGTGAAGGCTTCCCGGGCGGGCCTTCAATACAGGCGAGGAATAGATGTGCGACACGCCCAGAGCGTGAAGGTATCCCACCAGTTGCTGCGCACTATGGAAGCCGAATCCGGCGTTAAATTGCAGCCGATACGTGGACGTCGGCCGCATGCTGCGCTTTTGCGCCGCAAGACGGTCCAGACATTCCGAAATCCCGCTCGATTCTGCAATCAGTACAGCTGGATTTGATCTCATGCGGAGGCGGGAGCAGGGCAGAACTCTCCCTCAAGCTTAGATGCTGGAAGCAGGACTCGCGCTCAGGCTGTCTTGCTTTACTAAACCGTCCAGAACATCGACAATAAAGGATTCGCTACGAAGGAGTACGTCCCGAATGCCAGTGACTGGTGAATTGATCCGCTTGTTGAACTACGTTGATGACATTGCCGCCACTTTGCGCCGCATCCAGGCCGGCCTTGCAAGTGTGACCGATGATGAAAAAAAACGCCTTGCCGATTACATGCGCAAGGCAGACCCCAACTACACCAAGATGGTTGACTCTCTGGAGAAAAGCTGAACGCATGCCGCAAATCCAGACCGTCGCGGTCATAGGCGCCGGAACCATGGGTCGCGGCATCGCTCACGCCGCGGCTCTCGGCGGCTACCAAGCCATCCTTGAGGACATCCTCCCTGCCAGCCTTCGCAAGGCTGAAAATGAGATCCGCAACAACCTGGAGAAGGCCATTGAACTCGGTAATATCTCGCGGGCTGATGCCGATGCCGCCGTTGCCCGTGTGGAATATGCTTCCAGCGTGGAAGAGGCTGCGCGCCGCGCTGACCTGGTGATTGAAGCCGTGCCCGAGGAGATGGAGTCAAAGATTGAAATCTTTACCCTTCTCGACAAGATCTGTAAGCCGGACACGATCCTCGCTTCTAACACCTCTTCGCTCAGCGTGACGGAGATTGCCTCGGTTACGTATCGCGCACCCAGAATTCTCGGCATGCATTTCTTCAATCCCGTACACAAAATGAAGTTACTTGAAGTAGTGCGCGCGCTGGAAACCGACGACGCGACAATCGCCGCCTGCACGGAAGTCGGCCGGCGCATGGGCAAAGAAGTCGTCGTGATCAGGGAATCTCCCGGTTTTATTTGAATACCTGCACAAATCGCTCGGAGAAAAATTTCGTCCTGCGCCCCTTCTGGTGCAGTATGTCAAGGCTGGCAGGTTGGGCAGAAAATCCGGTAAAGGCGTCTATGAATACCCTGAGCAGGTCGCAACCGCGCTCAAGGCTTAGGGACGTTTTAACCGCCATATCCGGCGTCACTTCGAAGAGTTTTAAGGAAGGAACCCTCGGATGGTCCCCGGAGGTCAATCGGGGACCTATCTCTGGAGGTGGTGGTTGGGTCAGATCATACCGAGGGGAGGAAAACCTGGCTTTCAAAAAATCTTTGTCGTAAATTAGTCCGTTATTTTGCCTCTCCGCCTGGTTCCTCTTTAATCGCATCTTTGAACTGGCGAATTCCATCTCCCAGCCCTTTTCCCAGCCCGGCCAGTTTTGATGGCCCAAAGAACAGCAGGGCGATGATCAGAATCACCAGCAGGTGCATCGGCTGCATAATACCTTCAAACATTGCTCCTCCGTGTTGCGCTCGACTGAATTTAGCTGGCTTCATTGCCAGCCACGGAAAGGAGTATCACCCGCCATTCTTACGTGAAGATTAGAGGAATATTAGATTTGCTAATGACGAAAGTTGCAGAAAAGGCAGGAGATACAAAAACAAGGAGGCGGCTCCGTTAGAAGCCGCCAAGTGACCCTTCATTTTGCTTTGAGCGAAGGTTTATCGATTTCCTGTGCTGGATGAGCGCATCGGGATCGGCAACCTGCCATCCGCTCCGCTGGTCAAGGCCATGAACTCCTTGTCATTGATCAGGGATGCGAATACTGCATCCACGCGCGCTTCCATCATCTCTTTGCTGCGTACCGCCTGATAGCGCTCATATTGGAAGAAATGCCGTTTCAGCAGGTCGAGGGCTTTCTGTTTCTGTCCCGCCTGCGCGTAAATTGCGGCGAGGTTGTAGGAAGCCGGCAGCAGATTCTCGTTCTGCCGGGCGATTTTCAAAGCTTCGTCCGTATGCCCGGCAGCAGCGGTGAATACCGCGGCAAACACGCGATTGTAAGGATCGTCTGGGTCGAGCTTGAACGCTTGCTGCGTGTAAGCATCGGCTTTGGCCTGATCACCTTCGCTGTTCCAGTACACGGCCAGATTGCGATAGGCAAGCGCCAGCGGAAACTCACGAACCGAATCCTCCATCAGCGCCAGCCCCTTCTTGAACTGGCCTTCGTGAATGGTCATTTTGCCAAGCCCGTGCAGCGCCACGGCTCGCGACATTGGATCTGCCGGCATGGCAAGAATGGCATCAAATGTCTGACGCGCCTTGTCCCAGTCGCCAATGTGATGGCGGTACAATTCGCCGAGAAATCGCAGGGGCGTGGGATCAGCCGGATCGATCTGGTGCGCCGCCTTGTAGAGTCTTTCCGCCTCGATATACTTAGCAGCGTTCTCCGCCTGCAACCCGGCACGCATGATCTTTTCGATCCTGGCCGTTACCACCGGATCAAAGTTGGGACCATCCGGCACCGCCGCCACCTGGACCCCCAGCTTCTTCAGTTCCTTCGCTGCGTCTTTCGCCTTGCCAGGGAACATGCATTTCTGGTCATAAACCGTGCGGTACTCCGCGATCGCTCCCTGTTGGTCACCAGATTTGGCTTTGCTTTTGGCACTCTCCATCGTCTCCTTGACAGCCGATTCGCGCTTCTTCATCACGCCTTCCACCAGCTTTTCCAGATCGCCGACTTTGAGCTTGCCATCCTTGTTTTCCAGCCTGCCAACCACCGTCCCGTCGGGCTCGCTGATCAGAGCAACAGGTACCGCGGTCACCGCAAATTTCTTTCCCAGCGATGTGCTTGCGTCAGCCATCTTCATGCTCACGCACTGTTCGGCGTAAAGCTGCAAGCTGCGCGATTCAAGCAGGCTGGAGCGTTTTACTTCGTCATTACTGGCAGGAAACCAGTAGACGATCAACCCTTCTTTCACCGGTGCGTCGTCCGGCTTCATCAGCTTCCAGGGCACGTAGTAGACCTGGCTGGAACCGCCGGACATTCCGCCCATTCCACCGCCGCCTCCGCCGCCACAGGTGGCCCACACTTGTGAGCCGAAGAAAACAAAAATCAGCAAAACTGACAGCAGACGTTGCAGCTTTGTGGGATTCATGGCTGGTGATTATAGCAAAGCTACAGGGTCGCTTTCCCGGTCTGCTTCCGTTAACATGTTGTGCAAATAAGGGGGGAAGCCATGCCCAGGGCCGACTCCGGGGGACTGCAAATCGACTATTCTGACCAGGGACATGGAGAGCCGGCTCTCCTGCTCACGCCCGGTTGGTGCTCAACGCGTGAAGCGTTCGGCAGGATGACAGAATTTCTGGCGCAGCACCGTCGCGTGCTGGCGCTGGACTGGCGCGGTCACGGCCATTCCGATTCGCCCATGCAGGATTTCGGCAACAAAGAGCTGCTTGATGACGCGTTGTCGGTCATCGAGGCCAGTTCGGCGGAAGCAGTTATCCCTGTTGCTCTTTCTCACTCGGGATGGGTGGCCATTGAGTTGCGACGCCGCCTGGGATCGCACATCCCCGCGATTATTTTGCTCGACTGGATCGTACTTGATCCGCCGCAGCCGTTTCTAGCCGCACTTCATGCCCTGCAGGATCCAATGCGCTGGCGGCAGACTCGTGATCAGCTCTTCTCTTCCTGGACACACGAAGTCGAGAATCCTGCCGTTTCAGAGTTCGTCCTCGATAAAATGAGCATCTTCGAGTTCGATATGTGGCGCAATGCCGGCAAAAGCATTGCCGCAGCCTATGATCATTTCGGCAGCCCCCTGGCGGCTCTCAAAGGATTGAAGCCACCAGTGCCAGCGCTTCATCTTTACGCGCAACCTGCTGACTCCGCATATTACGAAGTGCAGCAGTCGTTTGCCGCTACACACCCGTGGTTCAAAGTGCAGCGTATCAACGCTGGCAGTCATTTCCCGATGCTCGAGCAACCGGAGGACATTTCTGAACGCATTGCGGGCTTCATCGAGCAATTACAGTCCTCGCGGATTGTTGCCGTATAGCTGGTTGTCGGGACGAAGCATGAAAGAGCAAGTCTCATCAGCGGCCATGGCGCGCCATAACTCTGAACGAGCGGGTGCAGCCACTTCAGCGCCATATAACCTGCTTCAGCCATCCTTCCCAAATATCTGACCAGGCATGTGCGATCAT
>Ga0134125_10010529_pt1 | contig 10385 bp, 8 predicted proteins | sample KB31751_FD_96464 | JGI IMG/M metagenome (GOLD analysis project Ga0134125, IMG submission 96464) | Terrestrial soil microbial communities with excess Nitrogen fertilizer from Kellogg Biological Station, Michigan, USA - KB3-175-1 | ecosystem: Environmental > Terrestrial > Soil > Unclassified ... | reverse complement strand
CCCCCCCCCGCGGGCGAGCGGGGGGGGGGGGGGGGGCGCGCCGGGTGCCTCCGGGGCCGCTCGGGTGGGTCGGTCCGGGTGTGGGGGGGTGGGTGGGGGGGGGGGGGTGGGGGGGGGGGGGGGGGGGGGGGGGGGGGGGGGGGGGGGGGGGGCGGGGGGGGGTGGGGCGGGGCGGGGTGGGGTGAGGCTGGGGCGGGGCGGAGTGATTCTCAGAGGGTTAGGCTGCTGTGCGAAAAAATTAACAAATAAGTCTACTGTTTTGATAGGGAATTGATATCTTTACGGTCCAAATTTTAAGCATATGAGTTTACGTCTCGGGGACAAGGCTCCCAATTTCAAAGCAAAGACAACGATTGGTGAAATCGATTTTTACGAATACCTGGGTAATAACTGGGGTATCCTGTTTTCTCATCCTGCCGACTATACGCCGGTTTGTACCACGGAACTGGGGATGACCGCCGCGTTGAAGGATGAATTTGCGAAACGCGGAGTAAAAGTGCTCGCCCTGAGCGTAGACCCGGTCGACCGGCATCTTGGCTGGATCAAAGATATCAATGAAACGCAAAAGGTGAATGTGGACTTTCCGATCATCGGCGATGAAGACCGGAAGGTGAGCACCTTGTATGAATTTATCCACCCGAACGCCAGTGCAACCGCGACGGTTCGCAGCCTCGTGATCATCGGGCCGGACAAACTGGTGAAGCTGATCATTACGTATCCGGCATCCACGGGCCGGAATTTCCAGGAAGTGTTGCGGGTAGTGGATTCGCTGCAGCTGACGTCCAATCACAGTGTCTCGACGCCGGCTGATTGGAAGCAAGGGGAGGATGTTATCGTAGCGGGCACAATTTCGACGGAAGATGCGCAGAAGAGATTTCCGAAGGGCGTCAAGGTCGTTAAACCGTACCTGAGATATACTCCGCAGCCCACCAATTAGTAGTAGGTGCAGCGCAGTAGTAGTAGTAATTGAAAATGGTTCTGATATGGGCGGGCCGCAGTCGGGCTCGCCCGTTTTTTTTTGAGGGTCGCCTTCGCTAAAGCTTCGGCGACCGAAGGTCTCCTTCGCTAAAGCTTCGGCGAGCGAGGGTCGCCTTCGCTAAAGCTTCGGCGACCGAAGGTCGCCTTCGGTATGGGTTCGGCGAGCAATGGCGCGGGAGATGATGCCGATAAAGACGTAGGGAATGGGGGAAATGAGGAACTCGTGAAAAGTGCTGACGGGCTGGCGAAGCGACGGTGAGAGCTCGTGGATGGCGGCATCATAACCGGCCAGCAGGATCAGGATCAGAATGCCGACACCGAAGACAAGGTGCCAGATCAGGAGTAGCCAGCCGGCGGCGATCTTGCGGTACACGAGGTAACCGATCAACCAGGAGATCACCACCGCCCCGAATTTGTAGATGTGGCGTCTGCCGCGGGACATCCTTTCATAGACGAAGGGGTCGAGGATATAAAGATTGTAGGCCGAATAGAGGATGGCTGTACCTAAAAGCCCCAGAAAAAAATAGAGGCGGATCTTATCACGGGTTTGCATGTGATTCTAACGCGGGGCTTGCCTGTAATTGCAGCTTTTTCGCGAACTCCGGGTCACGCGAGAAAAGATACCACAACCAGAAGATGAACGCGTATACCACGAAGGTAAAGAGATAATGGTGAGAAAAGTCGAGATATTCGGGTTTATGAAGATAAACGAGGACCAGTCCGGCGCAGCGAAGGACGTTGATGATCTCGATCAGGGCGATCCCGCCGACGATATACCTGGTCTTTCGCCGCCGCGATGCGGGCAGGCACAAGATCAAACCGGCGTACAGCACGAGGAGCTCGAGGCCGTTGCAGACGTCGGCAATCGACAGGAGAACAGTCTGGTCCGACCGGATGGCCATGATCGGCTCCAGGCCTTCGTTGCCAAAGCCTTTCGGATGCATGGCGGGGATCGCGTTGAAATGGCCGGAGGGATGGATAAGATTGAGTGTCGCGGCGGTGCCCTTGCCGATCAAATAGGTAAGCGGTCTATCCAAAACCCTGCCTGGCAGCAGGAATAATAGATAAACCGCTTTCCAAACCACAAATAACACTGTGGCCTTAAGAAGAAATTGTTTGACAGGCTTAGGAATCTGTTTGAGCCTTGCGGATCGAATCATACCGATTGCTTCCTTGCTTTAGCCCGTTTTATGCCCAAGCCAATGCCTGCAGCAAGCAGAAGGCTAATTCCGCCGTCGATAGGGGCCGTTCCACCTCCATTGTTGGCCGGGTCCCATGCGGGACGGCCAGCGCCGGGGAAACGATCATGACCGGCGACGATCGACCGATTGAACAAATTGTTCCGGTTGATGTCCGGCCCGGATTGGCCGATCGGATCATCCAGATGGAGCGGATTGTTGTCCATTTGGACCGGCCGCCAACCGGTGACGCCATTGGCGTCTTGCTGGCTGTTAGAATGGAACGGATCGAAATTCTGGAGGCTGGAACCATAGGGGTTGTCACGAACCACCCCAACGGGATCAAGACCTAATCTTTGCCTTTCAAAGGAGTTGGACATCCTTTGGCCCGGCCCGGGGATGCCAGCGTATGCCCTGGTCATACAAAGTAAAGGGAATACGAAGGCGGTCAGAATGAGTAAGCGCGTTACCTTTTTCATGAGAGTAATAATTATTTGATCAATTGTAATGACGACAAAACAAATGACTCGAAAGAGGCTTTCGTAGAATTAGCGTGGAATGTATTTTACGGTAACGTAGGAGATTAGAGGTATAACGGTATCAAGGAGATTAGGAGGTGAGTTGTTGCAAAGGTACGAATAGCCGCGAAATTTCAAAGTGTAAATTGCAAAAAGCCGGCCAAAGTTGTGCACAGTATTCGCGCGTACGCGGATCGGAAAAATACGCGTTTTGACGCGTCTGACACGGGATTGGGGCGACGACGAACGCGGCTGGTGGGGAAAATGGGGCGACTGCACACGTGAATGCCGTGGAAACTGGGGCGAAATCGCCACTAATTGTTGGGGTTACGCTTTGAATTATTCTTCTATGCCAACCACTTTCGCCTCGTCGGTGAGCTGCACAGCAAGTATGAATAATCGCGAAGCTTGCTGGCCGCGGACGGTGAACCTGAGCTGAACGACCGTAAAGTAGATGTTCATCGGAACCATTCCGAACATCGCTCCCTTGCGAATATTCAGGACATAAGCGCTGTCGACCCGGGGATGGGTCCGGGAGCGGTCTTTTGCCGCCGCCGCAATCAATTGGTTGAGTGAGCGCTGTAATTCGGCATGGGTGGTGATGATGACGCTGTCGTCATGGCAAAAAGGAAGGCTGCACAGCGGCAGGAGATTGTCGATGCTGCTGTCGCGGATAAGGGCATTCATGAAACCGGTTGCAGCCGCGATCGCCTTTTGAGTTTCGGGGGTTTGGGCGAGGCCGGGGTTTTGAGAAGGCACGCCGGTTTGGGAGAGACCGGGGTTTTGAGAAGGCACGCCGGTTTGGGAGAGACCGGGGTTTTGCGCGTGGCCGGTGGCCGCCGCGGCGGTTATTGCCAGGAGGACGAACGGGATGTACCGGAGACAGCGCGTCATGTGTACAAAAGTAGGTTAAATTGGGCGGGTACCGGACGCCATTGAAGGCGCGACCAGGGGAAAACGTTCGCTTCTGGCCCCGATTCCTTAATTTCCGGGACCCAAAAACTCGTTTATGAAAAAAGGACTCCTTTTAACCCTCGCGCTGGCGCCATTACTGCTGATGGCGCAGCGTACCTTATTGTATTGCGGTAAGCTGATCGACCCGAAGGCGGGTCAGGTATTGGCGGAAATGACCGTTATCGTTACCGGGAATACGGTGACGGGAGTGGAGAAGGGATATGCGACGGCCAACGCCGGAGACAAAGTGATCGACCTGAAGGGCCGCACCGTCATGCCGGGCCTGATCGATTCGCATGTTCACCTGGAGGATCAGCAGAGCGCGAACCAGCAGTTGAAGCGGTTCACCACCAACCCCGCGGACATCGCTTTTCAATCGACGGTCTATGCGAAGACTACGCTGATGGCGGGTTTTACAACCGTACGGGATGTCGGCGGGTCCGGCGTCAATATTTCGCTCCGCAATGCGATCAACAGGGGCATCGTGATCGGGCCGCATGTATATACTGCCGGAAAGCTGATCGCTTCGACGGGCGGGCACGCGGATCCGACGAATGGGTATCGGGATGGGCTCTATACGGAGCCATCCTTTACCGAAACGGTGGTGGACGGGAAGGATGCCTGTATCAAGGCTGTCCGGCAAATGTATAAGGAGGGCGCCGATCTGATCAAGATCACTGCCAGCGGCGGGGTGCTCAGCCTCGAAAAAGACGGCCTCGGCGCTCAATTCAACGATGAAGAACTGAAGGCGATCGTGGAGACGGCAAAGGACTACGGGATGCGCGTCGCGGCGCACGCCCACGGGGCGGAGGCCATCCGGCGCGCAATCCGCGCGGGCGTGACATCGATCGAGCACGGGACCTTTATGGACGATGAGGCGATCGCGATGTTCAAAAAATACGGGACCTGGTATGTGCCGACGATCATTGCCGGCCGGTCGGTGATGGATTCGGCGAAGAAACCGGGATATTTTCCCCCGGTCATCACGCAGAAAGCGTTGATGGTGGGCCCGATCATCCAGGGGACGTTCGCGAGGGCCTATAAGGCGGGCGTTAAGATCGCGTTCGGCACGGATGCGGGGGTCTATGCGCACGGGAAGAACTGGTTGGAGTTCGTCTACATGACGGAAGCGGGAATGCCGCCGTTGGAGGCCATCAAATGCGCGACGGTAAATGCGGCGGAACTAATCGGCATTAGCGACAAGGCCGGTACGCTCGAACCCGGCAAATGGGCCGATGTCGTCGCGGTGGAAGGCGATCCGGTGCAGGACATCCACGCGATGGGGCAGGTCAGGTTTGTGATGAAGGAAGGGGTGGTGTACAGGAACGACGCGGGGCGATAGGCGCGTGATCGCGGCTGCGGGGCTGTCAGCGAGAAGCGCGCCAACACACCGGACACCACCATGCCGGCGCCCGAATCTATTCGCTCCGAAGGCTCTTCACGGGATCGGTCAGCGCCGCGCGGATCGCCTGGCTGCAGATTGTCAGCAGCGCAAGCGCCAGGGTAAACCCACCGGTGCCGGCGAACACCCAGGCCGACAGGTCGGTCCGGTAAGCGTAGTTGTGCAGCCAGCCGTTCATCAGCCAGCCCGCAACGGGCGCTGCGATCAGGAACGCGAGACCGATGAGCAGCAGGAAATCTTTCGCCAGCAAGCCCGCGACCTGGGGAACCGAGGCGCCGAGCACGCGGCGGACGCCGATCTCCTTGATCCGGACCTGGGCCGAATAGGTGGTGAGTCCAAAAAGCCCCAGACAGGAAATGACGATGGCCACGAGCGCAAACACGTCAAACAGCGTCCCGATACGCTCATCGGACCGGTACATCCGGTTGAAATCATCGCTCAGGAAAGAATAAGAAAAAGGATAGGCGCCATCATATTGTTGCCAGAAATGTTGAACGGCGGCTATCGCGTCGGCAGCCTGACGGGGACGGGTCCTTACATACAGCGTCGAGGCAGCGCTATCATAACTGAAGACGAGTGGCGCGATGCTCTCCCTGAGCGATTTGAAATTGAAGTCTTTCACGACGCCGATGATGGTACCTTTGACGCCATGGAAACTAAACATCTTTCCGATCGGGTTTTTCATCTCCATTTTTCGGATGGCCGTCTCGTTCAGGATATAATGGCCGCTGTCGGCGGCCGTGCCGGCAAAATTCCTGCCCGCGACGAGCTGTAATTTCATGGTTGGGATAAAGCGCTCGTTAATAAAGCCGAAATCCATCAGGAAGGAACTGGAAGGGTCCTTGCCCTCCCATCGGACGGCGCCGGTCGAGTTAAACCTGCCGGCAATGCTATTGTTGGAAACTGCAACGCTTTCGACCGACGGGAGGCGATTCAGCTCGTTGATGACCGTTTTGTACCGGGCGTGCATACCCTCGCGCATTTGAACAGAGAAGACCTGCGATTGGTCGAACCCAAGGTTCCTTTCCCTGATATATTTCAACTGATCGCGGATTACCACGGTGGATAAGATCAGCCCGACCGAGAAGGTGAATTGAGCCACGACCAGGATCTTGCGAAACGTGGCGTTGCTGACGCCGACGGCGCTGATCGTTCCTCTCAGCGCCTCTATTGGCCGGAAGGCCGACAGGAGAATCGCTGGATAGATGCTGCCCGCTGCGAGGGATGCGATGATGCTACAGCCAATGACGATCCAGACGCCCGGATCGGAAACACTAAAGACAAGCTGTTTTGCGGCGAGGTTATTATACAGCGGGAGCAGGAGCGGGATCAGGACGAAGGCAAGGACCGAAGACATCATGAAAATCATGGCCGATTCGGTGACAAATTGGAGGAAGAGTTGCGGCCGGCCGGCGCCAACCATCTTACGGACGCTGACTTCCTTCGAGCGGAGCATGGAGCGGGCAGTGGATAGGTTGACGTAATTGATCCCGGCAATCAGGAGAATGAGAATGGCGACGGCGGCGAAGATATGGACGATCGAGAGTGCGTTACGGGTACCGTCCTTGCTGATCAGGTGTACGTCGCGGAGCGGCCGGAGCGTGAAAAAATCCGATTTCGACTTCGCCCCCGATCTATCCTGGTAGACGGCGGTGACCTTCTGCTGCACAATTGCCGGAGATGCCTCCGGCTGGAGCCGCAGGTAGATCATGTATGGGAAATTGCCGAGGTCTTCGTCTGGCGCTTTCCAGCCGTCGTCGGGCAGATGATGTGCGAAGTAGTTCATAGGGAATAGCATATTGTAATTGAAAGAGGAATTCCCGGGGAAGTCGGCTAAAACGCCGGTCACCGTAAAGTCATTCTTTTGGTCAATGACGAGCGTCTTGCCAAGTGGGTCGGTGTCGCCAAAATATTTTTTTGCCGTCGACCGGGTGATCACAACGGAACTTTCACCACCGAAGGGATGATTGCGGCTGCCTTCAAGGAGCGGGAAATCGAACATGGTGAAGAAGTCCGGGTCGACAAAGGCGGACGATGTTTCGATGAAGGTCGAGGACCCGCAGGTGGTCAATAGCTGCTGCCAGCGCGGCAGGATGCGGACGGCCTGAGCTACCTCGGGAATGGAGCTGCGGGAAAAGACTGCCACGGGGCCGGGGGCGCCTTCCCAAACCTGGGCAGAGGCGCCGCCACCGAGATGCGAGTCAATCTTGTAGATGGAGGCGGCGTTCTTGTGAAAGCTGTCATAACTCAGCTCGTCCCTGACCCAGAGCAGGATAAGGATGCCCACGGCAAGGCCGATCGCGAGACCGGTGATGTTGAGGAGCGAGTAGAAGCCGTTGCGGCGGATATTGCGCCAGGCGGTAAGGATGTTGTTTCGGAACATTGCAGTAAGATTTGATACTCGTGTTGACAATCGCGATCGGAGGGCACGGGATTATTCGGATCTGAGGCTCTTCACGGGATCGGTCAGCGCCGCGCGGATCGCCTGGCTGCAGATTGTCAGCAGCGCAAGCGTCAGGATAAAGCCGGCAGTGCCGGCGAAGATCCAGGCGGAGAGTTTGGTTTGATAGGCGTAATTGTGCAGCCAGCCGTTCATGAGCCAACCCGCGATGGGGGCGGCGATCAGGAAGGCCAGGGCGATCAGCATTACAAAATCCCGGGCGAGGAGCGCGGTCACCTGGGTGACGGAGGCGCCAAGGACGCGGCGGACGCCGATTTCCTTGACCCGCACCTGCGCGGCGTAGGTGGCGAGTCCGAAAAGGCCCAGACAAGAAATGATGATGGCGACCAGCGCAAAAACATTGAACAGCGTACCGATCCGCTCATCGGACCGGTACATCTTGTCGAAATCTTCACTCAGGAAAGAATAACTAAAGGGATAGGCCCCGTCGTATTCCTGCCAAAAACGACGGGTAGCTGCGATCGCGTCGGCGGCCTGGTCGGGCCGGGTGCGGATATACAGGGTCGAGGCGCTGCTGTCATAACTGAAGATGAGCGGCGCCACCTTCTCCTTTAGGGATTGAAAATTGAAATCCTTGACGACGCCGATGATCGTTCCCTTGGTATCGTGGAGGCTGAAAATCTTCCCGACCGGGTCCTTCATGCCCATTTCGCGGACGGCGGTTTCGTTCAGGATGTAATGGCCGCTATCCGCGGGAGTGCCGGTAAAATTTGACCCCGCCACCAGCTGCATCTTTAGCGTCGGGATGAAACGGTCGTCGATGTAATTTGAGTTGATCAGGAACATTCTCGACTGATCCTTTCCCTCCCACCAGGTGTCGCCGGTTTCGCCATTCCCCCCCGCAAGCCTGCCATCCGCCGTCCCGACGTCGATGACCGAGGGCAAACGTCTCAGCTCGGTGATGATCGCCTTGTAATGGGCCTGCATGCCTTGACGCATATTTACAGAGAAGACCTGGGATTGGTCGAATCCCAGGTTTTTTTCTCTGATATACCTCAACTGATCACGGATAACTATAGTGGAAATGATTAACCCAACGGAAAATGTGAATTGCGCGACGACGAGGATCCGCCTGAAATTGGCTTTGCTGACGCCAATCGCAGCGACCTTTCCCCGCAGCGCTTCGATAGGGCGAAAGGCGGATAACAAAAGAGCCGGGTAAATGCAAGCGGCGGCGAGTGTGCCGACTACCGTGCCACCTACGACCAGCCATACGCCAGGATCTGAAAGGCTGAAAACGAGTTGTTTTGCAGCGAGGTTGTTATATAGTGGCAACAGGAGCATGACCAACAGAAAGGCCAGGAGTGAGGCCAGCAGGAACAGGACGGCGGATTCGGTGACGAACAGGAAGAACAGTTGCGGCCGGCCGGCGCCGATGATCTTGCGGACGCTGACCTCTTTTGATCGCAGTATCGCCCGCGCCGTGGACAGGTTGACATAGTTGATCCCCGCGATCATCAGTATAAGGACGGCGACCGCCGTGAAGATGCGGACGATCGACCTGGCGCTGGCGTCCCCCTGCGGCGTAACGAGGTGCAGGGTCCTGAGCGGTTGCAGGGTGAAGAAATCGGTCTTGCTGTCCGGCCCTTTTTTGTTCTGATAGATCGCGGTGAGTTTCCTTTCGACTGCGCGGGGCGACGCGGTCGGTTTCAGTTGCAGATAGATAGTGTAGTAAAAATTGCCGAGGTCCTCGTCGATCGTTTTCCAGTCACCGTTGCCGCGAAAATGATGGGCATAGCGGCTCATGGGCCAGAGCATATCGAAGCTGACGGAGGAATTTTCAGGGAAGTCGGCAATGACGCCGGTGACGGTGAAGTTGTCCTTTTGGTCCATGACCAGAGTCTTGCCGACGGGATCCGCGCCGCCAAAATACTTTTTCGCGAGGGTTTTGGTAATAATGATAGAATTGTCGTCGATGAACGGTTTGAGGGGATCGCCTTCGAGGAGCGGAAAGCTGAATATGGTGAAAAAATCCGGGTCGACGTAGGCGGCGCTGGATTCAAGAAATGTCCGGGACCCGACACTTGTGAGGTGCTGACTGTTGTTTCTCAGAAGCCGGACCGCTTTATCCACTTCGGGTACGGATTGACGGGCAAACACCGCCAGGGGCGAGGGCGACCCATTCCAGATGCTGGCCGCTGCGCCGCTTCCAATATGAGAATTGATCTTGTAGATATTGGCCGACTGCTTGTGGAAACCGTCATAGCTCAATTCATCGCGCACCCAGAGCAGAATGAGGATGCCCACGGCCAGACCGATAGCGAGGCCGGCGATATTTAGCAGCGAGTACACGCCGTTTCGGCGGATATTGCGGCAGGCGGTGAGGAAGTTGAGTCGGAACATCGGAGGTTATGTTATCGTGTTCAGGTGTTTTATTCCGATCTGAGACTTTTTACCGGACTGGCCAGGGTGGCTTTCAGGGCCTGGAGCCCGACGGTCAGCAGCGCGATGCCAAAGGCCAGCATGCCGGCAATGGCAAAGGTCCACCAGCCGATATGGATGCGATAGGCAAATTCCTGCAACCAGGAGTTCATCGCCCACCAGGTCACCGGCACCGCGATCAGGAAAGCGACGGCAACGAGCAACAGGAAGTCCCGCGAAAGGATGAAGAGCAGGTGTTGGGCGGAAGCGCCAAGGACCTTCCGGATGCCGATCTCCTTTGTTCGCTGGATGACGTTGTACGCGGAAAGGCCCAGCAACCCGAGGCACGCGATTATGATCGCGAGGCCGGCGAAGAGGCCGAAGACCGTGCCGAAACGTTCGTTCTCGGTGTACTGCTTATTGAAGAAGTCATCGAGAAAGAAATACCGGAAGGCATCGGTTGGGAAGTATCGCTGCCAGACGGTCTTTATCGCGGCGATCGTCCCGGGCAGGTTGCCGGTGTTGACCCGGAT
>Ga0134125_10010528_pt1 | contig 10385 bp, 9 predicted proteins | sample KB31751_FD_96464 | JGI IMG/M metagenome (GOLD analysis project Ga0134125, IMG submission 96464) | Terrestrial soil microbial communities with excess Nitrogen fertilizer from Kellogg Biological Station, Michigan, USA - KB3-175-1 | ecosystem: Environmental > Terrestrial > Soil > Unclassified ... | reverse complement strand
GGTTTTGCCGTCGCCGTCGAAATCGGCGGGAGCCGGAATATCCCCGTTTGCCAAAGCGATTGCGCAACGGAAGCGCCCGTGCTGCTCAGAAGCGCATACCAACTTCCATTAGAAGGACGAAATACGGCATGATCGGTGATGCCGTCGCCATCGTAATCGCCCGGCACGGGAATATCGCCGATGGCGCCGAATTGCAGCAACGCTTCACTGAAGTTGCTGCTTTTCAGAATGTGCCATTTCCCTTCCGCCGGCCGGAAGAGTGCGTAATCCGTTTTCCCGTCGCCGTCGTAATCGAGCCATTTTCCCGGAGTAGTGGCCTGAATAGGAAGCGCGGCGGAAATTCCAATCAACAAAAGGGCAGGGATAGCAAAATCATATCTGATTTTCGACAAGGCATACGAGCGCACCAAATTCCTCCGAATCGTTTCGCCACTTGCAGCGATAAGCGAGTCTTTATTAAGACCGCCAACGTAAACGTCGTCTCACGATTTAGGGAATTTCGAGTACTTAAGTCAGCGTGCTGCGGGACTAAGCCGGGTGCGATTGTAACGGCCGTTAAGAGAGACTTATCGGCGTTCGGCAAGGAATTGAGTAAGAAAATGACGCCTTTTCGAGACGTAAAAATTTTTATTTAAGAAGGTCAGGCAGCCCCCGGCCACTATCTCTATCGCCAATACCCTCCAACCCACACATAGCCATGATGATGCCGGTGCATCCATCGTCCGGGGACCCAAACCGCTCGCGGACGCGGCGGCACGGCCCAATAACCGTTGGCCCAAACATAGCGTCCGCCAACATAGGTGTAATAGCCGGGAACCCAAACGTGTCTGGGACTTGGCCGAACCACTACAACCTCACGGGGCGGCCGCGGCGGACCGAACCTAACAAATATATCCGCGGCATTCGCTTGCCCAATCGTCAACGCGATGGCAAATGCTCCGATAGAAAGTAACCTCTTCATGTCGCCCTCCCGTTCGCTCCAAGCGAACCTGCCCTGTTGACAGCACCTGCCATGCCACAGCGTGAAAGCATTGATAATTCAGGATTTGATATCTGCACAACGAATCGCGAGTGGTTGAAAATCACCGCACCAGCGGCTGCTCGGCCAGCTAGGTGGTTTTGTTCGCGCGGTGCGGTAAAATCCGCATGGTGCTGTTATCGCTTAAAGGCGTTCAAAAGAATTTCGGAGGCGTCAAAGCTCTTCGCAATGCCAATCTGGACGTGTCGCCGGGCGAGATCCACCTCCTGATGGGCGAAAACGGCGCAGGCAAATCGACGCTGATGAAAATTGTCGCCGGCATGTTTCCGCGCGACGGCGGCGAGATGCTGTGGCAGGGTCGCTCGGTTTCCTTCTCGCAACCTGCCGAAGCGGCATCAAACGGCATCGCGATGGTGCATCAGGAGTCGCTGCTTGCCCCGCATCTCACCGTCGCGGAAAATATTTTCCTCGGGCGTGAAACAACGTCTCGAACCGGCTGGGTGAACCGGCATAGTTTGCAGAGCCGCGCGGCCCGATTAATTGCCGATCATAAATTTCCGCTTGATCCCGGGGCGCGAGTCGATCGGCTGACGCCCGCAGGCAAGCAACTGGTTGAGATATGCCGGGCGCTGGCGCAAGGGTCGAGCCTCCTTATATTCGATGAGCCGACATCGTCGTTATCGGAATCGGAAACGAAAGAAGTATTCCGGCTGGTAAAGGAATTTCGCGATCGCAATGGCGCGGTGATTTATATCACCCACCGCCTGGATGAACTGCGAAGCGTTGGCGATCGTGTCACCGTTCTGCGCGATGGGGAAACGGTTCATAGCTGCCTGTTGAGCGAGCTATCGAGCGAGCAACTGATCCAACATATGGTTGGACGGCCCGTGAGTTCCATCTACCGCCGCGAACCGCTGCCCCCCGGCGATGTGCTTCTGCGCTTGCAACATGTAACGCGGGGGATCGTGGAAGATGTTTCGCTCGAAATCCGCGCGGGCGAAATTGTCGGCCTTGGCGGTTTGATGGGCGCGGGACGGACAGAACTTTGCCGGATAATTTTCGGGCTCGATCCTCTGCAGAAGGGCACTATTGAAGTAAACGGCCACCCAATTCATCCGGGGAGTCCGCGCGAGGCCGTGGCTGCCGGAATTGCTCTCATTCCCGAAGATCGCCAGCATCACGGGCTTGCCTTGCGTATGCCGATCGCGCAAAATATCACGATGCCCGACCTCGGCCGCGTATCGAAATTCGGCGTTCTCAGAAAGAGCGAAGAAGCTTCACTCGCCGGCGAGTATCGCGACAAGCTTCGCATTAAATGCGCTTCCACAACGCAGGCAGCAGGCCGATTGAGCGGAGGAAATCAGCAGAAAATCGTGATTGCGAAATGGGTCGCACGCGGCGCGCGTGTTTTTCTGTTCGATGAACCGACCCGCGGCATCGATGTAGGAGCCAAGCAGGAAGTGTTTGAACAGATGGATCAGCTTGCCCGTTCGGGGGCCGCCGTTCTAATGGTGAGTTCCGAGCTGCCGGAGTTGATTCAAGTAGCCGATCGCATCTTAGTAATGCGCCAGGGCCGTCTTGCGGGCGAACTTCCGGGCGCCAGCACACAACAGGATATTATGCGCTTGGCCGCTCCGCCGAGCCATTCCACTACCGCCATCCATACCAACTGAACCAGAATGCAGCGCATACAAAAGCTACTGCCTCTTTTTACTCTTCTTGTCCTCGCCATTGGCCTCACCATCGCGACACCAAACTTTCTCACGGAAGTGAATTTGGCAAGCGTTGCCCGGCAAACGGCGGTTATTAACATCATGGCCCTTGGCATGACGCTTGTGATTATCACCGGCGGCATCGATCTCTCGGTTGGATCGATTCTCGCCGTTGCCGGGTTGCTTGGCACTATGGCGATGAAAGATGGCCACTCCATCTCGTATGCCATTGTCGTCGGCATTGTCGTTGGTCTCATCTGCGGTGTGTTGAACGGCCTGGGTGTCTCCATTTTCAAAATCAACCCGTTCATCGTCACACTGGGCACGATGGGTATTTTTCGCGGCGTTGCGCTCGTCATTTCGAATGGGCTGCCGGTGCATGAAGTTCCGGCGGGCTTTGCGTTCCTCGGAGAAGGCAACATTCTAGGCATCCCCACCGTTGTCTATATCTTGCTTGCCGTCGCGGTGGCAATGCATTTTCTATTGGAAAATACAAAGCTTGGCCGCTACTCCTTTGCAATAGGCAGTAATCCGGCCGCCGCCTACTATGCGGGCGTTCCCATCAAATTCCATCTCACGATGGTCTACGCCATTCTGGGTTTGCTCTCGGGACTTGCAGGGATGATTGAGGCGTCCCGCCTGATGATTGGCCAGCCGACCGCAGGCATGGGCTACGAGTTGGAGGCCATCGCAGCGGTTGTCATCGGCGGGGGTAGCTTGACGGGCGGCGAAGGTAGTGTCATCGGCACATTAATCGGCGCATTCGTAATGGGACTGCTTTCAAATGGTAGCGATCTGCTCGGCATCAGCCCCTATTGGCAGCAGGCCATTATCGGCGCGGTAATTATCGCGGCCGTCGGTTTCGATGAGCTTCGGAAGCGGCGGCTGGCGCAATAAATGAAGGCGAGTTGGCCTCGCCCGTCTATTTATTTCCCACTAACAACTGAAAGATACACCGTCACCGAAGCACGAATGTCCACCGTCCCCGCCTCAACCGGTGTGGCCGGACCCGCCATCTTCATGGCCATCGGCGTAATGATGGGCCGGGGCGAATGCAACTCGTTCGTCTCCGCGGAAAAAACGCCGCTCACTGTCATGCCTAACGCTTTCGCGACTGCCTCTGCATTATTCCGGGCCTCGAGCGATGCTTTCGCAATGGCCTCGGCTTGAAGGCGGGCGTCGTCCTTAACAGTGAATTCAATACGATTGACTCCGTTCGCTCCCGACTTGGTCGCGGTGTCAATAACTTTTCCCACCAGCGTGATGTCATTGAGCGTGAGTTGTATCGTGTGGTTCGCATCGTATCCGGTAATCTCGGGCGGCTGTCCCTGCTCGTACTTGTATTGGGGCGATACCGAATAATTTGTGGTCTGAATCGTTCCCTTTGACCCGATCAGCCCTTTGAGCGCATTCAGTACAGCTTCCGTCTTGCTTGCATCGTTCGAAACGGCGTCTTCAGCGGTCGCCGCCTGCGTATTCACCGAAACCGAGATCTGCGCCTGGTCCGGCTTCGCAGTTACCGTTGCGTTGCCTACCGCGCGCACGGTGCGCGGCAATACCTGTGCATTCGCTTGCACGACGGCAAGCAGGGGAGAGAAAAAAACCACAATTGCGATCAGTCGGCTCATCTCTCAAATCTTACCTGGATTGGAACCGCCGCTTCTGCCACAAAGAGCACCAGCGCGATCCAGACGATATCGGCAAGCAGAAGGTGGACGATCTGCATCCATATCGGCGCAAGGAGGGCCAGATTCAAAAGCCCCGCGCAAAGCTGCACGAAAGTGGAAACAATCACAACGATCGACAACATTCGCATGGTCGGGCGGGAACTGGCTCGCAGCGCGAAAAATGCCACCGTCGCAAATAGAAGCCCGCCGACAGCGGCAACAGCCGGATGAAGCATGCGCAGCCTGACTAGAACATTAGCGGCGGGCGAGAAATCCTGCCGCATGCCTGCGGCGAGCGTAGCAGCGGGGAACAACGTGTCACCCAGCGCCGCAATCGAACCGGTAATACAAACCAGAACGGCGACGGGCAGTGACGCCCAGAACGGCCACGGTACTTCCTTGAGACGCAATTGAATAGGGGTTGTAACCGCAAACCAGGCAGTACATGCAAGCGCGCCGAGAAGAAGAAGCGTGTTGGTCAAATGAGCCGCGAGATAAACGGCGCGGCCTACCGAAGCATTTTGCGCAACATAATCAAACAGCACAAGGCCGGCGCCAAGAAGGGCTTCAATGAAAAGAAACACTACCGCCGCTGCAGCAAGCTTTCGCTCCCGGTGCCCGCGAGGAAACAGGCGAAAGGCTACAATACACAACCCAATCACCGCAATGAGCGCTAAACCGCTGGTAATGCGGTGACTGAATTCGATGAGGGTTGCCACCTGCGGCGCCCGCGGCACTATCTGGCCATTGCAGAGCGGCCAATGACTTCCGCAGCCGGCTCCCGACCCGCTCGCGCGGACATACGCGCCCCACAACACAACCAGCACGTTATACCCTAAAACCGCCCATGCGAACTGCCGGAAACGCCGCACACGTTCGCCATATCGCTTCGTTCCCAGCGTTCCCTCCACAACTGTAGCCACAAATCCAGCGTATCGCGCTGCCGGTGATGGCGGCCAAACGCACCAACGCGCCTCGCGGCCTTCGAATCAATTCTTGATTAAAGGTCATAAAAACTTTGTTCTTGCTTACCCAGCCGCATCGGTAGCAAGCTGGTTTAAACTCCACGCAATATCCAGCGCTTGGACTCACCCCCGTTTGGCGAGGGCGCAAGCCAAAGGGGATTAATGTTCACACTTTGGAATATACGGATCTCGCTCTGTGCTCTTTCTTTAGCAGCAGTTTCCCTCTGTTTTGGGCAGAACGAGTCGAGCGGCCAAACGGCGCAAGATCAATCATCTCTTCCTGCGGCATACACCGCACCGACGCCTCTGTCCACTCCAGCAGTCACGGGGCCGCTACAAAGTCTGCCGCCGGCAATTTTCGACGCCGGCCCTTTAGGAAAACTTGCCGTCACCGGCGTATTAAGCGGCATGGGCCTCTGGCAGAGTAATCCCGTACCAGGAGACGCTCCCACCCAGGCGGCATTAACCAACGGACAGGTATTTCTGCAAAAGACAGATGGTTGGTTTCAGTTCTATGTTCAAGCGGGAGCCTACGATATTCCCGATCTCGGCGCATCGTTTCTCGATACGAATAAAACTCTCAGCGACTTCTGGGGCCCGGTGCCGGTTGCCTATCTCAAGTTCGTGCCAGGGAAGAATACCTCTATCTATGTCGGCGCTCTCCCTACTCTCATAGGCGCCGAATATACCTTTTCGTTCGAGAATATGAATCTGGCACGCGGCCTGCTATGGAATCAGGAAAACGCCGTAAATCGTGGCATCCAGGTGACCCAGGCGTTTGGCAAATTTGCGGCGTCATTAAGTTGGAACGACGGATTCTACTCGAATCGATATTCCTGGCTCACCGGCTCGCTGACTTATGCAAACGGACCACACGCGTTGTCCTTCGTGGGCGGCGGAAACCTTGGCCAAACTGCTTATCAAACGCTGGCGACCCCGGTACAAAATAACAGCCGAATTTATAACGTGATCTATACGTACACGAAAGGTTCCTGGATCGTTCAACCTTATTTCCAATACACGAACGTTCCAACCAATCCGTCGGCCGGCGTCGCGAAGGGCGCATCCACACGCGGCGGTGCGATTCTGGTAAGCCATTCCTTCAGGCGCGGATTTTCGCTTGCCGGGCGTTGGGAATATATTGGCAGCACCGGGCGAGTTCAGGATCAGGCGGTGAATTTAATGTATGGTCCCGGCAGCACCGGAACTTCTTTTACCGTGACGCCGACGTTTCAGTACGGCGGATTGTTCTTCAGAGGCGAGCTTTCCTGGGTTCATCTCGGCGACATTACGCCAGGTTTGGGCTTTGGCGCCAGCGGCACAAACCAGAATCAGCCGCGCGCGATGGCCGAAATCGGTTTTATCTTCGGCAATAACTTGATCGAGAAGAAACAATAACGGTAGTGCACGCTTAAGCAGGCTTACTTCGTCATTTTGCGCTACAATCATCGCCTGTCCGGAGGGAAGCATTATGAAGCGATGGTTTGCAATAGCGCTGTTCGGAGCGGCCCTGGTGGCGCTACTGGTGGCTGGTCAACTGGAAAGACGCCGGTCAAAGCAGGTACTGGAATCTGCAATTACCTCTGTTAACACTCAGCTCAAGCATGAAAGTGCCGGCACAAGTACTCCCGCCAGCAGAGCAGAATTCTTAAAGAGACAAAAAAAGCTGCTTGGCGCCATGCAAAACGTGGAAGCGGCGAAGCCTACCTTACCTGTGTCACCCGCGCCAACTACTCCCGCCGCGCCGGCACCGGCCTCACCGGCCGCTGCCTACATGCCGTTCATCATCACTGGTGTGTTCGGCCTGGCGTCGCTCTGGATCATTCTTTCAAATGGTTACAAGCTGGACGAAGAGGCCAGGAAGTGGGCATTCGGCACTCTCGGACTGATTGTCGGTTATTGGTTGAAGGGGTAAGGTGGCCTAACTCATGAGCGACTATACGTTGCCTCATCAATTGGCGGGCGAGCGGCAGCGCTTAGCGCGCATGTCGGCGCTGCTCGACCCTATGGAACTCGCGCATATTGCGCGATTGGAAGTACGCCCCGGTTGGCGCTGTCTGGAGCTCGGATGCGGCAACGGCTCGATTTCACAAGCGCTCGCAAAACTTGTTTTGCCGAATGGTCACGTCGTTGCAAGCGACATCGATGTCACTTATATCGCCGCGCTCGAAGCGCCCGGCCTCGAAGTTCGCCGCATTGATATTCTTCAGGACGCGATAGAAGAAGCGTCCTACGATCTGGTAGTCGCGCGCGCCTTGCTTCACCATCTAACGCCCGCCCGCAAAGCGCTGGAATACATGATCGCCGCGCTGAGACCAGGAGGCGTTCTTCTTTCGATTGAACCGGACATGCTGCCTTCCACTGTCGTCGCGCCCGATTCCATGCGCGCGTTCTGGCAAGGATGGCTGAAGTGGTCCGCCGATTCGGGCATCGACTATTTCATTGGCCGCAAAATTCCGGTATTGCTCGATTCACTTGGACTACAAGGTATCGCCGGCGAAGGAAATACTGCGCACTTCAACGGCGGTTCCGATTGGGCAAAGTATTGGATCGAAACAATGCGGGAGTTAGAGCCGTCATTGTTGGAATCGAACCACGTGAATCACAAGATGCTCGAAGAGTTCCGCGCCTGCTATCAGGATCCGCATTATTGGACCAGCGTGATTACGTTCATAGCGAATTGGGGACGCAAGCCATAGCGTCGTAGCATTTCCCGCCGTCTGAGACCTCGAAACGGAGCCGGAAGCGTAAGCGACCCCAGTATGAAAACAACACCAGAGGCTCTTTAAATAAACGATACGCTCCGTGCGCGTTTCAACCCCAGGTGGACAATCGGAATTGATTCGAATTCGCATGAAGCAAAACAAATACGACGATCCCGATTTCTTTGTCAAGTACAGCGAAATGCCGCGTTCCCTCTACGGTCTGGAGGCCGCGGGGGAATGGCCTTTCTTTCGAGCGCTGCTACCGGATCTCCACAATAAGCGCGTACTCGATCTCGGCTGTGGTTTTGGATGGCATTGCCGGTATGCGCGCCGCGAGGGCGCTCAATCGGTCGTGGGAGTGGATCTATCCGAAAAGATGCTGGAACAGGCGAAGGCCGCGACGAACGATCCGGCAATCGAGTACCGGCAATGCGCAATAGAAGATCTGGACTTCGCACCGGCACAATTTAATGCGGTGATCAGTTCGCTCGCGCTGCACTACATAGACAATTTCGATTGGGTATGCCGGAACGTCCACCGCTGGCTCACAACTGGCGGAGCTTTCATCTTTTCCGTGGAGCATCCAATGTTTACCGCACGCGCAGAGCAACAATGGTGCCTCGGCGCGAATGAGGAGCGGCTGCACTGGCCAGTCGATAACTACCAGGAGCAAGGCGCGCGCCATACACAATGGATGGCGGACGATGTGATCAAGTATCACCGCACAACGGCTACCTACGTGAATACCTTGATCGATGCCGGATTTCAAATTGCGCGGCTTGTCGAACCCATGCCTTCTGCCGAAATGCTTGCCGCGAACCCGGAATGGAAGGACGAGTACCGCCGCCCCACGTTTATGCTGATGAAGGCCGTCAAGGCGAAGCCGGCGCTGTAAAGCTGTTCCGTCGCCCTAATGACCGGTGAGCAAGCCCCGCCCCCACCTGTAGTAAACTCCCCTTTCCGGCCAGAGCGTTCCATCCATGCGTCGAATCCGCCTCCTCATCATTCCGTTTCTTTTGTTGCTAGCCACGCTTAGCGCCGTGTCCGCTCCGCTCGATCTAACCACCAAGGCGTGGCCTGCACATTGGATTGAAGCGCCCGGCACATCGCCTGAAGGTTATGGCGTGTATCATTTTCGGCGCACGTTTTCTCTCGTATCGAACCCGGATCGCTTTTTGATCCACGTCACGGCCGACAACCGTTATCAGCTTTATGTCAACGGCACACTGGTCTCCTGGGGTCCAGCGCGCGGCGATCTTACCCACTGGCGCTACGAATCGGTCGATATTGCGCCGCATTTGCGGCCGGGCAAAAACGTTCTCGCGGCGGTGGTTTGGAACGACGGTCAATATCGTGCCATCGCGCAAGTCAGCAACCGCACCGGCTTTCTGCTTCAAGCTGACGACCCGGCCAATGAATCCGTCAACACAGGTTCCAATTGGAAAGCGTTTATCGACGAAGCTTATACGCCGAATCCCGCGCCGCCGAGTGAAATCACCGGCTATACCGCTGTAGCCGCGAACGAATCGCTCGATGCGAATAAGTATCCCTGGGGTTGGGAGCGTCCCGATTTCGACGATTCGCATTGGAGCGCCGCGCATTCCTTCACCGCCGGAGAGCCCCGCGATGCCCGAGACGCGCCGAACCGCTGGATGCTGGTTCCCCGCCAGATTCCTTTAGAAGACTGGCGCCCCGGCCGCATTCCCAGTTTGCGCAAGGCAACAGGCGTAACTCCTCCAGCCGGCTTCCCTGCGCAGCCTGTAGCCGTTACCATTCCCGCGAACACAAAGGCCACTCTGCTGCTCGATCAAACGCATCTCACAACCGGCTATCCTGAGTTCACTTTCAGCGGCGGCAAGTCCGCTTCCGTCAATATTCGCTATGCGGAAGCCCTGTACATCAAGAAGCGCCCCATCAACAAAGGCAATCGCAACGACATCGAGGGGAAATCGTTTTACGGCTTAGCCGACCGCTATATCAGCGACGGCGGGTCCGGGCGGTTGTACCGTCCTCTTTACTGGCGGACGTGGCGCTACATTCAACTCGAAATCGAAACACGCGGACAGCCACTGACCATCGACAACGTTGCTGAAGTGGACTCCGCGTATCCCTTTGTGCCCAAAGCGTCGTTCGAAACAAGTGACACGACGGTGAACGCAGAGGCGCAGACGATTCTCAACACAGGCTGGCATACCGCCCGACTCTGTGCTCATGAAACCTACATGGACTGCCCCTACTACGAGCAGCTTCAATACGCAGGCGACGCGCGCATCCAAATGCTCGTGTCTCTTTATATGACCGGCGATGCGCGCCTGATGCGCAACGGCATCGCGCTGTTGAATTCGTCGCGTACGGCT
>Ga0134125_10010526_pt1 | contig 10386 bp, 12 predicted proteins | sample KB31751_FD_96464 | JGI IMG/M metagenome (GOLD analysis project Ga0134125, IMG submission 96464) | Terrestrial soil microbial communities with excess Nitrogen fertilizer from Kellogg Biological Station, Michigan, USA - KB3-175-1 | ecosystem: Environmental > Terrestrial > Soil > Unclassified ... | reverse complement strand
TGATGGTAGATTATCATCATATGTTTTGTTAAACGAAACCATGTCTTTATATGAAATTGGATTCAGAAATACAAACCTACAGAGAAACTACTACTATCTTCAACTAAAAAAAGAAGAAGAATTGAAGAATTCATTGTATTGATAATGGAACTCAAATCGGTTACAAATTGAAATGGCTTTGATGGATCGCAACAATAGAGCCAAACACCTGCGGTTTATTCATAAGACATACAAGAGATAAACAAAATAAAAACTCATCATGTCAAATAATAAATATGCATTTCAATAGAATAAGCCAAGCTTAAAAATTGAAAATGCTAAAATTAAACACAGGTAAGAAAAACTGAAAACAATCAAATCAGATAGTTCATAATGGCAGAAACTATTCATTAAAATATATTTTTTTAAAAAATCACCAAAAGTTTGGATTTTTGCCTTTTATTAAATTCTATGACTTTTTAAATACAAGAAAACAAATTATAAGAAATTGCACCTATATAAAAAATAACATTAATGATTAGTTGTAAAAAATATTTTTAAGCACTCATCATAGGCTTAAAAATTGTTTGATTAATAAGTTAAAAGAATTAATAAAAAAATTAATAATATTGTTAGAAAGTGATATTGATTTAAATGTTATGTGAGTGCGTCTTTTACTTTTTCTTTTGCCTTGTTCAATGTTTCTGAACTTGGTTTTCCTTCCGCATGGTCTTCTGTAGTTTCTGCTTTTGCTCTAGCATCTTGTTCTGCATTTTTTACTTTCTTTGTTGCATCATCAATTGTATCTGTCATTAACATATATTATACACCATTCTTTATATCTTTTTTTTATTTGAGCCAACTGTTTAGAGACAATAAAAAAGTTATTAATTGCTATTCAGATAACTGGTGCAAATATTTAAAATTAATAAAAGTGAAAGATTTCTTTTTACTTATTGAGCCATAATAATATAATATTTTATCTGCTATCAGCAATCAGTGGCTCTATATTTTGAATATCTGCAAATATTACTTTAGCCTATGTTAAATAGAAAACCACCAGATATGGTATAGGTTATGTCAAGACGATATTAAAATAAAAGCATTAGAAATCTATCTTTAACATCCAGTTTAAGATCTTCAGACAGCACCTATAGATCGCTCCATAGTCTTTCTTTTTGATAAACGCTGCATCTCATGCTTGTAGTATCTTTTTGTTATTTCTTAATCGTAAATACTATCAAGTTCTACTACTGTGAGTCCATGAAATGATCTGATAAGTAATGGCCTTTTGGAAAATCTATAATATGAGCAAAGGAAAAACAAGAAAGTGATGAACCTCATCATATATAGATGTTTATTCTAATTATACAAAAGATTTATTATCTACGCCTATATCGCTCTTGACCTTTCCCAAAAAAATAAAGATAATAGAATATGTCATCTACACATATAAAATATACTTAATTACCCAAAAACGATTTTAACTAAAATTGAATCCAAATTTTTTACTAATACTAAATTAATTAAATTCGAAAGCCATAAAACAAATTCTAACAAAAAATATAACATTATAACTCAAAAAGAAGAAGAAGAACAAGAAGAACAAGAAATAATACTTGTCAATGAAGGAGACTACAAAGATATATCAAATCTTGGACAGTATTTTTTACTCATTTATCCTGTTCTGCATGCAGTAATCTATGAATGCCTGCTGCAATTAAGCTTCCAATAACAGGAGCTATCCAATAAATCCAATTATAACTAAAATATCCACTTATCAATGTAGGACCAAATGATCTTGCAGGATTTAAAAAGCTTCCACTTATCGATCCACCAAATATCACATTGAATCCCAATGTAATACATATGGCAAGCCCAGCTAATGGGGCAATTTTATTACTCGCAGTTTCACCAGTTGTTAAAACAATGTATACTAATGTAAACGTCATCACTGTTTCAAGTATAAATGCCCTTGATATATTACCATCAGAAGGAAGTGTTACGCTAGAGGAGATTGACGAGCCGAATATTGTAAAACAACTGATGCTGCCAGTATACCACCTATTATTTGAAAATAATGTAGAATATTCCATCAATGGCATTCATTCTTTTAGTTATCATAAATGCAACTGTAACTGCTGGATTTACATGATCTCCTGATTTATAGCCTATTGCAAATACTATGGCGATCAGAACGAAAACATGAACTAATCCGATTCCTATTATGCCCAATTGACCGCTTTTACTATAAACTGTAGCAGCATTTGTATATTCTTCTACAAACCTATTTCGTAATATTCTATCAGGATGCGCTGTGAAAACTTTAGTGATAGTTGTATCTGTTTTCTTTGCATAAAGTAATCGTTCCTTATGTCCTTGGAAGATACAGCGTTCCTTTTGTTTCAAAAATCGAGTTCCAATTACGACACCTGGGACTCAATGCCAAAGCAGGAACAAGCCCTCTTCCATCATTTATACCACCTGCAACAACAACAGGGGATATTGCTTTATCTTTTATTTCTTTTTTTAGACTATTTACAATTTGAGGAACGAATAATATAGTTCCTATTAAAGGGATATGTTGATTATTTTCATTATTGTTAAATACAAATCTATGACCACCTGCTTCAGATCCTTGTACGATAATAAAATAAAACCATTTTTAGCCACGGTAATTGCATATTGTAGCATTTGTAACCATAGTAATTACCTTTACTTCTTGGGCATAAATCTTATCAATATATTTGGAAGTATCATCCATAGCAAAAATTGGAACTGGGACTTTTTCTTCCTATATTATTTGTAATTGTTCCTTTACTTTAGATTCATATTACAAATATTAAAAATTATTTTGATATTGTTATTTAATTTTTGGTTATCTTAAAATATTTGGGACTGTAAAGGAATGCCACTATGTTGTCGAATATTCTTATTTAAAAATTGCTGAACAGAACTTTTACCTTTATTTTCATTATGTTCAAATGGTGTAATCCATAGATTAACACCAAATGACTTTACCGTATTTTCCTTTATTTTTTTATTATTGTTAATATCTGATAAGGGATCATACATATAGAGACTAAAATCCTAAACCGCCAGAATTATTTACTACTGCTGCTACCAACTCGGCGGTTGTTTACCCAGGCATACCTGCTTGTAAAATAGGGTATTGAATACCAAGTAACTTGCAGAGAATTTGTCGTTAACATATTATAAGATAATTCCTTTAAACATAAAAAAAGATCACAAATATCTATACCAAATATATCATTTAATCATTTTTGAAAAGATGATTTTTATTTAACTTTTTATGTTTAGCAAATATTATTTGGGCTAGTAATTACAAGAAATACGTTTAAATATATGATAAATCTCTTTAACATTGATTATAAAATTAATACAGTATTTCAATCTCCAGTTTACTAATCTATTTAATTAATGGTTATTTTAAAAGCAATCTTTGTATTTTTGTATTAATTTATATCTACATAGGCTAAAAAACAATTGATTTAAGAACATTAATTGATATTTTGTATATGAAAAAGAAGTTGAGAGAAATACAATGAATGATGACAGTGAAAAATATTATCAAATGGCTCCTGATTTGACAATATGTAAAATAGTAAATGGCATGTGGCAAGTTGCAGGAGGACATGGAATGATCAATGATGAATTAGCAATCAAAGATATGATAAAATATCATCAAACAGGTTTTACTACTTGGGACCTAGCCGATATTTATGGACCAGCAGAAGATTTTATTGGGCAGTATAGACATGAATTATCGATACTAAAAGGAAAAGAAGAGCTTGATAGAGTTAAGGCATTAACAAAATGGGTATCTCAGCCAGAAATAATTACATCTTCAATCGTTAATGAAAATATAAACAGATCACTTCGCCGATTGAGTGTTAGCTCTTTGGACCTACTTCAATTTCATTGGTGGGATTATAATAATCCATATTATATAGACGCTCTCAAATACCTGTCTGATTTAAAGAATAAAGGCACAATCAAACATATCGGTCTTACAAATTTTGATACCGAACATATGCAGATAATCATAGATTCGGATATACCAATTATATCAAATCAAGTGCAATATTCTATTATAGACCGCAGACCTGAAGTACAGATGATACCATTTTGCTTAAAATACAACATTAATCTACTTGCTTATGGAAGCATTTGTGGAGGGCTTTTGTCAGAACGTTTCCTTGGAAGAGCACAAGAGCCATCTGCTGCTGAATTGGATACATTAAGCTTGCGCAAATACAAACGTATGGTCGATGCATGGGGTGGATGGAGTCTATTTCAAGCACTTTTGGTGATTTTAAAAGAAATTGCACAAAAGTATGATGTAAGTATTGCAAATGTAGCAACCAGATATATTCTTGACAAATCATCTGCAGTAGCAGGGGTTATTATAGGTACTAGACTTGGAATAGTTGATCACATAAACGACAATGCTAGGGTATTTAACTTTAGGTTGGATAAATCAGATTTTGAAGTTATAGACAATGTATGCAAAAGATCAAATAATTTATTTGAGATAATTGGAGATTGTGGTGATGAGTATAGATAAAATTTTGCAAAATTATTTTTATTTTAAAACAAATTCCAATATTTTAATTTGTATAAAAGGACATGCAATGAGATTAACAGTTTTCTATATGATTGGATTTACAACTTATATCTGAATCAAAGTATCGATAATATGATAAATTAACACTATAACATAAGAACCATATTTCTCTAAAGGTGCTGAAAATTACATTTTCAGCACCTTTAGAATATTTTTATATTATCAAAATAATCATAAAAACAATATTTGGCAAATCAATTACATGGGTTTATTAACCTCTTTGATATAACTTATTACTGAAGTCTGAAAAAGAAATAAGGGCAAAACTAAAGGAGCTCCAAGACTTTTGCAAAAAGGAAGATTATACACTAGAGGAAATGCAAGGAGAGATCCAAGGATTAAAGTTTTGTTTAGGCGAGTTAGGTCAAGATCTTTGAATTAATATTTTTTGAATAATCTGTTACGCTTATTTGTTATTCTTGTATTTTTTTGTAAATGATCATTATTGAGGTAATTATATCCATATTACTATTAACAAATCTGCTATGGTCCATTTTTTTGAATATCTTTTCTTTAATTTTAATGCCTGAAAAATAATTCTCAAACAATCTACTAATTTAACTAAACGATCTTCGACAAGAAAGCGGGTTTTTATTACCCTGTCATATATATATGAGATAAAGATAAACTATTATTCCAAAAAAATTCATATTAATTCTATATCTAAATTTTCTTGATAATAATTAAAAAAATAGATTAAATTATAGTTTTATTAATTTAATTTTGTAATATATTAAAGAGTATAAAGGAAAACTTTTGGTACAAGATATATTTTATATATTATTGATTAATTAATTAAAAACATTTAGATAAATTAAAATTTTAATTATCTTCATCTATTAAGATGGATTTGCCTTGGGATGATCATCGTTCTAATAAGTTTGCAACTACAATCGGTTTGATAACTTCAGATAATCCTAATAAGCAAAACATTATGGCCTGTGAATGGACACATCATCTTTCATATAGACCTGGGTTAATTGCGGTTTATTTAGGTCCAAATAAAACCACAGTTGAAAATATAATGACTACAAAGGAATTTGGAGTAAAATTATGTTCTACTAATCAAACAATACTTTCAAGTGTTGCTGGAGGATATAGCGGGAGGTATTTTGATAAAATTAACGCACCAAAGGATTTAGGTTTTCAATTCTATAAAAGAAATAAGATAAATGTATAAAGATTTAATATAAAATTAAATTCATTTTAATGATATCTATCACTAGATTAGTTATTCATCTTAATTTATTTTCTTATTATTTGATAAACTATAAAAAAATATCTGTACCTATTATGTTATTTAAACTGTAAGCACAGTTACTATAAACAAAAATACTAGTTATTAAAATGAAGATGATTGAAATCTATTTCTAATTGTAGTAATACATAAATTGGAAACATAATATAGTATATGGAATCGAGTACTTTAATGATAAATAACACCAAAGATATTGAAAATAAATTGTTACTATCGTTAAAATTGGAATATTGATAAATTAAATTTCTTTACTATTTAGTTGTTGCATTAAAATAAGATTATTTTTTCAAAAAACCTTTAAAATTATTGGTGAAGCATATGATCAAACTTTTGATGATATATATTATTATATTTAAATATCATTTTAACATTAATCCAAACTAATGGACAATGTAACTTTTTTTTCTTTTTATAATTATCTAGTGATCAAAGTAATTTCATCTTTTACAAATAGAAACAAACATGAATGAAAATTACCCTCTGCATTTTCTATCTGAAAAGGATTATACATTAGCTGGTTTGATAAAATCTATAGGCAAATATTCAATAGAATTGCATCATGATCCTTTTGAATCATTATTAAAAGCAATAATATATCAACAGCTTTCAGGAAGGTCGGCAAATGCAATCTATATGAGATTTTTGAACTATTATAATGGTAAAATTCCACAACCTAATCAAATAATCACAACAGCCGATGAACTTTTTAGAACTAAAATTGGATTATCCTATAGAAAAATAGAATACATAAAGGATTTGTCTTGCAGAATTTCCACTAAAAGACTTGATTTATCACTTTTACCAACCATGTCAGATAAAGAAATTATAGCAGAACTAATCAAAGTAAAGGGTATAGGCAGATGGACTGCAGAAATGTTTCTAATTTTCGACCTAGGACGACCAGATGTAATGCCTTTGGGAGATTTGGGTGTAAGAAAAGCTATGCAAAAATTATACAATTTATCACAACTTCCAGATTCTTATTATGTTTTAAAAATATCCTCATCTTGGACGCCTTTTAGAAGTATAGCTACATGGTATTTGTGGAAATCACTTGTCAATTTTGATAATATTGGCTAAGCAAGAAAATAAAAAATTACTCAAAACCATTCCAAAGTTAAAAGTTATTTTATGTTCTACCGGTTGCCATTTTGTCTGCATAAAGAAATGTGGCGGTCATTATTATACTAGGAATAATTAAGTTATTGAAACCAGAGATCCTAGTTTTTTTTAAAGTTAAAAAAATATATTGTTGGTGAGGGAAACTTTGCTTTTCTCTATTGTATAAAATATATATTAATTTTACAAAATAATAACGCATTTTAATACCTATTAGAAAGAAAATGTTAGATAGTAGTATGGAAAATAATAAAAAAAAATCATATCATTCAATATTTGTTCGCAATGAAAGCTATAACGTATTTAGCAAAGAGTTACAAAAGTCTTTAGAAAAATTGAATCCTCTTGTTCATAATATAATATCTGTAAACCACTCTATATCATCCACAGAATATACTGCATTAATAATATATGAATCTGAAGACATTTAATTCATATATAAAACATTTGAAATAACTTAATTATAAAAATTAAAGAAAAAATAATTTGCAATAATTTTTGTAATTCCATTAAATGTTAAAAACAATTAGATTAGAAATTTTTATTATATTTTATATGCAGGTCTTATCAGAAGATACTTAAAAGTATTGATACTTCTTTATTCTTAGATACTTGGTTGATATTTTCTGTTTTCTGTTTTCTTAAAATCATAATTAATTTCAATAATTAATTTTGGACAATTCAATTTTCAACACTTTGAAATAACATCAGTTCACTTTTTAACTGCATATTTTTGAGTAAATCCTTTAAAGAATATTTTAAACCCATTTTATTTATTTAAATTGTATTATTGAACATATGATTTATATTAAAATTTAGTATTCAAATTGTATGCGTTTAAAAATTATATTATTGATATCTTCTTTAAAATCACCTTTATTTTAAGGGTAAAGGGATTTGATTTTCATCAAAAAAGATATTTCAAAAATGATTTATATATTTTTATATTATATAGACAAGTTTCAGCAATACAAAACTTAAATAATTATGAGAAATTAATACAATTATGAAACTTGTTGCTATATTGCTATTATCTGTACTTGTATTTCCATTAATTCAAACCATTAATAATGCTCAATTTGTTTTGGCTCAATCTGGAAATACTAACAATAGTGTTAGTCAAAATGATATACAAAATAATCCTGGCTTTTCTCAATACATACCTGGTACAGGATTTTTAAACAATACTCCAAACAACTTGGGAAATGAATCTTTAAGTAATTCAATAAATGGTAGCGGACAAGCATCTATTGATGCCCGGATGGTTATGAGTAATGATGCAGACAAGGGAGGACTCATTCAAGATAATCCTGGCTTTTCTCAATACATACCTGGTACAGGATTTTTAAATAATACCTCAAATAATAATAATAATACTATATCTTCCAATTCTTCCACTACTCGGTAATCCTTTTCTTTATTTTTTTTAAAAATACTTTTGTTATCTATTGTAATATCGTATAGATTATGTTTTGATAATACTTTTCAAGGAACTTATTATATTGACTGAAACCTTAAACTTTCATTATAATAATAATAATATTTTCATTACTTTTCTTTATTCTGTTGTCAAATAAATTTTGCAAAACAAAAATATATTAAATTAAGCACTATAATTGGGATTTGTAAAATTTATTATATTATTTAATTCTAAATTCATATTAATCATTTTTAATGTCAAGTTAAATAAGATGTTATAGTAGTAAGGTGATATGAAATTCAAATATACAGTTATCGTAATTTATAAATGAAACTAATGGACTCAAATAAAAAATTATCTGTTAGAGTGTCATTTACTATAATTGCCTTGTCATTAGGATTAATCTTTTATGCATATTCACAATCTGCACATGCAATAAGCATGAACATTAACCTAGGTGGTAACGATTATCATACAAATCATAAAGTACCAAAGGATAAAGGCAATCTAAAAGATTCTCAACATGATGATAGAAAAAATTGTCCTGTAGAAACAGGATTTGCGAAAAACAATAGAGATTATTTAAATGCTGGTAGCCTTCCTGGAATTAGCGGCGGATTAGATAACACTATTCCAAATGATGTAATACAAAATATTAAATTATCAAGCAATGGTTGCTCTCCTTGATAAACTAAAATTAAATTACTTTTGCATTACCATACCAATTCGTAAATAAAGAAAAGAAAGAAAAGTCAAATATTTCTTATTTTATTATTTTGCTTTGTGAAATACTTTTAATAGGCAATTCGATTTTAATATTATAAGTGTAAATATATTATAATATATAAAGCAAATTTATTTTAATTGTATAAAAGAAAATTGTCTCTATATTTTAAGGACTTTTTACAATGGAATATGTTTCCATGACTTTAAAATAGTGATAATTGATTATAATACTAAATAATGTGAAATAACAAATAAATTGTATTATATCTACTTTTAATTCTAAATTATATTCTATTATTATTATTGGTTTGAAAACTCATTTCTCTTATATCTTAACAAAAAGATTCATCACAGATTAGAAATCTATATACGTCATTAACACAAATAGGACATTCTTTATGACGTATTAAACTTATATTAGATAAACTAGGTAAGGTAGATGCCATCCAAAAACAGGTTCCACATAGTAAAAAGTACTTTTTATTCCCAAAGTTTAGAACATTAAATTCATCATTTTTAAAAAGTCCTTGTGGATAATTTTTATAGTGGATAGTAGCAGACACCTTTTATAATAGAATGACTATTTATTTAATAATTTCGAATTTATTGCAATTAAAAAAAATAAATTAACTAAATATAAGAAATTGCAATTATTCGATTGCATTTTTTTAATATTGTTAAAATTTCTATTTCAAAAATTGATATAGAATTAATTACAAAAAAAATGAAGAAAATTAGGATAGAAAAATAGATTCATCATTTGAAATAGCATGGATATTTTTTGTTAAAACTATTACTATTGAAATTGTACGATTTCAAAATATAGATTTATCTTAAAGTACACAGAGCCAGTATAATTAACTTGAATTCAAATATATCCATATTTGACCATCAAAAGAGTGGCAATCATAAAATACTGCATTATTTTTGTTGGATTACTCTCAATACAGTTATTATTTACAAATGCTATCAATGTTAATAGCATTTACGTATTTGCACAAGATGCAATAACACATTTACATCCAATAGCGGCAGAAATTCTAAAAATTAAAGCAAATATTCCTAACCCTAGTCAATTTTCATTCGTCGTTGACAATGTTAATCAGAATTTAGATAACACAACACCAATGCTTTCAAACACTACTTCTTTAGGCCTCAATAACACAACACCAATGCTTTCAAACACTACTTCTTTAGGCCTCAATAACACAACACCAATGCTTTCAAACACTACTT
>Ga0134125_10010525_pt1 | contig 10386 bp, 6 predicted proteins | sample KB31751_FD_96464 | JGI IMG/M metagenome (GOLD analysis project Ga0134125, IMG submission 96464) | Terrestrial soil microbial communities with excess Nitrogen fertilizer from Kellogg Biological Station, Michigan, USA - KB3-175-1 | ecosystem: Environmental > Terrestrial > Soil > Unclassified ... | reverse complement strand
CGCGAAGTTTACGTGAAGGGTAAAGTGGACGAGAGCGATATCGGCAGGGTTTACATAGGCCAGGCTGCGCGAATCAAAGTTGAATCCTACAAGGACCGAACCTTCTCCGGAAAAGTTACCAAGATCTCTCCCATGGGCGTAGAAAAGGACAATGTCACCACATTTGAAGTGCGGGTCTCTATCGATAACTCTACGGGTGAACTCAAATCACAAATGACGGCCAATGCCGAGATCATTCAGGACGAGCATAAGGGAGTTCTGATCATTCCCGAAGGCGCACTGATCTATGACAAAGACCGAAAAGCCTCTGTGGAAATTCCTGATCCGAATGGCAAAGACGGGAAGAAGAAACTTGCGGTCACCGTCGGAATCTCGAATGGCTCCAAAACCGAGCTTTTGAGTGGATTATCCGAAGGCCAGCAGGTGGTATTGCAATAAATGGTTCTGCAATAAATCAACGTGGAGGAACGCATGAGGCGAACCAGGTTTCTCATTCTGTGCGCAATTATCCCCGCTTTAATAGTGTTGCCGGCACTTGCCGAGGTCACAGGTCATTTTGACCGCACGTTAAAAGTCACCGGCCCTGTGGACCTTAACATCGTTTCCGGTTCCGGCAACATCACGGTGCACCCCGGCGGCAACGACTCGGTCGTCATCTCCGCCAAAATCCACGCTTCCAATTCCTGGTTGTTCGGCGGCAGCGCGGAGGACAGAATTCATCGCATCGAGCAGAATCCCCCGGTCGAGCAACAGGGCAACATCATTCACATTGGCCGGAGTGATGATCGGGATTTGTTTCGCAATATCTCCATCGACTATGACGTGACTGTTCCTCCGCAAACGCGCATGACATCGCAAACAGGCTCGGGCGACCAGGTGATCAACGGCTTGCAGTTGTCTCTTACGGCCAAGACAGGCTCCGGAAACATCACCGTCGATAATCTTGGGGCGGATGCCCACGTGTCGTCCGGCTCGGGCGATTTGAAAATCGGATCGGTGAAGGGCGCGCTCAATGCAAGCGCCGGCAGCGGTAATATCAGTGCTGAAGGCGTGGCCGGTGAAATCACTGCCAATACCGGCAGCGGTGACGTGGAAATGCGCCAGGTGGCCGCCGGCAACGTGAGAGTCGGGACCGGCTCAGGAAACATCAAACTGCACGGGATCAAGGGCGGGTTGCGCGCTCAGGCGGGTAGCGGCGACATTCAGGCAGAAGGGGAGCCCACAAGCGATTGGCAGTTGGGCGCCGGCTCGGGAAGCATTACGCTCAAAATTTCTTCCCAGGCTTCCTTTAACATTGACGCCCGGACCTCTTCCGGAAGTCTCAAAGTCAACAAGCCAGTGACCGTCCAGGGAACTATGTCGCACAACCGCATCCAGGGCAAGGTTGGAAATGGCGGGCCACTGCTAGACCTGCATACCGGCTCGGGCGATATTTACGTCGAATAATTTTGCGCAGGGAAAACAAGCGGGGGCTGCGGCCTCCGCTTCGTTTTTGAGCCTATGTAAGTTCTGCACACTGGTTCCCTTCAATCAGTCCCAAAAGCCTGGTTCCGGGTAATAGGAAGGCGCCAGCCGTGCATAGAATTTTCCTATGTCACCGAGACTCGTGGCATCTTTGTAGCCATTGTCGGCACCTATGACTCACATTGTCACTTTTAATCAGCTTTATAGGAATCAACTATGGCTTTGATTGAAAATTCCGCTAATCTTGGAAAGTCTAATCTCGATCCAATAATTCTCTAATTACGCCAGTGCATTCTGGCTCCAGTTCGGCGGACGCTTTCGAAACACCACGTCATCGCCTCCTTCAACAGGACGTTGACGCGCCAGGGTGATTCTAAAGATCCCTTCCGGGCAATCAGGCTACGTGGGCTGTTTGCAAAGGGCGTTTGACCTGACTCCGAACGCGGGAACCAGCATTCTCTATCCAGTTCTTGCGCCAGATCAGTTGTTCACCCGCTTTTAGTTAAACGTCAGCACACGCATTGCTGTCTCTCAGCAGCTAATGCCACGCGGACGTGTGCCCCTCGACCGGCTGCGCAATCTCAGTTTGCGGAGTCCTGGCCGAAGTGTGCCTTTCCCGGAAACGAACAGAGCACCACCAAAAGGACGGGGAAGCACATGAGATATCTTCCGGGAACAACCCTCAACGAACCAATCGCAACTGCGGCAGAGTTGACGCTGACTGGCGTCCAGGCATGGCCCAAACAGGCCGGCAAAAAAACTGACAAGGGTAATGCATACATTCCTGCGTTCGTGCGCAGTTTGAAACAGGTGCTTGCTCCTGCAGCGGTGCGCAGATTCTTTGTCGGACTCGAAAGCAAAGACATGCTACTTTGTCACTTTGGCTGGATCCTTCTGCTCAGCGTTCCTGCGTTTGCCGCGTTCAGCTTCTTCGATCCCGGGGCGTCTCATATGGCTAACCCATGGTTCAAGCCCATCAAGTTCGCCATTTCATTTTCTACCTTCGTTTGGACGGTAAGCCTGTTTCTTTTGCGTCTGCGGATTCCTTCGCGCCTGCTTAAGGCCACGCGGCTGACGATGGTCGCCAGCATCACCATTGAAATGGTGTGTCTTTCGGTCCAAGCGTGGCGAATCACAGATCCATCTGCCGTGGCAGGGTTGGGTGATTGGCTGGTTCAGCAGATGACCACCGCCATGGTCTCAGTGAACACCGCTATCCTGGTTGGCCTCCTCGCTTTGTTTTGCGGCAAGCGCCAGAGAATCAGGATCGCGGATGGCGCCATGGTCCTGGCTGTACGACTGAGCGTCATCATCTTCCTGGCCGGCAACGCCGTAGGCGGTTACATGCTGGCTCGTGGCTCGCACACGGTTGGAGCAGCCGATGGCGGCCCCGGACTCCCCTTCCTCAACTGGAGCACAATTGCGGGCGATCTGCGCATTGCGCACTTTATCGCAATCCATGCAATTCAAATCGTGCCTCTGTTTGCCTATTTACTGTGGCAGATGACGCCGAGGCCCGCGTTCAAGCAACGGCGTCTCGCGGTATACGCAGTGGCTGCGCTAGTGGCGTTGATGGTGGCCGGGACGTTTGTTCAGGCAGCGCTTGGGCACCCTGCCGTCGCTCTTGTTCGCTAACATCCAGCAAGAACTTGCCGGACGGATCGAGATTTCCGAATTGGGGGATCGTGTGAATAACGCTTCGCAGGAGACAGTGGTGAGGCCCGGCAAGACTCAAAGCCTACGGGAGATCGGCCGGAATACAGGCGAAATTTCAGAAGCGATCGAGCAGCATCTTCTTGGCCTGGGGGTTGTGGCTCTATTCGAATTAGATCCGGCTGAATGTGATGCAAGCGGAATGAGTGGCAATTGTGGAACACTCGACCCGCATCGAAATCGCAAACGTACGGGGCCGTAAAGTACGACCGTCGCGAGCAGGCATATCTCGGGACAATTGCCTGCTCTGAACCAGTATTCGTCTGCCCTCGGAACCTTTGTGATGGGTTTCACAAGGCGCCGCATAGCAAAAAATTTGCGGTCCTCACATGCAGCGGTTTTCTGCCGCTTTAGAGCGTGCTATCTTAGAAACCCAATCGCGGATCCTCATGCCGCGTCGACAAGCCGCTTTTGTTGGAAGATTGGGCGCCGGGGAAGAATGGAGGACGATGCTTCCGCCCGCCGGAACTCTCGGGAAACTGGAAAAGGTCCGCATCGGAGTACTCCGTTTCACGCAAGCTGCGCTGCAGCCAACTCCCGGAGAGAAGCACACCTCAGGCGAACGTAGAAAACCTGCCAATCTGATCTACGACGTCGATGAAGTCCCGCCGCTTTCACAACGGATCGTTCTGGCCTTGCAACATGTGTTTGTGATTTCCGTTGGCTGGATATTCGTCGTGGTCATGACCACCGGATTCGGCGGGACTGCGGAACAGGCTCAGTCCATCATCCGCGTGTCAATGGTGGTTTCCGGACTCGCCACCATCCTCCAGGCACGGGTTCGCGGACCGATCGGCTCGGGATACTTGTGCCCGTTTTCCTGTGGGCCGGCGTATCTGGGCGCTTCCATCCTGGCCGGAAAAACCGGCGGCCTCTCTCTGGTTTTCGGCCTCACCACTATCTCGGGCATTTTTGAAACCTTCATGTCGCGGATGATGAAGCGCCTGCGCGTCCTTTTTCCGCCTGAGGTCACCGGCCTTGTCGTCGCAATGGTAGGCATTGAGCTAATCGGGCTGGCGTGCCCGCGATTCGTAGGGAATCCAGATTCCAACGGTGCATGGAGGGGCTGTGCGGCCGCTCTTCTCACATTAATAGCCATGGTGGCTCCCACCGTCTGGAGCAAGGGAAGGCTGCGTCTCTATCCGGTGATTCTTGGACTCGTTGTTGGATACGCGGCTTCGCTGGTCTTAGGGCTCCTCAATGCAAACCAGTTTAACGGCGTGCGCGCGGCTCCTTTGCTCAGCCTGCCCGGGAGGATTCCGGGCGCTGGATGGTCGGTCCGCTGGGGGCTGGTTCTGCCATTTCTGATCGCCAGCGTGAGCTCCATATTGAAAACGGTCGGCGATCTCACACTCTGCGAAAAAATCAACGATGCCGAGTGGAAACGCACTGACATGAAGCCGGTTTCGGGAGGCATACTCTCGGGAAGCCTATGCACGATCCTCGCCGGCCTGGGCGGCGGCATGGGGCAATCGACTTTTTCGAGCAACGTCGGACTCTCCATGGCGACTGGAGCCACCAGCCGCAGCATCGCTCTGCCAATCGGATTGATTCTCATCCTGCTGGCGTTCTTCCCCAAGCTGGCGGCCACTTTCGCCGTCATACCCCAGCCGGTGATGGGCGCAGTTCTGGTGTATGTAGCCTGCTTCATGATTCTGGGAGGTATGCAGGTGCTGACTTCACGCATGCTTGACGCGCGCAAAACGTTCGTCATCGGCATTGCCCTGGTTTTCGGCCTCAGTGTAGAAATGGTTCCGGGGTTATACCGTGGAGTTCCCACGCCCTTGCAACCACTATTTGCCTCGTCACTTTCCCTGAGCACGGTGCTGGTGGTGGCTCTCAATTTGTTGATGCGACTCGGAATCGACCGCGAACGGCACTTCGAGCTGATCGCCGGTCACGAAGATCTGGAGACGATCATCCGCGTCATGGAACAACATGGTGCAACCTGGGGCATGCGCAAGGAAGTCGCATTGCGGGCAGCTGAGGCAATATACGAATGCATTCTCAGCATCAGGGGATTGGGCGTGACCAGTCCTGTGTCCGTAACCGCGCGCTTTAATGAACTCGAATTGAATGTAGTTCTTCGCTACGGTGGACCGCCGATCGAATTCCCCGAAGCTCCGCCGGCCGCAAGTGAGTTGCTCAACGACGGCACTGCCTTGCTTCGCCTTTCGGGGTTTCTGATCCAACACACTGCGGATCGCGTAGCCGTGAGCGGGATCAACGGACATAGTCATATCCGCCTGCATTTTGAGCACTAAAGACTTATTCTTATGACGCACATTTCATAGCGCAATCAGGCTAATCGCGAATCGAGCTAAGTCGCTGAAAACTCGGCCCCACGTTGACCTGTCTTTCGCCAAAATGTTATAAAAACTTGTTTTACTGGAGTAGGAGGAGGTCTGCCTGCTACCTGCTTCAGTAAATTTCCGACGCGGCCAAACCTCAAACCACGGTTCTTGATGTGGAAGCGCGTTTCTGGAATTTTGCCAGATAAGGCGTTAGTAATTTCAAACTCCCAATTTTTGAACCTTTTTTTGGAGGAATCCTTATGCACAGCTGGCTCCCATCGGGCCTGATGGAGCGTGCAATTTCCGCGCGCCGGATTTTGGTGCTCGTGACCATAGCGGTTATGGTCCTTGCACTGCCTGTAGTCGCACAGCAGGCGCAACCGGCAACAACCCCGGCACAACAACCCGGCTCCGTAGCGAATCCACAACCCGGAGCGATGGCGCAACATCAGGTATCCAACCCTCCCGGTGAAGCGCCGTCCCATGAAGCAGGTGGCGAAGCCAACCTGCCCATGCCGGATATGTCTCAGGTTTCGTTCTTCAACAACAGCATCAATGGCAGCAAGCTGCTGTCGATCGGGCTTCTCTTCTGCCTCTTTGGCGGACTGTTTGGCTTCATCATTTACACGCAGCTAAAGAACCTGCCGGTGCACCGCTCCATGCGGGAGATTTCTGAGCTCATCTATGAGACGTGCAAAACCTATCTGGTCACACAGGGCAGGTTCCTGCTAATACTGGAAGCGTTCATTGCCGTTGTCATCCTGCTCTACTTCGGCGTGTTGCTGAAATTTTCCGCCACGAAAGTGATCATCATTCTGCTGTTCAGCCTGGTGGGCATCGCCGGCAGCTACGGCGTGGCATGGTTCGGCATCCGCGTAAACACGTTTGCCAACTCGCGCACCGCCTTTGCCGGCCTGAGAGGAAAACCGTTTTCCATTTACGCCATTCCCCTGAAGGCGGGTATGAGCATCGGCATGATGCTGATCAGCGTTGAGCTGTTCATCATGCTCTGCATTCTGCTCTTCGTCCCTCGCGACTACGCCGGCTCCTGCTTCGTCGGCTTCGCCATTGGTGAGTCGCTGGGCGCAGCGGCACTCCGTATCGCCGGCGGTATCTTCACCAAGATCGCCGATATCGGATCTGACCTGATGAAGATCGTCTTCAGGATCAAGGAAGACGACGCCCGCAATCCCGGCGTCATTGCTGACTGTACGGGCGACAACGCTGGCGACTCGGTCGGCCCCAGCGCAGACGGCTTTGAAACCTACGGTGTAACCGGTGTGGCCCTGATCGCCTTCATCGTGCTCGGCGTGCCTTCAATCACCATCCAGATTCAGCTTCTGGTCTGGATCTTCGTGATGCGCGTCATGATGCTGGTGGCGGCGGCGGGTTCTTATTTCATCAATGAAGGCTTCGCCAAAGCTCGCTACGGCAATGCTGACGAGATGAACTATGAAGCGCCCCTGACATCGCTGGTCTGGCTCACCTCAATCGTATCCGTCATTTTCACCTTCTTGGTCTCGCGAGTGATCATTCCTGACCTGAACGGTGACCCAACGCTCTGGTGGAAACTCTCCGCCATCATTTCCTGCGGAACGCTGGCTGGAGCCATTATTCCCGAGTTGGTCAAGGTCTTTACTTCCGTGGATTCGCGCCACGTGGCAGAGATCGTAACCTCATCGGAAGAAGGCGGCCCCTCACTCAACATTCTCTCCGGCCTGGTGGCAGGTAACTTCTCCGCCTTTTGGCTGGGACTGACCATGGTGGTGTTGATGGCCAGCGGCTTTTACTTCAGCACACTCGGCTTAAGCGCGCCGCTTGCAACCAACCCGAACCTCCATCTGATGCTTGCTCCCGCTGTGTTCGCCTTCGGCCTTGTGGCCTTCGGCTTCCTGGGCATGGGACCTGTGACCATCGCCGTAGACTCCTACGGTCCCGTCACGGACAACGCCCAGTCTGTATATGAGCTTTCGCTCATTGAGCAGGTGCCGAATGTGGAAGCGGAGATCAAGAAAGATTTCGGCTTTAAAGTGAACTTCGAGCGCGCCAAGGAAATGCTGGAAGAAAACGATGGCGCCGGCAACACCTTCAAAGCAACTGCCAAACCTGTGCTGATCGGCACGGCAGTAGTGGGCGCTACCACCATGATTTTCTCCATCATCATGGCCCTCACAGAAGGTCTCACGCGGAACACTGTGAACCTTTCGCTCCTCCATGCTCCGTTCGTGCTCGGCTTGATCACCGGTGGCTCAATCATTTACTGGTTCACCGGCGCATCGACGCAGGCAGTTACCACAGGCGCTTATCGCGCTGTCGAGTTCATCAAGCGCAATATACGCCTCGAAGGCGTCGAGAAGGCGTCCGTCACCGACTCAAAGAAAGTGGTGGAAATCTGTACCCAGTATGCCCAGAAAGGCATGTTTAACATTTTTCTGACAGTCTTCTTTGTCACGCTGGCGTTTGCTTTCGTCGAGCCGTATTTCTTCATCGGCTACCTGATTTCTATCGCAATCTTCGGTCTGTACCAGGCTATCTTCATGGCTAACGCCGGCGGGGCCTGGGACAATGCCAAGAAAGTGGTTGAAACCGAGCTGAAGATGAAGGGCACCGATCTGCATGCCGCCACAGTGGTTGGCGATACGGTAGGCGATCCGTTCAAGGACACTTCGTCCGTGGCTATGAATCCCATCATCAAGTTCACTACGCTGTTCGGATTGCTGGCCGTGGAACTGGCAGTAAAGCTCACCGCTGACCAGGGATCAACCATCAGTTGGACCCTGGCGATCGTCTTCTTTGCCGTAGCCATCTTCTTTGTGTGGCGCTCGTTCTACGGAATGCGCATCGGCACAGAAAAGGCCGCTGAGCAGAGTAAAGCAGTAGCCTAACGTTCTTGACCTTATCGAGCCCGCCGGAGTCGGCGGGCTTTTTTGTGCTTAGTCGTCTAGCGATCTCATCAAGGGCAACACCGTATAGCTCACACGATGCCGCCCCAACGCGTCATCCCGACTAGCTGTGTCATCATCGAAAAACGGAGCAGATCGCAAGCCGCCTATCTCGGCGGCCTCGGAAATGGCATCCGGGGAATCGGTTCGGGGCTGGGTGTCGGACCGACGCTCTGCTTCATCTTCTCCTTCACCCGCTTGGCCAGCTTCTCCACTTCATCAGCTTTTTTTACGACATCGAGCGAGAGAAGATTTTCGTTTGATTTTTCTACGGCCGCCTTTAGCTCGGTCGCCAGTTGAAACAGTTTTTCCGTGTCATTGCGGATATCTTCCTGGCGCTTCTTGTTGGCCTCTTTGAGCATGCGGTCCTGCATCTCTTTTTGCGTCTCATCCACGCTGGTTGGCTGCTGCGAAGCAACGGCTGGTAAAAGAGCAGCCAGTAGAGCAATGCTTGCGATGAAAGGAAGAAATGGTCTTGTTCGGAGCACACGGGCCTCTCTGGCTTGGAACTCTATGGTTCTGCCTGTACATGCAATGAGTGCTGCTGCGATTATAAACAGCCGCTCAGCTATAATCCGGTCGAATACGATGAATGAAAGCTTCGGGAACATCTGGCATCAATGGCATAACTATCTGGTTGAATGGACGCGGGACCGCGCGCCCAAACTGATCATTATTCTTGTTCTGGCGTTCATCTTTGTGCGCCTGCTGGGCGTTATTACACGCAAAGTTGTGGTTCTTGCCGAAAAGAACAGCAGCCGTGGCACCCTCCGCGCTCAGCAGGTCAGAACAGTCGCCGGAGTGGTTCGCAGTGCAGGCGTATTCTTTATTCTCTTTTTCGCGTTCATGCAGGTGCTGGACGCCTTCAGCTTTAACCTTGCTCCGCTCCTGGCAAGCGCCGGCATTGCCGGACTGGCAATCGGCTTTGGCGCCCAGACCCTGGTGAAGGACGTGATTAACGGCTTTTTCATCCTCGCCGAAAATCAGTTCGAAGTGGGAGACACAATCAAAGTTTCCGGCGTCGGCGGCACGGTGGAAGAGATCACCATGCGGCGCACCATCCTACGCGATGCCGACGGCACAGTCCACATCCTTCCCAACAGCACCATTCAGGTCGTAAGCAATCTGACCCGGGACTGGTCTCAGGTCAGCCTTCACGTCGCGGTCGATTATAGCGAAAATAGTGATCGGATCATCTCCCTGTTGAAAGAGGTAACGGAAGCGGTTTACGCCGAACCCAGCTATAAGGGAGACATTGTGGCGGAACCGCAGGTACACGGCATTGAGCGCGTGCGCGGGCAGGAAGTAGATTACCTGGTAACTGTAAAAGTGCGTCCGGGGAAACAATATGGAGTTGCGCGCGAAATGCGGCGGCGAATCAAGAGCTGCTTTGAGCAGCAGAAAATCAAAGCCGGCGCTCCTGCACAGGTTTACATTGGCCAAATGCCGGGATAAAAGGAAGACAGCCCGGATAACAAATGGTAGAGCAGGTTGGAGAAAGCATAAGCCATGGATTTAGGACTCAAAGGGCGCGGGGTGATTGTTGCCGCATCGAGCGAAGGTATTGGACGGGCAGCTGCGGAATCCTTCGCTCGCGAAGGCGCGCAGGTGGCCATGTGTGCCCGAACAGAGAATACTCTGCACGAAGCTGCCGAGCAGATTCGCGTCGCGACCGGAGCTGAAGTTTACGCCGAGCCGCTGGACGTAACCGACGGCGCCGCTGTCCAGCAATTTACCGAGAATGTCGCGAAATGCTTCGGCCGTATCGATGTCTGCGTCACCAACGCGGGAGGCCCTTCGGCAAAAAATTTCCTATCTGTTTCCATCGAGGAATGGCGCACTGCTGTGGACATGAATTTCATGAGCGTGGTCCATCTTTCACGCTCGGTCATCCCTTACATGCAGCGCCATCGCTGGGGAAGGATCATCACCATCACGTCAGTCACAGTGAAGCAGCCAGTCGAGGCGCTGGT
>Ga0134125_10010524_pt1 | contig 10386 bp, 9 predicted proteins | sample KB31751_FD_96464 | JGI IMG/M metagenome (GOLD analysis project Ga0134125, IMG submission 96464) | Terrestrial soil microbial communities with excess Nitrogen fertilizer from Kellogg Biological Station, Michigan, USA - KB3-175-1 | ecosystem: Environmental > Terrestrial > Soil > Unclassified ... | reverse complement strand
TCGAGGTTCATCTCGAGCCTTTGAGCTCCACAATATCGAGCCGTCTGAACGAAGCCCGCGGCCGGATAGACGGCGCCGGATGTCCCAATGGAGACGAATAGGTCGCAGCGTTGCAGCGCCTCGTCGATTCGCTCCATCCCGTAGGGCATTTCACCGAACCAGACGATATCGGGCCGTATCGGACCACTCGTCCCGCAGTTGGGACATTCGGCAGCTTTGGCCATCGGTCCTTGCCATGCGAACCGCTCATTGCATCGAAGGCACCAGCCCCTGGTCAGCTCGCCATGCATGTGAAGCAATCGCCTTGAACCAGCGCGCTCGTGCAAATCGTCGACATTCTGGGTTATGAGCAGCAGCTCTCCTGGCCATTCCGCATCGAGCTGCGCCAGCGCAAAGTGCGCGGCGTTGGGCTCAATCTTTCCGAGCTTTTCTCGCCGCGCATCGTAGAATGCATGGACAAGCGCGGGATCGCGGCGGAAGGCCTCCGGCGTGCAGACATCTTCAACCCGATGCCCCTCCCACAGTCCGTCAGGACCACGGAAAGTCGCGAGCCCGCTCTCCGCCGAGACGCCGGCACCCGTCAGGATGACAATGTTGCTTATGTCCATGCGCCGACCCTAGTGAGCGAATCGCGATGAGCGAAGGCACGATACGCATCGGCATCGGCGGCTGGACTTATCCGCCGTGGCGCGGCGTCTTCTATCCCGACAAGCTGCCCCAATCGAAAGAGCTGGAATATGCCTCCCGCCAACTCGGCGCGATCGAGATCAACGCCACCTTCTACGGTCGGCAAAAACCAAAGAGCTGGGAAGCCTGGGGGAAGACCGTCCCCGCTGGATTTCAGTTCGCGATCAAGGGCTCGCGCTTTTGCGTGATGCGGTCGCGACTGTGCGAAGGAGCCGAAGGCATCGGCAATTTCTTCGCCCAGGGCTTCGCCGCGCTCGGCCCAAAGCTCGGGCCGATCCTGTGGCAGTTCGCGTCGCGGCGGAAGTTCGATTCCGACGACATAGCGGGCTTCATCGATCTGCTTCCTGAAGAGCTGGACGGAATCGAGCTCCGCCACGCAATCGAGCCGCGCCACGAGAGCTTTCGTGACGACAAATTTTTCGACCTTTGCCGCGCGCGGAACATCGCGATCGTGTTCGAAGATTCGGATGAATATCCGTGTGTTGAAGCCGATACCGCAAACTTCGCTTACGCCCGCCTGCAGCGTATGAACGAGAATATCGCGACGGGTTACGACGCCGCCACGCTCGATCGCTTTGCCGCGAAGGCGCGAGAGTGGCAGAAGCGCGGCGACGCCTTCGTCTTCATGATCAATGGCGCAAAGGTTCGCGCTCCCGCCGCCGCGCTGGCGCTTCGGGAACGCCTTCGCTAACCATCGCGCATGAGCGCCGCCGGCCAGCCGATCTGCATCAGCCTCATCGCTCCCAGCGGCAGGATGGGAAAGGCGGTCGCCGCAGCGGTCGCCGACAATCCGGACTTCACCATCGACCAGGACAAGGGCGATGTGTTGGTCGATTTCTCCGCTCCGGCCGCGCTTGAAGCGAACCTTGAGCGGGCAATCGCCGCGAAACTCCCGATCCTGATCGGCACGACCGGTTTGCAGCCGGGGCACCACACCAAAATCGAGCAGGCGGCAAAGCAGGTTGCGATCCTCTACGCGCCCAACTTGTCGCTTGGAGTCAACCTGCTTAGGCAACTTGTCGAAGAAGCAACCAGCCGCTTGGGGCCCGACTGGGACATCGAGATTCTCGAAATGCATCATCGCTCGAAAATCGACGCACCCTCGGGCACTGCACTGCTTCTTGGCGAAGCGGCAGCCAAAGGGCGGGGCAAGGCGGCTGACGAGTTGAATCGTTTTGACCGCATCGGCTTCGACCCGCACGCCCGGCAGCCGGGCACCATCGGCTATGCCTCGCTTCGCGGCGGCTCCGTCGCCGGCGAGCACCTGGTCATCCTGGCGACCGAAGGAGAGCGGCTGGAGCTCGGCCATCGCGCCGAAAGCCGGATGATCTTTGCGCGCGGGGCGCTCGTCGCTGCTCGGTTTCTCGTCGGCAAGCCCGCCGGACTTTATTCGATGCAGGACGTGATCGGGGCCAAGCTCGCTTGAACAAGAGGGCTCAGCCGGTCGAGGCACAGGGCCTCGCCCGCCGCCTCACCGCGTTCGATGCGACCATGCTGGTCATGGGCGGGATCATAGGCTCAGGCATTTTCGTGACTCCGGCCGAGGTTGCGCGGCACGTGGGGACCCCGCTTCTGATCGTCGGGGTCTGGGTTCTTGGCGGCCTCGTCGCCCTTGCCGCGTCGTTCATTTATGCGGAGCTCGCCGTCCGTCGACCAGAAGTGGGCGGGCAATATGCCTATCTGCGCGATGCTTATGGTCCGATGCCCGCCTTCCTCTACGGCTGGGCGCTGCTGCTGGTGATCCAGTCGGGCGGCATGGCAGCGGTGGCGATCACCTTCGCGCGCTATTTTGCCGATCTCGTGCAATTGCCCATCTCCGAGAGCAGGGTAGCGGTCGGGGTCCTGGGGCTGCTGACCATGATCAATTGCATGGGCGTGCGATCGGGCAGCAACGTCCAGAGCGGCCTCATGGTGCTGAAGATTTTGGCGATTGCAGCGCTCGTCATTGTTGGACTCTATTTCGCGCCAACGGCTGCGCCACCGCCGCCGCAAGCGGCAGCTTCGGGCTCGATGTCGACCATTGCCGCGATCGGCGCGGCGATGACTCCCGTGATGTTCTCCTACGGCGGTTGGCAGACGGCGAGCTTCTGCGCGGGCGAGATGCGCGATCCGCAACGCGACCTCGCTCGTGGTCTTCTGTTGGGGGTTGTGGGCGTTATTGTGCTTTACACCGCGGTCGCGTTCGTCTGCGTGCATGCGCTCGGCCCCGTCGGTCTTGGCCAGTCCAAGACGCCCGCGACGGACGTGATGCGGCTTGCAGTTGGCAGCAAAGGCGCGACCTTCATCGCCATCGGAGTGACGATCTCCACACTCGGATTCCTGAGCCAGGGGATGCTAACCGCGCCGCGGGTCTATTTCGCCATGGCGGAGGATCGATTGTTCTTCCGCACCGTCGCCCGAGTGAGCGCAAATACACGCGTACCAGTCGTGGCGATCGTCCTTCAGGGCGTTGCCGCGGCCGTGATCGCTTTATCGGGCACTTTTGGACAGATACTGAGCTACGTTGTATCAGTCGATTTCCTCTTCTTCGGTCTGACCGGCGCTGCATTGTTCGTCTTCCGGCGCCGAAATCGCGGCCGGCCGATCGCGTTCAAGGCGCCCGGTCATCCGTTCACGACGATTTTCTTCGTGCTCGCCTGCTGGACCGTCGTCGTCGCCACGGTGGTGAACAACCCAACCAATGCGCTGATCGGTTATGCGATCCTCGCCGCCGGCGTCCCGGCGTGTCTCTATTGGCAGCGCAAGAAGCGGGTGCTCGCCCCGTGAGGACGGTGCAATCAGATTACATGCACTGGGCCAAGTTCAAGCGGCCGATGCGCTACGCCCTGACGGGAAGCGAAATGCCGCATTTCCGCATGGATTCGCTGCCGATCAGAATCGCCGATCTCGAACTCGATGGAGCGAGCCATCCCCGCTACCAGCCCCTGCGAGAGGCCATCGCCCGGCGATACGAGGTCTCGATCGATCAGGTCGTCGCGGCCGACGGCACCTCGATGGCCAATTTCGTCGCGATGGCCACACTCATCTCGCCCGGCGATGAGGTGTTGGTGGAGCAGCCGACCTACGAACCCCTGCTCGGCGCCGCATCGTTTCTTGGTGCGAACATCAAAAGGTTTGGGCGCAAGGCGGCGGAAGGATTCCGGCTCGATCCTGCGATTGTGCATAACGCCATGTCAGACCGCACCCGGCTGATTATTCTCACGAACCTGCACAATCCGAGCAGCGCGCTCGCGAAGGAGCCGGAACTTCGCGCCATCGGCCAATTGGCTTCGAGCATCGGCGCCCGCGTGCTGATCGACGAAGTCTATCTCGATTCGGCGGCAAGCCTGCAAAAGAGCGCGGTCCACCTCGGGCCTGAGTTCGTCTGCACCAACAGCCTGACCAAGGTATATGGCCTCAGCGGTCTTCGCTGCGGGTGGATCCTGGCGACCCCGGAGCTTGCCGAACGGATGTGGCGCCTCAATGACCTGTTTGGGGTCAACCAGGCGCATCCGGCAGAGCGCCTCGCCTGCATCGCATTCGAAAATATCGACCGGGTGATCGGCGGTGGACCGGCAATGCTGGCGCAAAATCGCGAACAATGGAACGCGTTCGCCGAGGCTCGCGGGGACCTCCAATGCCCTCCCGCAGAGCACGGCATTACCGCCTTCCCGCGCTGGTTGGGCGGTGAAACTCAGCGCCTCGATGATCATCTGCGCGAGCGCTACGATACGTCTGTCGTGGCGGGCCGGTGGTTCGAGATGCCGGACCACTTCCGCCTGGGCTTCGGCATGCCGACGGCGGATTTCGAAGAAGCGCTAGCGCGGCTTGCGGCCTCGCTGGACGATCTTCAGTGAGCCGCGAAGAGGTGTTCGAATTCTTCCGCCGCCTCGCCGAGGCGAACCCCTCGCCAACGACCGAGCTCGACTATGTCAATCCCTACACTTTGCTGGTCGCAGTGGTGCTGTCAGCGCAGGCCACGGACGCCAGCGTCAATATCGCAACCAGGCCGCTCTTTGTGCGGATCAGGACACCGCAGCAAATGGTTGATTTGGGGGAAGAAAAACTTCGCGAAGCAATCAAGACCATCGGCCTCTTCAACACCAAAGCGAAAAATGTCCTCGCTCTCAGCAAGGCGCTGATCGAACGCTTCGGTTGCGAGGTGCCGCGCACCCGGGAAGAACTGCAGTCACTCCCCGGGGTCGGACGCAAAACTGCCAATGTGGTGCTCAACACCGCTTTTGGCGAAGAGACCTTCGCGGTCGACACGCACGTCTTCCGGGTCTGCAACCGCACGGGCCTTGCGCCGGGCAAAACCGTCGACGAGGTCGAGGCCAGGCTCGAGAAAATCGTTCCGCAGCCGTTCCGGCGCGATGCCCATCATTGGCTGATCCTCCACGGTCGCTACACGTGCAAGGCACGGCTTCCCGAATGCTGGCGGTGTCCGCTGATCGACCTCTGCCGCTACAAGCCCAAAAGTCCGCCGCCCGAGGAGCGCGCGAAATCTAAATCCAGCGCCGCTCGAACCGCGCGCCGAGCGTCGTCAAAAGCTCGTATTGCGAAAGGCCCGACTGCTTCGAAGCCGATCGCAAGTCGTAGTCGATCTCGACCCAATCGCCCCCGCTGAGTGAGGGCGCGGCATCGACGCCGACGGCGATGAGGTCCATCGACACGCGCCCGAGCACCGGAAGCGAATATTCTCCCGCAAATGCCGACCCTGTGGACGAAAAACCCCGAAGGTAGCCGTCGGCGTAGCCGATGTTGAGGATCGCTGCTTGGGTATCCTTCCTGGCGATGAAGGTGGCGCCGTAGCCGCAGCTTTCGCCGGCCGGAATTCGTCGGCGCTGGACCACCTGCGCCTCAACCCTCGCGACCTGCCGGATGTTCTCCTCGAACTCTGGACGCTGAACGCCACCGTAGAGCGATATGCCGGGCCGCACGAGCTCGAAGCTATAATCGCGGCCAAGCGCGATGCCGGCGCTGTTCGCCATGCTGTAGCGCTTCGCCTCAACCGCAGAGGCAACTGCCCGAAAGCGATCGAGCTGCATGCGATTCATCGCGCTGTCCTCGTCGGCGCAGGCGAGGTGGCTGTGCAGCGTGTCGATTTCCAGACCGTCAAGGGCCCCGATCTCGGCCGGTCTCAGGCCCAATCGGTTCATCCCGGTGTCGATCATAACGTCACAGGCGCGGCCCGGATCGAGCTCCTTCCAACGGGCCACCTGCTCAGTGCTGACGAGGCATGGACGAGCCCGGAGCCGGAGCCGGAGCGCGGCTTCAGCGTCGTCCGGCCCAACGCCATGAAGCACGACGAGGCTAATGCCTTGCGGCAGGTCGCCGAGCTGCTCTGCTTCGGCCCAGGTCGACACGAAGAAGTCGCGGCAACCTGCTTCAATAAGCGCATCGACCGTCTGCCGCGCGCCGAGCCCGTACCCATCCGCCTTCACCGCCGCTCCTGCAGGGACGCCGGCACGGTCCTGCAACCAGCGCCAGTTGGATTGAATCGCGGAACGGTCGACGGTGAGCCGAAGCGGGTGGTGCATAGACCGGCGTTAGGGCGGTCATTGCGAGGAGCGCAAGCGACGAAGCTACGTTCGCGGTGACGATTACTTCAGCCTGTCGGCAGCCGCTTCCCAGTTTCTCCCGTCGAACTGCTCGACCGTGAGCTCGACGGGCTGGTCGAGGCAATTGGCGTTGACGCTCCACGCCTTTGGGTGCGAACGCGGCTGATAAAAGCTTTTCACCCCACAATGGCGGCAGAAAAGATGCTCAGCAGTGCCCGTCCCGAACCTGTAGCTGGTGAGAGCATCGCGGCCGCTCACGAGCTCGAATTGCTCATGCAGCACTATGAGATGGATGAAGCCCGTCATGCGGCACACCGAGCAATTGCACTCGAGCGCCGGCACCGGTTGTTCCGGAACCTCGGCCTTGAACCGTACCGCTCCGCAATGGCAGCCGCCCTGAACGTTCATTTGTCGGGATAGTGCGGGCCCGGCCGCTCATAAAGCTCGTCATAATGGACAAGCGCGGGCTCCGGGCCGAAGGGCACCGGCTCGCCATTGCTGAATGCCCATTCGCCACGATCGCAATCGGCGGCCCGGACATAGCCGTTGATGTACAGCCGGCGCTCGTGGTCCGAGACGTTCTTGCCCGAGCCGTGCACCAGATAGGGGCTCCACAAGGCGAGATCGCCCGGCTCCAGCAACAAGTCGATCACGTCGGCAGGGGAAAAGCCGATTTCGCCAAGCGCATCATTGGTCATTGCGGTGCCGAGCGCCTTTTCGGAGCAATCCATGTCGAGCCCGCCGCGTAAATGACTTCGCGGAATGATTCTCATGCAGCCGGATTCGGGCCTGTGCGGGTCGATCGCAAGACCCGTCTGGATGTATGAGGTCCCAAGATTCCGGAACGCTTCGGCAGGCCGCCGGAAACGACTGTCCTGGTGCCACGCGAAATCGCCGAGTGAACCTCGCGCCTTCCAATGGACCTGGTTGATGATCTGTTTGAGGTCGCGCCCGATCAGCGGCTCGAGCAGCTCGACGAAGCGCGTGTCGAGCCGAACCGCGTTCAGCACCTCCTGGTGATAGGACGGCCACTGCACCATAAGCACCAATGGCTCGCTGTCATCGCTCTCACGGGCCAAATTGTAGAAGAGATTGCCGTGCCGGAAGCAGCGGCCGTGCGCCACTCCCTCAGCATGGAGCTGATCGAGCGCGGCCGAGATCTCGTGCAGCTCGTCCGCGCCGATGAAGCCTCGGACTATCGCGTAACCGTCGCTCCAGTAATGCGCGAGATCGATTCGAACCTCGGCGCTCCTGGCGACCTTTCGCTGCTGCGAAACGCCCATGAGTTTCCTCCCACGCCGACGAGGAAGATACATCAACATATTGAGATTTCAATTAATTTTCTGGCAATCTTAGCTGCCCGGAACCCTCGCGATGGTCAGAGTCAGCCGCTGGTCGCCGCGGGCGACATCGATCGAGGCTGACTTGCCCGCGCCGTCGAGGGCGCGGCCAAGCTCCGAGGCGCTCGCCACCGGAGAACCGTTCACAGCCACGACGATGTCTCCTGCCTCTAAGCCCGCCCGCGCTGCCGGAGTCTTGGGCTGGACCAACGCAACCGCCGTCCCGACCGACCGCGAGTTGCTCAGCCGATTCGCCAGCGTCGCGTCGAAATCCTTCGCTCGAAACCCGAACTGGGTCATTGGCGACAGGCTGCCGCGCAGTAGCTCGTTCGCCACATCCCCCACAACATCGGCCGGAATGATCGAATCTGGCGGATCGCCGGCTGAAACGACGCCGATCACCTCCCCCGTCGCAGAAATGAACGGCGCTCCGAGCGGAAGATCCGCGCCCATCGGCTGCAACCGCGCGTAGGCGACACGCGCGCCACCATCGACCAGAAAGTCGCTCGCGATCATTGCAGCCTGCGCGCTGCAGCCTGCCGCTGCGGGATCCTCCACGGCAAAGCCGAAATCGCCGACGGTTGGGAAGGTCTGGTCGGCAAGGCGTACCGGGCGAAGTCCCGTCGCTTCGGTCTTGAGCAGGCTGAGGCCGGACACGGGGTCCGGCCGCACCTCGCTAACCGCAATTGCTGGACCAGCGCCGAAATGCACTTCCAGATCTCCCGTCGGCAGAGCCGCAGTCGAGGCGAGCACCCATCCGTCGGCCGAAACGGCAAAACCCGTCGTCGCTGACCCGGTCGCACCCGCAGGCGCAATTGCTGCTATTGAGGGGCAGAGGGTGGCTATTGCATCGGCGAGGCTGGGCAATCCCGGCTGCTGCCGGACGATCTGGATGATCGGCCGCCGCTGCTGATCCTGCTCCGTCGAACCGCGCAGCCGCTGCTCGGTTGGAGCGAAACCTCGGTCGATGAATCCGCCGCCAAGCGCTGCAACGAGCACCACCGCGCCGACAAGCAGCAGATTGCGAACGCGATTATTCACCGAACATCTCGCGCTGGGCCTTCTCCAGCTCGTCGGCATAGCGCCGATGGACGAAATTCTCGGACAGGGTGCCGACCACTTCGCCTTCCTTGTTCACCACTGCAAGAAAATCGGCCCCGTTCGACTCAAAGACCTTCATCGCATCCTGAACGTTCTCCGATGGATCGAGGACAATGTCTTTCATCATGGCCAGTGAGCCGACGGGCGCTTCAGGGTCCAGAGTTGCCTCGAACACCCGCGACGTGGCGACAACGCCGAAATAGCTGCCAGTGTCATCCGTCAGGACGACGTTCGACTTTGAGCCGAGGGGAAATCGGCGGCGGAATTCGGCGATGGTCGTGTCCGCCGAGACCGTCTGCGCCGCGCGCTGCATCATCTTGCCGACGGTCAAGCTCCTCATCCATCCGACGTCGCGCGCGCTTCGGATCGTTTCTCCCCGGGTATGGAACCGCCACGTCGAGAAGGAGAAGCCGAAGGTTTCGCGCACCACGGTGCTGGCGCACAAGGCCGCGGTCACCGCGACGCTGGTCAGCGCGAAATCGTGAGTCGTTTCCAGCACCAACAGCGACATGGTCATCGGGCCGCCAACGATCGCGACCGCCATCGCTGCCATCCCGATCAGCGCCGCATCGGATGGGTCGATCGGCGGCGCGCCGTAGATTCGGGTGAGCACACCCGCGAACAGCTGGCCGACGAGAGAACCGATGAACAAGGAAGCGAAGAACAGGCCGCCGCGAAATCCAAAGCCAAGCGAAACGGCCGACGCGAGAATCTTGCAGACGAACACCAATAGGATGAAGCGAAGGGCAACTTCGGCGCCCAGATCGAGGTGAAGTGCGCCGTGGCCGGCGGAGAGAATCTGCGGAGTGACGAGAGCGAGCGGAATCAGAAGGAGGCCGCCGATCGCCGGACGCCACGAATCCAGTAGCGGCAAAGCGCGCACATTCTCCTCGATGAAGGTCACTGCCCGCATGATCGCGATTGCGATTGCGGCGCAGATCACACCCAGCGCGGCGTAGATGAGATAATCCTCGGTCGTGATCGCTTTTGCTCCGGGGAGCGCGATCAAGTACGGCTCCAGCCCCAAAAACCGGGCCGTGAGCACCGCTGACAAGGCCGCCGCTGCGACCGGCGCGATTGCGGCGGGCGTATAGGCGCCGATGACGATCTCGAACGCGTAGAAAGCGCCGGTCAGGGGAGCACTAAATGCCGCACCGAGCGCCGCTCCGGCCCCGGCGCCAAGCAGGATACGCATGTCGGCACGGCGCAAGCGCAGCCACTGGCCGACCACGGATGTGCAGCCGCCCCCGGCCTGCGCACAGGCGGCCTCGAGGCCGACCGATGCGCCCACTCCATTCGACAGCAGGGTCTGGACACAAACCAGAATAGTGTCGCGCAGGGGAATGGCTCCGCCGTGCAGTGCATTGGCCTCGACCACGTCGACCGGAGTTCGCCACCGCCGCGCCGCGGCGCGGCTGCCGAGCCCGAGCAGCAGCCCGCCGACGGGAAGGGCAAGGAGCGAAAATGGTGGCACCGACGTAGCGGCGCTGAGGCTCGTACCGCTAAGACCGTAAATCAGCGACTGAAGCCCGTGCGCGGTCCTGTTGAGAACGAAGGTCAGGAGGCCCGATGCAATCCCAAGAAGGACCGCCAGCCCCACCAGCGCAGCCTCGCTCGAGCGGAACACCCGCCGCACCGCAGCGACGCCCCTTGGAGTCCTTACCGTCTGCTTCAGGCTCGAAGGGCTTCCGCCGTTCTTCATTCCACCGTTACGCTCT
>Ga0134125_10010523_pt1 | contig 10386 bp, 11 predicted proteins | sample KB31751_FD_96464 | JGI IMG/M metagenome (GOLD analysis project Ga0134125, IMG submission 96464) | Terrestrial soil microbial communities with excess Nitrogen fertilizer from Kellogg Biological Station, Michigan, USA - KB3-175-1 | ecosystem: Environmental > Terrestrial > Soil > Unclassified ... | reverse complement strand
GGCATCAACCTGCCGCGCAACCTGTGGTCGAGCTCGCTACTGCCCGACGTGCTCGACGCCGCCGAGATCGTCTTCCTCTCGGTGCCCAGCCAGTCGCTGCGCGAAAACCTGCGCATCGTGCGCGAAGTGATTCCGCGGGACGCCATCCTCGTGAGCCTCATGAAGGGAATCGAGCGCGGCACGGCCCTGCGGATGACCGAGGTGATCGAGCAGGAACTGCACATCGACCCCGAGCGCGTCGCCGTGATCTCCGGCCCGAACCTCGCGCTCGAGATCGCCAAGGAGCAGCCGACCGCCGCGGTCGTCTCCTCGGCGAGCATGGAGACCGCGACCACGGTGGCGATCGCCGCGACGAACCCGTACTTCCGCTCCTTCGTCAACACGGATGTCATCGGCACCGAGTTCGGCGGGGTGCTCAAGAACCTCATAGCTGTGGCGATCGGCATTGTCGACGGCGTCGGCTACGGCGAGAACACCAAGGCCTCGATCATCACCCGCGGACTCGTGGAGATCACCGATTTCGCGGTCGCCTACGGTGGTCGCCCCGAGACGCTCGCCGGCCTCGCCGGTCTCGGCGACCTCATCGCCACCTGCGAGTCGCCGCTGTCGCGCAACAACACCGCAGGGCGACTGCTCGGGCAGGGCTACGGTTTCGCCGATGTCGTCAAGCAGATGAACCAGACCGCGGAGGGACTCGCGTCCGTCGCTCCCGTGTTGGAACTCGCGGCGGCCAAGGGCGTCGCGATGCCGATCGTGTCCCAGGTGGGCGAGGTGCTTGCGGGCACCATGAACCCGCGCGACATCGCGCCGCACCTCACGACAGACGACGGCGAACCGCAACCGGAGTCGTAGCTCGGATCACGGCGTGGGCGTCGGTGCGGGTACGACCTCGGACTCGCCGCCGAGTCCGTTGCCGAGCACGCTCTCGCACTTGTGCTGCGCGGACTGCTTGATGAAGCTGATCGCGTTCGAGAGCTGATCGAGCACGATGGTGCCCTGCCCGTTGGTGAGGTTCGAGTCGACCACGACCTGCACCGCAGGCTTACGGCCGTAGGTCGTGAACGTGTAGACCGGCTTCTTCGAGTCGTCGATGATCCAGTCGATGCCCTTGACCGTGGCGCACTTCGAGCTCGTGGGGCCGGGAGGGGTCACGCCGCAGCGCAGGATGACCGCCGCCGGGTCGCCCCACGCGCCCGTCGCCTGCGCATCCGTGTTGCGCAGCGACTGATCGGCCACGGACCCTGGCAGGTGCACGATCACGTCGGCGCACTTCGGATTGGTGGCGTCCGCCGCGGGCTTGAGGGCGACCGTGGGGGTGCACGCGCTGAGGACGAGGAGCAGTGGCAGCACCGCGCCAGCCACCGCGGCGCGGGCGAGTCTCGGGTTCATTGCTTTCAGGCTAGCGTTTGATGCATGACGGATGCTGAAGGGGGCGGTTCTGAGGTCGCCGACACGCTCGGCGCGATCGGAGAGTCGGCGACGCTGGGTCGCATCTTTCCCCGGCTGCCGGCTGCGGCATCCGCCCTGCTCGGCCCGGGCGACGACGCGGCCGTGGTCGCTTCGCCAGACGGCCGTTTTGTCGTGACGACGGACATGATGATCCACGGACCGGATTTTCGACTCGCCTGGTCGACCCCGCACGATCTCGGCTGGAAGGCCGCCGCCTCCAACCTCTCGGACGTCGCGGCGATGGGTGCCGTGCCGACCGCCCTCGTGGTCGCGATCGCCGCCCCGGCCGACTCTCCGGTGTCGTTGCTCGAGGGGATTGCCGACGGCTTTCGGGATGCCTGCGAGGAACTCGCGCCCGACTGCGGCATCGTTGGCGGCGACCTCTCGGTCTCGCCCACTCTCACGATCGCCGTGACGGCCTTCGGTGACCTCGAGGGTCGGGACGCGGTGCTGCGCTCCGGCGCCCGGCCGGGCGATGTCGTGGCCGTCTCCGGCGTGCTCGGCGAGGCGGCCCTCGCGCTGCGACTGCTCTTCCAGTACGCGACGGATGCGGCGGGCGAGCCGTCCGCGACCCTCGCGGCCGGACTGCGCGACCAGACCGAGGCGCAGCTGGCCCCGCGCCCACCGATCGCGGACGGGGTGGCCGCCGCGCTCGCCGGAGCGACCGCGATGCTCGACCTCAGCGACGGACTCGCGCTCGATGCCGCGCGGCTCGCACGCGCGAGCGGCGTCGGTCTCGACTTCAAGAGCGTGCTGCTCGGCGCCTCGCCCGAGCTCGCTCTCGACGGCGGCGAAGACCACTCGCTGCTGGCGACCTTCCCGCCCGACGCGTCGTTTCCCGGGGGGTTTCGTGCGGTTGGCGTCGTGCTGGACGGCGCGGGGATCAGCCTCGACGGAGAGCCCTACGTACCCGGGGGTTGGGACCCGTACACCGGCTGGGACGGCGGTCGCGGCTAGCGAGCGCTCAGGAGCGGCGCGCCCACCAGAGAGTGGTGTCTCCGTAGTCCTTGCGGCGGTCGAGCTCGACGTCGTCGGGCCAGCCGGGTTCTGCGGAGCGGCTGCTGCGTTCCACCAGGACCACGGCATCCGAGGCGAGTCTCGGTGCGAGCGTCTCGAGGGTGCGCTGCAGTTCGGCATCGCCGAGCTCGTAGGGCGGGTCGAGGAGCGCGATGTCCCAGGTGGCGCCGCTCGCACCGAGAAAGGCCTGCACCGACTGTGCGACCACCGTGATCGCCGGCGCCCGACCCGCTCGTGCGCTGCGCTCGACCAGGCGCGCGTTCTCCCGGGCGGCTCGCACGGCGGGCTGACCGTTGTCGACGAGCGTCACGCTCGCAGCGCCCCGGGATGCCGCCTCCAGTCCCAGCGCGCCGGAGCCCGCGTAGAGGTCGACCACGCTCGCGCCGGCGAGCAGATCGCGCGACTCGAGCGCCGAGAAGATGGCCTCGCGCACGCGATCGCTCGTGGGTCGCGTGCCCGAACGCGGGACTGCGAGAGCGAGCGAGCCGGCGAACCCGGCAATTATCCGTGTCATCGCGCTCAACGCTACCGACTCCAATCGCCCTTCCCTTTCGGAAACTCAGGACTCTGGCTGCCAATGCGACCGGATATGCGCGAAACACGGGCTTGCCGTGCCCAAAGTCCTGAGTTTCCGAAAGGACAGGAGTGCGGGTCGCCGCTCCAGAAATTGTCTCGTCGCGCCACTAGTTTTTGGCGCGATGAGCAGGTTTCTAGAGCGGGGAGCGGGGGACGCTCGACAGGCGGTGCTGCGCCGTGGGCGGTCGCCGGTAGCCTCGGAGGGTGACCTCGCCTCTCGACGCCAAGCTGTCTTCCGCGCTGGGTGCGCGCACGGCCGCCGCGTTCCAGAAGGGGCTCGGGCTCGTCACCGTCGGCGATCTGCTGAGCCACTACCCGCGCCGCTACGCCAGGCGGGGTGAGCTGACGGCGCTCAGCGAGCTGGAACTCGACTCGAGCGTCACCATCGTGGCGGAGGTGCTCGCGGTGCAGGAGCGTCCGATGCGCGCCAAGCGTGGCTCCATCCTCGAGGTGAAGATCAGCGACGGCAGGGGCATCCTCACCCTCACCTTCTTCAACCAGGCCTGGCGCCGCAGCGAACTCGTGCCCGGTGCTCGCGGCATCTTCGCGGGCAAGGTCGGCGACTACAAGGGCACGCGGCAACTCGCGCACCCCGACTACGAGTTGTTCGAGCCCGATGTCGAGCGGGACGAGGCTGCGGCCAAGGCGTGGGCAGAGACGCCGATTCCCCTGTACCCGGCCACCGCATCCGTCGCTTCGTGGCAACTGCAGAAGGCGATCGGCATCGTGCTCGATACGCTGCCCGCGCTCGATGATCCGGTTCCGGATGCCGTGCGCGCCTCCCGCAAGTTGATGAGCTATTCGAAGGCGGTCGAGTTCATTCACCGCCCGCAGAAGGACTCGGACTGGGGCGCCGCTCGCAAGGCGCTGCGCTTTCAGGAGGCGTTCGTGCTGCAGGCCGCGCTCGTGCAACAGCGGCAGCTGCTGCGCGAAACCGAGGCCACGCCGCGTCTCGCCGGTGCCCTGCTGCAGGGCTTCGACGCGGCGCTGCCGTTCACCCTCACCGGCGACCAGTCGCGCGTGGGGGAGGAGATCACCGCCGACCTCGAATCGAACGCGCCGATGAACCGCCTCGTGCAGGGCGAGGTCGGCTCGGGCAAGACCCTCGTTGCCCTGCGCGCGATGCTCGCGGTCGCCCAGTCCGGCGGCCAGTCGGCGCTGCTCGCCCCCACCGAGGTGCTCGCGAGTCAGCACCTTCGCTCGATCGTCAAGACGCTCGGCCCCGACCTCGCCGCACGCCTGCGACCGACCCTGCTCACCGGGCAACTGTCGACGGCCGAGCGCAAGAAGGCGCTGCTCGCTGCCGTGTCCGGCGGTGCGAGCATCATCGTCGGCACGCACGCCCTGCTGTCGGATGCCGTGGGCTTCTTCGACCTGGGACTGGTCGTCGTCGACGAGCAACATCGCTTCGGCGTCGAACAGCGGGAGACCCTGCGTCGCAAGGGCGCGACCCCGCCGCACGTGCTCGTGCTCACCGCGACGCCGATTCCGCGCACGGTCGCCATGACGGTCTTCGGCGACCTCGACATCTCGACCATCGCCGAGTTGCCGGCGGGTCGCCAGGGTATCGAGACCTTCGTCGTGCCGCTGGCTGAGAAGCCGGGCTGGGTCAACCGGGTCTGGGAGCGACTCGCGGAGGAGCTCGCGCTCGGAAGGCAGGCGTTCGTGGTCGCGCCCGCGATCGATCCGGCCGATCCCGGGGTGGAGCTGGATGACGACCTGGGGACGGGTTCGACCAGCGGTGCTGCCCACCGCGCGGCGAACGTCACCGAACTGCTTGCCGAGTTGCGCGCGAACCCGCTGCTGGCATCCGCTCGAATCGAGGCGCTGCACGGCAGGTTGCCGAGCGACCAGAAGGACGCGCTCATGCGCGCCTTCGCCGCGGGCGAGATCGACGTGCTCGTCGCGACCACGGTGATCGAGGTGGGCGTCGATGTGCCCAACGCGTCGGTCATGGTGGTGATGGATGCCGACCGCTTCGGCGTCTCCCAGCTTCACCAGTTGCGTGGCCGGGTCGGCCGCGGTGGCGTGCCGGGACTCTGCCTGCTCGTCACCGGCGCGGAGCCGGACTCCCTCGCCCGCGAACGGGTCGAGGCCGTGGCATCGACGCTCGACGGCTTCGAGCTCGCCCAGAAGGACCTCGAGCTGCGGCAGGAGGGTGACGTGCTCGGCAGCACCCAGTCCGGTGGGAGGTCGTCGCTGCGGTTGCTGCGCGTCGCGAAAGACGGCGAGCTCATCTCCGAGGCCCGGGAACTCGCCCAGGAGGTGCTCGCCGACGACCCGACGCTGGCGCGACATCCGGCACTGCGCGAAGCGCTCGATCGCCGCCTCGACGACACCTCACGCGACTTCCTCGCCAAGAACTGACGCGGCTGCGCGCCCCTCATGCGCGAGGACGGGAGTGGGCGAGCGAGCGCGTCGCCGCAGGTCATATTCAGGAAGCACGAGCGGCACCGGATAGGCTGGAACCATGAACAGGATCGCGGTCGTTCCTGGGTCGTTCGACCCGGTCACTCTGGGTCATATCGATGTGATCGAGCGGGCCGCGGGCATCTTCGACGAACTGCACGTGCTCGTCGTGCACAACCCCGACAAGACCGCGCTGCTGCCGGTCGCGCAGCGGGTCTCGCTCATCGAGAAGTCGATCGCCGAGGCGAAACTGCCGGGCAACATCCGCGTCACCTCATGGAGTGTCGGCCTGCTCGTCGACTACTGCACGGATGTCGGCGCGCACGTTCTCGTCAAGGGCGTGCGCTCGCAGATCGACGTGGCCTACGAGACGCCGATGGCGATCGTGAACCGCGACCTCGCGGGCGTCGAAACGGTCTTCGTGCTCACGGATCCGGCCCACGCGCACGTCTCGAGCAGTCTGGTGCGGCAGGTCGCGGCGCTCGGCGGCGATGTGAGCCCCTACGTTCCGCGCGCTGTCGCCGAGTTCCTGCAGACCCCCTGAGCGTACCCGCCGATCGAGGCCACCCCCGGCGCGAAGCGGGGTGGAGCACGTATCGTGGAGACACGGCCCGAAAGGAATCGCATGCTCCCCCTGAAACTCGGCTACAAGGCATCCGCTGAGCAGTTTGACCCCCGTGAGCTCGTGGAGATCGCGGTGGCCGCCGAGGCGCACGGCTTCGAGAGCGTTGCGGTCAGCGACCACTTCCAGCCCTGGCGGCACGAGGGTGGTCACGCGCCGTTCTCACTCGCCTGGATGGCCGCGGTGGGCGAGCGCACGAGCACGGTACAGATCGGCACGTCGGTGATGACGCCGACCTTCCGCTACAACCCCGCCGTCATCGCGCAGGCGTTCGCCACGATGGGTTGCCTGTACCCGGGGCGCATCATGCTCGGAGTCGGCACCGGCGAGGCGCTCAACGAGATAGCCACCGGATTCCGCGGTGCCGGCGAGCAGGACTGGCCCGAATTCAAGGAGCGGTTCGCCCGGCTGCGCGAGGCCGTGTCGCTCATGCGACAGCTCTGGACCGAGGACCGCGTCGACTTCCAGGGCGAGTATTACTCCACCCACGGAGCCTCCATCTATGACCGGCCGGAGACACCCATCCCCGTGTACGTCGCCGCGGGCGGACCCGTCGTGGCGCGCTATGCCGGTCGCTCGGGCGACGGCTTCATCTGCACCTCCGGCAAGGGCATGGAGCTGTACACCGAGCAGCTCATCCCCTCCGTGCAGGAGGGTGCCGAGAAGGTGGGCAGGGACGCGAACGAGATCGACCGCATGATCGAGATCAAGCTCAGCTACGACACGACCTACGAGGCCGCGCTCGAGAACACGCGCTTCTGGGCGCCGCTCGCTCTCAGCAAGGAGCAGAAGCACGACATCCACGATCCGATCGAGATGGAGAAGGCGGCGGATGCGCTGCCCATCGAGCAGATCGCCTCGCGCTTCATCGTCGGTTCAGATCCAGACGCGGTGGTGGCGGACATCAAGAAGTACATCGATGCCGGCCTCAACCACCTCGTCTTCCACGCGCCGGGTCACGACCAGCGCCACTTCCTCGAGCTGTTCGAGCGCGACCTCGCGCCACGGTTGCGCGCACTGTAGCGTCCGTGCCGCGGCCGCCGCGTGTCTTCGCGACGGCCCCGGCACATCCGGTTCACATGATGCGACGCAGCAGCTGGCTCGCGGCGATGCGCTCCCGTTCCCGCTCGAACTCCTGACGGAGCCGTTCGCGCTCGAGCATGGCGCGCGCCTGCTCATGGGTGACTCGGCCGCGTCGCCGGCTCCACGTGATGAGCGCGACGCCGAGGTGCAGCGCGGCACGGTCGAGCAGGCCGACCCGGCGGTGGGAGGCGCGTTCGGCTCCCGGCGGATCGGGCGGGTGGTCGCGACGATCGTGATCGGTCGTCTGCGTGGTGGCTACTTCGGGGTTGAGTGTGGTGTTCACGATGGTTCCTTTGGTGGTGCGGCGCGCGAGACCGTGGTCGGCAAGCGCCAGTGGTGCCGTTCGAACGGCGAGGCACGCGCCGGGTGGCGCGGGAGGGGTGAGCTCCCTGAGCTGCGAGACGTCAGGGAGGGGCTTCGACGGCGGTGCCGCGGAAGCCGGCGGGGCTTCGCTCGGGGAGCGACTCAGGCCGTTATGCGGTGAACGCTGCAGCGGTCAATGCTGCCGTTCTCTGCGCGCACACGAGGCCTGCGGTGGTTCGAGAAAAATCTGCAGTTGCTGCAGTGTCTGCGTTTGTGATCACGGTCGGCCTCCTTTCGTCTGTGGCGTGCGTTCCACCGTAGTGGTCGGCGAGCGAGCACTGCAAGGTCTGAGGCGAAAACGGGGCGGTTCGCGCTGAGCCGCCCTCGTCATCCGGCCCGCGTGTCTCTAGGATGCTGCTCATGTACCTCGTGCTGCCGCTGCTGATGCTCATCCTGCTGGTCGGCGCGCTCGCGGACATCATCATGGCCGAGGAGTGGCGGGTCAAGCACCTGCCCAAGGTGTTCTGGATCATCATCGTGATCCTCATGCCCTTGGTCGGTTCTATCCTGTGGTTCGCCATCGGTCGCGAATACGCGCGGCCGGTCAACCTCGGCGGGTTCGGCGATCCGCGACGACGTGAGGCGGATGCGCCGGCGACGTCTCTCGAACCGCTCACGCCGGGGAGCTTCGGCGTGCGCAACACCGAGGCGGAACTCGCGGCGCTCGACCGTGAAATCGAGGCCTACGAGAAGGCCGAGCGGATTCGGCAGCTCGAGGAGCGGTTGCGCGAGCGCCGGAGAGAGAAGGGCATCGAGGGCTGAACCGAGCTCCACGGGTACAGTGCGAGTGTGGGTTTCACGAGTGCCGAACTGGATGCGTTCAAGGGCGTCGGACTGCCCGACCTGGTCGGCCCCCACATCCGTCTGCTCTTTGTGGGCATCAACCCGGGTCTGCAGACGGCCGCCGTTCAGGCCCACTTCAGCGGGCGCAGCAACCGGTTCTATCCGGCGCTGTTCCGGGCGGGAATCGTGGATCGCGTGATCGACGCCTCGGCGGGGTTCACTCCGGATGATCGTGCGCACCTGATCGGGCGGGGCGTTGGCATCTCGAACCTGGTGCGCGGTGCATCCCGGCGGGCGGACGAGCTCACGGCGGATGAACTGCGTGCGGGCGCGGCGGACCTCACGCAATGCGTCGAGGCGCTCGGCCCCGCCGTGGTGGCACTGCTCGGGATCACCGCGTACAGGATCGCCTTCGAGCGGCCGAAGGCGACCGCGGGCAGGCAACCGGAGGGGATCGGGGGTTCGGAGCTGTGGGTCGTGCCGAACCCAAGCGGCCTCAACGCCCACGCGACCATCACGAGTCTGGCCGACGCCTATCGCGAGGCCGCGGTCGCTGCGGGCATTCCCGTCTTCGATCCGCCGGTTCGGGCGTCAACCCTGTGAGGGCAGCTGCTTCAGCCATTCATCGAAGGTCTGCGAACCGAGCGTCGCGCCTGGACCGGGAAGCACGGACCCATCGCGCATCGCGCGGAACATTTGCCCGGGCATCCGCAGCGGTATGACCGGCGTGCGTCTGCCCGTGGCACGCAGGTAGCGGCGCGCCATATCGACGAGGCTTTCCTGCCGCGGGCCCGCGAGGTCGGTGACTCGTCCTCTCGGTCTGCCTTCGGCCAGCTCGACGAGAGCGGATGCCACCTCCGCAGCAGCCACCGGCTGTAGCCTCCCGACGGGCACCGCGGCCACCGGGCCGAAGGTCGTCTGTGTGAGCATCTGCGGTGCAAACTCGTGGAACTGGGTCGCGCGCAGGATGGTCCAGGGCGCATCTGAGGTGGTCACCACTCGCTCCTGGGCGTTCTTGCCCGCGTAGTAACCGGAGCTGATGCCGTCGATGCCGACGATCGAGAGCGCAACGTGGTGCGGCACGCTGGCCGCCTTCTCTGCCGCGAGCAGTGTCGTGCTGCTGTCACGGAAGAAGGCGACGCAGGCGTCGGTTGCCGCGGATGCCACGCTCGCGACGTCGATAACCGCGTCGGCGCCACGCAGTGCCTCGGGTACGCCTCGCCCCGTCACGATGTCGACTCCGGCCGTGCGCGACATGGGCACGACCTGATGCCCGCGCTCCTGGGCGATGCGCGCCACGTGCTTCCCGAGGGTTCCGGTGGCGCCTGCGATGGCTATTCTCATTGTGCTGTCTCCTTGGTGTTGGTCGTGTCGGGAGTCTGGGCGCTGGGGCGCCGAGCTGGCAAGAGCAGGATGATGCCGAGCACGAGGCTGACACTCAAGCTGAGGAGTTCGCCGATCGCGTCCGTCTCGGACATCCCTGCCAGGTGCGACGCGTGATAGCTCAGATGTAGCACGCCGAAGACCGTCCAGGCGACGCCGACCGCCCTGGTGGCGGCGAGCTCGCGGGAGAAGAGCGCGAGCAGGGTTGCCGCAGCGATCGCCAGGTAGAGGCCGCCGACATCCCTGATGAGGTGTTCGTTGAATGGCCCATCGACCGCGACCCAGATGAACCCGAGTCCGGGGAACTCGGAGTAGAAGCTGTCGGGGAATGCCGCGGCCCACACGCCGACGAAGATGCCGAGGGCCGCCGTGATCGCCAGCACGATGCGGCGGAGAGCTGTGTTCATACAGACCAGGACGAGTCGAGTGCCCCGAGTGTGAGGTCGAACTCACATTTCAGTTTCCTGCTTCGTCGTTGTATGCAAGATTGGCTCGTATCGATACCGGCCGGAGGAGGCACGAACGGTGGAATCACCAGACCCGAGGCTCGCGGAACTGACCGCCGAGCGCCACCACCGGATGAGCCTCGGCTACCGGATGCTCGGCACCGTCGCCGACGCGGAGGACGCCGTTCAGGAGACGTATGCGCGCTGGTATCGCATGACGCCCGACGAGCGGGACGCGATCGAGGTGCCGCGCGC
>Ga0134125_10010522_pt1 | contig 10387 bp, 10 predicted proteins | sample KB31751_FD_96464 | JGI IMG/M metagenome (GOLD analysis project Ga0134125, IMG submission 96464) | Terrestrial soil microbial communities with excess Nitrogen fertilizer from Kellogg Biological Station, Michigan, USA - KB3-175-1 | ecosystem: Environmental > Terrestrial > Soil > Unclassified ... | reverse complement strand
TACCAGGTCGGCGCCGGTGATGTTCGCAATCGCCTCGACCACTTCGCCGGCATATATCCGGTCGATCTCGTCGCGGTCGACGAAGTTCTGCATCGCGCTGGCATGACGGAACAGCTCGAAACCATGCGTCGCCAATGTGGGCTTCGGGTCGGCAAGGCGCGCGTTGCGAATCGCGACGCGGTGCGGCTCGAATTTGCCGGTATTGACCTCGTCACCCGGAAAAACGAAGCGCCTGTTGACCAGCGAATCGCGGCGCACATGGTTGAGGATGGCTTCGGTTTGAGGGCCGGCGGTGCTCATGTCCCGACGCTATCGCCGCGTCCCGGCCGGAACAAGGGCCGTGATATGATGCGCCATGTCCGATACCACGCGCTGGAACGACTACTACCGCAAGACGGAGGGAAGGCCGCCGCGTCCGACCCTGTTGTTCGCGCTCGATCGGTTCACGTCGCCGGGTTTCGCGGTCGATCTCGGCTGCGGCGAGGGACGCGACACGATCGAATTGTTGCGTCGCGGCTGGCGGGTGTTGGGCGTCGATTCCGAGCCCGGCGCGATCGCGGGCTTGCTGGCGCGCCGCGATCTGCCGCCGGGACATCGGCTGGAAACGCAGGTCGCGCGGTTCGAGGACGCGATCTGGCCTGCGGCGGATCTCGTCAACGCCAGCTTCGCCTTGTTCTTCACCGAGCCCGGGGCGTTTCCCGCGCTGTGGCGCAAGATCGCGGCGTCGCTCAAACCGGGCGCGCGGTTCGCCGGGCAATTGCTGGGCACGCGGGATTCCTGGGCCGCGCGGGCGCGGGTCGTGGTTCACGACGACGCGGCCATTGCCGCGCTGCTCGCGGGGTTCGATATCGAAATGCACGACATCGAGGAAACCGACGGCGTGACGCCGCGCGGCGAAGCCAAGCACTGGCACATTCACCACCTCGTGATCCGGCGGCCCTGACCGCGGCGCACCGCGGCGATGATCAATTTCAGCCTCGCGAATATTTCGGCGCTGTGCGTCCACGGCGGCACCACCCTCAACGGCGGCGCGTCGGTGCACAGCCTGATCAACAACTACTCGACCGCCAGCGATCCCTTCGCCGATACCATCACCGTCGCCAAGACGATCGGCGCCCAGGCGGTCGGCAAGGACTACCTTACCATGTGAGCATGGCCGCCGCCCGGTAACGGGGGTGGCGCCGGGGCGCGACTTCTGGTCAATTACGCGCCTAACCACGATTCAAGATTCTCATGGACGACGCAGCCAGAACTGCGCCCGCCTCCGGCGAGCGCGTCGAAACCACCGCTCCGACGCCGAATCGCGGCCTGGTGCTGGGATGCCTCATGCTTGCGCTGTTCATGGCGGCGGTCGAAGCGACGGTGGTATCGACCGCGATGCCGCGCATCATCGGCGCGCTCGGTGGCTTCCCCCTCTACAGCTGGGTGTTCTCTGCGTTTCTGCTGCCGCAGGCCATCACGGCGATCCTTTACGGCAAACTCGCCGATCTCTACGGCCGCCGTCCGATGCTGGTGTTCGGCGTCGGCGTTTTCCTCGCGGGTTCCATCGCCTGCGGCTTCGCTTCCTCAATGCCGACCCTCATCGTGTTCCGGCTGATCCAGGGCGTTGGCGCCGGCGCGATCCTGCCGATCGCGATTACCATCGCCGGCGATATCTATACGCAGCAGGATCGGCTCAAGGTCCAGGGCTATCTGTCGGCGGTGTGGGGCTTCGCCGCGCTGATCGGCCCGTTGGTCGGCGGCATCATCGTACAATACCTGTCGTGGCGCTGGATCTTCTGGATCAACGTGCCGTTCGGCGTCGCGACCATATTCGGGCTGATGGCCTATTACCGCGAACGCGTGCAGCACCGCGCACACAAACTGGACTTCGCGGGCGCCGCCTATTTCACCATCTCCATCACGGCGCTGTTGCTGATTCTGATTCAGGGCGGCCATCAATGGCCTTGGAATTCCGCGCCGATCTACGGGCTGTTCGCCGCGTTCGTCATCTGCCTCGCGCTGTTTCTCTGGCAGGAGAACCGCGCGCCCGAACCGATTCTGTCGCTCGGGCTGTGGCGGCGTCGTCTCGTCGCGATCTGCAACGCCGCGACCATGATCGCCGGCATGGGCATCATCGGCATCAGCGCGCTGATCCCGACCTATGTTCAGGGTGTCATGGGCGACTCGGCGGTGGTCGCGGGGTTTTCGGTGACGGCGTTGTCGCTGGCGTGGTCGCTGGCCTCGACGGTATTCGGGCGCATCGCGAATCTCGTCGGCGGGCGCGGCGCGGCGCGGCTGGGCGGGCTGTCATGCATGCTCGGCGGCATGACGTTCTGGCTGCTTCGCGCCGATTGGAGCCCGTTCGTTCCGGGTTTCGGTTCCTTCCTGTTCGGGTTCGGCATGGGACTGCTGACCACCACCTCGACCGTGCTGATTCAGTCGAGCGTCGACTGGTCGATGCGGGGCAGCGCCACCGCGTCCAATATTTTCTCCCGCCTGCTCGGCAGCACGCTCGGCGTCGCGATCCTCGGTAGCGTTCTCAACAACGCCCTGGAGCGCGAGCTCTCGGGATCGGGCATGGGGCACGTCACGCTCGACAGCATGCGTGAAGTGCTTCAGGCCCATGCCGCGGGTCAGGTCGATCCACAGCAATTCGCGCTGCTGCAGCACGCGCTCGACGGCGGACTGCACCAGACTTTTCTCGCCGTCGTGATCGTATCGGCGCTCGCCTTTTTCATCACCCTGTTCCTGCCGCGGCAGGGCATGGGCAGCTACTGAGCCTCGGCGGGTTCCGGCGTCTTATTAGCCGGGTGAAGGCGCGCGGTTGCGTCCGCCGCCGGGCGTGCCGGCGCGGAGTCGTTGCCGTTTGCCGGCTCGACGCACATGATCTCGGACGCCAACATGACCGGCACCTTGTTGTCGGTCAGAGTCCGCTCAAGCCATTCCTTCCACATGCCAACCTCCCGCCGCTGGCGACATGGAGGCGGCAATAAAAAAGCCGCCTCGCTGGTCGCTGGCGGCTTGGTCTCGGGGTCTATCCGATCTAAATCTCGGGATCGACTCCATAACGGCCGCACGCCGGCGACGCTCGGTGCCAGCGCTTAAGACAGATCATGGTGTCGACGAATTTCATGGCGAAACTATGCCTTATTAGCGACGTTCTGGCAACTTCAACAATATTGCAGGTTCATGACGGCAAGCGCGGCTGCATGGCGGGGAGCGGCAGTTCTTCCGCCTCGCCCTCGATGATGGATTCTTCGACATGTACGGTGAAACTGGGGAGGTTGTTGGGGACGGGCTTGTTCGGCTGCATGCCCAGAGCGACAAGACGCCGAGCGCGTGGCAGCAGCGAACGATTCACCGAACGGCCAAAATCGTCGAAGCTTTCCGCGGCCTTTCTGAGCCCCTTGCCGATCTCGGCCGCTTTCGAGAGCGCGATAGCGATACCATCGAGGAGGTCGCGCGTCCGGTCGATGATCTTCTCGTGATTCTCGACCTGGCGAGCGAGAGAAATCTGCGTCGCGGCGACTTGTAGCGCGCTGTATAGAGCGCTTGGTCCGCCGACGACGATATCGATCGCCTTGGCTCGTTCACGAAACGAGGTATCCGCCCGCACCAATTTTTCCATCGCTGAATCGTTCGGCAAAAACATCATCATCAAGACCCGCGGCGCGCCATCGCCGCGTCCTGCGTCGCGTCGCGCCGCCAATACCGCCGCGCGGTAGTTCTTGTCGTCGAGCGCACGCAAATGGCCGTTCATCGTCTGCGCCAAACGCGCGTACGCGGCCGCCTCGTCCTGAGAACCCTCCGCTTGCGCGATTTCGAGAAGATACTTCGACGCCTTGCAGTCGATTACCAAGACATTGTCGCCGGGCAGAAACACAACGCCGTCGGGACGAAGACGCTTGCCGGTTTCCTCGTCCGCAGTGGTGAACTGCAAGACATAATCGCGCCTCTCCTCGAGCCCGAACGACTTGAGCGTATTCCCGAGTACGACTTCCGTCATTGCCCCCGCGCTCGCGGGATTTTCCAGTACGCGCTTGAGCGTATCGACGATCGCGCCTTTTTCCTGGAGTTGCGCGCCGAGGCCCGTCACCATCTTGGCGATTGTGTCGACTTGCCGAACCAGCTCGGCGCTGACCGCCGTCACGCGTGCCTCCGCCTCTTTTTTCGCGGCGTCGGTTTCGCGCTTGTGGTCCTCGAGAAGCTTCGACGACACGCTGTGCGCCGTTTCGAGCGATGCTGCTTTAGCGGCGTCACGCATTGCGGACATAGCATCCTGACGCAGTTGTTCGGCATTTTCGCCAAGCCGCCGCAACGCTGCCAACTCGGCGTTCGAGCGAGCAGCCTCTTCGCGCGCCCGCAGATAGAACATCGCGAGGCACGAGAGCAGAACGAGCGCTACGACAGCGACAAGAATCAGCGCAATTTCCATTATGCCATGTTAGGGCGATTCGGCCGCTGTCGAGAGCGTGGCTAGGCTTGCGCGATCATGTCCCGCATCGCCTCGGACTCGGATTCGACTTCGGCGATGCGGCCCTTCACGACATCGCCGATACTGACGATGCCTACCAGCGCGCCGCGCTCCACCACCGGCAGATGCCGGATGCGCCGCTCGGTCATGAGCTGGGCCAGTTCGCCAAGACTGTCCGACTCGGCGCAGGTCACGACGTCGCGGCTCATCAGCGTCGCAACCTTCATGCCGCCGATATCGGAGCCCCATTCCGCCAGGGCGCGGACGACATCGCGCTCCGAAATGATGCCTTCGACGATGGTCTGGTCGCGGCTCACTACCAGCGCGCCGACGCGCTTGTGGCGCAGCAGCGCCACTGCTTCCTCGATACCGGCTTCGGGCTTGACGGTCGCGACGGCGCGGCCTTTATGTTCCAGGATACTGCGGACATTCATGGGCTTCCTCCATCCTGCGATGGCGGGCTGGAAGCCGTCCCGGGTCGGCCCGTTCCGGCGCCAACCCCCCAAGTAGTCCCCCGCGCCATTATGCGAAATGGCCGGCCCACGGCAAGCGGATAGCTTGGCGGCGTCGGGACAGCACGGCTATGATCGATCGCCCTAATTGATATGATAATTGGGAGGCTGTAATGGCGGTGCGCAAGGCGGCGGCGCGCGAAATGGCGAGCGCGATTGCGTCGCCCGAGCCCGATTTGACGCCCGGCGAGATGCTGCGCCGCGCCGTCGCGATGCGGCAGACCCTGCGCGACCGTCAGGACAAGACCGAGACGCATGGCTCGATCCTCCCCGAAACCAACGCCGAATTTGTCAAGGCGGGGTTCTACCGCATCGTTCAGCCGCGGCTCTTTGGCGGCTACGAGTTCGATATGGTCACGTTCGTCAGGGTGATGATTGAGATCGCGCGCGGCTGTCCCTCGAGCGGCTGGGTGCTGGCGCTGACGGCGGGCCACCCGCTGCTCCTGTCGGTATTCGGCGATGACGCGCAGTTCGACGCTTATGGCAGCGACGGCGAATTCCGTTGTCCCGCTGTCGGCACCCCGGCGACGATGATTCCGGCCGAGGGCGGCTGGCGCTGCAACGGCGCCTGGGACTACGCCTCCGGCTGTGACATGGCGACTCACCTGCTCGGCGGCGCGATGCGCATCGGCCCCGACGGCCAGGCCATCCACATGCATGTTCTGTTGAAGCGCGACGAGTTCTCCATCGTCGACAATTGGCGGATGATCGGAATGCAGGGCACCGGCTCGAAGCGCGTCGTCGCCGACAATCTCTTCCTGCCGGCGCATCGCGTCGTCGACTGGACGATCTGGCAGACGCCACCGGCGCGCGACATGACCAATCTGTTGCTGACCAATCCGATCTATCACGGGCGCAAATCTGCCTTTCTGATCGGCGAGGCGACGGCGGTGGCGATCGGGATCGCGCGCGGCGCGCTCGACCTGTTCGAGGAGATTATGGCGAAGCCGCAGCGTTTCGGCGGCGGCTCCGGCACCCGCGCCGAACTGACGGAGTATCAGGAATACTGGGGCCTGGCGCGGGCGTGGATCGACACCGCCGAGAATGCCATGCTCCAGGTCGCGCGCGACTACACCGAACATTGCCGCGCCTGGGTCGAGGACGGCGTGACCTTCAGCGACGAGGCCGACCGCGCGATGATCCTGGTCGAACAGCATTGCGTTAAGCTGGCGTGGGAGGCGACCGATCTGCTGTTCACCTCGGCCGGCACGTCGAGCGGCCGCCGCGATTCCAAACTCGCGCGTCACTTCCGCGACCTCGCAGTGCTGCGCACTCACGGCACCATGCGGTACATGCGGACCGCGACCAATGCCTCGCGGCTTCATTTCGGCATGCCGCCGCTGTCGCCGCTCTAAATGGCGAACGAGCGGCTCGGATTCATCGGTCTCGGCGTCATGGGCGCGCCGATGGCGGGCCATCTCGCCAAGGCGGGCCGCATGCTGACCGTGTTCGATCTCAACGGCGACGCGGCGCGCCGGCTCGCGGCGCCTTACAACAATGTCGCGGTCGCGGAGTCGCCGCGCGCGGTCGCCGCGTCGTCGGACGTTGTTCTCACCATGCTGCCGTCGGGCAGGGAAGTGCGCGCGGTCGCACTCGGCGATGACGGGCTGTTGCAAGGATTGAAGCCCGGTGGGTTGCTTCTCGACACGTCGTCGTCCGAGCCCTGGTTCACCCGCGAGGTCGCGTCGCGCCTTGCCGAAGCCGGCATCGCGATGGTCGACGCGCCGGTGTCGGGGGCCGAGGCCGGCGCCAAGGCGGCCGATCTCGTCTTCATGATCGGCGGCGCGTCCGAGGACGTCGCTCGCGTCAAACCGATTCTGTCCCTGCTCGGCAAGCGTCACTTTCATTTGGGGCCCGTCGGCTCCGGCCATGTCATGAAGTCGATCAACAATCTCGTCACGGCCGTCACGCTGATGGCGACTACCGAAGGCATGATCGCCGGCGCCAAGCTCGGCCTCGATCCCGCCGCCATGAACGACGTGCTCGATGTCTCGACCGGCGGCTCCTGGGTCGGCAATACCCAGTTTCGGCGCCACATCTTCACCGGGCGCTACGACGATCAGTTCAAGGCCGCGCTCATGATGAAGGACATCAACATCGCCGCCCGCATCTTCGACGATGCCGCGTTCGAGGGGCCGGTCTCCGCGGCGGCGCGGCGCGTCTGGTCGGCGATCCAGCAGGACCTTCCGGCCGATTCCAGCCTCAGTGAGATCGTCCGCGCCGTCGAAACAGAAAGCGGCGTCGCGCTCCGGCCCAAAAGCTAATTATTCCGCCGCTTCCGCCAGCGCCGGATAATCGGTGTAGCCGGTCGCCCCCTCGGCATAGAAGGTCGCGAGATTCCACTTGTTGAGCGGCGCGTTGAGCGCGAAGCGTTTGGGCAAGTCGGGGTTGGCGAGAAACAGCTTGCCGTAGGCGACGGCGTCGGCCTCGCCCGAGGCGACGACGCGCTCGCCGGTCGCGCGATCGAATCCTTCATTGGCGATGAATATGCCGCCGAACGCCTGTTTCAGCGCGATGCCGAGGCGAGGCGTCTTTTCCGATTCCCGCGCGCACAGAAACGCGATGCCGCGCTTGCCGAGTTCCCGCGCGACATAGCCGAATGTCGCGGGCAGATCGCTGTCGCCCATGTCGTGCGCGTCGGCGCGCGGCGCGAGATGCATGCCGACGCGACCTGGCCCCCACACCGAGACGACGGCATCCGTCACCTCGAGCATCAGCCGCGCGCGGTTTTCAAGCGAGCCGCCATAGCGGTCGCCGCGCTTGTTGGTCGAATCCTGGAGGAACTGGTCGAGCAGATAACCGTTGGCGCCGTGAATCTCGACGCCGTCGAATCCCGCCTTCTTGGCGTTGGCAGCGCCGAGACGATACGCCTCGATCACGCCCGGGATTTCGCCGGTCTCGAGCGCGCGCGGCAGGACATAAGGCCGTTCCGGCCGGATTAGGCTGACATGGCCCTTGGGCTGGATCGCGCTCGGCGCGGGCGGCGCCGCGCCATTGTGATAGACGGGGTCGGAAATCCGCCCGACATGCCAAAGCTGCATCAGGATGATGCCGCCGGCCTTGTGCACGCCGTCGGTGACGACGCGCCAGCCCGCGACCTGCTCCTCCGACCAGATGCCGGGGGTGTGCGGATAGCCGACGCCGGCGGGCGTCACCGAGGTCGCTTCCGACAGGATCATGCCGGCGGACGCGCGCTGCACGTAATAATCGCGCATCAGCGCGGTCGGTATGCGGCCGTCGCCTTCCGCGCGGTTGCGCGTCAGCGGCGCCATCACGATGCGGTTCGGCAGACGAAGATCCCCGACGGTAAGCGGATCGAACAAAGACGGCATGGCGATGAAACCCCCAGAATCGATCGGTGACGACGCGTTATGTTGGATAGGCGGATGGTCGGGGCAAGCGGCGCCTCATGCCGTTGCGCCGGCCGCATGGCTCGGTTCCTCACTCGGCAACGGCACCAGGGCAAGCCCGAGCGCCCAGCCGATATAGAACCGCGCATCGACCAGAAAATCCTCCATGCCGTAGAACGAACCGGCATCGTTTCCGGCGATGTCGATGAGCAGCGCGATCGGCAGCCACACCGCGGCGACCAGCGCGACCCGCCAGGCGCAACGCAGGAAGGCGTCGCGCCGCGGCGCGCGCCGCATTTCGCGATAGCCGAGCGCGAGGATGGCAAGGGTCGGAACTTCGGTGGTGATCATGGTCGCGAGCGGCCAGGCGAAGGCGATTCCGGCGAGCACGGGCGACGCAGCCGCGAGGATGCCGAGCGGCATCGCGAGGCGCGGATGGTCGATGCCGTGCCAGGCCAGCGTGACCGCGACCGGCACCGCGGCCCAGGACGCCGTCAGGCGCAGCCCTTCGAGCAGCGCCGCGTCGCCCGTGCGCTGCGGGCCGCCGCCGATCAGCGCCAGCATCGCGTCGTGCAGCCCCACGGAGATGACGGCGAAAACGAAACTGAGCGCCGCGCCGTAAAGGATCTGCTGGGTCCGGCTTTCCGCGGTTCCGGCGGGATGCGCGCGGCGCAGCATCGCCCGTGCGCGCTCCATAACCGGCTCGACGAAAAACGCCAGAATCAGGCCGATGAGAATCGCCGACACCAGATCGGCCCAGCGCGGATGTTGCAGCGCGATCGCCAGCCCGCGCCAGATCAGTTCGATCGCGGCGGCAGAAATCCCGATCCACAGCGCGGAGATCAGCGCCCATGCCGCCGATGCCGCGACCGGCGACGAGCCGGGCGGAGGCGGAGACAGCCGCGATGCGCGCATCGCGTAATTTATTTCGCCGGCGCGACGTCCGCCAGCATCAGGACGGCGTTGCGGTGCTGAATCGGCGTATAGACGAACTTCTTGTTCATCGCGTACTCCGACATCGAATCCCAAACCGGGACGTTGACCACGTCGTCATGCGCCATGCGCACGATCTGTCGAACCAGCGCCGCGCGCTTGTCGTTGTCGAACGTGCCGAGCATCTTGTGGATGAGGTCGTCGAGCGCGGGGTTCTTGTAGTTGGCGACGGGCCCGGTCGAGAGATAGAGCAGCCCGACCGACTCGGTCGCATCCATGCCGGTATTGGTCATCGGCACGGCCATCACGCCGGCATAGACCTGATGCGTGTCGGTCGCGCTTTTGCGCAGCATCGCCATCACCTGGGTCGGGTCGAGCGCCTCGGGTTTGGCGGTGATGCCGACATTCCTGAGATAGAGCGATACTGCCTCGGCGGTTTCGCGGATGCCATAGAACGTGCCGGCCCAATAATAGAGCGGCATGGTGAAGCCCTTGGCATAGCCGGCCTCGGCAAGCAGCTTCCGCGACTCCGCCGGATCGTAGCTGTAGTTCTTGAGGTCGGGGTCATAGCCGAACTCGCCCTTGGCGAGGGCGGGATAGCGTTTCGGAATCCCCTGCAGCAATCCCTTCACGATGGCGTCGCCGTCGATGGCATGCGCGATGGCGAGGCGCACGCGGCGGTCGTGCCACGGCGAATCCGGGTTGTTGAGCTGGAACTGCACGGTGCAGACCGGCCAGGATTCGGCGCCGACCACGCGATACCCGTCTTTTTCCAGTCCCGGAATCGCGGGATAGGGCGTGTCCATGATGAGGTCGACTTCGCCGGCACGCAGCTTGGCCACGCGGGTCTGTTCGTCCTTGACGATATAAATGCGCGCGGCGCGCACCGCGGGCGGTTTGCCGTAGTAGTTGGGCGAGGCGGCCAGGTCGATATATTGCCCGGGCTTGTAGTCCACGAATTTATAGGGGCCGATGCCGTTCGGATGCTTCACCGCGTTGGCTTCGCCTTCCCGCTCGAAATACGCTTTCGAGACCAGGTTGACGATCGCGGAGTTGAAGAACCCGAAATAGGGCGTGTTGAAGGTGAAGCGCACAGTGTAGCGGTCGAGCGCCTCGACCTTGTCGACGAGCTTGGT
>Ga0134125_10010521_pt1 | contig 10387 bp, 6 predicted proteins | sample KB31751_FD_96464 | JGI IMG/M metagenome (GOLD analysis project Ga0134125, IMG submission 96464) | Terrestrial soil microbial communities with excess Nitrogen fertilizer from Kellogg Biological Station, Michigan, USA - KB3-175-1 | ecosystem: Environmental > Terrestrial > Soil > Unclassified ... | reverse complement strand
GGCCATGAAGTTGACCGAATCGGTAAGGTCCTTCCAGGTGCCGGCGACGCCGGAGACCTGTGCCTGCCCGCCCAGCTTGCCTTCGGTGCCGACTTCGCGCGCGACGCGGGTTACCTCTCCGGCAAAGGCGTTCAGTTGGTCGACCATGGTGTTGATGGTGTTCTTGAGCTCGAGGATTTCGCCTTTGACGTCGACGGTGATCTTGCGAGACAGATCGCCACGCGCAACGGCGGTGGTCACTTCGGCAATGTTGCGGACCTGGCCGGTCAGGTTTCCGGCCATGGAGTTCACCGAGTCCGTGAGATCTTTCCATGTGCCAGCGACGCCGGGCACATTGGCTTGTCCGCCAAGGCGTCCCTCGGTACCAACTTCGCGGGCGACGCGCGTTACTTCGCCGGCGAAACGGTTGAGCTGGTCCACCATGGTGTTCAGCGTTTCCTTCAGTTGCAGGATTTCGCCGCGCACATCCACGGTGATCTTGCGCGAAAGGTCGCCATTGGCAATTGCCGTGGCGACCTCGGCGATGTTGCGGACCTGGCCGGTGAGATTCGAGGCCATGAAGTTGACGTTCTCGGTGAGGTCTTTCCATGTGCCGCCGACGCCAAGCACCTGGGCCTGCCCGCCCAGCTTGCCTTCGGTTCCGACCTCGCGGGCGACGCGCGTCACTTCGCCGGCGAACGCGTTGAGCTGATCGACCATGGTGTTGATCGTGTCTTTGAGCTCGAGAATTTCCCCCTTCACGTCGACCGTGATCTTTCGAGACAGGTCACCACGCGCCACGGCGGTGGTCACTTCGGCGATATTGCGGACCTGCGCTGTGAGGTTGCCGGCCATCGCGTTTACCGAATCGGTAAGGTCCTTCCAGGTGCCGGCGACACCGGGCACCACCGCCTGGCCGCCCAGCTTTCCGTCGGTGCCGACCTCGCGGGCGACGCGGGTGACTTCCGAGGCGAACGAGCGTAACTGGTCGACCATCGTGTTGATGGCTTCTTTGAGCTGAAGGATTTCGCCACGGACGTCGACCGTGATTTTTCTTGAGAGGTCGCCGCTGGCGACTGCTGTCGCGACTTCGGCGATGTTGCGGACCTGGCCGGTAAGGTTGCTGGCCATGGAGTTCACGGAGTCGGTGAGATCTTTCCATGTACCGGCAACCCCGGGTACGACCGCCTGGCCGCCCAGCTTTCCGTCCGTGCCGACCTCGCGGGCTACACGGGTAACCTCGGCAGTGAAGACGCCGAGTTGCTGGATCATAGTATTGACGATATTTGCGGAGCGCAGAAACTCGCCTTCGAGCGGACGTCCGCCTACATCCAGCCGCACCGTCTGGGCAAGGTTTCCCTGCGCAACAGCGGCGATGGCTCGTGTGACCTCGGTCGTTGGGCGTAGCAAATCTTCGATCAGGGAGTTGACCGAAGACTCCATTTTGTCCCATGATCCGCGCGAATGCTGAAAACGCGCGCGTTCCCGCGTCTTGCCTTCCTTGCCTACCGCCTTGCCAACCCGCTTCAACTCATCGGCCATCTGTTCGTTGGCCATCGCGATGTCGTTGAAGGTGTCCGCGATCTTGCCTTCGAGGCCAACCCATGCGACCGGCAGGCGGACCGAAAAGTCGCCATCGCGCATGGTTTGCAGGCTGGCGAGGATCAGTGCGAGATCCAGGGACTGGAGCTCTTGCGGAGGCTTTGCGGCCTGCCCATTTTCGGGGAGACGCGCCGACTTTGTTCGCTTGGTTCCTGCCGGTAAGACTGTGGCCGGGGTCGCCATAGGTCGAAAATCTCCTGTTGAGATATTGACGGAACCTCTGACGAGTCGAGGAACGAGGGAAGGGCGAGGATCGACTCGTCTACATACAATGAGGCGTTCGTTTTATTTAACTTTGTCTGAGATGCAGTTCTATTTCGCCGGGGATGCCCGGGCGGCTGATAGGGTACCGGTACTGCCATCGATAACTTCCCCATGCCCTGGTAGCCAGCGAACCAACTCATCGATCTGACGTGGACCGACTTCGGCTTCAAGTGGATCCGTGTTCAGATCCGTCGGAAGGTGGTTCCCGGGCGAGTGCGCAAGATAGCGGGTTAAACAGAAAACCCCACATTGGCTGTGGGTTTCCGCGGGCTAAAAGCCCCAAATTGGTTGCGGGGGCAGGATTTGAACCTGCGACCTTTGGGTTATGAGCCCAACGAGCTACCGGGCTGCTCCACCCCGCACTCTCATTCTACGGCCCCTGTTGGAGCAGGTCAAATATCGCGGTAAGTGGCCGCTATACCGGAACTTTTCCCCTGAAAGTGCGTCTCATTAGATTGAGCGGCTTACGGGTTGCGCCGTGGCGTTTGCGCTGCGGTTGGAGGGAAGCTATGGGCGTTGCGATGAAGACAGGTTTTGGGGTCGCAGTACTGGCAGGTGGATTGGTCTTGAGTGCGTCGGCGCAACAGCAGAAGCCGACACTGCCCGATGCGCAGGTGGAATCGAATGTGCTGCGGGCGCTGGCCACCGCTCCGGAGCTTTCTACGCAGAATATCCAGAGCACTACCGTATATGGCGTCGTCACGCTGACGGGGTCGGCCAACGATGAGGCCTCGCGGACCAAGGCCGAGAACCTGGTGGCACGCGCCGAGGGTGTGAAGAAAGTCGTCGACGAAATGTCGATTGGGGCGACCGATGCGCAGAATGGCGCCGACCAGGCTCCTCCGCCGGACCAGCAGGCCGCAGGGCAGCCGGGCAATGGCATGGTGCTGCAGTCCGATGGCACGTACGCTCCCGCCGCGCAGGATCTGGCTCCTCCGCCTCCTCCACAGCAGGCGAACAACAACTATCCGCCGCCTCCGCAGGGCTACCCGAATCAGGGAAAGTATCCGCCCCAGGACCCTAACCAGGGGCGGTATCCGCCGCGCCGGGCTATGTATAACAACGGTGCACCGGCCTATGGTGGCCAGGTAGCGGGTGAGCAGGTGACGATCCCCAATGGAGCGATGCTGCGAATCCGCATCGACCAGGGCTTGAGCACGAAGCACACCGCGCCCGGTTCGGTGTTCGATGGAACCGTGCTGAACGATGTGATCGCGGATGGCGCTGTGGCGATTCCCCGCGGCGCAGCGATCCAGGGTACGGTCGTCAACTCAAAGACTTCGGGCGCGCTAAAAGGCCGCGGAGAGCTGGCGCTGCAACTGACCTCGCTGACGATGGGCGGCAGGACGTACACGCTGGACTCCGACATATGGACGCGCACCGGGCAGGACAAGACGGCCCACACGGTGAACTCGGCGATTGGGCTGGGTGCGCTGGGTGCGTTGTTTGGTGCGGTGGCAGGCGGCGGCACGGGAGCGGCGATCGGCGCCGGTGTTGGCGGAGCCGCTGGCGTAGCTTCTTCGGCGGCGTCGCCGAATGGGCAGGTCATCATCCCGCCTGAGGCAGTGCTGACGTTCCATCTGGATCAGCCGACGACGGTGTCGACGGTGTCGGAGCAGGAGATGCAGCGGCTTTCGTATGCGGCTGGACCGGCGCAGCCCGCTCCCCGCCGGCGGTATCCGCAGCCGTATTATCAGCCGCTGGGACCGCCTTACAATCCGCAGTAACCACCGGGTAGAAGAAGTGAGAAAGGCCGTCGGCGATTGCTGGCGGCCTTCTTGTTTCGATTCGAGATTACGGACTCAAGACCAGCTATGATCGGCGAGGCTACAGGCTGTCGGTTGCCAGTTGCTAAATCAAGCCCGGAAAGCGTGTGTGGCCATTCGCTGATTTATACTTTTAGGGAGCCCCTGTGCAGCAGCCGTGGTGCGTCCGCAAGACGGACCCAATCGAGCCTGCGCAAAAATCCCGGGCACGCGAAGCGTCCAGACGCGACGCGCGAAGTGAAGGTCGTTAGCCAAGCATGATCCGCATTCTGCAACAAGACAACCGCATCGTTAAAGCTGTTTTCGCCGTCATCATCGGCGCCGCCATCATCACCATGGTCATCGCGCTGGTTCCCGGTATCTTCGACAACGGTGCGGGCGGGGATACGACCGTGTATGCCGTTATTCATGCGCCCGGTTTTTTCGGCAAGATTGCCGGTGACACGAAGACCGTGAAGATGGATGCGGTGCAGCGCGCAGCGCAGGCGCAGATGGACCAGCAGAAGCTGCCCGCGTTCCTGATGCAGTACATGATGCAGCGTGCCGGACAGCAGGCTGTCGGCCGTGCCGTGCTGGAGCGCGAAGCGGACAAGCTGGGTCTCTCGGTTAGCACTGCCGATCTGCAGCGCGAGCTCAAGACCGGTGCGTTGTCGACCTACATCTTTCCTGATGGCAAGTTCATCGGCGACGACGCTTACATCAACTTCGTCGAGTCGAGCTTCCGCATGTCGGTGACGGACTTCGAAGATGCTGTGCGGTCGGACCTCGAGTTGCAGCGCTTGCAGGCGCTCGTGACGGGCGGCTTGACGGTGTCCGATGCGGCGGTGCGCGAAGAATTTATGAAGAACGGCACCAAGGTCAAGTTCGACTACGCGGTGATCGCTTCGTCGGATGTGAAGAAGACCATCAACCCGAGCGATGCCGACCTGCAGGCGTTCTTCCAGCAGAATGCGCCACGCTATGCGACGGCCGCTCCTGAGACGCGCAAGATTTCGTTCTTCTCGTTCGACGCTTCCAACCTTCCTGGCGGCAAGCCGGTGATTTCGCAGGCTGACATCCAGGCGTACTACAACTCGCATCAGGCACAGTACAAGAACGAGGAAGAGGTACAGACGCGACACATCCTGATCCCAGTCGCGAACGGTGCGGATGCTGCTACCGACGCCGCCGCCAAGGCCAAGGCTGCCGATGTATTGAAGCAGGTGAAGGCGGGTGGGAACTTTGCCGAGCTGGCCAAGAAGTACTCGGAAGACCCCGGCAGCAAAGACAAGGGTGGGGAGTTGCCGATGCTCGCTACGGCGGGTCTCGATCCTGCCTACGCGAAGGCGGCGATGGCGCTGAACCCGGGACAGACATCGGATCTGGTGCGGTCGCAGTTTGGCTACCATATCATCCAGACGATCAAGAAGCAGCCGGCGGGTGTGAAGTCTATAGCCGAGGTCAAGGACTCGATCGTTCCTCTGCTGGAGCAGCAGCAGGCGGGTGCGAAAGAACAGCAGTTTGCGCAGCAGCTTGCTGACGAAGCCAAGAAGAATGGATTGCAGAAGACAGCCGATGCGCATGGCATGCATGTCACGACGACCGACTATATCGGCAAGGATGGCGTGATCAGCAATCTGGCCGACTCGTCGGGCTTGCTGACCCAGGCTTTCTCCGCAGCCAAGGGAGCTCCTCCGGCAACAGCCGCGACGGGCGAAGGTTTTGCGGTGTTCCAGGTGGACGACGTGAAGCCGGCGCATGCACCGGCCTTTGCCGATGCGAAGCCGCAGATTCTCAATGACTATCGCGACCAGAAAGCTCCTGAGCTTCTGAATACGCAGCTCAACAAGCTGGCCGACCGTGCGAAGGTGCTGAACGACCTGAAGAAGGCCGCGTCAGAGATGAATGTGCCGGTGAAGTCGAGCGACCTGGTGAACAAGGATTCGCAAGTACCGGACGTAGGCTCGATGGCGGGTCCGGGAGCGGTGGCGTTCACGCTGGCGAAGGGACAGATTTCCGGCCCGATCAACACCGGCCCGAACGGCGTGCTGCTGCAGGTGACCGACAAGGCAGAGCCGACGGCGGATGAGATCGCCAAGGGCCTTGGCCCGACGCGTGACAAGCTGCTGGAAACGCGGCGCAATGAGCTCTTCAATACGTATGCCGAGCAGTTGCTCTCGACCTACGAGAAGGCTGGCGCCATCGTGCTGACCAAGAAAGCGCCCGCATCTCCTCTGGGCAACTAAGGGCAAATCTCCTGTTCCTGCGAGTCGGAGACATGTGTGCGGTACCGTTTTTCTGGTGAAAAACGGACATAGGTGCAGAAGTTTCGCTTATACGCCCACAGGGGTTTTGCCGGGCATCGTATAAGCAGCGGGCGCATCTGGCGCTGCGATGGGGAGTGCGATGACGCAGGAGAGACTTTCCGGAGTATTGCTGCACGTGACGTCGCTGCCTTCACAAGGCGGTGTGGGCGACTTTGGCCCGGCAGCGTACGCGTTCGTCGACTTCCTGGCCGCGGCCAAACAGCGCCTGTGGCAGGTGCTTCCTCTCAACCCGACGGGGTATGGCAGCTCGCCTTACTCGGCGTTGTCTGCGTTTGCAGGGAACCCGCTGCTGATCAGTCTGGAGTTTCTGGCGCGCGATGGCTGGATTGCGTGGGAGCGTCTGAACGGCCTCCCGGGCGCGGATGGCCCTGCGGACTTTGGCGCGGCGTTTGAACGCAAACTGCCTGTGATTGAAGAAGCTGCCGCCAATTTTCTCGACCGCGCCGGCGATGATTTGAAGCTGCGGTTTCAAAAGTTCTGCCAGGAGAATATTTCGTGGCTGACGGACTATGCCATGTTCAACGTGCTGCGCCGCGAGAATGGATACGCGAGCTGGCATGAGTGGCCGGAAGAGTTTTCCCTGCGTGACTCCGCTGCGTTGGCGCGGCTGATGAACGACAAGGGCCGCGAACTGGCGATCGAGCAGGTGATCCAGTTCTTCTTCATGGAGCAGTGGTGTGGGCTGCGCGGCTACTGCTCGGAACGCCAGGTAAAGCTGCTTGGCGACGTCGCGATTTTTGTCAGCTACGACAGCGCCGATGTGTGGACGCATCCCGAAATTTTCGAGCTGGATGAGAAGCGGCGTCCGCTGCGGGTCTCCGGCGTGCCACCAGATTATTTTTCGGCGACGGGCCAGCGCTGGGGCAATCCGCTATACAAGTGGCCGTTGCTGCAGGAGCATGGGTTCGATTGGTGGGTAGCACGCATACGACGCTCGCTGGCTTTGTATGACAGCGTAAGACTCGACCACTTCCGGGGCTTCGAAGCCTACTGGTCCATCGCCGCGGAAGAAGAGACCGCGCTGCACGGGCAATGGGTAAAGGCTCCGGGTCAGGCGTTGTTTGCGCGGCTGAAAGAGATCTTCGGCGAGCTTCCGTTTATCGCGGAAGACCTCGGGCTGATTACGGTCGAAGTAGACGAACTGCGCGAATACTTCGGTATGCCGGGAATGCGGATCCTGCAGTTCGGCTTTGCAGACCGCGGCGGCCATATGTATCTGCCGCATCGCTACATCGCGAACACGGTGACCTACACCGGCACGCACGACAACAACACCACGCTCGGCTGGTGGATCGAGGATGCAACGGCCGTCGAACGCGCGAACGTCCAGACGTATTTGCAGGAGATCGAGCACGATGGCGAGATCGTGTGGGCGATGATGAAGGCAGCGGCGCGGTCAGTCGCGAACCTTTGCATCTTCCCGTTGCAGGACGTGCTGCATCTCGGCAGCGACGCGCGGATGAACAAGCCGGGCGATGGGCTGGGGAACTGGACATGGCGTTACAGTCCTGACGCGCTGCATCCTGACTTTGCAACAAAGCTCGCTGCGCTGATGGAGATGACCGACCGCGATGGATACGAAAAGCCGATTGAGGGAATTACCGCCGGCCAGCCAAGCGATGAAGCGCACCTGCGTGTGGTTGAAGGAACGAAGTACTAGGGGCAGGCATTTCGGTAGCGCTGAAAGCGCGTATTCATAACAGCCTGGGGCGAATCGAAGAGCAGTCCCAGGTATGCGCACGTTAGGCACCTGAGGGCCGAAGGCCCGGCTCATAAATGTCTGCATAGCGCAATCATCTATGAATCGGGCCTTCAGCCCTCGGTTTTGTTGATACCTGATACCTGGGGCTAGCGCCCCAGGCTGTTATGAGGCCGCGCCGTTGGCGCTAAGGTCGAGAGGTATAGTTTCGTTGCGCAAAGCACCGCTGCGCTAAATAGAGGATGACGGGATTTGGATGTGGCACAACTACGGAAACGCGGCAGCCCAGATCGACGACACCACCCGCGTCTCTGGCACGGTCTTCCGACAGGTTCTAAGATAGAAGAAACGAAATAACGAACGATTACAGGAGAACCACGTGCCACTTTCTGGAGAAGCAATTCGTACCATGAACTACGTTGACGATATTTCGGTGACGCTGCGGCGCATCCTTTCGACCCTGCCGGTGCTGACCGATGAAGAGCGGGCGAGGGTCGCGGAGCACATCAAGGCGGCTGACCCCAGCTATGAGGCGGTGGTCGCTGCGGTATCGGCGAAGGCGTGATTTCGGTCGAAGCGATAGCGGTGATCGGCGCGGGCACTGCAGGAAGAGCGTTTGCTCTGGCCTGCGCCCGCGCCGGTTTTCGTGTGACGCTGGAAGACGTCATGCCCGAGAAGCTGCGCCGCGCGCAGGATGAGTATGCTGCCGTCGTCGAGGGCCTCGCGGGGTCGTTACGCTACGCGATCACCGTAGAGGATGCGGTGTCGGACGCTGACCTGGCCGTGGACTTTGTGCCGGACGAACTGGAATCGAAGCTGGAGATTTTCTCGCTGCTCGATCGCATGGCGCCGCCGCGGACGATCCTCTGCACACCGACCAACGCGCTCAGCATTACGGACCTTGCTTCGTGCACGTATCGTGCGGAACGTTGCGTGGGCTTGCGTGGTGGTTCGCTGCTCGGCGGCGACGTGGAGTTGATGCGAAGCCGGTTTCTGAACGCTGAGGTTGAGACGGCTGTGGTCGCGGTGTGGGAACGTCTGGGGCTGACTCTGCCGGTTGGAGTAGATGTTGAACCGATGCTGGTGAAGAACCAGGCGCGCTGAGTCTTTCTTATTGTCCTCTTTGTGTTCCGATGCGCGTGTCAGCAGCTTGTTGGTCATGCCAACGTAAAGGTTTCGGGAGCGGCTGGAGAGAATGTAGACCCAGAAATGGTACTCGCGGGTTGGGTTTGCCATAGCCGGAGGTAGCAGGTATTTGACAACAGGTCCCCTGCGGGGATGACACCAAGAAAAGCAACGACAAAAGCGCCGGCAGATCAATTGTTCAGACAATAGAACGCAACCGCCGATATCGCCGCCATGCCAGCAAAACGGGCATCGCAAGAATAACCAACCAGATGAAAATAGTAGGCCCGTACTCCTCGAAGAAGAGCAGGAAGCCGAGAAGGGTATCGGTGGCATTGCGATAACCCGCGACAAACGAGTTGTGAATGCGCGTGAGCGCGGAGTTGTCGGGGGAGCTTAGCGGAGCTTTGTAGTCTTCGCTGAACTGGATGTCGATCGTGGCGAAGTCGACGCGGTGCTCAAGGTTCTTCTGTTCGGCTTCCATGCTTTCGATTTCGCCGCGCACGCGGGCGATTTCTTCCTCGACTTCAAGCACATCGGAGACTTTACCGGTGCGCTGCTGCAGGATCGCGCGCAGTCTTTCTTCGGTGCCGCGCGATGTGGTGAGGCGGGCGACGAGGTCTTCGTGCTGCTGGGTGACTTCTTCTCCAGACTGGGTTTCGTTCTGGACGCGGCCGAGGGTTTTGATCTCTGCGACCCCGGCCGCGAGCTCAGGAGCAGGGATGCGGAGGGAGGCGCGGAGACTACGCGCGGAATCTTCTGCGGTATCGGCGTTGAGCTGTGCGGAGTAGCCGTGGTGGCGTGTGAGGATTTGGTCAAGCGATGCGCGGGCCGTTTCGACGTTTTTTACCTGGATGGTGAGGGAGACCGAGCGCGCGATCATGGGAGTCGGCGACGTCCCGTTGCTGAGCTGTTTCGGACCGCCCGCCATCGGTCCGTCACCGAGTTGTTCCAGACCGCCTCCAGAATATCTATCTGCTTGCTGTGGGACTTTTGCAGCGCGCGGCTCCGCCAAAGTTGCGTTTATTGTGCCTTGGTACCGGTCAGCCTGCTTCGATTTGCCCATCTGCTCGTAAAGGGTCTGGCCTGCTCGCGGCGGCGCAAAGATTTTCGCGAACTGGTCAAGCCGGTCATACTGCTTTGATTCAGCTTGCTCGCTTGCTCTCGTCATCGATTCAGCCTCGGCCATGAGTGGTCGCGGCTGGGACCGGTTCCAGACCGCCACGATAAGCAATGTTGCAAAGATGCCTGCTAAACCTCCGCCTCCGATTGCCCATACCTTCCAATTCCGATGCGGAGCGCGAATTGGTCTATAGTTTTTCTCGCCCCCATCTGTCGCTTTCGTGATGAACTCTTCCAGCCCCGCCGGGATAGCAGGCACCGTCCAGCGGGCGAGAGATTGGGACGTATCGCGCAGATCATCGGCCAGCGCAGCGCATTCGGCGCAGCCGGCAACGTGGAGTGTAACGGCTTCGGCCTCCGAGGCAGAGAGTTCGCCGTCGATCCAGGCCATGATTTCTTCAGGGGCGACAGAGTGTGCGGTGGTGGTCATGCGCGCTCCTCGTAGGTTGCGAATGCGGTGGTGGGAGATGCCGGGGCCGGAGCAGCGAGCAGGTCGTGCAGGGCGGTCCTGGCTCGGAAGAGTC
>Ga0134125_10010520_pt1 | contig 10387 bp, 1 predicted proteins | sample KB31751_FD_96464 | JGI IMG/M metagenome (GOLD analysis project Ga0134125, IMG submission 96464) | Terrestrial soil microbial communities with excess Nitrogen fertilizer from Kellogg Biological Station, Michigan, USA - KB3-175-1 | ecosystem: Environmental > Terrestrial > Soil > Unclassified ... | reverse complement strand
CACGCTCAGCGCAAATAACGGTCTCGCTGTCACGGGGCCAGTGACGTTCAGCGACACGGTAACGCTTGCGAGCGGCAGTGCGGCCTCCGTCTTCACGGGTCTCGTCACCCTGGGCAAGGTCGGTGGCATGAACCTCTCGGGCTATACCGGCATGAGCTTCGATGACGGCGTGCTGCTGCAGAACGGACCGGCCACCATCAATTCCAATAATTCGCCGCTCACGTTCCAGACCGCGGGCACCGCCTCCGGGCCCTATGGCCTGACGCTCGACTCAGGCACCGCCGCGCTCAACGGTCTCGACCGGATGGGCGGCAATTTGACGAGTCTCACGGTGACGGCGCTGAGCCCCACGATTCCCGTGGGAGGCATCTCCATCGCGGGACCGCAGAGCTATACGGCGACATCCGGTAGCAATATCACGCTCGATGGGAATGTGACGAGCACAGCGGCCGGGACGGTCACCTTCAATGGCCCGGTTGCGGTAGGTGCCGCAGTCACGGTAGCGAGCGCCAATTCGCCGGTGGTATTCGGCTCGACGGTCGATGGAAATCAGAATCTGACAGTCAATGCCGGCAGTGGCGCGACGTCGTTCACCGGAGCGGTGGGCGGCGTGACGCCGGTCGGCACTGGCACTGGGGCATCGCTCGTCCTGCAGGGCTCGGGCATGACCACTTTCTCGAGCGGCGTGCAGACCCGCTCCGGGATCACGGCGGCCGGCCCGGTCGTGTTCGATGGCAACGTGACGCTGGGCAATGGCAGTGTCGGGTCGGTCTTCAGCGGTTCCGTGACGAGTGGCGGCAGTGCTGGCAACAGCATCAGCGGCTACGGCGGCATCGCTTTCAATGGTGGCTTGAGTCTTACCGGCGGCCCGGTGAGCGTCGCCTCGAACGGCAGCACGATCGCCCTCGGCGGCCCGGTCTCCGGAGCCGAGGGTCTGACTCTCAATGCGCTATCCGGTGGTGCGGGTACCGTGACCGGGCTCAATGAGATCGGGCCGACGTCCGCTCTCACCTCGCTCAGCGTGACGGCGCAGACGTTGAGTCTGCCGGCGACCGGCCTGGCCGTCGCGGGTCCAATGAGCTTCACGGCCGCGGGGGGCATCACCCTCAACGGTGCGGCCGGCAGCGCCAGCAGCCCGGCCACCGGGCAGATCAGTTTCAGCGGGCCCGTCACGCTCGCAACCGGCCCCATCGCCGTCGCGACCGTCAATGCTCCGGTTCTTTTCAATGGCACGGTCGACGGCGCGGAGCCCCTGACCGTGAATGCGGGTACGGGCACGGTGACCTTCGCTGCCGCAGTGGGTGGCACTACGCCGATCAGCAGTCTGAGCACGGACTCTGGCGGGCAGGCTCTGCTCGACGGCGGAATCGTCCACACGACCGCGGGCCAGAATTATGGCGGTGCCGTGACGCTTGGCGCCGACAATACGCTCACCGGCGACAACGTGCAGTTCTCGAGCACGCTCAACGGTGGCCATGCCCTGACCATCACCGACTCGGGCATGACGACCTTCGGCGGGGCGGTCGGCGCCACGACGCCGCTCACGAGTCTCAGCGTCAGTGCCACGAATGGCATCGCCGCTAACGCGCCTGGCCTGACGACCACGGGCGCCCAGACGTATACCGGCGCCATGACCCTGGGTGCCGATGCCACCTTCAGTGGCAATGGCCTCGCGTTCAACAGCGCCATCAATGGTGCCCATGCACTCACGGCCAATGCTGGGACGGGTACGCTCGCCTTCGGCGGCTCGGTGGGGGCGGCGACGCCGCTCAGCTCGCTGGTCGCGAGCGGCAATCGCGTGAGCGCCGGCAACGTAACCACGGCGGGCTTGCAGAATTACACCGCCGTGGTCGGCGCGTCGCTCGGCGGCAATCTCAGCACGACGAACAGCCCGATCACCGTGAGCGGTCCGACGACGCTCACCGGCAATACGATGCTCACCAGTGGTGGCGGCAACATCAGTTTCTCGGGAGCGACCAGTACGATCGATGGTGACTACGCGCTCACGCTCGGGGCGGGTTCAGGCAATATCGTGCTGGGCGGGGTGGTCGGGGGCGTGACGCCGCTTGCGGCTTTCAGCGCCTCCGGTAACGACCTTACCGTCCCCGATGTGACGACGGTTGGCGACGCGAATCAGACCTACACAGCCCTGGACAATATCACCCTGACGCAGAGCCGTACGCTGAACGCGCCCGTCAGCTTTGCCGCAGACTCCGATGGCAACGGCGTCGGCAGCTTCATCCTGCAGAACGGAGTGTCGCTCACCGCCTCGAACAATTCCCTGTCCATCACTGCCGCCGACATCGATCTGCAAGGCAATAGCACCCTGTCGTCGGGAACAGGGCTCATGACGCTGAAAGCGACGGACGGCCGCAACATCTATCTCGGAGGCACGACGACCGCGCCAGGCCAGATGACCATCACCGGCGATGAGCTCTCGCGCATGAGCACCTCCGGCGGGCTCACGCTCGACACCACCGGAACCGGCTGGATCGACGTCAACGGGATCACGGCTCAGCAGAGCCAGAACATCACCGGGACTCTGGCTCTCGATGCGCAGGGTACCGGCGACATCAGCTTCATTACGGCCCCATCGACCTTCAATGCGGTGAAGGCTGATGCGACCGGTGGCATCACGAACGTCGGCGTGAACCTGACGACCGTGGGCCACCAGGCCGAGTTCGTTACACCCGTATCGGTATCCGGCGCTTCGACCATCGCGAGCGGCGGCGGCGACATCAGCTTCGACAGCTCCCTGTCCGTCGCCAACAATCTGACGCTGAGCACCGGAAACGGGACCCTGACTTTCGGCGGACCGGTCGGCGGGACGAGCACGCTCGCCCTGAACCTTGGCGGCGGCGCGGTGAACGGCCTGTCGGAGCTGCAGAGTACGCTCACGGGCCTCACAGTGAACGGCACCGCAGGGATCACCCTTCCGGCGCTGGCGATCAACGGTCCGCAGGTGTACAACACCGGCACGATCACGGCGACCGGCAATCTGACCGGAATCGGTATCACCTTCAACAATGTCGTAAACGCGGCGCCCGCCTCGGGCTCGGCGTTGGCACTCGACTCTGGCACCGGGACCATCGCGTTCAATGGACTGGCGAGCTTCAATGCCGTCAACATGACGTTGACAGGCGACAGTTTGAGTTTCGCCAAGCCGGTGAGCGGCACGGGCAGTCTGACGCTCGAGCCGCACTCGACCGCGGCGAACATCGCGGTCGGCGGCAGCGGCACGCCGATCACTGGACTGAACATCACCGCGGCGGATCTCGCCGAGCTGCCCTTGGCGGGCCTGGCCGGGCTGACGATCGGCAATTCCGCTGATACCGGCTCGATCGACATGGCGGGGGCGCTGAACGCCTCCGGCACGCCGCTCACCCTGAATGGTGGCGGCGGAATCACCCAGAGCGGCGGCGCGATCACATCCGGCGCACTGACGCTGTACGCGGCCGGGAACGCGATCAACCTCCCGAATGCGGCCAATGCGGTCGGTGCCGTGGCGATCAATGGCTCGCCGACGGCGGTGACTCTGACCAATACCGGCAACATCGGCCAGCTGGGCTCGGCGAGCTGGATTCTCGGCAGCGCTCCGGTCACCCTGAACGCAGGGACGCACGCCATCACGCTCACGAACGCCGGCAATACTTTCGGAGTCGCGTCCCTGACGGGCGGCGATGTGCAGGTCGTCGAGGCGGCCGCGACCGACCTGGGCGTCTCGAGCATCTCCGGTGACCTCACGGTGACCTCGAGTGGCGCCATCAGCGTCACCGGCGCACTCGCAGCGACCGGCAACGCCTCCTTTAGCGCAGGCGGCGAGGTTACACAAACCGCAGCTCTCAAGATCGGCGGCAATCTCGATGTGGCGACGACCGTCAACGCGGGAGACGTCATCCTCGACAACTCCGGCGCGACGGCTACTACTATCGGCAACACGCAAGTCGGCGGCAACTATTCACTGACGGCCACCGGCGAGCCCGTCACGCAGGCGGCAGGCACCAGCCTCCAGGTCGTGGGAAATCTGGCGATAACCGCCGGCACGGTGGATCTCAGCGGCGCCGGCAACCTGGTCGGCGGCACGACGACGCTGCCGGCCTCGAACACTGTGGTGGTGCAGCAATCAGGGGTTATCAATCTTGCTCCGAACAGCTATAGCGGCAACCTCACGGTGATCAGCGAGCGCACGAACCGCTCGTTCGGCAGCTCCCAGGTGACCGGCAGCGCGATCGTGCTCAATGATTCGGCAAACGACATCGGCGGCACGATCACGGTGAGCGCCAGTCCGCCGACCGTCGTGGCCGGCGCAGACGTGCAGACCGGCATTACACAGGGCGCGGGCACGCTCACCGTGGCGGGCGTCGCCAGCTTCACGGCGGAAGCTTCGAGCGCCGGCACGGTGGGCATCGATCTGCCGAACCCCGGTAACAGCTTCGGCGTATTGCAGGTGAGTGGCGCTGCAGTCACGGTGAACAACGCCGCCATCGGCGGCACGATTCTCGAGAACTCCGATGCGACGACGAGCTTCGCGCTCGCCTCGGCGGGAGCGGTGACGCAGACCGGCGGGATCGTCACACCCTCGCTGACCGTCAATGCGTCCGGTCCGGTAACGCTCAGCAACGTAGCGAACCAGATCGGCGCCGTGGGTGTGACCACCGGCGGCAATGCGGTGACCGTGGCGAGCTCGGGCGCTCTCGCCGTGGCGGGGGCGGGCATCAACTCTGGCGGCGCGGCCGTGAGTCTCTTCGCCGGCGGTACGGGCAATATCACGCAGACCGGAGCGCTGCAGAACGTGAGCGTGCTGAGCGTGAATGCCGGCGGCGCGGTGACCTTGACCAACTCCGGCAATACCATCCAATCGCTTGCCGGCTCCGCGGCCGGCACGGGTCTGCAGCTCTACAATTCCGGTGGGCCTCTCGCGGTAACGGGTACAGTGAGCACGGCGGCGGGCGACATGCTCGTGCGGACGGCCGGCGATCTCACCCTGGCCAGCGGCGGTGTACTGGACGCCGCGGCGGGGAATGTGGTGGTCTCGACCGAGGGTGCGGGCAATTTCATCAACGATTCCGCGCAGGGCGGCTCGGCGCTGCGGGTCGGGAGCGGCGACCGCTGGCTCGTCTATTCGGATGCGCCGGACCTGGTCTCGGGAGCGCATACCGTCAAGGGAGGATTGACCTCGAATTTCCGCCACTACGGGGCGACCTACTCGAGCTACGTCCCGGGCAGCGTCACCGAGAGCGGCGACGGGTTCATCTACGACTACGCCACGCCGACGCTCACTGTGAATGCGGCGGTCAACGGGACGCCCTCGCAGGTGTATGGCGACGATCCGACGGCGACCCTCACCTATACGATCAGCTCAGGCCTGGTCGACAGCGAGGACAGCACTGCAAACGTCATCACCGGCGGCGCTCCGACCTACAGCATGGCGCTCAGCAATTCGCTGAATGCCGGCGCTTACACGATCAAGTACACCGGCGGGCTCACGTCGAACTACACGCTTGCGGTGGATTCGAGCGGCGTGACCTACACAGTGACTCCCGCGGTGCTGAGCTACGTTGCAAACGCTGCGTCCCGTACCTACGGGGCCGCGAACCCCGCGCTCGGCGGCACGATCACCGGCTTCAAGCTGGGACAGGATGCCTCGGTGCTCACCGGCACGGCGACCTGGACGACGACGGCGACCACTGCCAGCCCGGTGGGTACCTACGCGATCGACGGCAGCGGCTACACGTCCAACGGCAATTACACCTTCGCGCAGGCGGCCGGCAACGCGACCGCGCTCGCGGTCACGCAAGCCCCTCTCACTGTTATTGCCAGTAACGATACCGTGACCTATGACGGCGCCGGCTTCAGCGGTGGAGGCGGAGTGACTTACAGCGGATTCGTCAACGGCGACAACTCGAGCATGCTCGGCGGAGCGCTCGCCTATGGCGGCAACTCCCAGGGCGCGCGCAATACCGGCACTTACCTGATCGATCCCTCCGGTCTCACTTCGAGCAACTACGCCATTACGTTCCAGGACGGTACACTTACCATCAACAAGGCGAATCTCGCCCTTACCACGAGCAACGTCACCAAGACTTACGACGGCACGCTCGCGGCCAGTGGCACCCCCATCGCCGGCGGTGGCACGCAGCTCTTCGGTACCGACACCCTGAGCGGCGGAACGTATGCGTTCACGAATACCAGCGCGGGGGCCGGTGACAAGACGGTCACTGTGAGCGGCGTGACGGTGAACGACGGCAACGGAGGCGGAAACTACAACGTCACCTACCTGAACAATACGACCAGCACCATCAACCCCGCGAACCTGACCGTTTCCGCCTCGAACGTGACCAAGACCTACGATGGCACCGATGCTGCCAGCGGCACCCCGGTGGTCGTTTCGGGCACGCTGTACCGGAATGCGAGCAACGGCGGCACGCAGGACAGTGTGAGCAGAGGCACCTACGCCTTTACCGACCCGAATGCCGGCACGGGCGACAAGTCGGTGACTGTCAGTGGGCTGACGGTGAGCGATGGCAACGGTGGAGGCAATTACGCCATCACGTACGTTGACAATACGACTAGCACGATCGATCCGGCGGCGCTGACCTTCACCGGCACGGTCGCCGAGAAGACCTATGACGGCACGACGGCCGCAACGCTATCGGGATACACCCTGACGGGCCTCGTCGGCAGCCAGACGCTGAATGTGAGCGTCGGCTCGGCGAATTTCGCCGATCAGAATGCAGGCACCAACAAGCCGGTCGCGATCGGCGGCATCACACTGTCTGACGGCACGAATGGCGGGCTCGCCGCGAACTACACGATGAGCGCTGCAGCGAGCGCGACGGGGACGATCGACCCCAAGATGCTTACGGTCGCCGCGACAGTCGCTGACAAGGTATACGATGGCACCGCGGCGGCGACTGTCGAAAGCTACGGCTTGTCGGGATTCGTGGGCAACGAGACGGTTGATGCCCTGTACACCGGCAGCGCGATGTTCGGTGACAGGAATGCGGGAACCGGCAAGCCGGTTTCGATCACCGGCATCACGTTGCTGAACGGCACCAATGGTGGGCTCGCCAGCAACTATGCGGTGCCGGCGACCGTGGCCGCAACGGCGAGCATCACGCCGGCCACGCTGCAGATCGCGGGTGTCGTGGCGGAGAACAAGGTCTACGACGGCACGACGACGGCCTATCTCAATACGCAGTCCGCCGTTCTGACGGGTATCATCGGCTCGGATGATGTGCAGGTGAGCGCGCTTACTGGTACGTTTGCGACGAAGAACGTCGGCACCAGTATTCCGATTGGTACGGGAACCGTGGTGCTTTCGGGGCCGGACGCGGGGAACTATACGCTGGTGCAGCCTTCTGGACTTAACGCGAGCATTACCGCACGTCCCCTTACGGTGTCCGCGGCAGGTGTGGACAAGGTTTACGACGGTACGACCGCGGCATCAGTGGTTCTGACCGACAATGTGCTTTCGGGCGATTCCGTGACGGTGACCTCCGCGAACTCCTTCCTCGACAAGAACGTCGGCGCAAACAAGTACGTGGACGTCAACGACATCTCGCTGAGCGGTCCGGACGCCGCCGACTACGTGGCAAACAGCAGCACATCAACGTTCGCGAGCGTCACACCCGCGACGTTGTCGGTGGCCGCGACCGGGGAGAGCAAGCCCTATGATGGAACTACTGCCGCGACGGTCGTGCTTTCGAGCAATCCGCTGCCGGGCGACCAAGTCTCTCTTGGCGACGCCAGCGCCATGTTCGATAGCCCCGAGCCGGGAACGGGGAAGATGATAACCGTGAGCGGCATTTACATCGCGGGTGGCGCGGATGCCGGGAACTACGTATTGGGGAACTCTACGGCGACGACCAGCGCGGATATCAGCGGAACGGCGCCACAGCCACCGACTCTGCCGGCGGCGTCTCATACGGACGAGTGGTCGTTGCCGCCGTCCCTGCCACAGCCGCTGCCCTTGGCAGCACCCGCGCGACCGGCAGAGCTTCTCAGGGTATCGCTTCCGGCCGACTTTGGAGGGGCGAGCGCGGCGGCGTCGGGTGCTGCGGGGCAGTCAATGAGCGCCGTGCAAGGTGGGGCTGCTGGTGGGAAGTGGGGCAGTGCCAGCGTATCGACCCCGCCCGGCGTCGGCGATCGGATCGACGTCGCCGTCATGGCTCACCCCAAGGGGTCGCTGCGCGGCCTGGTTACGGTGTCGATACCGGAGAACCTGGTGGAGAAGGGCGCGGAGCTGCGCTTCGTGCTTCCTGCGGAAGTGGCCGATGCAGCCGAAGGAGCGGCGGTGAAGGTGAGCGACATGCAGGGCGGTAAGCTGCCCTCCTGGCTGCGTTACTTGCCACGGACGCGCACATTCGTTGCGGCCGGAATGCCGAGGGACGCCCTTCCCTTCAGGGTGCTGGTGCGAATGGGGAGGCAGAGTTGGGTTGTGCTGCTGACGGAGGGCTACGGTTCCTGAGGGTCTATGATCGTCTGCGCAAGTCGCCTCTTGATGGACGCACTGATTTTCGAGTTCAACGGCCGGATGAAGCTATACGACCACCGCGCCGCCCATCCCTTACCGTCGGCAATGACGGCGAAGTCCCTGCTCCGCCACCATCGCCAATAGGCGGGTGGTGCACGGAACAACGCCTTTTGGAAAAAGGCTACCGCTTCAACGGCAAACAAAAGACGCTCGCATTGGGGATCTATCCCGACGTCCCGCTCGAAAAGGCGAAGGTGCGTCACCAGGCAGCTCGGTATCTGCTCGCCTCCGGAACGGATCCATCGCTTCGGAGGCGAGAATTGCGAACAGCCAAAGTGGCCGATATCGGTGCTACGGTGGACATGGCACACCATCCCCGCCGTGATCGATCGCGGCGAGATGTTTCGACTCAAACTGAGGTTGAGTTATCTCGAGAGGCTAGAGTTTCTCGAGCTGGGTGAAGTCCGAGTCCGAATGCTCCAGATCCGCGTCATGGCGTTTGGTGCACGCCACGATGAGCAGGTCGGTCGCAGGAATTGACACGCCGCCCGAACGGGCCTTGCGCGCCAGCTCGTAAGCGCCTCGCCACACGCCATCGTCGATCGCAAGTTCCGGTAGCAGCCGCTCGAAGTCACGCAGTGCCTTCTGTGACCGAGACTTTGGCGATGCGAGGCGAGCGTCGCTGGCGCCAAGTCGCCCTTGGCGACCCGCGTCGTCTCGTGCCGGAGAAAGGCGTCAAAGACGTCAGAACAAGTCTGCGCGCGCAACGGCAGCGGGAGCTTGTGCAATCCGCGAAAGTCGGGAAACTCCTCGGCAAAGCAGAACGTGCCGGCGGCGATGCGGGCCTTGATTCGGCGCAAATGCTCGCGGGCGCGCCTAAGATTCGCCTCGGTCGGCTCACGGCGTAACGTCGGTCGATAGCGCACGCCGTCGATCGAGAAGTCGAATTGAATGCGGTGACCATTTGCCGGAGTCACCCCGCCTGTGATCGATGGACGACCCATGGGAACCCTCGTTTTGACGGGAATTGGAACGATCCTCGGTTCTCTACTCCTCATCGCCTCAACCAGCCATCCACGGTCGTCTATGAGCACGGCTGTCAGGACTTCCGATTTATCGGAAGCCGTGATACTCCGCCGCGTCGTTCGTAAAATTTGATAATGGGCGCGGAAGTGCAAGAGACGGGAGAGCCCCTGTCGAGCGCAGTAGCCGGGGAGCCGGACTGGGGTCTGGTGTTCGCCCAAGAGCTCCCACGGGTCTACAACTTTCTGCGATACCGCCTGGGCGACGAGGAGCTTGCCGAGGACATTACATCCCGCACGTTTGAGAAGGCCTGGCGCGAACGGCGCCGATACAAGCGGAATGTCGCGAAGTTCTCGACCTGGCTGCTTGCCATCGCGCGGAACGCCGTCATCGATCATCGACGAACTGAGCACCTGCACGCTCCCCTCGAAGCTGCGTCAGACGCGCCCGCGGCAGGGACTCCGGAGGAGGAGGCTGTCATACGTTCGAACTTCGCGCGCCTCTCTCAGCTGCTAGCGGAACTCGCCGATCGGGAGCGGGAGATCCTGGCGCTGAAGTACGGTGCCGGCGCGACGAATCGCACCATCGCTGAGCTCACCGGGCTCAGCGAGTCCAACGTGGGAACGATAGTCCAGCGCGCCCTCATCACGCTGCGCGCAAAATGGTAACCGGAGGAGCGCCATGTCGGATGACCAATTCATGTTGAGCGGATTGCGGGTTCCGCCGGCTGCCTTCGTCAGGCGGCTGCGCGCACGGCTCGAGGCTCGCGACAGCGAGAGTACCGCCTACCGCCCTCCGAAGCTCCGCTGGGCGGCAGGGTTTGCCGCGGTGCTCGCGCTTTCCGCAGCATTGAGCTTTCCTTCGGTGCGTGCAGCGGCAGTGGCATTT
>Ga0134125_10010517_pt1 | contig 10389 bp, 11 predicted proteins | sample KB31751_FD_96464 | JGI IMG/M metagenome (GOLD analysis project Ga0134125, IMG submission 96464) | Terrestrial soil microbial communities with excess Nitrogen fertilizer from Kellogg Biological Station, Michigan, USA - KB3-175-1 | ecosystem: Environmental > Terrestrial > Soil > Unclassified ... | reverse complement strand
GATCGCGCGCCTCTTCCACGAGGCGGGGCTTCCCCCCGGGTGCCTCAACGTAGTCTGGGGCGTGCCGAGCGAGATCTCGACGTACCTCATCAACTCGCCGATCGTTCGCAAGATCTCGTTCACAGGTTCGGTCCCGGTGGGCAAGCAGCTCGCCGCGCTCGCGGGCTCCCTCATGAAGCCCGCGACGATGGAGCTGGGCGGCCACTCGCCGGTGATCGTCTGCGACGACGCGGACGTGGAAGCCGCCGCCGACATCATGGCCGGCTCCAAATTCCGCAACGCCGGGCAGGTGTGCGTCTCGCCCACGCGCTTCTACGTCCAGGAGAAGGCCTACGACAAGTTCGTCTCGCGCTTCCTCGACAAGGTCTCGAAGCTGAAGGTGGGGCCGGGGCTGGAGGAGGGGACCAGGATGGGTCCGCTTGCGCACAAGCGCCGCGTGCCCGCCATCGCCGGCTTCGTCGAGGATGCCGGCACGCGCGGCGCGAAGATCCTCGCCGGCGGCCACAAGCTGGGGGACAAGGGCAACTTCTTCGAGCCCACGGTCGTCGAGGAAGCGCCGGACGATTCGAAGCTCATGACCGAGGAGCCGTTCGGCCCGATCATGGGATTGAAGAAGTTCAAGGAGCTGGACGACGCGATCGCCCGCGCCAACTCGCTGCCGTTCGGCCTGGCCGCGTACGCATTCACCACCTCGACGAAGAACGCGACGAAGATCGGCGACGCTCTGGAAAGCGGCATGATCACCATCAACCACCTGGGCTTCGCGCTCGCCGAGGTGCCGTTCGGGGGCGTGAAGGACAGCGGCTATGGCAGCGAAGGCGGCAGCGAGACCTTCGACGGATACCTGGTGACCAAGTTCGTGACGCAGAAGGGGTAGCGCCCCGGGACTTCCCGGCGGGATCATGGCCCGGCCTGTTACGGGATGTTTCCGAAGGGCTCGTGCCGTGGTTGGCGTTCCAGCTTTGAGGCTACCATCGGCGATGCGCGCAACGCTTGCCTTCGCATCGCTCCTGGTCTCGGCCGGTTTGCCGGCGGCGGCGAACGGCGACGCGATCGAGGGAACGTGGGGTTACCTGGGCGAGGATGCCGCGTTCCAGGTCCACCTCGAGCGCAACGGCAAGTGCGACGTGAGCGGAGGGAGCGCGGCATCGGCCGGAGGCTACTTCGCCCGGTGCACCTACACACTGCAATGGCCTAACGTCCAGGTCCAGTGGCCTGCCGGCGCCGACGGCACGCGGCCCGAGCCGCTTCGACTCGTCCTCGTGGGCGGCGGCGAGCTGATGCGCATCGAAGGAGATGCCCGGCGGCCGCTGCGACGCGAACCGGAGGCTGCGTCGCCACCCTTGCCGCAAGTGAACCTCGACGATCCGGGCGCCATGGAAGCCTTCGCCGGTCGCGACCCCGAGGGATACGCGCGGGTCGTGGATGCCGTCGATTTCGTCGCGCGTTTCGGGTGCCAGGGCGCGTTCCTGGGCGAGCTCAAGAAGCGCCTGCAGTGGGAATTCATCAGCTGCGGCCCGAGGAGCGATCCCCTGGCGAAGACAGTGATCGGGTTCCAGCTCGACGGTGGGCGCTACCTCATCCAGATTCCGCGGGAGTCGCCTCGCGAGCCAGCGGATTAGGCGTGGGATCGCCGATGCGCGTGAGGATGTTCCGGTCGGTGTGATGGAAGGGCTCGGGCCGGCCGCGGACCATCATCACGGTGTCCTCCTCGTACGACCAGGTGCCGTCGTCGCCGATCTTCACCTTGATCCGGAATTCGATCGTCCTGAACGCCGCCTCGAGGAACGGCCCCGAGCAGATCCCGAAGGTCTCCGAGCCGCGTGTGGCGACGAGCTCGAACTCCTTCGCGTCGGCGCTCGCGTGGCCGCCCGCCATGACCGCCTGGGCGCGCGGGATCGTGAGCGTCTGGATCACCGTTCCCGTCGCCGGCTCCCACAGCCAGTAGCCCACCTGGTCGTGATAGGTCTCCACCTCGCCGGGCTTCACGATGTGCGTGTGGTAGCGCAGGCCGTAGAAAAGCTGCGGGCCGTTGGCTTGCGGATCGATCGGCTGCAGCTCCATGTGCTCGACGTAGACCTGCTTGCGCGGGCCCTCGGGCTTCGGATTCACGTCGAGCCCGCGCATGCCCTCCCAGATTCCCGCCATGGGGCGCAGCGGGCCGAGGTTCGCGAGCGTGTCGACGTCGACGTGCGCGGGCTCGGTGTAGATGTCGTCGGGGTACTGGGCCATGGCGCCGATTTTACGCGCGGCCGCCGCGAAAGCGGTATCTTCTCGGCTCCCTTCCCGAAGCAAGGACAGCCATGGCCAGGACCTATTGGGTTGCCACGTATCGCGCCATCCACGACCAGGAGAAGTTCGCCGCCTATGCGAAGCTCGCGGGCCCGGCGCTCAGCGCCGCGGGCGGGCGCTTCCTCGCGCGCGGCAACCCCGCGCAGGTCTACGAGAACGCGGTGAACCAGCGGGTCGTCCTCATCGAGTTCGACAGCGTGGCGCAGGCGCGCGCGGCCCACGACAGCCCCGCATACGCCGAAGCGCTTCGCGCCCTGGGCAATGGCGTGGATCGCGACATACGCCTGGTCGAGGGATTGTGAATCCTTCCGTGCCGCGGTTCGTGAAACGCTGAGCCCATGGAGATCGACGGCATCGACGTTGTGTTGGAAGGCGAGGGCGCCGAGACGATCGTCATGATCCACGGCTGGCCGGATACCTACCGGGTCTGGGATGCGCAGGCCGCGTTCTTCAAGGCTCGCTACCGGTGCGTGCGCTTCACGCTGCCCGGCTTCGACATCGGGAAGCCGCGCCGCGCATTCTCCCTCGAGGAAACGCTTTCCATCGTGAAGCACATCGTCGAGCAGGCCTCGCCCGGCCGCCGCGTGATCCTGCTGCTGCACGATTGGGGCTGCGCATTCGGCTACCAGTTCGCGATGCGGCACCCCGAGCTCGTGTCGAAGATCGTCGGCGTGGACATCGGCGACGCAGGCACGAAGCAGCACCTGCGCTCGCTCACCGCCAGGGCGAAGGCGATGGTGTTGGCCTACCAGCTGTGGCTCGCCCTCGCCTGGAGGATCGGCGGGCGGATCGGCCACTGGATGACGCTCGCCATGGCGCGCATGGCCCGATGCCCTTCGGATCCGCGGTACATCGATTCGCGCATGGATTATCCGTACTACATCCGCTGGATGAAGGCGTACGGGTCGTATCGCGGCATGGTGCGCTTCGAGCCCAATGCGCCGATGCTATTCGTGTACGGCGCGAGGAAGCCCTTCCTCTTCCACACGCCCGAATGGGCGCAGGCGCTCGGCGCGAAACCCGGCAACGAGGTGCAGGCCTTCGCGACGGGCCACTGGGTCATGAGCCAGGAGCCCGAGCGGTTCAACGAGGCGGTGGGGCGGTGGCTCCGCTCCGATACTTCGCGACCGCTTCCTCCAGGTCGGTGAGCTCTTCGCAGGGCAGCAGGCAGATCGCGCGAAGCGCCGCGAGGTGCTTCTCGGCGTTCGGGAGGTCGCCCACCATGAGGTATGCCTCGCCGATGTATTCGTGGGCGCCTCGATGGCGAGGCTCCAGCTCGATCGCGCGCTCGTAGTGCCTGAAGGCGGCGTCGAACTGCTTCAGGTTGCGGTGCGCGAAGCCCAGGTAGTTCTGGAGGTCGGCGTGGTCGGGGTGTCGCGCCTCGGCTTTTCGCAGCCGCGCGATCGCCTCTTCCCACTGCTTTGCCGCGATGGCCTTCGTCCCGGCGGCATAGTCCTCGTCGCTCGCCGCGAGGTTGGGGTCCGTCTCCGTAGGATCGGCGTTCGCGAGCGAAGGCAAGCCGCACAGAGCGCAGGCGACGAACAACACCGCGGCAAGCCTCATCGTTGTGCGACGTAAGCCTTCGCAGCCGTGAGCTCAGGGCGCTTGCCGTCGCCCTTCTTCGAAAGATCGAGGAGCTTCTCGTAGTACTCGGAGGCTTTCTTCCGGTCGCCCATGGCCTCGGCCGCCTTCGCCGAGCCCGCGTAGTTGCGGAAGCGGTTGGGCTCGCGCACCTGCGAGGTCTCGAATTCCTTCAGCGCCGCGGCAGGCTGCTTCTGCTCGAGCAGCATTTCCCCCAGCAGCTCACGCGCGGGGAGGATGCGCCCCGGCGTCACGATGTGCTTCTCGTTACGATCCTCCAGGTCGGCGGAGGCGCGCATCAGCTTCTCGGCCTCGGGTGCATTCCCCTTCGCCTGGGCGATCCACCCCGCCACGCCGAGGCGTTGCACTTCCACTTCCGTCGCCCAGTAGGTGTTCTTCGCGGTTTCGAGGCGCTTGTGGATGTCGGCGAGCTGCTCGGCATCCTTCTCCGCCCCGGCTACGTCGCCGCTACGTGCAGCGCCGATCGCCCGGGCAAAGTAGGTGAGGGCTTCCGTGAACGGCATCTTGCTCGGGATGGGTCGGAGCTGCGCGGCGGCCTTCCAGTCGCCGCGTTCCATGGCAAAGCGCGCGGGCATCGCGGCCGCCGCATAGGGATAGGCGGGCGAGGGAGTGTCGCCACCGGAGTAGCGCATCGCCTCTTCCATTGTGAGGCGCGCCTCGTCGTCGCGCCCGAGCTGCAGGTACGCGTAAACGGCGTAGTCGCTCGCGTGGTAGGCCTCGGGCCAATCAGCGGCGGTCCTCGCCACCGTGGCGGAACGCCGGTTGGTCGCGATCGATTCCTCCCACGATCCCACACGCGTGAAGATGTGCGAAGGCATGTGCAGCGCGTGGGGCGCATCCGGGGCGATGCCGGCATAGCGGCGCGCGGCGACGAGGCCTTTCGCCGCCAGGGGCGGCGCGTCGTAGCTGTGGATCAGGTAGTGCGCGACGCCGGGGTGGTCCGGGTGCTTCTGGAATTGCGGCTCCAGGATCGCGATCGCCCTCAGGTACGCGGCGTACGTCTGGTCCGCCTGCGATTGGGTGCCGGCGATGTAGAGCGCGGAGAAGATCTGCGCCTCGTCGTCGTCCGGGTACTTCGCCGCGAGCGCCTCGAAGGCCTTCGATCGGGCGATCTGCCGCGCCTTCTCGGGGCGATTGGCCCAGTCCTCGTAATACGCGGCGACCGCTTCGACGTAGTCGCGCTCGCGCTGCGTCCTGGGGGGCGTGCGCCTCGCGTTGTCGATGGCCGCCTGGGCCTTCTTCGCGCCGGCGGGCGAAGCGCCCGCCCCGGCAAGCGGGTTCGACATCAGGATCGCCGCGTAGCCCCAGGCGGTCACGGTGCAGGTGGGGTCCTGCGCGAGGATGTCGGCGAATGTCTTTTCGGCGAGGTTGTACCAGAAGGAGTGCAGCATCGCGACCGCACGCTCGAACGTGGGCTGGACAGCAGGGTCGCACGAGGTAGGGAAAGTGACCTTCCCGAGCTTGCCGCCCGGCAATTCGTCCTCGTGGGCACGGGCAGCGAGGCTGGAGGCCAGGACGAAGCATGCGCAGACGGCTGGGGCAAGGCGTTTGGCTCTCATGGTGAAACTCCTTCGTCAGGCGGAATGCATGTTTGCATACTCTACGCCGCCCACGTCTGTTCGCTGGGCAACATAGGGCCTTGCAATATTCACCCAAAAGGATTAATGTTCCTCCATGGACCTCGACCACACCCTTATCGCCCTGGCCGATCCCACCCGGCGAGCCATCCTGCAGCGGCTCTCCCGCGGGGAGGCCCGGGTGACGGAGCTCGCCCAGCCTTTCGACATCTCGCTCAACTCGGTGTCCAAGCACATCCGCATCCTCGAGCGCGCCGAGCTGGTGAAGCGGCGCGTGGCGGGCCGCGAGCACTTCCTCGCGTTCAATCCCGCGCCCCTGGAGAGCGCTGCCGATTGGATCGAGCGCCACCGCACTTTCTGGACCGGAAGGCTCGATGCCCTGGAGGCAGCGCTGCGCGCGGAGGACGCCGTGCAGGCCGCCAGGGAAAAATCGAAGCAATCCCCACGCAAAAGGAGCCGCAAATGAACGACACCCTGGGCAAGGGAAAGCTGGGCACGTCACCCGAGAAGGCCACGCTGCGCATCGAGCGCCTGCTTCCGGGACCCATCGAGCGCGTCTGGGCGTATCTCACGGATTCGGAGAAGCGCGCCACGTGGCTCGCCGGCGGCGTGTTCGACCTGCGCGCCGGCGGAAAGGCCGAGCTGCACTTCGACCACACGTGCGTCTCGGCGGAGCCCACGCCGCCCGAAATGAAGGGGAGGCGCTTCGACTGGCAGGAGACCATCACTCGCATCGATCCGCCCAGGCTGATCGCCTTCACCTTCGCGGCCGCGGGCCCGGAATCGGAGGTCACGTTCGAGCTGGAATCGCGCGGCAAGGAAGTGCTGCTCGTGATGACGCACCGGCGCATCGCCGACCGCAACGCGAAGCTCAACGTCTCGGGCGGCTGGGATACGCACCTGGGCATCCTCGAGGACCGCCTGAACGGCGTGGAGCCGCGGCCCTTCTGGACCACGAACGCGCGGCTCCGCAAGGAGTACGAGGCCCTGCCATGAGCAAGCCCATCTACCCGAACGAAAGCAAGGAATATCGCAAGGCGCGCGAGGCACTGCTGAAGGATGAGCAGGCGCTGGTGGACCAGGTGAATGCCCTCGCCGCGAAGCGCCGCAAGCTTCCCCTGGGAGGGGAGCTCAAGGAGGACTATGTCTTCCAGTGGGCGAACGACGGCAAGGTCGGCAAGCGCGTGAAGTTCTCGGAGCTCTTCGGCGACAAGGAGTCCCTGATGCTCTACTCGTTCATGTACGGGCCGCACTGGGACAATCCATGCCCCTCGTGCACGTCGCTCATGGACGGGTTCGACCGCAGCTCGTACCAGGTGACTCGCAATGTCGCGTTCGCGGGAATCGCCAAGGCTCCGGCCGAAAAGATCAACGCGTGGGCGAAGAAACGCGGGTGGTCGCAGATCGCGTTGCTATCCGGCTTCGAATCGCCGTTCCAGGCGGACTACAAGTGCCAGGAGGACTCGGACGACATGCAGCTGCCCGTGATGCACGTCTTCACGAAGCGCGGCGGAAAGATCCACCACTTCTGGGCGACGGAGCTGCCCGGCAATCACGTGGATACGGTGTGGCCGTACTGGAACCTCATGGACTTCACGCCCGACGGGCGGCCGGATCTCATTACGCCGCCCCAGAAGTTCAGGTCGAAATTCCTTGAAGAGAATTATTTGAACAAGGAGTAGCTGGGCGGCTCACTTCTCTGCAAGCATCGAAACTGTCCGATTTTTCGAAGGAGGGATAAAGCGCTCGACGAACTCGACGGCCTCCTCGATATCACTGGTGAAGCGAACCCGCTCTTGGAACTCGGCCGGCACGGGCGGTTGGCCATTTGAAAAGAGTTGGCGTAAGGGAGTCTGGACATCGACGGTCTTCGTCCAGAAATCGCCGTAGAAGACCATCGGGCTGAAATATCCGGCACCCGCCGGGCCTGCCGGAAAGGTGTGATAGTAGTTCTGAGCCGCGTCCTGGAAGATTTCCTGCGCGGTTCCAGCCCCACCGGCCACGAATACAATGCCGTGCGTCGCCAGGGCCAGCATCCCATCTTCCCGAATGCTGTTCTGGAAGTATTTCGCGATACCATCCGCGAGCGGGGTCGTGGGTTCGTGTCCGTACATCCAGGTAGGAATTCCCAGGCCACCACCCGTGCCATGCGATCTGCGAATGGACAGCGCGGGCGCCAGAAACTCTCCCAGCTTCCGGGCGATATCGCGATCGATCGAGCCATCGGGTTTTACCAGGCGCGAGGCGTTCTTGGGTATGGACAAAGGGCCTCGGCGAAGCTGGTCTATCGCTTCAGCGAGCGACTTGATATCCGCGGCGAACGAGGCTCCAAGGTGAACGGCCTCCATCGCTCCAGGGCCGCCCCCGCTTACCACGATGTGGTCTTTAGCCGCCAACCGCGCAGCGATGTTTGCAGCGGCCACGTAGTTCGGGTCGCCCCGAAGGGCGCCGTGGCCCCCCATGATCGCCGTGACGCGCTTCTCGTAGATGGCTCTCGCGAGCAACTGGGAGATGCAGCAGTCGTGCACCGCTCGGCTCGAGGCTGCGAAGAAGTCCGTCGTCGCCGAGCCACCGAGGGAAATGAATTCCCGGTAGATCGAGACGTCGTAGGAATTCGCATAGCTCTCCGGGTGAGAGGGGTCAAAGCAACGGAACAGCTCCTCCGCCGTGTAGAGGTTGCGGCGATACGCCTCGAAGGCGAGGGGAGGGATCATGGCGAGTGGTCCTTCCATTGCCGATGCGCCTAGTAAAGAGGCTCGGAGACCTTGGGCTTCGTGCTCGCTTCCCTCGCGGCCGGAGAAGACGCTGGACTCTGTGAGGAGGCGACCTGCGAGGCGTTGATTCGATAGACGGCCAGAGTCGTCGAAATCACTTCCTTGCAGATCGGCATCAGCTTGTCCAGTGCCGCCTCCACGGCCTGGGCATTCTCCTTCTTGGCGCGCGCTGAATCGCTCAGGTAGGTCATGAGCATGACCGAGCATGAGTCTGTCAAATGACCTTTGGTCAAGACCGCTTGAACGATGTCCGTTGTTGCCTTCGCCAGTACCTCCACAGTGTCCTTGGCCACGCCGTAGTGGTTTGACGTGCTCGAAAACGTTCCGGCGCTGTTCGCTCCGGCACTCGACGAAGCGCTGGCGGCATCCCCCAGCTTCTGGATTTCCTTTGTGTTGGCTTGCGCGGTTTGGAGTGCGCTCTTCGCGTCGCCGGCGGCAGCCTGCTTCTTCTTTTGATCATCGACGGCCTTGGCCAGCACGGCGGCGGCCTGGTCAGCGGCGGCCTGCTTCGGATCCTTCCTGAGCGATGCAATCTGATTGTTGAGCGAATCAAGGTTGTTCTGTGCGATGTCGACCGCCGTTCGGTCCTTGCCATCGACCAGCTGTTTCTGCGCGGCCAGAACGGTGTTGGTATCGTCGAGGTCCTTTTGAGTCTTCTGGGTTGCCTCGGCGACCGCTTGCTGGTCGGCCTTCGCTTTGTCCAGAGCGGCCTGAAGCTTCGACACCTTGTCCTTGTCCTGGGGATCCGGCTTCTTGGCCTCGTCGAGCGCCGACTGCGCGTCCTTCACGCCTTTGTCCAATAGGGGCACTTCCTTCTTCAAATCGCCCAGTTGCTTCGTCAGGAATTTGACCTGCTGCTCGAGGTCGACGACTTTCAGGCCATCGTCGATTCGAGTCGATATCGCTTTTTGCATTGCGTCCTGTGCCGCAATGAGCGGTTTTTGTAGAGAGTCGAGCTTGGCTTGCGTCTCCTTGGCGCCTTCCTTGGCTTTGTCGAAATCCGCCGTCTTGTCGGATACGTCTTTTTTCTGCGTTTCCAAGGCGGCGGCTGCCTTGTCGGACGCGGCTTGTTTTGCCGCTTCGTCAGCCTTTGCCTTGTCCAGCTCCTTTTGAGTGTCGTTGATTGCCGCCGCGGCGTTCGCCGTCGAGCTGGAATTCAGCACGACCTGCTGGGCGACCACCGCCCCGGTGAGTTGCTCGATCGCCAGGATTCCCAACGTGAGCTCTTGGGAGCGCTCCAAGAGCTGCACCGCACCATCTCTGCTGATCGCCCCGTTGAAGTAGAGCTCGCAAATGCGGTAAAGGGCGTCCCGCATCAATGTGATCGACTGGGTTCGCAGCCCTATGCTCCCGGCACTTGCGGCCAGCGCTTGGGATAGCGCCGCCGAGTTCTTGGATGCGGTATCGAATCCAAGGCCGAGCGAGGAGGCATAGGCCTGGAGCGCGTCCGGAGAAGGCTCGGCGCACACCCACCCCTTCTTGTTGGCGACCGCAAGACGTTGCGGTGCATCCAGGTGAACCGCGAGCCCTTCGTTTGGCAGGTGGCTTCGGCGATTGACGGTCTCGAGGTTGGCGCAACCAGCAAGCAGGAGGGCAAATACGATGGGCGGCAGATACGAGGATATTTTCATGGGCTCCTCTTGTATTTGTGGAGTTGGATGCCAGCGCCTTGCGGGCCTAAGTTAACACATGCAATTATTTGTTGCCTGATTCGCCAGCGCGGCCGGCGGCATCTCGCCCCAAACGATTAGGGCCGCACTTGCGGCCCTAATCGTCTGGCACCGATTCCTTCTGATGCCATCATTTGTTCCATGAATCTCGCAAGCTCACCGTGCGATTGAATGTACGGGTCATATCGCGCAGATCCGGGACGAAATACCCATGCCTCTCAAACTGAAACCTCTCCTCCGCCTTCGCGTCCTTGAGTGACGGCTCGAGATACGCCCGAACCACCTTCTTCGCATTCTTATTCAGATCATCCAGGAACGTATGCGTCCCCGTCCCCGGATGCGGTTCCACGAACAAGCGTTCGTACAACCTCACCTCGCACTCAAACGCATGCGCCGCAGAAACCCAGTGAATCACGCCCTTCACCTTCACCTTGTCCGCCCCGGGCGTTCCTGACTTCGTATCCTCCACCAGGT
>Ga0134125_10010516_pt1 | contig 10389 bp, 5 predicted proteins | sample KB31751_FD_96464 | JGI IMG/M metagenome (GOLD analysis project Ga0134125, IMG submission 96464) | Terrestrial soil microbial communities with excess Nitrogen fertilizer from Kellogg Biological Station, Michigan, USA - KB3-175-1 | ecosystem: Environmental > Terrestrial > Soil > Unclassified ... | reverse complement strand
GTATCTACTTGAGCAAAAAGGCTGGGCGTAAGAAGACAACAAATGATCAGTATGAGTTTAGTCATGGCTTATCCCCTTTAGAACATCCTCGTGAGCGGCGTCCATTGGTTTGTTCTCGCAATGAATTTGCCGCGTTTGCCTTAGTCAACCATGAGGCTTTCAACCTGTCAAGAAATATTTCCCATTCAGTCGATCTTCATTTCTGAAAGACGCTCATTTGAGCAACGGGCGAGGCGCCGCGAGCGTGCGGATGCGTGTCTGCGAGGGACGTGCTCACCAGCATGGATTATCCTCATAGCGGCCCAATGTTAATTTCAGAACCAACGATGGTTGATCTGTGAAACGTTTCTCATTAAACTCTTGACAGAGCTGTTCCGGGTATGCAAACTGACAATGATTTGAGCAGAAGGAGATCCCGGCGGCTCTGATGCCAACATGCTCTCCAAAGCCGGTTCGATTTTTCGGCTATACCTCAGTGAAGGAATCCACACAGCAAATGAAGAACAGCTCGAAAATTGGCAGACGCGCATTCCTGGGGGTGGGTGCAAGCGCAGCGATAGCTACAAGCGCCCCGGCCCCTCCCTCGGATCGTTGCGGCTTGGGCTGTCCACCCGCGCCGGGGGATCGCCTCAACCAAGGGCCTTTCGGCATTGACCAGGACGAAGGGTGGCGCACCTTGGCCACCACAACGCCTTCGCGCGCGCATATCCGAAATTACGGGCTGGGATTGGTCGGCTATACGTGGGAAGAAAACGGGCCGGCAATTGGTGTGCGCAAGGGACTCGAAACACTGGAAGAGTCAGTCGATCGCATGGCGAGTTTGCCGTTTGTAGACGTGTTATACATCCGCTGTGATTGGCGCAATGTCCAGTCGAGCCCTGGACGCCTGGATCTGCACCCGGTGTGGGAGTTGACTCGCGATGCCGCGAAGCGGCACGGCCTGCGGTTTGCGTTTCGCGTCCAACTCTCGAATCCCGAGATCGAGCCGAAAGAGATCGCGCTTCCCGTATTTCTTCGCGACAAAGTGCCGATGGTAAAGATAGGCCGGATGCCGCGGCGCGGGAGGGACGTAGAGTTCGTCGAACCGCGGTATGATAGCCCCGCTTTTCAGAGCGCCTTCCGTGAGTTGACCGAGTTGTTGGCGGCACGCTTCGACGATGACCCTCTGGTCGAATGGGTCGATCTCATGCAGTATGGCTTCTGGGGCGAGGGCCACACGAGCGACCTGCCCAATCCCTTTCCGGACTTTCTCACCGCCGAACGGACCTTCCTCGATATGACCAGGTTGCAGATTGCAGCCTGGAAGAAAACGCCCCTTGCCGTCAATACGCAGCCAGACATCAGTCGTGTAGGAAATGGCGAGGTGCTCGATGCCGCGGTGCGCGCCGGGTGCTGGCTGCGCTCGGACAGCATCGTCGTTGAGGAGCCGATTCAAATCGAGGAATTGGGCAATCGACCGCCATGGCTGCCGGTGATCATGGAAGACGGCTATCTCCGCGACTACGACATCACAAAGATTCCCGTCGATGACGCCGGCGTGAACCTTCGCGAGAACGCCATGCTGCACGTCCTCGATCTGGGCGCCAATTACTGGTCGTTATGGACTGAGGCGCAAAATCTCACGACCTACAACGACAAATACCCCGACGGGTTCCGCGCGCTGCAGCAACGAATGGGATATCGAGTGCGGCCTGCGTGGATCTGGCAAAGGAAGCGCTTCGACACGTTTGAAGTGATTGTCGGTGTCGCTAATGACGGTGTCGCGGCAATCCCGGGTAACCTCCGATTGACTTTGCAATCAGGCGACGGGAAATACCGGGACAGCGGGTCGCTTGATGGCGGACAGCCGCCTGCCGGCAAAGTTCGCCAGGCGTCATTCATCCTGCCACGCGACCTTAATCGCGGCGATCTGAAGCTTACCGCCGAACTGGAAAGCAAAGGAGGCGTCCGCCGCCCGGTTCGCTGGGCCTGCGTCCAAACCCTGAACTCCGACGGATCGTTCCCGATCCACCTGAAGCAGGCGGGGGACGCCGGTTGGCGTAAGGGCGTCTAACTAGCTTTGCGGCAGCGGCGGTAACGATCGGTGTGGCCTGGTTTCTACAGGCCTGAAATCTGCGCTGACGAGGCTGAAAGCAGGCTCCGAAAATAGTCGTTCAAGAGGCGGTCGCCCGGATCATACTGCTCTCGCGTCTTCGCAAATTCCGTGAGGCGGTTGCCAAATGCTTTTTGCACAATCGCCGCGGTGAGACCGAACGTTTGGTTGAAAAGCGGAATGCCGCCATGGTCTATGCTGAATTCGTTATACGCTGCCAGAAATTCTGTCCATCCAGGGTTCGCCGTTGAAACGGGATCGATTGTCATGACCGTTCCATCGTAGGAATAGGAAAACAGCGCTTGCTGATCCTTCGCAATTCGGTATCCCACGTAGATCAAATTGGACCGGTAGCCTTGCGTTTTGTAATAATCGCGGCAGAACTGGTAAAAGTCGGTCAGAGCGCGGGGATACTCTTCTTCCGGAAATGCGAACAGGCTAAACGTATATCGGCTATCGTTTGACTTTGGCGGATAACGGACGATCTGGTCCGGTGGAATCGTGTAATCGGAGCGCACGATATTCTCCAGCTTGAATCGCCACATGGCGGCAAACCCGTCAATCACTTTGTAACGAACATCCTTCAATGGAATGCTCTCTTCGACGTCATGTCCCAGACGCGGACCAAGCGTGCCCCAAAGATAGTTCCGCAGTTGCCAGGCATGGCGATTGGGTTCACCCGACGCATTCGGATTGTCCTTTCGAAACTCGATGGTGATCAAGTTTTCAAACGGGAACATGTAGAACATCATCGATTCATTGCGCGCCTTCAGCTCGGGTAACTTCGCGACAAAATCTTCCAGGCTGAACGTTTCGTGATAAACCTTCATTGGCGTGAGCGGCCGGATGCGGTAGGTCACCTCGTAAATAATGCCGAACAGTCCATAGCTCGAACGCACTTTCTGCATCAGCTCGGGTTGGCTGTCGGTGACCTCCAGGAGATCTCCGGATGGCAGGACCATCTTGACGCCGGTGACATAGGACCCGACCTGCCCGTACTCGCCCGGCATGGAGCCATCCTTGGTTCCCGCGCAGGCCGCGCTCCCAGCGCTCAAGCTGCCGATTTCGGTGTTTACGTAAAACTGCAAATTCCGCTTCTCGAGTTCCTTCGCCAGCTCGATGTGAAGGGCTCCGGCTTCCACCGTTAGCGTGTCGGTGCCGATGTTCAGGATTCGATCCATTTTCATTTGGATCAAGGTTCCGCCTTCGGCGACTCCGCACGGCGCCGTTGAATGGTTGGATCCCACCGCGCGAACAGGCGACGGATACTTTTGTGGGTCCTTCAGTACGGCGATAATGTCCTCTTTCGAGTTCGCCTGAACTACGATCTGGGGATGAGACACCAGATCTCCAAACCAATTTGTTATTTCCGGGCCAGCCATTGTCATGATTTCCTTCTCGTTTTTTGAGCTCAGCTTCACGCCTTCTCGATCGTGTAAACAGGATCGAATTCCGGAATGCCGGCCTGCCTTCCTGCAATCCAGCGAAGGCAATAGACAGTTCGCGGGTCCGTCAGGCTGCCGAATTGGTTAACCAGCACTTCCAGCAACAGATGTGCTCCGGCGTCCTTGTAATAGTCAATATCGGGCTCGGCCAAAATGCAGGTCTGCCCGTTAATGAGTTGCCGGTCGTTCTCATGGAACGTTAATTGAAGATTCGCTTCGCCGAACTCGTTCTGCTTGTAACTCTTGGTTGCCCCGGGATGTAGCAGGAACGGAGCGTCTACAAATGCGCCGTGTTGCTTTGCGAGTTCAACCTGCTTCACCAGCGCCGGATCGGCCCAGGCAAAAAACCTGTCTCTCGCCATTGCATGTGATCCCGTGCGATCCCAGGCAACCTGCTTCACGTAATCGAGAGCCGTGCCTTGAGGCAGCAGCGATTGATCCATCGCAGCCACCAGGTTCAGCAGGCAGGCAAGCACCCCGCCGCTCTCGTAGTCCATCAGATCGCTGTATCTGTTGCCTGCCGCCGCGTCGTCGGAAGCTCCCGCCGAAAACAAGATTTTCAGTTTAGGCCGGCTGGCGCACAGAGGCTGCCACTTGGCCTTCGCAAAATTGAAAGCGTTCGAGCTGGGCAGCAGCATCAAGTCAACGATCCGGTTCTCTCCCGCCGAAATCTTAACCGGATAAAAGCCCGAGTCTTTACAGCCCTCAGCTGAAGCAATTACGGCATAGTTATCGCCGAGATTCTGAAAGACACTCAGGCCGCCAAATGTGACTGACGCATGGTCGTGATACTTACGCGAGACTTGATTCTGATTTCCGTCGCGAATGGTAATGAGGAGCTGCCCGTCTGAAAACGGCTTCCGTGTTCCATCGAAAATGTTCACGGTGATTGCGCCCGTGGACAATCCGGTATTCAAACCGCTAACGGCTAATGACATGGGACAAGTCTCCTCGAGCGCCCGCTGCCGTACTGGCGTTCACGGCTGACGCTCCGGCACGGGCGTAGCTTTCCGCCCTCTTTATGAATTCCTCAAGATCCAACTGCGGCGTCATACCCCGTGCTGCCCCGCAGATTTCTTCGATAATGTGCTGGCCCAGACGCCGGTAGCTTTCAAACTGACTTTCATCGAAAAACTGATCTAACGTGGGCTGGTGCGGGAATTCGAGTTCGAGCGCGGCATATTGCTTTACATCCGCCGGCTCGTTTCCGTTCATCGAAGCCTTGATGTAGATCAGCGTTCCTGCCTTGGCTCCCGGGTCGACGGCGCCGTAATGAATATGTCCGATCGCGCAGTGGCTGCCCGAAAACTTCTCGCTAGGCTCCCCGGCTGGCGACATGGGCATCGAAGGCTTTTCAAACTCGATCGGAATGCCGAGGTCTATTCGAACTTTCCGAACGGCATTGCCAACATCTTCGTAGGTGTAGCCGGGATCGGCGCCTGCGTCGCATACTACGATCAGGCTGCAGCGCCGTAGAACCATCTCGTACAATCCCAGATTCTCGAAGTGGCCGCCGTCGGACAGATAAATCCAGTCATTCGTATCGTCGGTGAGCCCCAACGCCTCATCGATGAAGGCCCGCACTCCCAGCCTTGGTCCGGGGCGCTTCCAGACTCTTTCCTTCGCCTTGGGATTGCCCAACCACCAGCCCAGGCGCGCATTGAACAACGTCATCACCAACGTAAGCAGTGGAGACGAGTGATAGCCCATGTTCGGACTCGCCGCCGCGCCGGAGATCGTGATGGAGGTCCCGAGACTAATCGGCGTCGTCCGGGCATTGTATTTGCCGCCGTAAAAGGCGGAATCCCGGTACCCAAGCCGGCAGCTCCCGGTGTGAAGCCGCGTCGAGCTGAACGGTTCCGCTTTGCGCTGCTGCCATGCCAGATTAGAACCATGCACTAGATTGAGCGTCATATTCACAACGTGCAAGGGCTTGTACTGCGTAAGCGAGCACATCGACAGGTTGTCGTTTTCATCGAATCCGGTAAACGGATTCGGCTTCCGGCCGCTATTCGAAGCGCCTAGATAAGCGCGAATCAAACGCTCCCGGTACATACCGTGGAGGGAGAACTTATTCACGTTGATAAAGGCGGAGGTCACAAGGCAAACAGCCGTATATCCCAGAATTAACCAAAGCGTTCGCGCGGTGGCTTGCCCCAGCGGCGCGAGTGGTCCCGGCCAGAATGAAGGTATGAACGCAGGCAGCTTTCCGAGCAGCTTGATAAGTCCGAAATTTGCCGCCGACAACAACATCAGCAGCAGAATGAGAAACACAGGCAAAAGCAACTTTGCCGCGTGTTCCTTCAGAAAACTGCCGGGGAGAAGCTTCGATGCTTCGGCATCATTCTCGCGCTGGCCTGACGGAGTCGAAGGGCTGGCGCCCAGTCGGGCCGTGCTCCATCCCGTCAGTCCCGTAGCTGCCGTGAACGCCGCGCTCAACCGTAAGTCTGCCCAATGGAGAGCGTCCGTTGCGTAGAGCACAATAAAAGCAAAAGCCACCCAGCCGAGCGCGATTACCAGATACCATCCGCCGGCACGTGCCCACCATTCGCGATCTTCGTCTTCCGTGACGTAACTCGTGGCGCCTACCAGAAGCGCGCCCGCGAAAAGGAACACCGCCATCAACATAGGAAACGCAAGCACCGCGTATAATTTGGGATCTAGTATTTCGCCCGTCACGGGACCGCGATCCGGAATTTGGCTCACCAGGAAACCGAGGAGGCCACCGAGGAAACCCGTGATCACCGCCGCCGCTGTTGCCGCGAGTCCAATCCTTCGCGGCGGCCTGCCATACCGGATACTCACATAGCCAATACCGGCCAACATACCGCCCCCGTGCATCACAACGCCGAGCAGCGCAAAGTGCCACCAGGAAAGCCCCAGAGTGCCTAGAGCAACGACATTCCACCAGGGAGCCGAGATATTTCCAGCCGGCAGCCACGCCCAGAACGTAACCAGGTGAATGGCGCCCAGGCATAGCGGCGCCAGACCTAACAAGATAAATCGGCTCGAGTTTCCCTCGCGATTTCCTGCGTTCGGCAGATTACATCCGGCGTATGCCGTAGCCAGCGCGATCATAGCCATAGCGCTAATCAGCAGAAACCAGAGCGTCCCGTCGTTATGGTTCGGCTTAGCGAGCAGAAGTTGCCAGGACAACACGGGGATAAGAAGCGTAGCGGCCAGCAGCGGCAGCAGAACCAACCAGTTCAGGAACATATTCCGAACAACCGTCGCCACTAACGCCCAACTGTCGCCAGAGAGGAATCCTAGTGCCGGAGTCAGATAGTTGGAATACATTCGGAGCTGTTTCACCGGCGCCGCCTCCGGTTCAAATGTGGACCCCGGAGTCTTCGACAACTCACGAATGACTTCGGCCGGGCCATCGCAAGCGTCGGGAACATGGCAGTCTTTCAATTTCATGTCCAGAGGATGGCCAATGCGTTTTGCCCACGCGGAAAACCAGGCTCCGAGATACCCGCCACCAGATACCGTCGAGAGGTAATCGAATTCCCCCAGAAGGCGCGGCCTCTCGCAATCGTCGCGGGAAAGCGCGGCCAACCCCTGCAAGATGCCTAGCCCAAAGGTGGCGCTGCGTATGCCGCCTCCCGAAAAACACAGGGCGCTTCGGCCGTGCCGATGCAGGCGCCGGAACAGAGATGCGCGATATGCTCGTTCCGCTTGCTCATACTCGACGCCTTCCTTCAGACGTTTTGCGCGAGCGTATTCTTCGCGCAGAGTATCTTCGGGCGCGCCATCTTCACCGCTCAGCGACCGATCTTCGTCATCAAGAGCTTCGAGGTAGGAGAGACACAGCTCCTCCGATGCCTCTGAGGGCAATTGCATATATGAGCAAAACGTACAACTAATCCAAGGCGGAAGTAAAGAGTTATTTACATGAATAGGCAATTCAAATTGAATGAAGGATTTTCAGCGGCGATGTCGATGCACGCTGCAGAGAGGATTCCCGATAGAGGACACACACGATAGCGGCGACCTATTCTACAGATAAATCGCAGGCATCGCTGTTGTTCGTGCACTCAAAATGTATCTGATTGGAGATATTTCACTTGTCCTAACTGAGATGATTCTGATATTCTTCTCACAATAAAAACGTTTCAACGATTGGTTGGTATTTTCGTATCCCGGACACCCGCTTACCGTTGAACGAGCGCCCCAGCCATTTTCGTTGTCATGAGTGATGTTCACGAAACGGTTCACGCTCGTTATCCAATCCGCTATCCGTAACGGACGGATTAGATGTTGCGCGGGCTCAATTCGCTTTCTGCGTGCTCCGTGCGCATTGGACGCCGGATTGCACGCCGGTTCTGCACTACCTTTAACGCTGCGGCTCTGACGCCGCCGCTCGCAACTATCTCAGTCGGAGGAGAAACGCAATGGATCGTGTGGTGGGGCTTCGGCTCTTCGCGCTCACGTTGGGCAGCATGCTCGCATTGAGTAGCTGCACGCAATCGAAATCTAAGCCAGGCACTGTGCTCGACGAAGCGCTCCAGGCGAATCGGCCCGTCAGTTCGTTTCCGGCCGCCGATGAAAACTATTTCCACGATATGGACGGCGCCCTTACCCTGACGCCGGACGAGGTGAAGGGCCGCAACACATGGATCGTGTGGACCGGCGGCAATGACCGTTTCTGGGACAAAATCTCGGTATCCAGCTTCGGTGCCCTGGATTTCCTGAAAACCGTTTCCTCGTATCCGAAGCTCAAATTCAGCCGCGACAACCGCTGGAACTATCTCGGCCTCGTTAATGAACCCTGTTTCGAGAAACCAACCGGACCGGACCCGAACCGGTTCGGATTGTGGCTCGATAAGCGATCGCCCAACTGCCCGCCGGATCCTTTCGAGAACGAGCAAAAATATCCCGGAGTAAAGATAGGCGCTCGCGGAAAGAATCTGCCGGTAGGCTCCTATTATGGGTACGCTAGCGGCATTGTCGGCCTGCGACTGTTCCCCAATCCCGACTTCGACGAAGCGGCGCAAAGGAAGTGGGACCCGGTCCGCTACTACAACGATCCGAGTTACTACAATTCGAAAGATCTCATTCGCCCCTATCGCGTCGGAATGTCCTGTGCCTTCTGTCATGCCGGGCCCAATCCCCTCAAGCCGCCGGCAGACCCCGAACATCCCGAATGGGCAAATCTTTCCTCTAACGTCGGTGCGCAGTATTTCTGGATCGATCGGATTTTCGACTGGGATGCGGATCCGACAAGTTACGTCTTCCAGCTGTTCCACACCTCGCGTCCCGGATCGCTGGACACCTCGCTCGTCTCCACCGACAACATCAACAATCCGCGGACGATGAACGCGGTTTACGCCCTCGGACCGCGGCTTCAGCAAGCCAAGCGCTTCGGAAAAGAGACGCTGGGCGGCGGCGGTCTCAATAACAAGCAATTCAACGATTATGTGCCGGCATCCTCACCGCTGGCCGGATTCTTTGTGGCTCCCAACACCGTCTACAGCCCTCGCGTTCTGAAAGACGGCTCCGATTCGGTTGGGGCGCTTGGCGCGCTGAACCGTGTTTACCTGAACATCGGACTGTTCAGCGAAGAGTGGCTGCTTCATTTCAACCCGCTTATCGGAGGCCGCACCACGACGCCCATTGAGATCGCCGTTGCCCGCAAGAATTCAACATACTGGGGATCCACGGAAGCACAAACTCCGGATATGGCATTGTTCTTCCTCAAGAGCACGGACCCTCACAAGCTGAAGGATGCGCCCGGCGGCGCGGCATACCTCACCAAAAATGCCGGCATGCTGAACCGCGGCAAAATGGTGTTCGCCGACCGATGCGCCCGTTGCCATTCGAGTAAACTTCCGACGCCTGCCGTCGGCCTCGACCCCGGCGGCTGCTCAGGAAAAGACTATCTCACGTGCTGGAACAAGTATTGGGCGTGGACCAAGACCGATGACTTCAAATCGAAGATGCGCGACATTGTGATGCGTCCGGATTTCCTCGACGACAACTTCCTTTCGATCGAGGATCGCATCCCGGTTACGCTGCTACAGACAAACGCATGCAGCCCGCTGGCGACAAACGCAATCGCTGGGAACATCTGGGATAACTTTTCGTCTCAGGATTACAAAGAACTGCCTTCGGTCGGCGAGATCACGATTTACAATCCGATGACCGGCCAACCCAGCCAATTCAAGATGCCAGGGGGTGGCCGCGGCTACACCAGGCCTGCTTCACTGATCAGTTTGTGGTCCACCGCGCCGTTTCTGCTCAATAACTCAGTCGGCAAGTTCAATCCGAGCCCCTCGGTCGAAGCGCGCATGCAATCGTTCCAGGATTCCATCGAAAAGATGCTCTGGCCGGAAAAGCGCGAGAAAGACAGTGTGCTCGGCGATAAGGTTCCGGGCGTTATCGATCGCACAACTACACGAAGCTATCTGCGAGTCGCCCCCGGTTATGTGCCGGACAACCTGAAGACTCTGGTCGGAGGCGCGTCGCGGCTGTTTCCGACTTTCTTTAAAGGAGGCGGCATCGAAATCGGACCGATTCCTCCCGGAACACCGGTGGACCTGATTGCCAATCTGGATCTGCTGTCGGATGGCGCCGACCTTGCCGGCCGCGTGGGTCACGATCAAAAGGTTCTGAGCGTAGCCCTCAAACTGAAACACGATCTTGCCAGCCTCGGAGACAATCCGACCGATGATGAAGCGCGCAAAGTCCTCGCGAACCTTGTCGATCCTCTGATGAAACTGAGCAAGTGTCCCGACTACGTTGTAAACCGCGGCCACTACTTCGGAACTAGCTACTTCAAAGAAGAGCCGGGCCTCAGCGATCCGGACAAGCGCGCGCTGACTGAGTCCCTGCAGACGTTCTGACAAAACT
>Ga0134125_10010513_pt1 | contig 10391 bp, 8 predicted proteins | sample KB31751_FD_96464 | JGI IMG/M metagenome (GOLD analysis project Ga0134125, IMG submission 96464) | Terrestrial soil microbial communities with excess Nitrogen fertilizer from Kellogg Biological Station, Michigan, USA - KB3-175-1 | ecosystem: Environmental > Terrestrial > Soil > Unclassified ... | reverse complement strand
GGCCGAGCGCGCGTTCATAGAAGCTCTGCGGATTGTTGCCTGACGGCGCCGGCGCCGCCGGCAACGGCACCGCACCGGGTTCCGGTCCGGCGTAGGCGGCCAGCAGGCGCCGCGCCTCGCCGCAATCCCGGGCGATTTGTGCCTTCAATTCATCGAGTCCGTCAAACTTCTTCTCCGGCCGCAGATAGTCGATCAGGGCGACGCGGAGATGGCGGCCGTAGAGATCGCCGCTCCAGTCGAAGAGATAGACCTCGAACACGACATGGGTGCCGCCGACGGTCGGGCGATAGCCGAGGCTGGCGACGCCGTCATGCCAGACCGTCCCGCGGCCCTCGTCGATGCCGGCCCGGACCGCGTAGATGCCGAGCGCCGGCTGCAGATATTCGCCGAGCAGGAGATTGGCGGTGGGGAAGCCGAGGTCGCGGCCGAGCTTCTGGCCATGCTCGACCCGGCCCTCGATCTCCCAGGGCCGTCCCAGCAGCGCGCCGGCCTGCAACGGCCGTGCCGCCTGCAGGTTCTCGCGCACCCGGGTCGAGGAAAACACCTCGCCCTGCTCGCCACCGACGGGCGGCAGGGCGGTAACGCCGAAGCCATGGAGGCGCCCGAGATCGGCCAGCAGCGCCGCGGTGCCGCGGCGGCCGTGGCCGAAGACGAAATCATAGCCGACGACTACATGGGCGACCTCGAGGCCCTCGCTCAGCACCTCCACCACGAAGGCCTCGGCGCTCTTGTTGGCCAATTCGGCGTTGAAATGCAGCACGAACAGGGTGTCGACGCCCATGGCCTCCACCTGGCGGGCCTTGATGCGCAGCGGCGTCAGCCGGAACGGCGGCTGGTCCGGGCGGAAGTACTCGCGCGGATGCGGCTCGAAGGTGAGGACGGCATGGGTGGTGCCGAGGTCGCGCGCTGTCCCGGCGGCGGCGGCGATCACCGCCTGGTGGCCGCGATGGATGCCGTCGAAATTGCCGAGCGCGACGACGGCCCCGCGCGCCTCGACCGGCACTTCCGTGTAGTGGCGAAACAGCCGCATGGCCTGTCTCTAGCCCATCGATCAGACGGTGTCATTCCTGTAGGGGCGCGCTGCGCGCGCCCGTATTCACGCACGACTCCGGAGGATGCGGCGATGGCAACACGGGCGCGCGCAGCGCGCCCCTACGACCGCGGCTCGGGAGGGCCTACTCGGCGGCCTGGGGGATCGCCGGACGGCGCGGCACCAGCAGCTGCGCCTCGCCATCGATCACCTGGGTCTCGCCGACATGGCAGACGGTGGCGACGGTAATTCGCCCGCGCTCCTGGTCGACGGCGGTGACCGTCACGCGCGCCTTCACGGTGTCGCCGATGCGCACCGGCGCCTTGAACTTCAGGTTCTGGCTGATGTAGATGCAGCCCGGCCCCGGCAGCTTGGTGCCGAGCACGGTCGAGATGAAGCTCGCCGTCAGCATGCCATGGGCGATGCGGCCCTTGAACATGGTGCTCTCGGCGAACTCCTGGTCGAGATGGACCGGGTTGGCGTCGCCGGAGATGCCGCTGAAGAGGACGATATCGGCCTCGGTCACGGTCCGCGTATAGACCGCGGTCATGCCGACGGACATGTCCTCGAGATAAAAGCCGTGCACGTCGCTCATCAACCTAGTAACCCCCGGCCGGTGCCATCGTTCCGCACTGCAGTATTCTGTTGCGCCGCAAAAATGGCAACCAAAAACCGGCCACATCCAACGGCTTCCCCGATCTTGCATAGCAGTAGTGACAGGAAGCTTAACGAACAAAACAGGAAAATCTGCTGCGCCGCACTGAATCGCTCACCCCGCCCTCTCAGCGCCTCAAGCGGTTCGAATCCGTGCTCTGGCAGCTCTCTGAGGTGCCGAATCCGCACACAGTCATGTCGTTGAAAAACAGGGGCTATTTTTTAATGCATGGGGTTGTTTTGCAGAATCGTGTTTCCGGCTCCGTTCGCCCAATGTTTCACGTGAAGCATCGCCGCCCGTTCGCTCGATGTTTCACGTGAAACATTTGTGCGTAAAGCCGCTGCCGGCCGCGCCGAAAATCTGCTAGCTTCCCCGCCCGTCATTCATCCCGCCACATCCCCCGATTTTCGACCATCCGTCCGCAATCGCCTTGCCGCGAGGAGGTGTGCCATGTCCCGTTCCCGGAATTTCGACCCGCAATTCTGCTTTTGAACCGATGAGCAAGCGCCGCCGCTCGTTCCCGTCGGAGGCCCGCGTCAAGCGCGGCCTGCGCATCGTCGGCGGCGACAAGGAGCTGGTGGAAAAACTCGGCCGCAACGACCTCTGCCCCTGCGGCTCCGGCCGCCGGTTTCAAGAACTGCTGCCTCAAGAGCGGCCGCTATGACGGCATGCCGCGGAACCACTACTTTCCGCGACTGACGCCTTCGCCTTGAACGCCGCCCCCGGCGCTCCATCCGCGTCGCGAATGAAGCGCCGGGGTCATCGTTCAGGCCTTGGCCGGCCGCGGATCGAGCGGGACGAGCCTGGCGATATCGAGGATCTCCTCGAGCGCCGCGGCGGCGCCCAGCAGCTCCGCCTCGCCGCGCGGGCGGGCCACCATCTGCAGGCCGACCGGCCGGCCGTCGCGGGTGAAGCCGCAGGGCAGGCTGAGGGCCGGGCAGGACGTAAGCGTGATCGCGTAGGTTATGCGGATCCATTCGACGTAGTTGTCGAAGGCGACGCCGTTCAGCGCCTTCAGCCAGCGGGTCTTGACGTCGAACGGCGGCACGCAGGCGGCCGGGCAGAGCAGCAGGTCGTAGCTGCGGAAGAACGCGGCCACCCGATGGTAGAGCGCGCCGCGCGCCAGCTCGGCCCGCGCGATGTCGGTGGCGGTCAGCGCCAGCCCGCGCTCGATGTTCCAGATGACGTCGGGCTTCAGCTTGTCGCGCTGGGTCTCGTAATGCTCGCGATGCCCGGCGACGAAGCCGAGCGCGCGCAGCACGCCGAAGCATTCGGCAGCACCCGAGAAATCGGGGCAGGCCTCCTCGATAACGACGCCGGCCGCGGCGAAGCGCTGGGCCGCCGCCGCGCACAGCTCGCGCACCTCGGCATCGACCGGCGTGATGCCGAGATCGGGCGAGAACGCCACGCGCTGCGGCCGCTGCCGCTCGGCCGCGGCGCCCTGAAACGGCTGCAGCGGCGGATCGAGCGACAGCGGGTCTTCGGGATGACGCGTGACCATCGCATCCAGCATCAGCGCGACGTCGCCGACGGTGCGGCCCATCGGCCCCTCGACCGAAAGGGTACCGAACGGCCGCGTCGACGGCCCGTGGGCGACCCGGCCGGGGCTGGGCCGCAGGCCCACGACCGAGCAGAAGCTGGCCGGCGTGCGCAGGCTGCCGCCGAGGTCGGAGCCGGTGGCGAGCCAGACCTGCCCGGCCGCCAGCGCCGCCGCCGAGCCGCCGGACGAGCCGCCGACGGTCAGCCGGGGGTTCCAGGGATTGAGCGTCTCCCCGAACACCGGATTGAAGGTGTTGGCGCCGGCGCCGAACTCCGGCGTGTTCGACTTCGCCAGCACCAGGCCGCCATTGGCCTCCAGCCGCTCGACCATGATGTCGGAGCGCACCGGCACATTGTCGGCATAGATCGGCGAGCCATGGGTGGTCCGCACGCCGGCGACGTCGTTGAGGTCCTTGACGGCGAGCGGCAAGCCGCCGAGCCAGCCCGGCCCGGGCGCTACCGCCGATGCCGACTCCATCAGCCGGCGCGCGCGATCGCGGGCGCGGTCGGGGCACAGCGTCGGCAGCGCGTTGAGTACGCCGTCGGTCGCCGCGATGCGCGCCAGCGCGGCATCGATCAGCTCGAGCGGCGAGACCCGGCCTTGCCGCAGGAGGCGCACGACCGCCTGCGCGGTCATGCGCGTGAGATCGGAAGGAGCAGTCATCGGGCCTCCAGCCTGCGCCTGATGCGGATGAGCCGGCGGCCGCTCGTGAGGAGGCTGCCGACGGCGATGACGACGAGAGCAAGACCGAGCACGCGGCCGCGATAGTCGGCGACGGCGCCTTCGCCGATGGCCAGCAGGCAGGCCATGGTCATCAGGGCCATGCGATGCTGCTTCGCCATCGGACCGCAGAAGTCCTGCGCCAGCCCCACGGCGCCGCCGAGCATGCGGACATAGGCGGTGAGGACCGCGAGCAGCGCCGCCGCCCAGCCGAGCGCGCCGTCCCAGTCTGGCCAAGGCAGGCCGTAGCCGGCGCCGACGAAGATCATCGCGTCGGCGATCCGGTCGGGCACGTCGTTGAAGAGCTCGCCGGCCTTGGTTCGGCGCCCGCCCTCGACCGCCACCATCCCGTCCACCAGATTGCAGAGCAACCGCAGCTGGATGCCGGCCGCCGCCGCCACCGCCAGCACGGCCCGCCAGCCATCACCGACATTGCCCGTCGCCGCCAGCGCGGCAGCCGCGATGCCGGCGAAGACGATGCTGGCCAGCGATATCGCATTGGGGCTCACGCCCGCGCGGGCGAGCGCGGCGGCCAGACGGATCGCCCAGGCGCGGCTGCGGGTCTTGAGCGGACGCCGCGATTCGGTTGCATCGGCCATGCCCGTCACCATAGATGGCGGGCGCAGGGCCGCCAAGGCGATCGCCGGCGCGGCCATCGGGATGCGCGAATGACCGATATCGATCTTACCCGCCTCTATCAAAGCCTGCGCGAGTTCCTGCGTATGGAAGCCGCCGGCGGCATCGTGCTGGGCGCCGCCGCGGCGCTGGCACTCATCGCCTGCAACAGCGGTCTCATCGACCTCTACCGGAGCGTACTCATCTTGCCGGTCGAAGTGCGAATCGGCGCCCTCCAGATCGCCAAGCCGCTGCTGCTGTGGATCAACGACGGCTTGATGGCGATCTTCTTCCTGCTGGTCGGGCTGGAGATCAAGCGCGAGTTCCTCGAAGGCGAACTGTCGAGCCTGCGCCAGGCTATGCTGCCGGCGATCGGCGCGGTCGGCGGCATGGTCGTTCCCGCCGCCATCTACGTCCTCTGCAACCTCGGCGACCCCATCGCGTTGCGCGGCTGGGCGATCCCGTCGGCGACGGACATCGCCTTCGCGATGGGCGTATTGTCGCTGCTGGGCGCGCGCGTGCCGATCGGCCTCAAGGTGTTCCTGCTGGCGCTCGCCATCTTCGACGACCTCGGCGCCATCGTGATCATCGCGATCTTCTACACAGCGAATCTATCGCTGGTTTCGCTGCTGCTGGCGGCCGCCGTGCTCGTGGTTATGCTGGCGCTGAACCGTCTGGGCGTCACGCGCATCGCGCCCTATGCGCTGCTCGGCATCGTGCTGTGGGTCTGCGTTCTGAAGTCGGGGGTGCATGCGACGCTGGCCGGCGTCGCCATGGCCCTTGCCGTGCCCATGCGCGCGCCCTCCGGCGAGTCGCCGCTGAAGCAGCTCGAGCACGCGCTGCATCCGTGGGTGGCCTTCCTGGTGACGCCGCTCTTCGGCTTCGCCAATGCCGGTGTCTCCTTCGCCGACATGGGCGCCGGCGCGCTCACCAATGGCGTCAGCCTGGGCATCGCCGCCGGCCTCTTCCTCGGCAAGCAGATCGGCGTGTTCGGCGCCGTGTTCGTCTGCGTGCGGCTGCGGCTGGCGCAGCTGCCCACGGGCGTCGGCTGGCTCGGCATCTACGGCGCTGCTCTGCTGGCCGGCATCGGCTTCACCATGAGCCTGTTCATCGGCACCCTGGCCTGGGACGTGCCGGGCTACGGCGTGCCGCTGCGGGTCGGCGTGCTCGCGGGATCGCTCATATCCGGACTCGCCGGCTATGCGCTCTTGCTGGTGGCCGGCCGCGGCGCGGCGACGGAACGGGCCCCAGCGCCATGACCGAGGATGCGACCACGCGGGCGCTGCTGGAGCGCGCGATGCAGCAGCTCCGCACCCAGCAGATCGCCGCTGCAACCGCCACCCTGCAGCAGGTTCTCGAGCGCGCCCCCGACCAGCCGGCGGCGCTGCAGCTGCTGGGTGTCGCCGCCTTTCAAAGCGGGCGCGGCGACGAGGCCGTGCGCCTCCTGCAACGGGCCATCGCCGTGGCGCCGGACTATTTGGATGCGCACTACAATCTGGCCAATGTCTTCCTGTTTCAGGACCGGCTGCGGGAGGCCGAGGCCGGCTTTCGGCGCGTGCTCGCCCTCAATGCCCGGCACTTCGATGCCCAGCTCAATCTGAGCGGCACGCTCAGCCGCATGGGTCGGCTCGCCGAGGCGTCGGCGGCCTGCCGCGCGGCGCTCGACATCGATCCGCGCAACGCGGTGGCCTACCACAATCTCGGTCAGCTCTATCGCGAGCAGGGCCAATACGAAGCCGCAGTGCACGCCATCGAGCAAGCCGTCAAGGCGGACCCCGGCAATGCCCAGTATCGGGTCAACCTGCGCGACACCTATCGGCGCACCATCCCGAACTGGCATTTCGCCATGCTCAACGACCAGGCCCGCAACGACGCCTTCGAGCGCGCCATCGCGAAGGCGGTGCGCGGGCGGCGGCTCGTGCTCGACATCGGCACCGGCTCGGGCCTGCTGGCCATGATGGCGGCGCGCGCCGGCGCGGCGCGCGTGGTCGCCTGCGAGGCCAACACGCCGCTCGCCCAGGTGGCGGCGCGGATCATCGCCCGCAACGGCTACGCCGATCGCATCACGGTCGTCGCCAAGCGTTCCACCCAGCTCGCGGTCGGGCAGGATCTGCCGGAGCCGGCCGACCTGCTGATCTCCGAGATCCTCGACGCCGGCCTGCTCGGCGAGAGCGTCATCCGCAGCTTTCGCCACGCCTGCACGGCGCTGATCACGGCGGATGCCGCGATCATTCCCGCCGGCGCCACGGTCTACGGCGTGCTGATCGAATGCCCGGACCTGCGGCGGGTGAATCCGATCACGGCGATCAGCGGCTTCGATCTCGGCGAGTTCGATATCTTCCGCAATCCCGCCGCCCACGGACAGATCTCCCTGGCGCAGGAGCCGCACCGCGTGCTGAGCGAGGTGTTCGAGTTGGCCCGCTTCGATTTCCGGCAGCTGCCGAACGAGTCGCCGGCGCGGCCGCTGACGATACCGGCGACGGCCGATGGAACCGTGCAAGCCGTCGCCTTCTGGTTCGACCTTCAGCTCGACGAGGCCACCACCTTGTCGTCGGGCCCGGACGGGCACAGCCGGCACTGGCGCCAGGCCATCACCTTCTTCGACCGCGACCGCCCGGTACGACGGGGCGAGACGCTGCCATTGACGGTCGGCCACACCGACAGCCACTTCTTCTTCGGCTGGTCCGACGCTTAGGCTGCGGCCTACGCGGCCACCCCGCCTTCGGCCTTGCGGCGGGCGACGTAGGCATCCAGTTCCTCGCGGATGGCCGGATCGAGCGGCGGCGGCTGATAGTCGGCGAGCAGTCGCTTCCAGACGGCATTGGCGCGCTGGGCGGTGTCGAGCGCCCCGGCCTCGCGCCAAGTCTCGTAGTTGCGCCAGTCCGAGACCATCGGCGCATAAAAGGCGGTGTCGTAGCGGGCGAGCGTGTGCTGGGCGCCGAAATAGTGACCGCCGGGCGCCACCTCCGCGATCGCCGCGAGCGCCAGCGTGTCGTCGTTCACGGCGATCGGCTGCAGGAACTCCGCCATCATCTGCAGGATCTCGGCGTCGACGATCAGCTTCTCGAACGAAGCCACCAGACCACCCTCCATCCACCCGGCCCCATGCTTCACCAGGTTCGCGCCGCCCATGACCGCGCCCCAGATCGACATCTCCGACTCATACGCTGCCTGGGCATCGACCGCGTTGGCGGCGCAGGCGTTGGAGGAGCGGTAGGGCAGCCGGTAGCGACGCGCCAGTTGGCCGCTGGCGAGCGCGGTGCGCGTGTACTCCGGCGTGCCGAACGCGGGCGCGCCCGATTTCATGTCCACGTTCGAGGTGTAGGCGCCGTAGAGCACGGGCGCGCCCGGCCGCACCATCTGGGCAAAGGCGATGACGCCGAGGGCCTCGGCGTTCTGCAGCGAAAGCGCGCCGGCCAGCGTCGTCGGCGCCATGGCGCCGGCGAGCGTGAAAGGCGTGACGATGACGGCCTGGCCGGCCCGCGCCATCGTCATGAGACCGTCGAGCATGGGACCGTCGACGCGCAGCGGCGAATTGGTGTTCACGACCGTGCAGAGGCCGGGCTTCTGCGCGAGTTCCTCGCGCGTGATGCCGCGGGCGATGCAGTTCATGGCGAGGCCGTCTTCGACCCGTCCGCCGCCGATCGCCGAGGGCGACCAGACGCGATCGGTGAGCGTGATGGCGCCGTGATAGGCATCGAGATGGCGGATCGGCGGCGGGATGTCGATCGGCTCGACGGGATAGCCGGCGGCGAAGTGGATGACGTTGAGGCTCTGGATGAGGCGCAGGAAATCGCAGTAGTCGGCATAGGTGCCGGGTCGCCGGCCGCGATCGAGGTCGGAGCAGTTGGGAGCGCTGGAGACCGCACAAAACGCGACGTGGTTGTCGCCGATGATCGCGCTGTGCGCCGGGTTGCGGGCGTGTAGGGTGAAGCGCGCCGGCGCCTTCGCCACATATTCGGCGATCAGTTGGCGATCGAAGCGCACGCGGCGAGTGCCGCGGTCGACCGCGGCACCGGCCCGCGCCAGCAGGTCGAGCGCGGCGTCGTTCAGGAATTCGAGGCCGTGCGTTTCCAGGATGCGCATGGAGGTGTCGTGGATGCGCTCGAGCTGTTCGGCGGTGAGCACCTCGATGGGTTCATAGGGATTGACGAGGTTGCGCCACGGCGACTGCGGCAGCCCGACGGCTTCTCGGCGGGCCCGCCGCCGCGACGCCGCTTCGCCGTCGATCCGCCGTCGCGGCGATGCCGGCAGGACTTCGCTCATGGCTGCCGATCCGGCCGTCGGCGCGCCGGCCCCCGGTCGCGACGTGCGCCAGGAAGAATTCGACGGTCAGCCCTGCAAATACAGTGTTGCACGTGGCACCCTTTTCCCGTCGATGCTAATGCCGTACTTGGAAGCCCTCCGCAACGTCCGTTCGACCGGACCGATCATCCCGCCCGTCCTTCATGTCCGAAATACGCCCACCCTGGATCCGCGCCGTCACCAAGCCGGGGGCGATGGTCTTTGCGCTTCTGTTCGCGCTGGAATCGCTGGCGCGCGCCACCTTGTGGACGATCGTGCCGCTGCAAGCCTACGAACTCCTGCACAACGCCCGCGACGTCAGCCTGTTGAACCTGGTGGTGAGCCTGTCGTCGCTGGCAAGCGGCCTCACGATCCCCCTGCTGATCCGCCGCTTCCGCCGCCGCTGGGTGTATAGCGCCGGCGTCTGCCTGGTCATGCTGGCCGGCCTGCTGCTGGCGACGGGAACGCGCGAGGGACAGGTCGGCGGCATGTTCGCCCGCGCCTTCGGCGGCGCGGCGACGAACATTTCGCTGATGCTGTATGTGATGGACTATATCCGCAAGCGCGACCTCGTCCATTCCGAACCGCTGAAGATGATGCTGAGCGCGACGGCGTGGTGTACCGGCCCTTTTCTGGGGGTCTTTCTCAACTCGCAGATCGGACGCGGCAGCGGCGAAATGGTGACGATCGTCAGCGGCGCCCTGCTACTGTGCTACTTCTGGTATCTGCGCATTCAAGACAATCCCGCCGTCGCCGCCGCCACCCAGCCGCCACCGAATCCGATCGCCAGCATTCGGCGCTTCCTGGCGCAGCCGCGCCTGCTGCTCGGCTGGTTCATCCCCTTCGGCCGCTCCTGCTGGTGGGGAATGTTCGCCGTCTATCCACCCATCTACATGGTACAGACCTTCGGCAGCGAGCGGGGCGGTCTGTGGGGCGCCGGCGTCGTCTCGGTCGGCAACGGCCTGCTGTTCGGCGCCCCGCTGGCCGGACGGCTGGCGGCCCGCGTCGGGCTGCGGCGGCCGATCATCGGCGCCTATGTCGGCCTGGGGCTGCTGACCCTTGCGGCCGGGCTGCTGAATGCCTGGCCGCCGGCCGTCGTCGCCTGCCTCCTGATGGCGGCCTGCGGGGCCGTGACGCTCGACGCGCTCGGCGGAATTCCCTTCATGCGTTTCGTCCATCCCTACGAGCGCCCGCAGATGACCTCGGTCTACCGCACCTACATCGATATGTCGGATCTCCTGTCGGCGGCGCTTTTCTCCTTGTTGCTCAGCCACTTCGACCTGCGGGCGGTGTTTATCGCGAGCGGCCTGTTCGCGCTGGGGGCGGCGCTGGTCGCGCGCCAGCTGCCGCGCCGGATGTAGGCCGGCCTTTAAGGTTTGTTAACCACATAGTCCGATGCTTGCGTTCCTAGGAGGATCAGAAGAATAAGGTCCGCTTCCTTGGCTGTCGCGTCCGCACCGCAACGCTTCTTGGAAAGAGTCCGCGCCCCCATCGGGATGCGCACGGGGATCATTGTCTTCGGCTTCGTGGTCGTCGCGCTCTTCCTG
>Ga0134125_10010512_pt1 | contig 10391 bp, 6 predicted proteins | sample KB31751_FD_96464 | JGI IMG/M metagenome (GOLD analysis project Ga0134125, IMG submission 96464) | Terrestrial soil microbial communities with excess Nitrogen fertilizer from Kellogg Biological Station, Michigan, USA - KB3-175-1 | ecosystem: Environmental > Terrestrial > Soil > Unclassified ... | reverse complement strand
TTGCGGCCGAGGGGATCGGGGTGGCGTTCGGAGTCGCTGATGGCGCGGATGGCGGCCATGGTGCGGGTGGGGGAGTCCTCTTTGAGGATGGATTCGGGCTGGCGATTTTTTTCGAAGCGGATGCCGGCGGTTTCCATGGCGAGAATGCGCTGGAGGCGCCAGTGGCAGACGGCCATGCGTTCGACGAGGGTGCGCTCGATCGGGTCGGCGGGGCGGTAGTGGGCGTTGAAGCAGTTGAGGACGGCGACGAAGCGTTTGGGGGATTCGTTATCGAGGACAACCGAGGCAGCGAGGATGCGGTGGCGGTCTGAGTTGCGGGAGGCGATGATTTTGCCGAGAGGGGACGTGGGGCCGGTGGATTTTTGGGCGTTGGCCTGGTTGGCGGCGCGTTTGCGTTCGGAGATTTCCATACGGGAGAGATTATACGGGAGGGGACAAAGGGGTTTTGGGTTAAGTGGTGTGTTTTGTTGGAGAAAATTGTTGAACTGAGTCGGCAACTACGCGTCAAAATCGGATTTTCGGTGCGCGAAGGAGCGCGTCGAGAGATTAAAGAAGTAAGCTGTGACAGAGAGTTGATTATGACAACCAGAACAATGGAGAATCCGCAGGAGATTTATCAGATCAAGGTCACGCTGATCGGTACAAATCCGCCGGTCTGGCGGCGATTGTTGGTTCGCGCGGAACTGACACTGGAACAGTTGCACCGTGTGTTGCAGGCGGCGATGGGCTGGGAAGACTGCCACCTGCATGAGTTTCACATCGGGAAGCAGCGGTTTGGCAAACCTGACCCGATGGAGAGAGCCTTTGGGGGACCGCGCACGGCCAGCGAACGAACAGCGCTCCTCTCGACCCTGCTGGGCAGGGTGCGAGCGAAAGCGGTCTACACCTATGACTTCGGTGATAGCTGGGACCACGAAATCGTTGTTGAAAAATTCCTGACATCGGAACCGGGGCGCGATTACCCCGTGTGCCTGGCGGGTGAACGGCGTGGGCCACCTGAGGACTGTGGCGGGCTCCCCGGTTTCTACAATCTGCTGGACGCGATGAGCGATCCGGGACACGAACAGCACGAAGAACTCATCGAGTGGCTGGGCTACCGATTCGATCCAGAGGCATTCTCTGTGGATGAGGTCAATCGGCGTTTGACACCGGCGCGACGGCGACGAAAGAACGCTGCGGCGGGCAAGGGATAAGGGTACACGTACAGGGGGGCCAGATGAAGGGAATGCACCGGCCCGGCGGTGAACGCCCTACATATCGCTACGGATTTGAATCATCGACGCTGTGAGCGGGTGGGCCGATATTCTTTCCCACACGGGATCGCGGGGGTCTGTTGAGTCATTGCTGAAGAGCATGGGCTGAACGGGCGTCACGCTTTTGGCCTCGGGATTCCAGCCCACCTCCAGATCAAGTTGGCGGGCGTCTCGCGACGGCCCACATGCCAACTGAACGGCCAGATATTGCTGGATTCTCAGCAGGCGGTGCAGGAACGGGTTTTCCACCATGCCGCCGTTCGCCAGCTTTTCGACGATCTCGCGCCCAGCCGGATCCATTTCATGCGACTTCAGCCATTTTGAGAGCTGGATCTTTTTCTGTCCGCCGGGCGCTTTCGAGATCGCGAGCAGGATGACGGGCCATTCCCAGAAGAAATGACGCACCTCAATATTGCGTTCGATGCGCCTGATCGCGTCGGCGCCAAACTCCAGACGATCGGCGATCAGGGCGAGCGTCTCGATAGTCATCGTCCTGAGGCTGCTTTTGTGGTGATCAATATTGTGAAGAATTGTTGAAATCCAGAACTCGTCGCCCGTAATGGCGTAAAGCCCCGCTTCGACCGGAAGAACCCGAAACCAGACAAAGTGACCGAAATCCGGCCGTTCGCGCCATTGAAGCGCCGCTTTTGTCATCGTCGATTGAAACCGCGCTGATACCGCCTCCGGGGAAAAGAGCGCGATCCACAGGACAGAGAAGGAGCGGAGGTCCTGAATTTCGTTGATTGGAGTGATTTCGAAATCCCGAACGAATTCCCGCCAGATGCCCCAGAGAACTCTTTCGATACGTTCGCGATCCAGGGTCATTCGCAGGCTTCCGGCAGCGGGATGATGCTCAGCATATATCATTCGCTTGGGCGAGAAATCCGCCGGGAGTTGGTTCCCGCCCGCTATACTTGCCGATGACGTTGTGAATCTGACCGCTTATCACGCCAAATATTACGCGCATGAGCTGACGAAACGCCGCGCTTCGGACAGCGATGAAAGGCTCGCGGGCGCGGTCGCCAGCGCCCAGGTAGATCTGAACCCGCACCAGGTAGACGCGGCGCTTTTTGCTTTCCATTCCCCTTTGGCCAAAGGGGCGCTGCTCGCCGATGAAGTCGGCCTGGGTAAAACCATTGAAGCGGGCCTCGTGATTTCCCAGAAATGGGCTGAGCGAAAGCGGCGAATTCTGGTTATTACGCCGTCTAATCTCCGCAAGCAGTGGTACCAGGAACTTATTGAGAAGTTTTTTCTGCCTTGCCGAATTCTGGAGGCGAAGCCCTACAACGCCGCCATCAAGTCGGGCAACTTCAAGCCGTTCGTGCGCGCTGAAATCGTGATCTGCTCCTATCATTTCGCGCGGGGTAAGGCGAACGATATCGCGAATACGGAATGGGATCTGGTGGTCATCGATGAAGCCCACCGCCTTCGGAATGTTTACAAACCCGGCAACGTTATCGCCAACACGCTGAAGCTGGCACTGGCTCGCGCGCCAAAACTGATGCTAACCGCCACGCCGCTGCAGAACTCGCTGCTGGAATTGTTCGGCCTGGTCAGTTTCATTGATGAACACACTTTCGGCGACGTCAAAAGCTTCCGTGAGCAGTTCGCCAACCTGACGCTGGAGCAGGTTTTCCAAACGCTCAAGGCACGATTGAAACCAATCTGTCATCGGACGCTGCGCCGTCAGGTGACTGCGTACATTCCGTTCACGAAGCGCCTCCCTTTGGTTCAGGACTTTACGCCCGCCGAAGCGGAGGACCGGCTTTATCATCTGGTTTCGGATTATCTGCAACGGCCCAATCTGCAGGCGCTTCCCGCCAGTCAGCGCGCGCTCATGACGCTGGTATTGCGGAAGCTGCTGGCTTCTTCCACGTTTGCGATCGCCGGGGCGCTGACTTCCATCTCAAAGCGCCTCAAAGGGCGATTGAAGAAGCAGGAGGCGGCGGCTCCGTTAGAAGAAAGCCTCGGCGAGGATTACGAGGCTCTCGCGGATACCTCCGACGAGTGGTCTGAGGAGGAAACGCCGGCGCCGCTTTCCGAGAGTGACCGATCAGCCATCGAGCAGGAAATTGCCGATCTCGACGAGTTTGCGAGACTGGCGGGTTCCATCGGGCATAACGCCAAGGGCGCAGCTCTTCTGAATGCGCTTCAGGTTGCTTTCGATCGCGCCCGGCATCTGGGGGCGATGCAGAAGGCGATTATCTTCACGGAATCCCGCAAAACGCAAAGCTATCTACTGCGCATTCTTGCCGATAGTCCGTTCGGCGAGGGCATTGTGCTTTTCAACGGCTCCAATACGGATGACAGCTCAAAGGCGATCTATGCCGCGTGGCTGGCGCGGCATGAAGGAACAGATCGCATCACCGGCTCACGGACGGCCGATATGAGGTCGGCTCTGGTGGATTACTTCCGCGAAGAGGGCCGCATTATGATCGCCACCGAAGCCGCGGCGGAAGGCATCAACCTGCAGTTTTGTTCGCTGGTGGTGAACTACGATTTGCCCTGGAATCCGCAGCGGATCGAGCAACGGATCGGGCGGTGCCACCGGTATGGGCAGAAGCACGATGTTGTGGTGGTGAATTTCCTGAACCGGAATAATGCAGCGGATCAGCGGGTATTCGAGCTGCTCTCCGAGAAATTTCAGTTGTTCGAGGGCGTATTTGGGGCGAGCGACGAAGTTTTGGGCGCGATCGAGTCGGGCGTTGACTTCGAGAAGCGAATCGCGAATATCTATCAGCGGTGCCGCCAGCATGAGGAGATCCAATCCGCATTCGATCAGCTTCAGCTCGAGCTGAATTTCGAGATCAGCGAGGCAATGTCTTCGACCCGGCGCAAGCTGCTGGAGAATTTCGACGATGAGGTTCGCGAGAAGCTCCGGGTGCGTGATGAGACGTCGATGGCATCTCTCACGCGTTTCGAGCATCTGCTCATGCTGGCGACGCAGTTTGAATTGGCAAATCATGCGGAGTTCCGCACCGATTGCTCTTTCGATTTGAAGACATGTCCGTTTCCGGGCGAGATTCCGTTGGGATTGTACGAGCTTCCACGCCGATCCGGGGAGGCGCATCTGTACCGGCTGAACCACCCGCTGGCCGATGCCATTCTGGAGCGGGCCAGGTCACGCGAATTGCCAACGGTTGAGATGCGGTTCGGTTATCGGGAGTATGAGGGCAAGGTTACCGTTCTGGAGCCGTATATCGGTCAGGCTGGCTGGTTGATGGTTTCGCGGTTCAGTGTGGAAGCTCTGGATCAGGCGGAAGATCACCTGATGTTTTCGGGATTCGCGGATTCGGGGGAACGGCTGGATGACGAACTTTCCGCGCGTATGCTGGGGCTGCCTGGTGAAGCCGGCGCAACGCAAACAGTACCCTCCGAGATAGCGGGTCTGCTCAGTGGTGACACCGAGAATTGCCGCAACGAAATTCAGAAGCGAATTGCGGGACGCAATGCGCAGTTCTTCGAGGCGGAGGCGGAGAAGCTGGATGGATGGGCCGACGATCTTAAATTGGGGCTGGAACGCGAAATCAAGGATTTTGACCGGCGGATTAAGGAGGCGCGACGTGACGCGGCGGTGGCTTTGACGCTGGAGGAGAAGTTGGTTGCGCAGAAGCAGATCCGAGTGCTTGAAACGGAACGGAAAGATAGACGCAAGAGCCTTTTTGACGCGCAGGACGCGGTGGATCGGCAGCGAGACGAACTGATTGGTCAGATTGAGGGAAAGCTGACGCAACGATCGGAACTGGTGCAGCTTTTCAGCCTCCGATGGAGGATTGTGTAGGCGTGACACGAAAACAGAGATTGGAGTTGACGTGGATTGGGAAGGAGAACCGCCCGAAGCTTGAACCACGGATTCTGCTGGAAGATTCTTCGAAATCACATCATGCTGTGCATCGGATCACGCAGCATGACGGGTTTGACAATCGGCTAATCTTCGGAGACAACTTACTTGCACTCAAGGCGCTCGAGCAAGAGTTTTCAGGAAAAATTAAATGCATTTATATCGACCCGCCATACAACACCGGTGCCGCGTTTGAACACTATGATGACGGAGTGGAGCACTCTCTATGGCTTTCATTGATCCGGGATCGAATGGAGCTACTCCGTCGGCTAACTGCCGAAGACGGGAGCGTCTGGATTTCATTGGACGATAATGAATGTCATTATTTCAAGGTCCTGATGGATGAGGTGTTTGGCCGTGAGAATTTTGTCGCGAGCGTAATCTGGCAGAAAATCTTTACAGTAAAAAATTCGGCGCGGCACTTTTCAGATATGCACGACTACGTACTTATTTACGCCAAAGATGCCGAGAGATGGAATCGAAACTTGTTGCCGAGGTCCCAGGAGTTAGATGGCTCCTATTCCAATCCCGACAATGACCCGCGTGGGCCTTGGACTACGAACGCCGTCCAGGCCAGAAATTACTACAGTCTCGGAACGTATGAGATTCATTCGCCGAAGGGCAAGACCTTCATTCCCCCGAAGGGGACTTATTGGCGTGTGTCTGAGGAAACCTTTCGACAGTTGGACGCCGATAAGCGGGTCTGGTGGGGTAGGGATGGCGGCAGTATTCCCCGTGTAAAAAAATTTTTGTCGGAGGCCAAGCAAGGTGTTGTACCTGCGACGTTATGGTTTCATCAGGATTGCGGGACTAATGCTGAAGCCAAAGCCGAAATTCGGACGCTCTTTGAAGGACCCGACGATGCGGACATATTCCTCACGCCAAAACCTGAACGGCTTTTAAAGCGGATCATCGAGCTGGCAAGTCAACCTGGCGATTGGGTTCTCGACTCTTTTGCTGGCTCGGGCACGACAGGCGCCGTGGCTCACAAAATGGGGCGCCGCTGGATCATGATCGAACTGGGTGAACACTGCCACACGCACATCATCCCCCGCCTCAAGAAAGTAATCGACGGCGAAGATCCCGGCGGCATCACTGAAGCCGTCGGCTGGCGCGGCGGCGGCGGGTTCCGTTACTTCCGCCTTGCGCCCTCGCTCCTGCAGCAGGACAAATGGGGCAATTGGGTTATCAGCAAAGAATACAACGCGGCGATGCTGGCGGAGGCTGTCTGCAAGCTGGAGGGGTTCGTCTATTCGCCGAGCGATTCGATTTACTGGCAGCACGGGAAGAGCACGGAGCGGGATTTCATCTACATCACGACGGCGCATCTCAATCACGATCAACTCCAGCAACTGAATGACGAGGTGGGGCCGGAGAGATCTCTGCTTGTTCTCTGTACGGCGTTCAGCGCCAGACCGGATCGATATCCGAACCTTACGGTGCGGAAGATTCCAAAGCAGGTCTTATCGCGCTGCGAGTGGGGACATGACGATTACAGCCTGCAGGTAGAGAATCTTCCGAAGGCGCCGCCGAAGAAGGGTCAACAGGGGTTGTTCGACGAGGACGCAGAACGATGAGCCGTGGGCAAACCGACGCCAAGCAGCGGTCTCCGGCCAGAGCCAGAGCAGGCTCCGGGTTGTACGGGCGCGTGCGCCGCATTCTGGAGTCGGCGCGGACAAGCGCGGCGCGGTCGGTGAATACCGCGCAGGTGGTGGCGAACTGGATGGTGGGGCGGGAGATTGTGGAAGAGGAGCAGCAGGGCCAGGAGCGGGCTGGCTATGCGGAGAGACTGGTGGCGTTGCTGTCGGAGCGGCTTGGCCGCGACTATGGGGCCGGATATTCGGTGCAGAACCTCTGGTACATGAGACAGTTTTATCTCGCTTATCCGGAGTTGACAGGGGCAAGCGAGATTCTCCACGCAGTGCGTGGAGAATTGGCTCAGTACCCACAAAAGGGCCTGAAACCGGAGGCGCGGGCGATTGTGGCAGCCACGGCACGCGAGACGGAGGCAGATGATGAGATTCGCCACGCAGTGCGTGGCGAATTGACGCCGGCCGGAAGGCCGGCGGCAGGGCAGAAGCCCCACCCCACCAGAGATTCAGGGATTCTCCACGCAGTGCGTGGAGAATTAGCGGGGTGGATTCCGGGGCGTCTCCATCCGGGGCTTTCCTGGACGCACTACCGCACGCTGCTGCGCGTCGAGAGTCAGATGGCGCGGGCGTTCTACGAGATTGAGGCGGTGAGCCAGGCGTGGCCGGCGCGCGAACTGGAACGGCAGATCGATAGCCTGCTGTTCGAGCGGCTGGCGAGGAGCAGAGATAAGAAGGGCGTGATGAAACTGGCATCGGAGGGGCACAGTGTGTCACTGCCGATGGATGTTTTCAAAGATCCCGTGGTGATCGAGTTTCTCGGACTGCCGGAATCGCCGCGGCTTGTGGAGTCCACGCTGGAGAAGGCGCTGATCGATAATCTGCAAAGGTTTTTGCTGGAACTGGGGAAAGGGTTCGCTTTTGTCTCGCGGCAGGAACGGATTACTCTGGACGGCGATCACTTTTATGTGGATCTGGTTTTTTACCATACGATTCTCAAGTGCTTCGTTCTGATCGATCTGAAGGTGGGGAAACTGGCGCACAGCGATCTGGGGCAGATGCAGTTTTACGTGAACTACTTCGACCGGGAGAGGCGCAGCGAGGGCGACAATCCCACGTTGGGCCTGATTCTTGCGTCGAATAAGAATGATGCGGTGGTGCGCTATACGCTGGGCGAGCAGCAGGCGCGAAAGATCTTCACGAGCCGTTATCAATTTCATCTGCCCACGGCGAAGGAGCTGGAGAGTGAGATCCGGCGCGAAGTGCGGATGATTTCCGGACCGCAGACCGGCGCCGTAACCGCGCGGCAGAAGAAAAAGGCGCGCGTTGTGAGGAGGGCCGGGAAGTGAACCGGCATGTCAACGCGATCGCCGGACGGCTTAGTCTGCGGCAGCCACAGCGCCGATCGCTCGAAATTCTGGACCGGCTTACAGAGATTGCGCCGCCGCGAAAGAGTACGGATATCGAAGCGGCGCTGGCGGTGATTCGCAGCGAGTTTCCCTCTGTCACCGAATTTGAGGATCGGGCGTTTCCGTCGGTGTGCTTCGCGCTGGCTACGGGCGTGGGGAAGACGCGCCTGATGGGCGCGTTCATTACCTATCTGCATCTCGCGCACGGGATCAATCACTTTTTCGTGCTTGCGCCCAATCTTACGATTTACGAAAAACTGATCGCGGATTTCACGCCAAACACTCCAAAGTACGTGTTCAAGGGAATTGCGGAATTTGCCACAGAGGCGCCGGCGATTATCACCGGGGATACCTACGAGTCCGTGGCCGGGACGCTGTATGAGGAGCAGTTCCGCTGCCAGATCAACATCTTCAACATTTCGAAAATTAACTCGGAAGTGCGGGGCGGGAAAGCGCCCAGGATCAAGCGGCTGTCGGAGTATATCGGCGAGAGCTACTTCGCCTATCTGGCGGGGTTGCCGGATCTGGTTCTGCTGATGGATGAGTCACACCGGTACAGAGCGTCGGCGGGGGTGAAGGCTATCAATGAGCTGAAGCCGGTGCTGGGGCTGGAACTCACGGCCACACCATTCGTCGAGACGAGCAAAGGCCCGGTGGGGTTTAGGAACATCATCCTCAACTATCCGCTGGGGCAGGCGATGGCGGACGGCTTTGTGAAACAGCCGGCGGTAGTGACGCGGAAGAATTTCAGCACTGCCGGGATGTCCGCCGATGACGTGCAGAAGATCAAGCTCGAGGATGGAGTGCGGCTGCACGAAATCGTGAAGGTGGAGCTGGAGACATACGCGCGCGAAACATCGAACGCGCCGGTTAAGCCGTTTCTGCTGGTGATCGCGCGCGATACGACTCATGCGAGGCAGTTGATGGAATTGATCCAGGCAGACAGCTTTTTCGGTGGCGGCTATCGGGACAAGGTCATTCAGGTGGATTCGAGCAAGACTGGCGCGGAAGAAGAGGAGATGATTGCGCGGCTGCTGAAGGTGGAGCACACGAACGAACCGACGGAGATTGTGATTCATGTGAACATGCTCAAGGAAGGGTGGGATGTCACGAATCTCTATACGATTGTTCCGTTGCGGGCGGCGAATGCCAGGACATTGATTGAGCAATCGATCGGACGCGGATTGCGCCTCCCCTATGGGAAGCGTACGGGCGTGGCAGCCGTCGACCGGTTGAATATTGTGGCGCATGACCGGTTTCAGGAAATCGTGGATGAGGCCAACAGGCCGGGATCCGTGCTGCACATCCAACAGATCGAACTGGATCCGGATGAACTGGCGCGGAAACCAGTAACGGTGGTATCGCAGGCACGGCTGGAAGCGAAGCTGGGCTTTGCGCCTGAAGCGCCGAGCGGGATGGCGCCGCCGAGCGAGATCGAGCGCACGTTTGCGCGTGCGGAAGACGAGCGAGTCGCACAGATTGCGTACGGGGTGATCAAGCGGCTGGAGAACCAGCCGACGCTGGTTCCCACGATGGCGCATCTGGCGAGACCTGAAGTACAGGCGGAGATTGTGAAAGCTGTGAAGGAACAATTACAGCCTTCGCAACTGACTCTGGATGGCGTAATTGAGCCGCCCGATGTGGCGGCGGTTGTGGCGAAGACAACGGAACTCGTCGCGAGGGAAACGATTGAGATTCCGAGGATTCTGGTAATTCCGACCGGAGAAGTGAGATCGGGCTACAGGCCCTTTGAGTTAAAGCTGGACACGCTGCGATATCCGCCCGTATCCGAGGACCTCTGGGTTCACTACCTGGGAAAAAATGAGCAGGAGACCGTGACCGTTGGGAGAGGGGGGATCGAGGAGCGCCGGCTGGAGGACTATATCGTGAGCGGGCTGGTGGACTTCGACGATGTCTCGTACGACGATCATGCGGACTTGCTTTACGATCTGGCGCAAAAGACAGTGCAGCACTTTCAGACGTACCTGGGCGAGGACGATACACGCAAAGTGTTGCAATACTACCGGGATGAACTTGCGCGATTTATCCATGCGCAAATGCTGGATCATTACTGGGAAGAGGCGAGCGGGTATGAAGTCAAGGTAACGAAAGGGTTCACCGAACTGAAGCGGTCGGCGTACACGGCGGGCGCGAAGGACGTGCTGCTGGATTTCCGGCAATCGCCGCAGGACAAGAGCAATATGGCGAAATATCTGTTCGGCGGATTCGAGTACTGTCTGTTCGATACCGCGCAGAAATTTCAATCGGATACTGAGCGACGGCTCGCTGTGATTCTGGA